>Ga0193699_10001264_pt1 | contig 10147 bp, 18 predicted proteins | sample L3c2metaG_FD_160095 | JGI IMG/M metagenome (GOLD analysis project Ga0193699, IMG submission 160095) | Soil microbial communities from a riparian zone of the East river system, Colorado, United States - L3c2 | ecosystem: Environmental > Terrestrial > Soil > Riparian zone | place: USA: East... | reverse complement strand
CGGGACCGACGGGGCGCTGAACCAGCTCACCGCGGCGGAATCGGACCGGTCAAAATCAATGGCTTAGGCTGGCAGGGGCGGCAGGGCTCGAACCTGCGACAACCGGTTTTGGAGTACGCGCTTCCGAGTTTGGGCCTGTCTCGCCTGATAGCGTTCTGTTAGCTTTTCAGGCGTTTCTCGGCAGCCCTTGTACCGTCTGGTTTCGCTGACTACGTCTAGTTGCACGTGGTTTGGGTCCAATTTTGGGTCCAGGGGGCGACATGGCGAATGATGATCCGACCAGCCTCAGGATGGGATTTGGCTACCGGCAAGCCATGGCATCTGGACTTGGCGGTTTGCGTCCGGATCGATCGCCAAATCAGGTAAACAAGTACGTTAGTGCCAGCAAAGCTGCGCGCGAAATTCGCCGTGAAGTTGAAGCCGATCCTGAATGGGGGCCTTTCGTGGCACATTGGCTCAAAGATAACGCGGCTTTTCACTCAAGACGAGATTGCGTTACCGCCCTCACATTTACTGAGATTTCCGTTTTCGGATGACGAACGGATGCTGCATCACCATCGATAAAAAGCAAAGCCAGCGCGCCCGCCGGCGTGACCCGGCGGGCTGTCTGCTCCAAGCCCCTGAAGATTAGAGCTTTGCCAGCCCATAAAAATCAACACTACGTTCCCAGATGCCTGCTCAAGCCCTTCACGCAGACCGGCGAGGGGCACGCAATCAATGTTTTTAACATTTCGCGTAAACGCAGCATTCTTTTAGCGCCAGTCAAAAGCCAATGTTCGAGGGATTATTTCTATGGCCGCGAAGATCTTCGCGGTGAGAAGTCACTTACAGCACTCGAGGGAGAGTTCTCCAAGGTTCTGAAAAAATTAATGTCTGGCTCGCCCCCAGATACGATCGATAAAAAATGGTTGCAAAGGTTCGCACTCGTGCAATGGCGGAGAACCGTCGCCGTCTTGGAAGAGCTGCGTCGCTACGTAGCGAGCATGGAAGAAGCCGCATTTGCGCGTCGTCCAGATATGAAACCAGCTGGAATCAGCGATGAGGATTTGCTGGCTATATCTATGCGAACTGCGACAAACTCACTTCACTACGTTGAAGACATGAAGGTCGCCATCTTTCAAAATCTCACTGATGATGAGTTCGTGATCAGCGACAATCCATCAGTTCTAACCAATCGTCTTCACTTGCAGCGATGGAACCAGAACAATTTTGGCCTATCCAGCTCGGGAGCGATGCTTTCTATGCCTTTGGCCCCTCGTCTTTCGTTAATGCTGTACGACGGCAGGGCCTACTCTGCCAACAGGAGCAAAACGGGATTCATCGAATTGCACCGATCAGAGGACGTATCCGCGTTGAACGAATTTCAGTTTTTTGCAGCCAATCAGAACTTGTATTTTAGCGAGAGCGTCGATCCCTCTACATTGGCGACTGCCTTGGAAGACGCCACGGAGCAGCGATCGACCGCGACCCCCGATACAACCATAATGGTTCCCAGCGGTCGTCCTGGTCGGTATCGCAGGGCTCTTCCTGGGGAAGAGAAAACATCGAAAGAAATGTTGCTTGCTACATCGTTCCGATACCCTAGTCCAACACGATGGGCATCCGGATTGGCTTTGCGAGAAAAAGTTAAAACGCACTCGGATGGTTCGGCCGTTGGGCACGTCAGAAAAGCAGAGTGGCTCACTCGAACGGGAAATTTTCCTTAAGCGATGAACGAGCCAGCGCCGCGGATGAAGGTACCTTCACCCATCCTCGTCCGGATGCACCCAACCAATACGGCGTGACGTCGCGGGTTCGTTGGCGCGGCCGATCGCCCGGCGGCACGTAGTCTATGCCCCTGGACCGGGTACAGCCGGGAGTGCCGGCGCGTTGTCGGCGGCGGCGCCAGATTGAAGTTGGTCACGCCAGCTTCGGAGAGCGTCAGCTGCGCTCTCGATCGCCTGCTGGTGCTCCGCTATCTCGCTATCGGGCAATTCCTTAGCCTGGAAATTTCCAGTCGGATCGGTGTCGAACGTCGCTACCCGAATGGGTCCAGCAACGCCGCCCGGATTTGTGTCGATAACGTGTTGAACTGCCCACGTTGCAAGGAACATCGCCTCCCGCATGGAAGGTCTGCCATTTGGACAGAAAACATCAACGAGGAAACGCAGAAATGGATCGGCAGAAAGTTTTCCCGATCCCAGCGCGGCGTAGTAATGGTTTGCGTCAAGCAGCCGCGGCTGCAGAGCGCCTTCGAACATGCAGCAATGATGCTGTCCACCGTGGCCGAAAGCGAGGATAGTGTTGACGCCGATCGCGCCGCCTATTCCGGTCGCTTGAAATTGTTGAACAATACCCACGGACAGCGCCAGGGCATGATCCATTGGATGATTTGCGTTGGCGATGTTGCCATGGGAGCCGTCGGCCATTATGCGAAAGCGTGCGCTTTGCCCTTGATCACCCGCGAATGCGAATAGTTGAGGTCCCGCGAGAATTTCGATTTTTTTCCCGTGATGGTGGCCAACACTGAGGCCTCCCATACTCGGAGTGATCATACTGTCGGCAGCTACCACAACCCCGTCCGAACAGTGGAAGACCACAACGACAGTCATCCGCGGAAGACGCTCTTGGCTTTCATTTCGGGATACCGATTGTAGATCGAAGCAACTAACTGCTCAAAAGAAAGTTGCCTTATCCATTTCGCAACATCGATGATGTACGTGCGGGCGTTTTGAGGCACAGCGTTCAGGAGCCGAACGCCCTCTTGAAACCCCGCCTGAGAAAGGCCGTAAACGCGGTAGCGACCTGTATTTTGGACGCGCGCCAAATCTCGCCGGGCAAGGTCCTCAATTCCATTGTAGACGGCGCTGTCGAACGGGCCGTAATCGTAAGGCTGAAAATCAAAATGAGGTCCGCCGACCAAATTTGCCGCTTCGCGATCGAGCAGGAAGAAAAGCTTTTGCACCTGGACTGGTGTCAGGTTCGCATTTTCGCCGGCAGCGGCTAAGCCCGCTAGCAGTATCTCACTTCGGGTCATCGGCTTCTCCGTGAGATCGATTCTACAGTCCTTTTACGACACCTCATTACAGGTTAACAGGCCGTTAATGCAGCCAGGTGGTATTTGGCTCCCTGGGGGTGCTTCAGTTCCCCGTGATTGATGAACAGCGGATCTCAACGCTCTTCATCCGGATGCACCCACTTGTAGGGCGTGATCTCCTGCGTTTCCGTCAGCTTGATCATGTGCGCCTGGCGTCCACGGCCCCCAAACTGTAGCGGCTTCACGGTCGGTCAAATCCGCGCTTTGATGGGTCCATGCCCGCCCTCACCCGCCGCCGCTACCCCGAACGGACCGACTGCTGGCACGTCTATTACGGCGACGTGCACGTCGGGACGATCGCGGCCCGTGCCGGTGTCCCGGTCGACGTCGATCAATGGGGCTGGCAGTGCGGTTTCTACCCGCCGTCGCACCGCGGTCAACATCTCGAGGACACCGCGGCGAGCTTCGACCAGGCGCGGGCCGACTTCGAGGCAGCATGGAAAGACTACCTGCCCCGGTGCGCCTCGGCCGACTTCGACGGCTATCGCCGGCAGCGCGCTTGGACGGCTTGGAAATATGCCATGCATGACGCCGGACTTCCGCTGCCGACGCAATCGGCCAAGGGCCGTGCTCGCTGTTTTTGTGGCGCTCCGATCGATATACAGGGTACAGCGGCGCACGTTTACGCCGCACATATGACGGACCTGCAAGACGCATGAAACTCACCGCCGACCGACCGTTCACTGACCCGGAAAAGGGCGCGCGCAAGCTCCTGGAGATCGCTAACGCAATTGAGGCAGTACAGGACGGGCGCATCCACATTGAGAAGATCAACAGCCAGTTCTTGTTCAAGGAAGGCGGCACGCCGGCGGAGTACAGCGCCGGGCTCGCCTGCGCGGTTGCCAAGGGCTGGCTGTGGAAGCACGAGTCTGGGACGTATGTGAAGTTCACACCTGCTGGCGCCGAGCTGTTCGCCTAAAGAGAACCATATGTGCAATCTCTACAGCATCACGACGAACCAGGCGGCGATCATCGCGCTTTTCCGGGTCATGAACCGGTATGTCGGCAACCTGCCGCCGATGCCGGGCGTGTTTCCCGCCGCTGGTGCGAAACGCCGGCAACGAGCGCAAATTGAACCCATTGCTTTGCCGCCGACATACAGCGGTCAGAGAATACGTGAGATCACTTTAAGCAAGAACTCGCGCGCGCCTTCCAGTTCAGCCGGCACCGGTGGTAACGGATATTTCTTGGGATCCGGCGCGTGTCGATAACAATTTGCCGTTTGCCAAATTCGCTCCCACTCCTTTTTATCTGAGCCGAGAACTAGGAAAAGTTTGCTTTGGCCGCCGGCGAGCCTCCGTGCTAGTTCGGCCGATTTGAATAGATCAAACCAGTTGTCGGCTCGGTTTAGCTGAATGAGCAGCTCGGCGCGGGTGTCATCAAGCTCGGCCTCTTTAAGCCACTTCTGCAACTTGGGCTGTTCAGGCGGTGCCGGGGCAGCTGAACCTCTATTGACGGTCCCCCTAATCCGTCCGCCTGTAAGTCGAAAGTGCCCCGTTTCAGCGAATAGAATGTGTTGTCGTTTTCCGTCCTCCCCGAACCTAATCGGTTGACCGAGTTTTACGGGCCTCGCATCGGGATGAATGAGTAAAAGAGCTCCGTTGATGCGGTCGATCATCCGACCCGCGTCGCGATAGACCTCGGCTGCTTTATTGAAGGCAGTCCAGCTACTGGATCGCAATAGAGCCGTCGAACCGACGTCCGTCGCATAGTCCTCCACCCACGGGTCGAAAGGGGGCGCCAGATCATTCCTAAGATCATCGAGGTCGAATTTTTCTCCGACGAGCTCTACGGCCCATCCCGGGCTGTTCGTCATTCAGCACCTCAGGCAATGTTTTCCGATCTTCCGACCGAACGAGATTTCTTTACACACAATCAGTGATTGTTAACTGCTCTTATTATCCGCCGTTTAAAGAAAATGTCTCTATAGTCGCTAAAGGGCCAGGCTCATGGATGAAAATCGCAAGATTAGTCGACGTCGAGTTCTCAAAAGCGGGACGATCGAATTCGACAGCGGCGCATATAGTTGCGCGGTCCGAAACCTGTCAGAGGCCGGCGCGGCCCTTGATGTGCCGTTTGCAGCCGCTATTCCCCACGAGTTCAAGCTGATCATGACGACAGATCAGGTGAGCAAACGTTGCTTTGTGATATGGCGGAAAGAGAACCGGCTCGGCGTAGCTTTCGGTCAAGCAGACAATCAGCCTGAGCTTTAGCTAACCCGCTGATTTTCCGCGCTCTCTTTGCCCTTGTTAGCGACGATGTCGTACGTGACCTTAGCGCCTTCGCGCAGGTCGCTCAGATCAGCCTTCTCGACGGCCGAGATGTGGACGAATACGTCCTTGCCACCGCCGCCGTCCGGCGCAATAAACCCGTAACCTTTGGTCGCATTAAACCACTCTACAATCCCTTGGCATGTTTCGTCTCCCCTTCCAGTCCGGCGAGTTCTAGCCTAAATCGAGGGTCGCGCCCCTCGCAAGCGGAACCCGGACTAGCTGCTTCCGTTCTACTCGATATAAGCTGCGCGGCCACCCGGATCTGGTCAAGGCCAGCGCACAGTAAGATCGCCGAACCAACCCTATGCCCAAGACCAGCCTCTCAATGCCGGAATTGCAGCGACGAGCGTTGTTAGAAGTGAGAAAGCAACCCGGCTGTCATAACGTGCAGGAAGTCGCGATCAATCGCGTTACAGCCGAGCACGCTGAAAATAACTGGTCTCTCTGTGTGCTCGCCGCGGGCGCGGCAGATGCCAATACCGCGGCGCGCGCGGCGGTTCACGTCCAAAGTGTTTTACGCCGCGACTACGATCTGCTGACGGACTGATCGGTAGGTCCATCAAGGCAAGGCAGAGATCATATGGACTTCCGCTTCACACTCTCAGTATTCACGATAGAGATCAACGGTACGCCAATTGTCACGTTGCAGGCCAAGAGGCACAAAGACGCGGAAAGCCTTTGCGAACAAGGCCGGTTACGCACGGATTTGAGTACAATCACGTCTAATGGCAACCCGTTGTGCAATCCCAGCGCCACCCTGAAGGTCAGGTTGGCTACCCCCGCAGAAACAGTTCTTTATCGGCAGGCAACGCAATCTACCGAGCCGTCCGATGACATTAACGTTGTGTATCTGGTGGATCTCGACGGATAGAGCCGCGCTCGAGAAGCGTCACCCGTCGGCATCCCTGATGAATTCACGCTGGTGATCGCTGCGGACAATGTTCGCCGGCGGTGCGCGTCGTCTGGCGCAAAGACAAACGCATCGGCGAGTTGACCATGATGAGGGCGCAGCCTCGCGCAAACTTAAAATGGAATTGGTTCCGGCCAATCGAGCAGCTCTCGCTCCCAATCGCCAAGCTCGTACAAGACAACCTTGAAGTTGTTCGCGCTGTCCCAGCGGATCTCAAACACTTTTCTAGCACCGACGCGAATTTGAATTCTTGAAAATTCGGTCGCCAAGGCGTCGGGCCTAAACGGTACGATCAACTCCATATCGAGCCCGTCATCATCATTCTTCTGAAGATGCTTTTCTTCGCCGTCGTACGTGAGGACACCTTCGATTTCGGACGACCGAAGTATCCTGTAGGCGATGCGGCCCAGGACCTTTGCCCGGTGCAATCTCGCTTCGCGCTCGATCTTCGCCATGCTTTGTACTCTATAAGAAAGGGCGGCGGCCGAAGCCGCCGCCCGCGTTTGGCTTGATCTCCTTTGGCGTCGTTTACGGAGCGACGCACCGCTGCGAACCGTGCGTTCCGTTTAGAGGTCGTTAGGCTGCGCCCGACATCTCGCGCACGGCGCGGTAACGCGCGATCTGCTCGCGGGCGATCGCCTCGCAGCGCTTGCCGAATTCGACCGGATCGAAGTCGCCCTGCTTTGTGTCAGCAACGCCGACAAGCGACCAGGCCGCGCGCGCGATGGCGGCATAGGCAATGGTCCCGGCGCTCTCTGGCATCGGACGGCCCTTGTTCAGGGCAAAATTCGTGAGGATCTGTTGCTCGTTAAGCGTTATTAGGTTCGTCCAGAACGTGACCATCTCGCGGTGCTCGCCGAGCAAAACCGCATCATGGTCGCCTTCAGGAAGATTAATCCTCGCGCGCACTTCCAGTTTTTCCATTTTTTATTTCCCAATTTTTGCTGATGGTTGAAGGGATAGAACGTCTCACACTGCGCAACGCACACGCGAATTCTCAATTGTTACGGCTTCGCCGAGAGTTAATCGAAGGTGAACTCCGTGCGAGATGCGCCTTATCCGTTTTTGTCGCTTGACTTCACCGCTTCCTGCCAATGGCGCTTTATCCGTTTGTCCAAGACGATGCTGCCACCCGGTGTGCAGACGGCCCTTGTCGGTCCAGCCGCAGGGGGATGCGCAGGCGCCGTCCGACGACGTCGACAAGAAAACGCGCGCATGGGATCAGCCTGGGCCATGGGTCCGCCGTGGCAAGGGGTTAGGCCGGGGCGGAAGTTAGCGCTTCCCCTCGGCTCGCTATTTTAGTAATACATAATTATGCGTGTGTCAAATAAAGTAATACCGAAAAAGAAGGTCGGACGGCCCGCGACCGGAAATGATCCGGTGCGTGCTATCCGCCTTTCCGATGAATTCCTCGCAAAAGTCGATAATTGGGCCGAAAAGCAGGACGATCCGCCAGGCCGGTCCGAAGCGATCCGACGCCTGGTCGAGCTCGGGTTGAAGGCGGGGAAAAGTGACAAATCCGGTTGATCGTAATGCGATCCAAACCTCGCCCGGTTCATAGAGGAGCTTGCGCGGGCCGCGATGAGGCGCCAACGTAGAAGAACCCCCAAGGTGACCCGCTGAGGAATTGCCGGTTGATCCGATGCCGCATAAAATCGATGCACTTCCCTACTGGCCCGCAGCCCTTCGGCTTGACCAAGCGGCCGCATACAGCGGTCTAAGCGTCGACACCTTCAAAAAGGTTTGTCCGGTCAAGCCGATCGAATTCACGCAATCCGCACGCGGGCACAGATATCTGCGCGCCAGCCTTGACGCTTGGCTCCTATCTCTCGACCCGAACCCGAAGCCGTTTCAGACCGGCAGGCGGCTCGCGGACAGGATTGGTCGCTAATGCTCCCGCCGGACAAACCATCCGATCGTCCAGACAGATCGCCACAACATCAGGCTGATCTCGATAAGACTCTCCGCAATAGCGCCGCGCGCGAACAAGCGAAGCAGCGGCGCTTGAACGGCGACGAACCTGTACGGCGTCGGCAGATCACCATCGAGCAGCTTCCCCTGTTCGCCGACGAAAGGTCGCTGAGCGACGCCGTTTTAGGCCGCGGGAAGTACACGCATTGGCGAGCAGTTGTTCCATTACTTGAACGTCGCGGGTTTCCTACGATCGATGGCTTGATGGGCGGGCGGTATTGGCCCGCGGTCAAGGCGTTTTTTGATCGCGAGTACGGCGTACATGGCGCGGCCCAGGTCTCGGCGCCGCATAAGCCGGCGGAGCTGGGGTCATGGAAGTCCAAAGCAAGGCCGAAGGCGAAGCCGAAATGACCAAGAGCGTCACCTATCACGGCTTCACCGACGCGGCGACCGGCCAAACCATTTACGTCAACCCGTATTCCGTTAGGTTCGTGGTGCCGGTAGGCCATCACACTATGCTCGTCTTTTCCGAAACGCACACAGTGACCGTAACCGCTGACCTGCAGTCTGTCACCGAGAGCGGGCTATTCTCGCTCCTCGAGTAGATCGAGCAGCGCGTCCGGCGCGTCGCGAATGCCCAGCTGCCCTTTCCATTGAACGAAGGGAAGCGGTCGTGAGTTTGCGAGCACGAACGCCCAATGCGCCGGCGCATACCACGTGCTTGCGTGGGGCTTCACACAATCGACTATCTCGGTGATGCCGACGACGCCACCCAGGGGAAGCTCTTCCGCCAAATGCAGGCCAAAGCGATGCTCGATCTCGTCGCTCGAAACATCATCAGCGCGCTGCGATGCGTGAATGAGGACCGGACCGCGATAGCGTGTCGGCCACGTCCGGTTCTCGACGTCCTTGGCTCCGATCACGATTAGCGAGGCCCACGGTTGGCGTATGCTGATCACTTTCATAGTGGCCAGCGTAACGGGTCCGGCATGAAAGCCAACAAGAAAAGCCTGCAATTAAAGGGTTTCTTGCCCGCTACGTTTCGTAGCCAAATCTACAATTTGTAGTGTGAAATTGAGGGTGATGAGAAAGTATTCCCCAAGAGGCGACTTTAGTCGCCGTAACAGCTGACGCGGGGAGTTTAGTCTCACGCGCTTTGTGCATCGAAATTGTTTGAGGGGATAACGCGACGCGGACGGCTTACGTTTGGCTCTCAGACATTCCAGCTTGTCTACCCGGAGGGCCGCGAGCACTTCTCGCGGACTTTCACTTCTTGAACGGTACAGCCGTCGCTCGGTTCCAGAATTAACCCGCAGCGCCGGCATTCAGCTTAACAAGCGAGTTTGGTTGTCAACGCACGCGAAAGCAGTAGCGTGATCTCGCCGGACATTACCCAGCGTCCGGGCCCACACCAGCGAAGCCGTCAGGCGATCATACTCCGCTTGGCGGCTTTGTTCGGTAAAGGGCATTTGGCGGCGGTTTTCAAATGGTATCTTCAAGCTCGCGGCGCGGGTCCAATGTTCGCGCACCAAAACCAACCATATCGCCGCACGACCTTGCCAGGCGATTTCTTGAGTTTCAGCGGTTGCGCAAGCAAGTCCAAGACCTCGAGCAATGTGCAACGCAGAACAGCCAGACAGGCGAGCTTCGCGGCACAGCGAACGAAGCACGGCGCCGAAAATGACAGTAGAGAACCATGCGGGACTTCGCGTGTTCAGCTCAAAGCCAGCATGAGCGGAAGTCTGGCATATTTGGACCGTCATTATTCCGCGCAGGCACAACGGGCGGCATTGGATTTACAAGAGGTTCATTGAGTACGCGAAACGATGAATGATCGAAGATCGATCGGCCATAGCACTCAGGGTCGATGATATCGCCTCCCACCGCCGCCTTCCCCAAAAGTCAATCCACTATCTTTGGTCGGGAACGATTGACTCAACCGGCGCGGGAAGGTGGAGTGGGGTTTTGTTGGGGGAG
>Ga0193699_10001263_pt1 | contig 10147 bp, 8 predicted proteins | sample L3c2metaG_FD_160095 | JGI IMG/M metagenome (GOLD analysis project Ga0193699, IMG submission 160095) | Soil microbial communities from a riparian zone of the East river system, Colorado, United States - L3c2 | ecosystem: Environmental > Terrestrial > Soil > Riparian zone | place: USA: East River... | reverse complement strand
CCGGCGTCAATCGAGCGCCAGACGCGTCGAAGTACTCGAAGAGCAGACCTGTGCTGCGTGGGTTCGAGCTGTAGTCGCGGTATGGTCCTGACAACGGCTGGATCGCGCCGCATACCGAAGCACCCAGCGCGTTGCATCGGCGGTACCCGAGGTACCAGCGGCCATCCGACGCGTGGTACAGACTGTATCTGCCCCGTCTGATGAATCGCACGGGCGCGCTGGTCTTTACGTGGGGACTCAACGGGGTCGCCAGATCGACGACAAAGCCCGGACACGCCGTCCCCGGCGGTCGCGCACCAAAGGCCGCGATCCTGTGACGCTCCCACTCACTCTCCCCGTCCAGCGAATCACGATGAAACACCGCGATGTCGCCAGAGTCGGGCTGCACGAGGAAAGTCGTGAATGCGTTGCCGCGGCCAGATGACGCGGCGAGAAGGCCGACTCCGATGCCGCCATCGGTGTGGCAGACAATGGATCTCCCGATGTTGGCAAAGAGCTCGATCGCCGAATCAGCGACGAGTCGCAGTGTGTCAGTCGTAGACATGCCGCGAATGTCAGTCGACAGCAGCTCGAGGGCGTCGCGCACTCCTTCGCGCGCGTGCAGGAGCTCCGTCGTGGCGCGGTAGAAGCGCTGCTGGCGAAGGAGCGTCAGTCCAACCGCGCCGCCGAGCACGCCCATCAACGCCATCACCACCGCTATCTCGGCCAGCGTAACTCCCTTTCGGACAACGCATTGAGTCGCCAGGAGAAATCGGGGCGCGCTTTGACTCATGGCGCGCACGGCAGCGTACCTCGATAGACGTCAGTTCGCGGGCCTTGTCGCGCCGGATAAGTGATGGATCCCATCACGCTCAGGTGAGATGAGTCGGAAAGGCCCACCGACCATTGGGACTCGATCTGCCCGAGCCTCTCGCGACCACTCGCCGCGCTGCGACACATCGAGCGCAGCATCTCCAGTCGGGTCGCGGCGATTCTCCCGGCACGCTCACGGGTCGCGTTCACGTTCAGCTCACGACCGACGATCGCGCTGGTCGCCACCAGGGCAAGAACGCCCACCGAGAACAGAAAGATCGCGACGACGGTTTCGATCAGCGTGTAGCCGATCCGGACCCTGATCTGCATTCGTCATGATGCGCCATCTACGCATCACGACATCATTCGACGCCGGCGAGTGAAACCAAAAGCTCGCCCTCAACACCCGCAAAAGAAAAACGGAGCGTCTTTCGACGCTCCGTTTCTCTCAGACTTGGATCAGTCCAATTAGACGCAGGTGATCACACCGTTGACCATCGTGCACACCTTCGCTGACTGCGAGTGCGTGGCGCTTGCACTCCATGAAGGCGGCGGGCCTGGGAGATCCGTAACCGTAACGGTCACGTTCTGCGACGGGCTGAAACCCTGAAGCGGGGCCGCGGAAGTCGCGACACCACCAAAGTATGCACCACCGTTGTCGGCGGCGTACTGCTCTTCGTAGGTCGCCATGTTGCGCAGGTCAGACTTCATCGCTGCGACATACGCCTTGTCCTTCGTGTTCGCGAACTTCGGAATCGCGATCGCGGCAAGAATGCCGATGATGACGACCACGATCAGAAGCTCAATAAGGGTAAAACCCTTTTTGTTACGCATTTTGTAGGTCTCCTGGAGCGTTAAAAAGCTGTGGCGAACGCAATTGCGCTCGCCTCTGGCGCTACACTAAAGCACCGTTGGGGCCACAGACCGGCATTCTCCTAACTCGTTGCCGGGGATGGACTTGCAGATTGGGCGCGCCGGGGGCGGCCCAGAAACCCGGCCGTTAATTGCAAGCCCGTCGCAACTTGCGGCAGTTACGTCGGCAGGCCGTACCGGGAGAGCTTGCGGTAAAGGGTCGACGGATCGATCCCCAGGACCTCCGCCGTGCGCGGTTTGTTTCCGCCCTCGTTCTCCAGAACCCACATGATGTAGGCCCGCTCGATCGTGTCGAGCGTCGGATTCGCCTGCACCGCATCGCTCACGAGAGGGTCGGACTTCGGCTCCACGACCCGTTCGGGAAGCGCGGACAGCGGGATCGAATCACCCTTGGCGAGAATCGCGGCGCGCTCGAGCGCGTTCTCCAGCTCGCGCACGTTACCCGGCCACGGATAGCGCTGCATCGCATCGAGCGCTTCCGGCGAGAGCGTGCGCGGTGCCTCTCCCCGCACTTCCGCTGCGCGCTTGAGGAATGCTTCGGCGAGAAGGACAATGTCACCAGGGCGCGTACGAAGCGGCGGCAGGATTATCGAGATGACGTTCAACCGATAGAACAGATCGCTGCGGAAGTTTCCGCGCTTGATCTCTTCCTCGAGATCGCGGTTCGTCGCCGCGATCACTCTGGCGTTGATTGGCTTCGCTTCGGTGGCGCCGACGGGAATCACTTCGCGCTGCTGCAGCACCCGCAGAAGCTTCACCTGGGTGGCCGGTGTCGTCTCGCCGATCTCGTCGAGGAAGAACGTCCCTTCACCGGCCGCGAAGAAGAGACCTTCCTTGTCGCGAGAAGCGCCGGTAAAGGATCCTTTGACGTGGCCGAACAGCTCGCTCTCGAGCAGGCTCTCGGGCAGGGCACCGCAGTTGATGGAGAGAAACGGCTTCCCCGCTCTATTCGAGAGGTCGTGGACGTAGCGCGCTACGACCTCCTTTCCTGTACCCGACTCACCCTGGAGCAGCACGGTTGAATCGGTCGCCGCGACTGATTCGGCGACGTGCAGCGCCTCGAGCCATGGCTTGCTCGCGCCAATCGGCCGGCCCGACCGGTCCCGCCGCTTCATCTCCGTCTTCAGCGTTCGGTTCTCGCGGCGCAGATTCCGGTGCTCAGCGGCGCGACGAACTATCGTGACCAGCTCTTCGTTCTTGAACGGCTTCTGGATGTAATAGAAGGCGCCGTTGTTCACGGCTCCGATCGCGGATTGCAGGCTGGCTTGCGCTGTCATGAGAATCACGACCGCGTCTGGATCGTGCGCGCGAACCGACGCGAGAATGTCGAGACCCGTGACGTCGGGCATCCTTACGTCGGTGAGTATCAGGTCGGGCTTGAGCGCGGCGATCTGCTCCAGACCTTTCTTGCCGCCGAGCGCGGTGTAGGGAATGAAACCCTCGCTCTTCAGCAGGATGCGGATGGTGTCGAGAATTCCCATCTCGTCATCGATGATGAGAATCGTCGGGGTGTCCGTTGCAATCGCCGTCATGCCCCGCTCCTCGCTGTCGACTTCGGGGTCTTCTTCGGTGCTTCGCCGCCAAGCTTGGGCAGAACTACCGTAAACTTAGTGCCACCCGACGGGCCGGCCCGGCCGGTGAGAACGAAACCGTGATGCGCCTCGACAGCCCGGTGAACGATGGAAAGACCGAGTCCACTTCCGCCAGTCTTCGTCGTCACAAATGGCTCGAACAGCCTGTCCTTGACTGACTCCGGTATGCCTTTCCCCTGATCGGTTACCTGCAGCATTATCCCGCCGCGCACGAAATGTTCTGCTTGTGCCGGGAGTTGGTGCGGCGAGAGCTCGGCTGCTTCGATCCGAACTTCTCCGCCAGGAGGAGACGCCTGCACCGCATTGAGGAGGAGATTGAAGATCGCACGATGTAGCAGATCATCATCGCCAACGACGACCATCGCAGTCGAAGGAAACAGCTCGCGGATCGTCACGTTTTCAGGCTTGTCGGGGTGCGCGGCGATGAGCGCACACGCATGACGCGCGATGTCGAGAATGTCGACCCGCTTCACACTGGTGACTCCCGTTCGCGCGAAGTCGAGGAACTCCGACAGCAGTCGTGACAGACGATCCGACTCGCGCTGCACCAGCTTCGTCAGAGTGCGCGTGTCGTCGTCGGCTCCGGGCACCTTCGCCAGCAATTCAGCGGCGCTCCTGATCGACGCGAGCGGATTCTTGATCTCGTGCGCGAGCGACGCGCTCATTTCGGCGACCGCTTCGAGTCTCTCGGCGCGCGTGTGCAAGCGCTCGATGTCCGCCTCACGCAGTCTGAACGCGGCGAGCTCCGCCGCCATCTCCTCGCGGCCGGCGTTGGCTTGCCGCAGGCGCGCGCCGATGTAGCCGCAGCCGAGCGCCACGGCGCCGAAGATTCCGAGCTGCACGAGGACCGGGAGGTCGAACGCCGTGTCCGTGCCTGCGATCGTCACCAGGAAGTACAGCACATCGCCCAGCGCAGCGACGAGAAGCACCCCGCCCGCTGGCAGCACCAGCGCGCTCACCGCGATGACGAGGATGTAGAGCGGAGCGAGCTGCGAAGGCGCGCCGGCCTGGGTCAGGCGAACGACAGTGGTGACGAGCAGCAGATCGAACACCATCTGCACGTAGAAGAACGTGTCCCCGGGAAGTCGCCCTCTCCGCTCGCTGTAGGCGATCGAGGCTCCGGTGAACAGAAGCGTTGCCACGAAGGCCAGTGTCGCTATCAGTGTCGCAGTGCTGTCGGCTGCCCGCCAGACGACAACCGCGGCGATGAAGATTGCCGTCGCCAGGGAGAGGCGGCCGAGGTATAGGACCCGGAGAACCCTCTCTCGTCCCCCACCGCTGGGGGCGGGGAGGGCCAGAACAGGCTGTTGAGCCGCGGGTGTACCTGAGACGGCTGACAAGGGTTCCAAATTGCGGGGAATGGCCACTGCCGTCAATTATACGCTGCCGCGGGAGCCTAAGTCTCTACTACTATATAGATTACACCCATATGCTCCTCGTACTTGTTGCTGCGCAGGCGGCCGAACCCCCGTCCATGGCCGCGGCGGCGAGCAGCTTGTTTGCCGTCCTTGGACTCGTCGCGCTGAACGGTTTCTTTGTGGCTGCGGAGTTCTCACTGGTCGCCGCCCGCCGCAGCAAGCTCGATGAGATGATCGCCAAGGGCGATCGCGGCGCGAAGGTGGTTCAGACCGCGCTGCAGCATCTCGACCGGATCATCGCTGGTACGCAGCTCGGAATCACGATCGCGTCGCTGGCCCTGGGTTGGATCGGCGAGCCGATACTCGCCCAGCTGATAGACGGTCTTTTCCGCAGGGTCGGAATCAACCCATCGCCGACGGCTGTCCACGTCGCCGCGGTTCCAGTCGCCTTCTTCATTCTGACGTTCTTTCACATCGTGCTCGGGGAGCTGGCTCCAAAGTCCATCGCGCTCACGAGTCCCGAGAGGACGGCGCGAGCAGTGGTTCGGCCGCTGCTGCTTTTTTCTCGATTCATGTCGCCCTTCATCTGGGTGTTCAACGGGGCCGCGAACTCGCTGCTGAGCGTCCTGGGAATAAAGCTCTCCACCGGCGACGAGGGCCATACGCCGGAAGAGATCCGGTTCCTCGTCATGCAGGCCCACGCCCGCGGCACGCTGGACGAATCCGACCGCGCCATGCTCGCCGGCGTTCTCGACTTCCACGAGAAGAAGGCGAGAGATGTCATGCGTCCCCGCACGGACGTCGTTGCTCTCGACGTTGAGGCGACCGAGCAGGAGGTGTGGGAGGTGCTGCGGCGCGAGCGCTACTCGCGCTATCCGGTTTACCGCGACTCCCTCGACGACGTGATCGGCGTGTTCCTCGCCAAGGATCTGTGGCTTCATTCCGGAGACGCGCCCTTCAATCTCGCCGACTTCGTGCGGGAGCCGATGTACGTGCCGGATAGTCGGCCGGCGGAGCGCGTGCTCGACGACCTCAGAAAGACGCGAGCACACATGGCCGTGGTACTCGACGAATACGGTGGCACCGCGGGCATCGTCACAATGGAAGATCTCGTCGAGGAGGTAATCGGCGACATTGCCGACGAATACGATTTCGCCTCCCGCGAATCCGTGGTCACGGATGGCGTGCTCGAGCTGGCTGGATCGATGTCGCTGATTGACGTGCGCTCCGACTATCGCGTGCAGATACCGGAAGGCGACTGGACGACGCTGGGCGGTTATGCGTTCGCGAAGCTGGGACGTCTGCCGCGCATGGGTGATCGGATACCGATTCCCGGAGGAGAGATGGAAGTGGTGGCGATGGACGGCCGCCGCATTGCCGCTCTCAGAATCCATCGCGCCGGAGTCAGGCAGCCCGTCGTCGCTGCCGCCGGGGCCGCGCGCTAGGCTAGAGTTTCCGGCGGAAAACTCCACACGCGCCTAGCGCGACGGAGTCAGGCCAGCGCGACGCGCGCACCGATGCGCACGGAAGCAGAGAGCTCCTCGCGACCCAGCTCCCACGCCGCCGCGCACCAATGTCCGAGACGAAGCTGTCGACAATTGATGCCCGCGACGGATCGAATGCAGCGAGCGCGGCCGCCGTCTTGATCGCGAGCTCGCTGTCCTGGGCGCGCGCGTACAGCAGTGGCAGATGTGCCGCCACGGCGATGTCCGCGGAAGGCACTGGGGTGTCGATGGTGCCGGAGCGGTTCCAGACCGCCTTCGTGTATTTCGTCTCAAGGTAGTCCGCGTAGAGCTTTGCCGCTTCGGTCCGGCGACCGGCGAACTCCAGGCGCTTTCCCATGGATAAGTACGTTTCCGGCGAGCCGACGTATCCAAGCGCGAGCGACGTCTTGAGCATCGCCAGCGCGGAGTCGCTCCGCCCCATGCGAATGTAAGCCTGCGCCAGTGCGTAGCGCGGCGCGCCGTGCCGCGGGTCGCTCTTCACGGCGTCGGTCAATACGACGAACGCGGTGTCGTAATCTCCTGACCGCGTGTAGATCGTGGCGAGGAGCAACCGCTGCTGAATGCGATGCGGGCTCAGCTCGATGGCCTTGTGAAGCGCGTCGATCGCCTGCTGCCGATACGAAGGAGACTCGTAGAACTGCGCCGCGTCGTCGAGCAGCGCGCCCTCGCGCGCGTAGAGCCGGTCGTTCAAGGTGTCGCGATGGATCTCACGCCCGAACACAGCGAAGGTTTCCGTCAACGCCCGGTCGAGCAGTCGCCGCTGGCTGGAGTCGGCTCGCATCTCTTTCATGCGAGGTCGCAGCGAGCCGATGTATTGCTCCATTATCAGCGGCGCATGTGAGGATTGTCGCACCGGGGAATTCGAGAGCGCTTCGAACTGCGACAGGATCTGCGCAGTGCTTCCCCGCGACGCATCAATCTCGGCGAGTGCGTAATTCGCGCGAAGCGGCGTGTAGCCCTCTCCATAAATCGTCGCCGCGAGAACCACGACCGATGCCAGAGCGAGTATCGGTCTCGTCAGTGCTTCCTCGTCGGCGTGCCCGCTCGCTTCCAGAACCACTGAGCCGACGGTGCCCCGCGATGCGATCAATGCAGCAACCAGGATCCACAGCATCGTGGAATTGAGATCGAAGAACCACAAAAACAGAAACGTCGCGTACGCGACCTGCAGCCCCGACAGGATCGCGAGCCCGGGTACTGACAGCCTGCCGGCGCGGTACGCTCTAACGAGTGTCACCCCAATCGCGAGCCAGATGCCAAGAAAGGCGACCATGCCGATCAGGCCAGCGGTGGCGAGCGTTTCCAGGAATTGGTTGTGGGTTCGATCGTATATGTCTGTGTCGAGTCGGTAGATCCCCGGGTCGAAATGCGCGCTCCAGACGAGATCGTAATTCTCCAATCCGTAGCCGAGGAGCGGGCGGTCCTTGAATCCATCGATCGCTGCTCGCCATTGCATCGTGCGCGACACATCCGGACCAGCGGGATTCGTCAGTGCCAGCTTCTCGAGAACCGTTGGGGCATGCCGCGCAATACCGCTGGTTGGAAACGCCTTGATCGCAACGGACATTCCGACCACGACGACGGCCAACGCGGCGGCCATCGAAGGGGCAATCCATCTTCTCCGCGACTTCGTGCCGAGCGCGGCGAAGATGACTCCGGCCACGATCGCGCCCAGCACCAGCCCGATCACCGTACTCCTGTTTTGCGCATAAACGAGCGCGATCAGATTCACCGCGCCGGCGGCGAGATAGAGCCAGCGGAATCGCACATTCGTCGACGCCAGATATCCCGCCAGACCGACGTTCATCAGCAGATACGCCGCCAACAGACCGGTATTCCCGACAGTCGACAAGCCCGAGGGCTGCACGATGGTGCTCACGCTCACGAACAGCCCCACCGCCAGCGCTGCGTTGAGAATCCATCCCCAGTCTTCGTCGCGCAGAGTTCTCAGGAGCAGGAAGAACAGCACGAGATGAAGCCAGGCCCAGATTCCACCCATCCTCTCGAAATCGCCGAAGAAGCTGTGCATCCGCGCCGGGGAGAAAAGCGCCGAGACAGATGCGGCGGCAAGGAATGCCATCAGAGACCAGAAAATCGGCTCATCGTGCAGGTCGAGCATCTTCCGTCCGAAGCACAACGAAAGAACGAAGGCGGCTGTTGCGATCTCGACGACGACGCGGAAGAAGATGTTCCGCGGCACCACGTACGGGAAAAAGAAATCCGAGAGGACGATGCCGGGAACGAGAAGCGAAACGACGAGCAGCGCGACGATCGCGGTGCGCCACGCTGCGGCTGACGAGAGCTTCCCGACAATGCTCATGATCAGCTCGCGCTCCCCTCGGCCAGGATTCGGAGCGCGTCGGGGACGATCTCGTGTCCGCCGTCGAACCGAATAGTCTCGTGCGGGACGCCAAGCTCCTTGAGCCTCGCCTCCTGCGCGGTGATCAGCTCGGCGCTGGCGAACTCGTCACTTCGCCCGAACACCACGGTGAGCGGCGACCGGCGCGCGAGGACGGCGGCGCTCTCGGCGTTCAATTCGGGCGGTATCAGGCCAGACCAAATAACCACGCGATCAGGATCCACTTTTCCGAGGGCCACCCAGCGCGCGGCTGTCGCGGTTCCCTGCGAGAAGCCGAGCACCCACAACCGCACTTTTTCTCTGGAGACTGTCAAGAAGATCTCATCGTACAGCGCGTCGAGGTACCGCACGTAATCCTCGATCTCGTTCTCGCGATCCTCTCGCGTCATCCACGACGCGCCGATGGGTGCGTTCGCGGTATTGGGTCCGCCTTTCGGCGGCGTGACGTAATAGCGTGAAAGCGCTTCGGGAGCGATGAAGAGCCGGTCCTCGCGCTCGAGCGGGAGGAAGCGCGACAGAAATCGCGCCGCGAGCTGCCCCTGGCCGTGGCACACGATCCACACTTCGCTGAGCGGAGCGTCGAATGAGCCCATGAGGGCGTACCGCGCCGATCGCGAAACCTCGAGGTGACGCTGCTCGAATGTGCGAATCGGTTTTTCCGACATGAGGGGAGGATTCACGAGCGAGACCGGCTGGCGCGAGGGAGTAGGACGAGGGAGCACTGGAACGTGTCTTGCCCCCCTCAAAATCTACTCCTTAACGAGAAAAATGATTCGCTGCAGCGTACTTGCCGGCCTGCTGGTCCTGTTTTCCGCGTGCGCGGTCTCGGAGAACGAGGAGACCGCGATCGGGCGCCAGAACGCGGAACAGATCAATGCCCAGCTGCCAATCGTCACCGATCCCGCGATTACGAGCTACATCCAGGATTTGGGGGAATCGATCGCGAAGAAGACGAGTCGGTCCGACCTCGACTGGCACTTCTACGTCATCAATACGAAACAAGTCAACGCGTTCGCGCTCCCGGGCGGCTACGTCTACGTGGATCGCGGTCTGATCGAGACCGTGGACCGTCTCGATGAGCTCACCGGCACGCTGGGCCACGAGATCGGGCACGTGATACAGCGTCACTCGGTCAAGCAGATGCAAAACGCTCAAAAGGCGAACGCGGGCGTGGCGGTCGTGTGCACGCTGACCAACATCTGCAACAGCGGACTCACTCAGGTCGCCGTGCAGGTCGGCGGAACGGCCTTCTTCGCCAAACACAGCCGCCTCGACGAGCTGCAGGCCGATTCAGAGGGCGTCGTCAACGTGACCCGTGCGGGCTACGATCCAGAGGGCATACCCGCGCTTTTCGATGTCCTGCTGAAGGAGCGGGAATACCAGCCGACGAAGGTCGAAGGATGGTTCGCGTCGCATCCGCTGGAGGAAGCGCGGATCAGGAAAGCAGAGGCACAGATCGCCCAGCTCGAAATCGATCCGTCACGAACGCTCATAGTGGATACGCCGGGCTTCCAGGCGTTCAAGACGCGGGTCGCTCAATTGCCGGCACCTCCGCCGCCGCGCACACAAGCCCCGAGCGGAGCCCCTTACTGATCGTGACCCGCCGGTTACCTTACTGCCGGCAATGAAACGAATCGCGCGATCGGTCCTTCTGACAGCATCGTTCCT
>Ga0193699_10001262_pt1 | contig 10149 bp, 7 predicted proteins | sample L3c2metaG_FD_160095 | JGI IMG/M metagenome (GOLD analysis project Ga0193699, IMG submission 160095) | Soil microbial communities from a riparian zone of the East river system, Colorado, United States - L3c2 | ecosystem: Environmental > Terrestrial > Soil > Riparian zone | place: USA: East River... | reverse complement strand
CCGGCGCCTGCCGCCATCCGGTCCGACCGCGGGCCCACAGGCGAAGCTCGGCGTGCGAGGCTTTCCCGTCACTTTACGCTCCACGCTTGGCTTCCCCCCAAAGCCCGCCTGCGAGCAGGAACGCGCGGTACCCCCGCTGAGCGAGGAGAAATGCCGCGGCGGCGCTGCGTCGCCCGCTCTGGCAATAGAGCACGTATTCTTTTCCCTTGTCCAGGACGCCGAAAGCGTTGCGAATTTCCGACAGCGGAATATTGATGGCACCCGCAAGCTTGTCATATTGATATTCCGACGGGTAACGCACATCGACCCACTGGGCTCCATTGGCGATCTTGTCGCGCGCCTGCTCCGCCGATATGCGGTGCAGCAGCGGTTCCCGGAGGAGCTCGGCAAAATCCTTCCTGGATAGCCGCAGGAGCACCCCGTCGGTTTTCATCGTAACGGTGGCGTTGCGCTTGGCTTCCGACACCAGGGCTTCCTCGCCGAACGCGTCGCCGCTCTTCAGCTCGGCAAGCAGCATGGAGACGCCTCCGATCATGCGTTCGACCTTGCACCGGCCGGTTTCGATTACAAAGTAGAAGTCCCCTTCTGCGCCCTCGCGAATCACGGTGTCGCCCTTCTTGACGTTGATGCGCTCGAAGCGGCGCAGTAGCTCGTTGATGTGAGCCGACGGCAATTGTGAGAACGCGCCGTACTTGAGGCTGCTCACGCTGAACATTCCCGACATGAGGGTCCAGTTGGCGAGCGAGCTTCCCTCGTCCTCGGCCCTTTTCTGACCTGCCGAGGAATCGGCGGACGAGGCTTGCTCCCAGGTCACCATGACGTCCAGAAGATCATCGTCGATGCGCATCAGCTCAACTTCGGTAATCGCCTTGACGCTGGTGAAAACCTCGCCACGCCGACCGAGCGGATATCGTGAACGCTCCGAGCCGCCTACGAGCACCTTCGAAGAACCATCCGGATAGGTAAGTACCAACTCTCCACGTAGGAGGTAAACCGCCTGGCCCGCGATGCCGCGCCCGAGAAAGGGATTCGAATCCTTGCTCGCGGTCTCCACGTGACAGAGACCTACGAGTTCGTTCAGCCTCGCTTCGGACAGCGAAGCGACAGGTTCAAGGGCTTTCAACGTTTCGATGCGTACTCTGTTTGCGCACATCGCGCGTTCCTCGCTGACTACGGACACCGGCGGTTCCGCGTCTTGCTTACCCTTCAAAACTCGAAAACTTGATTGTTTTGCAGCATGCGCGGCCGAAATTGGCCCGCGTCCTCCTCGATTTCCTGCATGGTAAGTTCGATTTCTCCCGGCTTCAGATGCGTGATATAGATCTCCGCGCTACGTTCGAGTTTTGCCAGTTCCTCGGCGAGCATGCTCGGACAAAGGTGCTTCGAAATGACCGCCAACTCCCTTTCCCGGTTGCAAAAAGCGGTCTCGATGATCAGATACTTCAGGTTGGAGATTTTGTTGACCTCCGCCCAAAGAGGATCGTTGGTCGTCGTGTCGCCGGTAAATACCAGACTCCCCGTGCCGGAATCCAGCTGATAACCGACCGCCGGCACGACATGGTTTGCCGGTAGCACCGTGAGCTTGCGCTTCTTCATCTCGACCGTGTCACCGACCTGGATCTCGCGGTATCGAAGGAAGGGTTTTTCGGGACTCGGTATTTGCGCGAAATCGGGCCAGATGCTCCAGTTGAAGATGTGATTGCGCAGGATCTCCAGCGTGGCAGGAACGGCCCAAAGCGTGAGCGGCTGGTCGCGCATCCCTCCGACGGTATCGACCATGAACGGAATGCTCGCGACGTGATCGAGGTGCGAGTGCGTGAGGAATACGTGATCGATGAGAGAGAGTTCGGTGAGCGAGAGGTCCGCGACCCCCGTTCCTGCGTCGATGAGAATGTCGTTGTCGAGGAGCATTGACGTGGTGCGCAAGTGCCGGCCCCCTATCCCGCCGCTGCACCCGAGGATCCGCAGCTTCATTGCCCGGCTCCTGCCGCTATTTCTCGTCGAACACGGTCACGCCGTCCCATTCGGCCGGCGGCGGGTTTCGGCGCTTTGCGGCCGCTTCCTTCGCGTAGAGCTCGTAGAGAGCGCATCCCGGGTTCATGCGATGAAGATTGAGAAGACTGACCTCCGCCTGATCCCACTGACGGGAACGGTAAAGCCTGATCGTCTGGTGCCATAGCTTGAGCTCGTCCAGAACCTTTTTTTCAACCTCTGCTTCAAGTCCCACGGGCTCGTAGATCGTGACGGCCTCTTCCTTGCCCTTGACCTTGATCTTGTCGATCTCCTTGAAGACCACGTCCTTGACGAGCGTCCGGCTCGTCTCCCCGACGAGTATCCCCACGCCGTAGTACTTGGTGCGCCCTTCCAGCCGGGAAGCGACGTTTACGGCGTCTCCCATGGCAGTGTACGCCCTGCGTTGCTTCGATCCCATGTCCCCAACCCGGACGTTTCCAGAGTTGACGCCGATGCCGATTTTGAGGGTCGGCCAGCCGCGTGCCGTGAACTTTTTATTCAGCACGCCGCACTCGCGCTGCATCTCCAGGGCCGCAAGGACCGCGCTGCGCGGATGATCTTTGTCTTCCACCGGAGCATTCCAGAAAGCCATGATCGCGTCGCCGATGTATTTGTCGAGCGTACCGCGGTACTTACCCCGGATGATATTGCTCATGTCCGTGAGGTATTCATTGATGTATTCGCGCAGGTGCTCGGGACTCAGCGCCTCCGAAATGCTGGTGAAGCCGCGCACATCGGAAAATAGTACCGTGAGATCGGTACTCTTCGGCGCCATGTTGTACCGCTCGGGGTCTTCGGCCATCTTGTCCACGAGCTCGGGGGGCACATACTGTCCGAAAAGCTCCGTGAACTGGCGCTTGGAGCGCGATTCGAAGAAGTAGCCATAGGACATGTTCAGTGCGAACAGAGCCGCCGTCATCAGCACCGACGCAGCAAGCGGCAGCACCAAGCCCGCATAGGACCACATCCCCAGGTCCAACAGCGTGACGAGCGCCATCCCGGTCACCGTGGCGGCAGTGGCCCAAAGCGGCGCCAGCATCGGGATAAGCAAGGTGAGCACGATACCGCCGATGATAAGCAGCAAAACCTCCGCTCCGATCATGTAAGGGGGTTTGTGCTTGAGTTTGCCGTCGAGCATCCCCGCGACAAGGTTGGCGTGAATCTCGACCCCAGGGAAGACATTGCCTAACTTCTCAAGTCCGGAGGAGGCATCGCCTACTCCTACCGGGGTCGAGCGAAGATCGAACAGGCCGGGAGCTGAAGCTCCGATCAGAGCGATCCTCCCTTTCAGCTTGTCAGCCGGTACCTTGTCCGCCCAGATATCCGCCAGTGAAATGTAGGGAAAGCTGCCCCTTGGGCCGCGATAGGGAACCAGCGCAGTGACTTCATCGTCCACCGGGATCCTGTGCGATCCAACTTCGAGCCACTCCAACCCCGTATAGTTTTTGCTGCCAAAGCGCTCCGGTGCAATGCCAGGGCTCACTTTAGGCAGAGTGAGCGCCGTCCTGTTGCGCACGGCGTCCTGCATCCCCAGGTAGAGCCGCACGATCGCGAGCGAAAAGGCTTCGTAGTATTTGCCCTTGTAATCCACCAGCATCGGAACGCGCCGCGACACACCGTCGTCGTCCGGCTGCGGGTTGAAGTGCCCGGCGCCGGCCGCGTTGGCCTGAAGCTCCGGCAGGTTACCGCCATAGCCTTTCCAGATTCCGAAGCGGATTTTCCTGTTGCCAAAAGTGCCCGGGGGAAGCACAGGTTCCGGAAGCGCGCCACTTTCCACCGCATTCTCGTCGCTGCTGAAATAGTAGCTGAGCACAACGGGCCGGCCGCGAAGAAAATTGGCAAATATGGCGTCGTAGTCAAGTTCCGGGCGCAGGTCCTTCAAGGCCGCCTGGAACGGCCCGACGTCCTTGAGTCGGGTCTTGGCCAGCTTCTCGAGCACCGGCAGGCCGGAGCTCTCGTCGGGCTCGGCAAACACGACGTCGAACCCGATGAGTACTACACCGTACTTGTCGAATAGCTTTTGCAGCAGCACGACTATCTTGTCGCGGCCCCAGGGCCAGCGACCCAGCGCACGTGGGTCGAGACTGCGCTCGTCGATGTCGAGAATGACGATGCGGTCATCGACCGTGCCCGGCATGGTCAGCCGCAGCCGGTAATCGTAGATGAGATGGTCTAGCTGGGTAATGAAGCCGATCTTGTAGAACGTCGCGGCGTGGCCTACGAATACCAGCACCACCAGCAGGCCGAGCGCGATCCGGACGATGTGCTGCTTCAGTCTTTCCTCCCCGGATCGGTTTTCTTAAGACCCGAGTCTCAGGTCTTGAGGAAGAACTCCATCTTGACCCCGGCAAGTTCGATCACGTCATGGTCGTTCAAAGAGTGTGCCTGGGCGTCGAGGGTCTTCCCGTTCACGACCGGAAAGCTTGCGCCCTCAACATGGGTGATAAAAAAGCCCTGAGGCCGGCGCGTGATGACGGCCACCTGGACGCCGGGTTTGCCGAGCGTCGTAAGCGGCTTGGTGAGATCGAGCTCCTTGCCGGCGTTGGCACCCGAGAGAAGCTGCAGCGCGGCATTCTTTTGCGGCGCGGCCGCAGGCTTGGATGCCGCGACGGGCGCAGCCGTCGCGCTTTGCCCCCCCGCGACGGTGTCTCCGAAATTTTTTGTGCCTGCCGCCGCCGCGGTCGCCACAGGGGCCGCAGGGGCCGCAGCTGCGGGGGCAGGCGCGGCCGGGGCGGGCCTCATCGAACCGGGGCGAAGCACCATGGTTTTCTCGAAATCCGCCGCCTTGGCCTGCCCCGCCGGGGTTTCGTTCACGTACTTCAGTTTGTATTTGCCAAGCTCGACGATGTCGTTGTTCTGCAGGAAGTGCTTCTTGATCGGCTGGCCGTTGACCACCGTTCCGTTCGTACTGCCCAGATCTTCGAGAAATGAATCCTGCAAGATCGTGACGATGACGGCATGTTCACCGCTCACTGCCAGATTGTCGATCTGGATGTCATTGTGCGGCTTGCGGCCGATGGTGGTACGTTCCTTGGTCAGTGCGATTTCCTTGAGGACCAGGCCGTCCATGCTGAGTATCAGCTTCGCCATAGCAGTATCCCTCTGCTCAAACTATTTGAACCAGCTCATCATCTTGCCCACGATGCTGCGCGGCGCGGGGTAGTCCCGCAGCACCCGGACCAGTATCACCGAAATATTGTCCCGGCCCCCGTTGTCATTGGCCGTTTGCACCAGATGCTGGGCACACAGTTTCAGGTTGGAGCTGAGCGTTTGCAGCGCCAGGCCGATATCGTCGTCGCTCACCATATCACAAAGGCCGTCGGAACAGAGCAGATAAATGTCTCCCGGCTGCGTGTCGTAGTCGTGGATCTCTGCTTCGACGATCGGATCGATACCGAGCGCGCGCGTAACCAGATTCTTGTTCTGCGACTGCCTGGCCTGCTGCGGCGTGATCACGCCGCTGTCGATCTGCTCCTGGAGAAGCGAATGGTCTTTGGTTACCTGCCGGAGTTCATCACCGCGCAGCCTGTACAGCCGCGAATCCCCGATGTGCGCGACGGTCACCTTGTTGTCGTAGAAGAGGGCCACGACCAGGGTCGTCCCCATGCCCGCATACTGGGGCTGGCTCTGTGCGGCCTGGTAGATCGACGTGTTTGCCTTGGCGACCTGTTCGTGCAACAGCTGATGCGCGACCAGCTTTCCGCTGTGTGCGTCAATCTCGTACGGAACCTTCTTCTCCAGCAACTGCTGCAGCTCGGTAATGATCACCGTCGTGGCCATGCCGCTTGCCACCTCGCCCGCGTTATATCCTCCCATGCCGTCGGCCAGGACAACGAGACCCCGGTCCCCGTCCGACGCGATCGAGTCCTCGTTATGGGACCTGACCATCCCAGGATCGGTACAACTCGCGACTTCAAGCGCTCCCGACAAAGTCATAATGCTTCAACGAAGCTCACAGGCTGATGTCGACCCCGGCGCCGATCGCCGTAGCGGAAGGACCCCCCACAGTAGCTCGCAATGCGCCCGCAAATTCTTCGCCTGTCTGGTAACGCTCGCCCGCTTCCTTGGACATCGCCTTGTCCAGGAATGCGACCAGGGCCGGCGAGAGGGACGGGTTGTACTGCAGGATATCCGGCGCATGCTCGTTGGCGATCCTGTACATGAGTTGGGCCATCGAATCTCCCTCGAACGGTAGTTTGCCGCAAACAAGCTGATACAGGCTGACCGACAACGAGAACAGATCGCTCCGCCCGTCGATCTTCTTGCCCTGGAGCTGTTCCGGCGACATGTAGGAGGGAGTACCGAGTACCATCCCGGTTTTGGTCTTGGACGAATCGGTAATGCGGGCAATGCCGAAATCGGTCACTTTGACGATGTCGTTCTCAGGCTCGTACATGACATTGGCCGGCTTCACGTCCCGGTGCACCACGTTCTGCCTGTGCGCATAGCCGAGCGCATCGGCCACCCTCGCCACGATCGAGATGACCTTGTCGGTCGGCAGGGTGTTTCCTGATTTGGTGAACGGCACCAGATCCTTGCCCTTCAGAAGTTCCATCGCGATGTAGCACAGGTCGTGCTCTTCGCCCGCGTCGAAGATGGTCACGATATTGGTATGGCTCAGGCGGCCGGCGGTTTCGGCTTCGCGGAAAAATCGCTCCTTGACCTCGACGAGCTCGTCCGCCTCGAATTGCTGGGAAAGCGCCATGGTCTTGATCGCCACGACGCGTCCGATTTTCGGGTCTTTGCCAAGATACACGACGCCCATGGCGCCCTTGCCGAGCTCTTTTTCCACCTGGTAGCGGCCGAGCATCGGTTTCTCGGCGCCACTGCCGAGCGCGAGGGTCCCTCCGGGGTGGGTCTGCGCCCCACCGAGCATAACGGTCTCCGACATCTGCTTGGCGCGCGACAGCCTCGCCTCGAGGTCGCGGAACTTCGGGTTGTAGCCGGCCATGTAGCGGAATGCGGCTTCGGCCTTGTTGAACTGGCGCTTGCGCTCGAAATCGAGCGCTAGGTTGTAGAGGTTGTCCATGACGGTGTCGTCCAGGGGCACCTTGCGGAAGTAGTCGAAAGCCATGTCGAGCTGGCCTTGTCCTTGGAAAGCGAGGCCGAGCATGCGCGCGTTGGCTGCCGACTGCGCATCGGACACCTCCTTGCCGCGCTCGGTGACAACGAAGCGCTTCGTCACGAGCAACACGTGACCGACGATCAGCAGGGCGAGCGGCAGCATGAACTGCAGCCACAGTCCCTGGCCGGTCATGAGCACGAAGTGTGTGGCGAGCAGAAGCGCAACGATGCCCGCGCTGACCCCGGCTCCCACGCCGGCGGAAAGTCGCGGGAGCAACGCGATCAGATATGCCGCGACCAGGAGATAGACCAGCCTCTCGACGACCCAACCCCAGGTCGGCGCGACGAAAAAATGCCCCTGCAAGAGCGAGGAGACCGTGTGCGCCTGAAGCTCGACGGCCGGCATGGACGGATTCACCGGCGTCACGAACATGCTGCCGACTCCGGCAGCCGTCGGTCCGATCAACACGATCTTGTCGCGATATTTTTCCAGCGGGATCTTGCCGCTCGCCACGTCGTAGAACGAATCCTCCTGAATGGCCGGCCTGCCGTCGCGGTCCTTGTAGAAGTAGGTGAACATCTGCATCGTCGGATCCGCGCTCACCCGGAAATTACCGATCTGCAGGGCTTCGCCGGGACGGATCTTGATGTCCTTGGCGGTCAGGTTGAGGCTCCTTGCCACCATCATGACCGCCAGCGACGGATAGTATTCATCGTAGTAGGTGATGGCGAGCGCTTCGGTGCGGATCGCCCCGTCCACGTCGGGTACCGAGTTCAAATGCCCAACCGCGGCCGCGGCCTCGCCCAGGCTGTCCACGATCGGGACCTCGACTGCGCTGGTGAAGATCGGAAGATCGCCGCTGCCGCCCTGGATCGAGAGCGCGTTCTTGCGCACGAAATCGGGAAGGGGCTTGTCTGGCTTGCCACGCGGCTCGCCGAACGTAAACAGCATCGGCAGCACTACGTTGCCCGCCTTGGCGAAACTCGCGGCGAGCTTCCTGTCGATATTGAGCGCGCCCTCGGCTTCCTGCAGCGTGGCACCGATTTGAAGGATCTCGGGCGATACGCCGCGAGGCGGCGTGCCCGGATCGGGGTTCGCCGGCACGAGCCGGTGGTAGGCCTCCAGAAGCCTGTTGACATAGGTCAAGCCCGGATCGAGCTGCGGTTCGGAGAAAAAAACCGTATAGCCGATGACTTTGGCCTTCGCGTCCGCGAGGCTTTCGATCATCTTTGCGTGGATCTCGCGCGACCAGGGCCAGCGACCGATATTGTCGATGCTCCGCTTGTCGATCGCGATCACGGAAATCTTGTCGGACGGGGCTCGCGCCGAGGCCCGAACGCCCCAATCGTACGCGGAGCGCTCCATGCTCTCGATCAGCTGGGTCCCGCCGGTGACGAGCAGCACGAGCGACACCCCGAGACCGAGAAACCAGTCCTTTTTCCAGAACCCCACTTTGGTCATTGCCTCTCCCGTTTATTTTTATTGTTGTCTAACGAGGGGATGCGCCCGAGTTACTGAATAAACAATGCTCTGGGCGGCATTTTTACAGTGAATAGTGGAGGCCGTCAAATTTCTGTTCGGCGGCGAATCCGGTCGGCGACCGGCGCCCAAATGAACCTGCGCGATGGTCCGTGGATTTCAACAACCTCCGCGAACCAAAACGCGACGATAGGTCACGTCGCGCCGCGAGACGGCGGCCGCGCGGGCGCGAGTCAGCTCCCGAGCACGGTGCCCGGAGTGAGGCCGTTCTGGGCCACCAGTTCGGCCGCGGATACTTTCTTGCCGTCTTCGTGCTTTGCCTTGAGAACCTCGATTCGTCCTCCCTGAGCAGTCACGAAGAAACTCGCGGCGCTGATTTCGGAAATCTCGCCGATCTTGCCTTTTACCGCGCCGAAAGTGCGGAATACATGTTTGCGGCTGTCGAAGATCTGCAGTTTCTTTCCGTTCAAAGTAGTCCAGGCGCCGGGAGCGGGATTGCAGCCGCGTATGAGGTTGTAGGTGAAATCTAAATGGCTCGCCCAGTTGATTTTCGCTTCGGCAGCGCGGCACCAGCCTTCGTAGCTCGCTTGGGTCTCGTCTTGCATCGTCTCGCGATGATTGCCGGCCATCACCAGGTCCGCGGCCTCGATCATCGCCGCAACCCCCATCGGGAACAAGCGATCGAAGTAGACGCTGCCGAGCGTGTCATCCGGGCTGAGCGGCGTTTCCTTTTGCAGGATCAGAGGGCCTTCGTCCAGGCCATCGTTCGGCCGGAAGATGGACAGTCCGGTTTTGGCGTCGCCGCGTATGATCGGCCAGTTGATCGAGCTCGGCCCGCGATATTTCGGCAAGAGCGACGGGTGATACTGGATCGTGCCTTTCTTCGGGATTTTCACGAATTCCTGCGGCGCGAACTGCAGCACGAACGCCATGATGCCGAGATCCGCGTTGAGCCCGCGCATCGCGTCCAGGGCTTCCTTGTTTCGCAGGGACGCGAACTGGAAGATCTTGAGCCGTTTTTCCTGCGCCGCCGCCTTAAGGGGATCGGCCTTGGCGCCCTCTTTCTCCGGGGCGCAAAACACACCCGCGACTTCGTCTCCTCTGGCGAGAAACGCATCGAGAACGGCTTTACCAAAATCCTGCTGGCCGATGATGGCAATTCTCATGGCTATGCCGCTTTCTTCGGGGGTACCGAGAAAGCGCCCGCCTGCCTCAGGCTGGCGATTTTCGTTTCGTCGTAGCCGAGGACTTCCTTGAGAACCTCGTCGGTGTGTTCCCCGAGGAGCGGCGAACGCTTGATGACCGCGGGCGAGTCCGAAAGCTTGATCGGCATTCCAACGTTGTACCACTTGCCGCGCTGCGGGTGGTCGAGCTCGACCCACATGTCTCGGCCCTTGATGTGTTCGTCGGTCGCCAGATCCTGAGTGCTCATGATCGGCCCGCAGGGGACGTCGAGCGGATTCAGTATCGCCATGAGCTCGCGCTTGGTGTACTTCTCGGCGAACTTGTTGAGCAGCGTCCACACGAGCTGCTGGTTCTTGCGGCGCTCGCCTATGCTTGCCACGCGCGCGTCGGTCGCGAGCTCGGGTACG
>Ga0193699_10001261_pt1 | contig 10153 bp, 9 predicted proteins | sample L3c2metaG_FD_160095 | JGI IMG/M metagenome (GOLD analysis project Ga0193699, IMG submission 160095) | Soil microbial communities from a riparian zone of the East river system, Colorado, United States - L3c2 | ecosystem: Environmental > Terrestrial > Soil > Riparian zone | place: USA: East River... | reverse complement strand
CGTAATGGCCGCCGTCAGGGTCGTCTTCCCGTGATCCACGTGGCCGATCGTGCCGACGTTCACGTGGGGCTTGGTGCGATTGAATTTCTCTTTGCTCATTTTCGTCCTCTAATTCGTTTCGTGATCCTGCAAGCTCGCGATCGGGATTGAACCGATGACCTCACCCTTACCAAGGGTGTGCTCTACCAACTGAGCTACGCGAGCGGCTTCTTCTCTACTGCTATCTGCCGGCGTTACTTCGCCGTTTGCTGCATCCTCGCGCTTCCTGGCACCGTTACCCATCAGAGCGGGAGACGGGACTCGAACCCGCGACATCAAGCTTGGAAGGCTAGCGCTCTACCAACTGAGCTACTCCCGCGTACAGCCGTTTCCTCGACCTGCCACAAAAAAACCCGCCCCTACATATCGATGGTGGGGGAAGGATTCGAACCTTCGAAGGCGTTAGCCGGCAGATTTACAGTCTGCTCCCGTTGGCCACTTAGGTACCCCACCGATTTTCGCCGACGAGTTCGGCAGAGCTGACGAGGAGAATCGAACTCCTAACCTGCTGATTACAAATCAGCTGCTCTGCCAATTGAGCTACGTCAGCAACAAACAGCGATTTTTCATCGCAAGCCTAGTAGAATAGCCAACTTAGGGTGATGAGTCAACCCGAGGGCCGATCGTCTCCCAAGGATGGTTTTTACGAAGATGCTGCGCGATGCAAAGCCAGGTGATCAGCCCTACCACGATAACCAATAGACCGAGAAAAAACGGGTTTCCCCCCGAGATTGCCGCTAACATCGAGATCACGGAGAGGGCGATCGTCGCGATTCCCTCGCCGGCAACTCTGTAGCGCGTCTTCCAGAGGAGGACAGGCGCAGTGAGGAGCAGGGAAACCACCGCCATCGGAAGAATGCTGATCCATGCAAGCGGTGGCGGGCTGTGCTGGCCAATAGCCACCGCGACCCCGAGAACGAGGACTACGCCCAACACCGCGCACAAGCCCACGGCGACGCGCTCGAGAAGAGAATGATCCCAACGTTCGTGTTCACGCGGGTCATAACCCGGCACAAAGATTCGTACGTCCGGCCTTCGGAACCCTCGGACTCCGTGATACACCGTGAAGAATCCAGTGAAAAAGGCGATTGGGCTGATTGCTATGATCAGCCAATCGAGGAACCTCGTAGCCGCTAGCGACGCACTCTCTTCCACTTGGTTCCCTGAGGAGTGTCTTCGATCGCGATCCCCCGAGCTTCGATCTCCTTGCGGATGGCATCGCCTTGAGCGAAGTCGCGTTGAACGCGAGCAGCCTTCCGCGCTGCGAGTTTCTCCTCGACCCAGCGCGCAAGCTCTGGATCTGGACCCGCTTCTTCCGGCACGACGTCGAGCACTGAATTGATGCGCGCGAAAACCTCTCGCGCTTTTTCGAGCGAGCGTCGATCGACGCCGTTTCGGTCCAGCTCCGCGTTTGCGCGCCGCACGAATGTAAAGAGCGCACCAAGCGCGATCGGGGCATTCAGGTCGTCGAAAAGCGCCGCTTTGACTTCGGCTTCCGTTTCCTCGGCAATCTTCTCCAGCTCCGGCGTCGCGCCTTTCGCCTCTGCGAGCCTCCCCGCGAAGTCGGCAATCCGTCGTACGCCTTCCATCGATGCCTCGATCGCTTCGCCCGACATGTTGAGCTGCTTCCGGTAGTGCGTCGAGAAAACGAAATGACGGAACGCCGCGGCGGGCACGTCTTGATCGCGGAGATCCTGAACCGTCGCAACGTTTCCTAGGCGCTTCGCCATCTTGCTGCCGTCGGTTAGCAGAAACTCGCCGTGACACCAGAAGCGCGAGAACGGCTTTCCGGTCGCGCCCTCTGATTGCGCGATCTCGTCCTCGTGGTGCGGGAAGATCAGATCTATTCCGCCGCCGTGAATATCGAGCGTTTCACCCAGGTATTTCATCGCCATGGCCGAACACTCGAGATGCCACCCGGGGCGCCCGCGGCCCCAGGGTGAATCCCACGCTGCATTCGTTGCTTCGTCTTCCGGCTTCGCCGCTTTCCAGAGCGCGAAATCCTGCGCGTTCTCTTTCGAGTAGTCGTCCTGCATGACGCGCGCGCCCGCCTTCACTTCGCGGGTGTCGAGTCGCGACAGCTTGCCGTAGTCCTTGAACTTGTCGATGGCGAAGTAGACGCTCTTGTCGTCGGCGAGGTAGGCGAGCTTTTTCTCAACGAGTTTCTCGACGATTCCGATCATCTCCGGGATGTGATCTGTCGCCTTCGGGTACAATTCCGCGTCCTGGATTCGGAGGAATGCACGATCCTTGTGGAATATCTCCGTAATAGGAGCGGTGACTTCCCCAATCTTTTTCCCGTTCTCGCTCGCGTTCTTGATGATTTTGTCGTCGACGTCGGTGAGGTTCATCACCTGAAAGAGCTTCCACCCGCGCAGCGCCAGCACACGCCGCAGCAGATCCTCGAATAAGAACGTTCGGAAATTTCCGAGGTGCGCGGGTTTGTAAACGGTCGGTCCGCACGTGTACATCCGAACCGTCTTCCCGTCTTCGGGAGTGAACGGCTCGATCTTGCGAGTAAGGGTGTTGTAGAGGCGGAATTCGGGGTCGGCCATTGGCGGAAGCTAGGCGCGCCCCTGTAGAGGGTCAACAAACACGGATGCTTCCGTGCCCGTGTTCAATCGGGGCTCGCTTCGTTCGGCAACGTTCGTCCCACGAGAATGCACTTGTGAGTGCTAAACCCAAAAAGTACCGTTACTGAGTAGCGAACCCGGAGTTCAGATGAGAAACGCGAGTATGACGCTGGCGCTTCTTGCGACCATAGCGTGCGGTAATCTCACCCCGACTCCGGCTCCGGCCCCTGTTCTTGGTCGATGGCTTTTCACTTTCCACATCATGGGAGGGTTGTTCCGAACCCCCGTCGAGCTCGTTGCGGATTCGGTGGGGCTACTCAAGGCCAACGCGCTGGGGCTGCCGTTGGTGCGCTTCAACGCCGCCAGTGCCTCGGGAGATCAGCTACAGCTCGAGGGAACCTCGAGGTACGGTGCCGTGCATGTGAACGGTCGGCTCGTCCGCGATTCTTTCGACGGGCGCTGGCGCATCAAGATTCTGCGGGGCGCCGTCACCGCCAAGAGGCTCGCCGTTGGGCCATCGTCTGTCGGGCAGCGAGTCGCGATTTTCGATGCCCTGCGCGACAGCCTCGCCCGCCGCTACTATGACTCCACATTCGGTGGTCTGAGCTGGGATTCGCTCACGACGGCCTACCGGCCGCAAGCCGCCGCCGCCCGGAGCGACGGCGAGTGGCTTGCCTCAGTTCGGCAGATGCTGGGAGAGCTGCACTCATCGCACCTCGACCTCAGTGCGATCAGCGTAGCGGATGCTTTGCCGACTCGCGGCGGCGGCGCGAACACGAACGAATCAAAGATCATCGAGTGGCGGTCGATCGACTCACGCGTCGGCTATCTACGGATCGCGCAGTTCGATGAGGGCGCCGCCGCGCTCGCGAGGCTGGATTCCGCGTTCGCGGCACTGCGGGGATACACCGGACTGGTGGTGGACCTGCGTGGGAATCCTGGGGGTACGCTGAGCGTCGCCATGCGACTGGGTGACTACCTGCTGTCTCAGCCAACTCCAGTCGGCACATTTACGACGCGACGAAATTCGGCGACCCCCGCGCAGTATTCAGGCTACAGTGTCGACGAGTTCCTCAGGTTACTACGCGACAAGGGCGCCGTCACCCTCGTGGCAGGCGGTCACGCCGCGCAACCATATCAAGGACGCATTGCAGTATTGATTGACGGAGGCAGCGGCAGCACGACCGAGGCGTTCGTCGCCGTCCTTCAGGAGTTGCATCTCGCGACCCTGGTCGGCCAGCGTACGGCAGGTGGAATGTTGTCATCAGCGGAGCTGCAACTCGACGGCGGGTGGGTTTTGCGTTTTCCCGAGGCTGACTTCCGCACGCCCGCGGGACAACGGATAGAAGGCCGAGGGGTCAGCCCCGATATCGTTGCTTCGCGGCACTGGTATCGCGACGGCCAGCTGCGCGCCGCAGTGTCGATTGTCACGTCTGACCCAAGATAGCGCCGCGAAGCGGGCTCGCGGGTAACTCGAACAGTGGCCGCGTTACTACCACGCGTCCCTCAACGAGGTTGATGATGCGCGGGGCAACTCGATGCACTTCCACCGAGTTGGGCGCGGCGAGAACGATCGTTATCCCGCGCCGAGAGAGGGTTGTGAGAAGCGCGATGATGTCCTGCTCGAATAGCAGACCTTCACCGCACAGCGTCTCGTCAATGAGTATTGCGCGCGGCTCGCCGATCAGCGCCTGCGCCAGACCAAGTCGCTGCACCATGTTCGGCGGTAGGCTGCTTACGCGCTTCGTCGCGTGTACCTGGAGCGAGACTTCCCTCAGCGCCGATTCGACCTGCGATGCGCGGCTCGCCGACGAGAGATCGTGCATCGTCGCGTAGTACTCGAGCGCTTCCCTCACCGATAGAAACGAGTAGTAGCCGGCCCGCTGCGGAACGAAGGCGAGTCCGGGCGGCACGTGGTGCGGCGTGATCTGCTCCCCGAACCAGTTGATCGTTCCATCGTCCGCGCGAAGAAGGCCCGCCAGGCAGAGCAAGAGACTCGATTTCCCGGCGCCCGGCCGGCCAACGAGTCCTACTATCTCGCCAGTGTCGATGTCGAGTCGGACATCACGAAGCGCAGGTGTAGAGAGCGCACGCCCCCTCGCGCCCGAACGGTAAACCTTGCTGAGTCCGCGGACGCATAGTGCCGGCTGCATCGGAACGACCTCCCGCGATAGTGTGCGGGAAGCTTCGTGCGCCGCCGAGCTTGGCAAAGGATCGTTGCGTGGCGGACGGAAGCATTGCATCGCGCAGTGGCTTGAAACTTCCGTGCATTCGCCAACCTTTCACCCATCAACGACGACTACCTGGGGAATAACGGGATGAGACCACTATTGAAAAGAGCGCGCACGACGCTTCTGATCTGCTTGCCGGCATTTCTACTGGCGTGCGGGGATTCCACCTCGCCCGGAGTCACTGAGGTGGGCAGCTACTCCGCCCTCACTTTCTTCACGCAACCAGCGGGCGGTGGGGTCACCAGAGACGAGCTTCAGGCAGGAGGCACTATGGTTTTGACTCTGAACTCAAATGGAACGACATCGGGTCATCTCCACGTTGCTGCAAACGGCACGACCCCGGCCCTCGACGCCGACATGGCAGGCACGTGGTCACTGAACGGGGATGTCGTCACCTTCACCCAGGCTGCCGACACGTTCGTCCGTAACATGGCTTTCACGGTTGTGCGAGCCGGCCGCAACGTAATTGCCCTGCTTGGCGATCAGGTTTTGTCGGGAACGCGGATCAGCCTGTCGCTGAAACACGACTAGGATGCCCGGCGGAAGAACGCTCTAGGCGATCTTCTTGAGCGGGTTCTTCTCGCGAATCGTGATCAGGTCGGGCACAGCCGTGGTTGGACTGAGCACTCCACCATCGGGAACGGGCACGCGCAGCACGAAAATCCTGTCGCGCGTGCTCTTCCTGAATCCTTTGCCCTCGTAGATACGGTTGATCAGGATCCGCCGCACGATCACCATCACCGTGACGAGCGTCGGGAGCGCCACGACGAGACCCAGCGGGCCGAGCAGCTTGCCGATCACCAGCACTGCCGTGATCGTAAGAACGGGCGGCATGTCGATTTTCTTCGACATCACGAGCGGCGAGACGAGGTTTCCTTCGATCAGGTGAATCACGACGCCGAGCAGCAGCACATAGACCGCGCGGGCCCCGCCATCCGGTCCGCCTAGCACGAACAGAGCCGGCAACGTGGTCGACAGCAGCGTTCCGAAGAACGGCACTATCGCGACTAGACCAGTGAAGATTCCAAACGTCAGCCAGTAAGGAACGTCGAGTATGTAGAGTCCCGCCGCGGTGAGCGCCGCGAGAAACGTCATCGTCAGCAGTTGTCCGACGATGTAGGCGCGAAGAGCGGTGGCGAGATCACTCAGCACGTCGCGAACGAGATCGCGATGGATCGGCGGAAACAGAGCGATGAGCCACTCCCTATACGTTCCCGGCTGGAGCGCGAGGTAGATGCTCATCACGCCCACCGCGAAGCAGTCGATCATCACGTGCACAAACGACAGCACCCTCGGCACCAGCAGCTGCGCCTGACCAGTGAGCTGGTCGTACACCGCGCTGATGAGCGGATGCTCGCCCGGCTTCCAGACGTCGCGCATCGCCGGAAAGCGAGCCACGAAATGGTCGATTCCCGTTTCCCAGCCTTCGATGTACTTGGGCATCACGACGATCAGCTGGCGTGTCTGCTCGACGACCGGCGGGAGCAGGATCGCGAAGAGCCCGAGCAGAGCAGTTGCCGTCCCGGCAACGGAAAGGAAGAACGCGAGCTTCGGCGGGAGGTGGAGCTTCTCGACAAAAAGGTCTCTCACTGCACCGAGGTACAGCGAGATGATGATCGCTATGAACAGAAGGAGGAAGACGTCGGCCGTCGCTCCCAACATCCACAGGAGCAGGAACGTCAGGATTACGCCGGTGATGATCGGCGCTATCCTGACCCTCGGGGCCGCCATGCTAGCCAAGACTACTTGTTCTCGTCGTGGATCTCTTCAACCTCGATGGCTTCTTCTTCCTGCTGGCGCCCCGCGTTGAGCGCCTTGTTGCTCGCGGCACCAGCGGGGAGCACTCCCATCTTCTGCTTGAGCGCGATCAGCTGCATCTCGGCTGAGATGTCAGCTCCGCCCGCCTCGAGCTTCTTGAAGTCTTTGGCGAGCCGGTCGCCCGAGAATTCTTCGTCGATCTCGGCGTTTGCCCTGACCTTGCGCTCGTTGCTCTCGATTTTCTCTTCCATGCGCGCGAATGCCTCGAACGCCGACTTCTCCGAGATGTGCGACATCGTCTCGTTGATTCGCTTCTGCGCTTCGGTGCGGCGTTGTTTTGCGAGCAGAAGATTCTTCTTGCGGTTCGCCTCTTCGATGTTGTCGTTCAGGCTGCGCAACGAATCCTTGAGGCGGTCGGTCTCCTGCTTGTGCGCCTGCCACGTCAGCTGCATCTGCTCGCCGCGCGAGATGTGCTCGGTGCGGCGCATGAGCGCCTGCTTCGCCAGCTCGTCCTGATTCTGTTGAACGGCGAGCATTGCCCGGCGCTCCCAGTCTTCGGCTTCCTTGAGCTCCTGACGGGTCTGATCCTGAAGCCGCTTCTCGTCGGCGATCGCGGCAGCCACTTGCTGTTTCGCGCGTACGAGCTGCGATCTCATGTCGAGAATGATCTGATTCAGCATCTTCTCGGGCTGCTCGAACTCGGAGATCACCGCGTTCACGTTCGAGCGGAACAGCATTGCTATGCGATCGAAAATATTCATTGTGGTAGTGCCCCTGGATTTTACCTGCTGAGGGGCGAAGATACTGCCTTCGCCCCTTCTTAACTAGTTGACGGTCACCCTTCGGACCGCTTGATCTGGTACAGCCGCTCCTTTGCCAGCCGCCGCCCCGTCGGAGTCGCGGCCAATCCGCCTCCGGCGGTCTCGCGGTAGCGGACATCCATCTCCCGTCCAATCTCGCCCATCACGTCGATCACCTCGTCAACCGGAATGGCGAAGGTGATTCCGGCCAGCGCCATCTCGATTCCCGCCAAAGCGATCGCCGAGCCCGTGGCGTTGCGAAACACGCACGGCAGCTCGACGAGCCCGCCCAGCGGATCGCAAACCAGCCCCAGCGTTCCCTGCATCGTGAGCGCCACCGCGTGCCCCACCTGCGACGGCGTTCCGCCCAACATTTCGGTTGCCGCGCCGGCCGCCATTCCCGCTGCCGCTCCCGTCTCAGCCTGACATCCACCTTCAGCACCCGACAACGACGCCCGCTCCGCCACCACCGCGCCGATCAGTCCCGCCGTCGCCAAACCATCGACGACCTTTTCATCCGGTACCGACCTCGCCTTCGCGAGCCCGGTCAGAATCGCCGGCAAGACTCCCGCTCCGCCCGCAGTCGGCGCCGCTACGATCACGCCCATTGCCGCATTCACTTCCTGCACCGCCAGCGCGCGCGTGAGAATGTCGCGGAACGGAGTCTGTGACAGCGGACCCATCGTGCTGTTCCGCAGCTTCGCTGCGTCACCACCGACGAGTCCCGACGCCGAGTACAAGTCACCGACCACTCCTTTCTCGATCGCGCTTCGCATCACGACGAGCGCCCGCAGCAGCGCCGCACGAATCTCCTCGACCGGCCGTCCCTGATCACGAGCCTCCGTCGTCAGCGCCATGTGCGCGAGCGATTTGTTCTCCCGTTCGGCGTCCTTGATCGCGTCAGCGAGCGCTTTGTACACTCAGCCCCCACTCACTTTCGGGAGCCGCCGCGTCCACCGGACCCAGTCGAGCGCTCTCAATTCCTCGCCTGCTTTCTTGTCCGGCTCCTCGTCGCACTCGATGACCATGAACGCGTCGCCGCCTCTTTCCTTTCTCGACAACCTCAGCGTAGCGATGTTGATGTCGTGCTCGGCCAGTATCCCGGTGATTCTGGCGATCGAACCCTTCTTATCCTCAGCTACGAGAACAATGGTGTGTAAGTTTCCGGTCACCTCGACACGGTAGCCGTCGATCTCCTGGACGAGGATCCGGCCGGCGCCAAGCGAGGAGCCCAACATGGTTGCCTTGTTGTCATTGAGCTCGATCGTGATGCGCACGGTGTTTGGGTGCGCGGCGTCGGCAATCGTGACTTTCTCGAACTTGTAGTCGAGGCCTTCCTTCTCCGCTATCTGCAACGCCTCTCGCAGACGCTCATCGTCCGGGCGAAAGCCGAGAAGCCCGCCGACGAGCGCCTTGTCGGTGCCGTGGCCTTCGCCGGTCCGCGCAAAGGAGCCGTGGAGTTGAAGGACTCCGCTCTGCGGGGTTCCACCTATCAGTCCGCGCGCGAGCAGCCCGAGCCGACACGCGCCGGCGGTGTGCGAGGAGGAGGGCCCAACCATCACAGGGCCGATAATGTCCAGCAAACTCACCATCTAGTCTCCTCCTTGAGGGGCCATCTCAACCTGCTTTTAACGCCACCTTCTTTCGATTGCTGCCGCGATCACGTCGGAGCATCGTTCGAAGATACTGCCCGGTGTACGACTCCTTCACATCCGCAACATCTTCCGGCGTTCCGGCCGCGACGACATCGCCGCCCCGGAGTCCTCCCTCCGGACCAAGATCGATTATCCAGTCAGCGGTCTTGATGACGTCGAGGTTGTGCTCGATGACGAGCACCGTGTTGCCGCGGTCAACGAGCCGGTGCAGCACACTCATGAGCATGCGCACATCCTCGAAATGGAGACCGGTGGTCGGCTCGTCAAGGATATAGAAGGTGCGGCCGGTATCGCGCTTCGACAGTTCGGCGGCAAGCTTGACTCTCTGGGCTTCTCCGCCGGAGAGCGTCGTCGCGGACTGTCCGAGGTGGATGTAGCCCAGACCGACGTCGAACAAAGTCTGAAGCTTCTGTCGCACCCGTGGCTGGTTCTCGAAAAACGCCAGCGCATCTTCCACCGTTTGCTCGAGCACGTCGGCGATGCTGAGACCGCGGAAGCGAACCTCCAATGTCTCACGGTTGTAGCGCCTGCCCTTGCACACGTCGCATGGAACGTAGACGTCGGGCAGGAAGTGCATCTCGATCTTGACGAGGCCATCTCCCTCGCACGCCTCGCAGCGTCCGCCCTTCACGTTGAACGAAAACCTTCCCGGACCGTAGCCGCGGATTTTGGCTTCGGGAAGCTCGGCGAACAGCTCGCGGATCGGCGTAAAGAGCCCCGTGTACGTCGCCGGATTCGAGCGGGGTGTCCGTCCGATGGGGCTCTGGTCGATGTCGATGACTTTGTCGAGGTGCTCGAAGCCGGTGATGCTCTTGTGCGCTCCCGGAATCACACGAGCGCGATAAAAACTGCGCGCCATCGCGCGGTGAAGGATGTCTTCGATGAGCGTTGACTTCCCGCTTCCCGATACACCCGTCACTGCGACGAACAATCCAAGCGGTATCTCTACGTCGAGGTCGCGCAGATTGTGTTCGCGCGCGCCCTCGATGCGGATGACGCGCGACGGATTCATGCGGCGGCGAACTTCAGGAATCGGGATCTCGATCTCGCCGCGCAGGTACCGGCCCGTGATTGATTCAGGAGTGTTACGGACCTCG
>Ga0193699_10001260_pt1 | contig 10160 bp, 7 predicted proteins | sample L3c2metaG_FD_160095 | JGI IMG/M metagenome (GOLD analysis project Ga0193699, IMG submission 160095) | Soil microbial communities from a riparian zone of the East river system, Colorado, United States - L3c2 | ecosystem: Environmental > Terrestrial > Soil > Riparian zone | place: USA: East River... | reverse complement strand
CGCCGGCTGCGCCAGAAGACCGACATCCCGGTGATCTTCCTCACCTCCAAGGACGAGGAAATCGACGAATTGTTCGGCCTCAAGATGGGCGCCGACGATTTCATCCGCAAACCGTTCTCGCAGCGGTTGCTGGTCGAGCGCGTCAAGGCGGTGTTGCGCCGTTTCAGCCCGAAAGACCCGGCGACCCAGAAGGAAACCGACGCCAAGGCGCTCGAGCGCGGCCAGCTGCGCATGGACCCGGAGCGCCACACCTGCACCTGGAAGAACGACCCGGTCACGCTGACGGTCACCGAATTCCTGATCCTGCAGGCGCTCGCCACCCGCCCCGGCGTGGTGAAAAGCCGCAACGCGCTGATGGATGCGGCCTATGACGACCAAGTCTATGTCGACGACCGCACCATCGACAGCCACATCAAGCGCCTGCGCAAGAAGTTCAAAGTCGTCGACGACGATTTCGAAATGATCGAAACGCTGTACGGCGTCGGCTACCGCTTCAAGGAAGCGTAAGCACTCACCGTTCATCCCCGCGAAAGCGGGGATCCAGTGCTAAGCATCGGGCTCTGGAATTGCGGCCCTGGATTCCCGCTTGCGCGGGAATGAGCGGAAACTGCAAGTTTGCGGTAGAGTTTGGGGGTACATCAACGGGCTGGATCAAACGACGTGCTCGATCGAACCGCGGAAATCCGGGCGCAGAAAAAAAAGGCCGAGGCCGAACGGTCTAACTCCGTGCGGCCCGCGCCGCGGCGCTTTGCCGCGCTGGGCCGGCTGGGGGGCTCGGTCTGGCACTTCTTCGTTGCGCAGAGTTTCTCCAGCCTCACCCGCCGCATCGTCTTCCTCAACCTCACCGGCCTGATCGTATTGCTGGCCGGCGTCCTCTACCTTTCGCAATTCCGCGCCGGTTTGATCGACGCCCGCGTGCAGAGTTTGCTGGTGCAAAGCGAGATCATCGCCGGCGCCATCGCCGCTTCCGCCACCGTCGAAACCGATTCCATCACCATCGATCCCGACCGCCTGCTCGAACTGCAGGCCGGCGAGAGCTATGGCCCGTCCGACGATCAGCTTTCCGGCATCGAATTCCCGATCAATCCCGAGCGCGTCGCGCCGCTGCTGCGCCGCCTGGTCTCGCCGACCAACACGCGCGCGCGCATCTATGACCGCGACGGCGTGCTGATCCTGGACAGCCGCAATCTCTATGGCCGCGGCGACGTGCTGCGCTTCGATCTGCCTTCGCCGACCGCCGAACCGCCGGGCATCATGGAGCGCGGCTTCATCGCCATCCGCCGCTGGTTCGGCCGTGGCGACCTGCCGCTCTACAAGGAGCTCGGGCCCGAGAACGGCAAGGGCTATCCGGAAATCGAACAGGCGCTGAACGGAATTCACGCCAGCATGGTGCGGATCAACGACCGTGGTGAAATTATCGTTTCGGTCGCGGTGCCAGTGCAGCGCTTCCGCGCGGTGCGCGGCGCGCTGATGCTGTCGACGCAAGGCGCCGATATCGACCAGATGGTGGAGGCCGAGCGCCTCGCCATCGTCAAAGTGTTCCTGGTCGCCGCCGCCGTCATGGTGGTGCTGTCGATGCTGCTCGCCGGCACTATCGCCGGTCCGGTGCGGCGATTGGCCGAAGGCGCCGAGCGCGTGCGGCGCCGTATCCGCACCCGCGTCGAAATCCCCGATTTCACGCGGCGCCGCGACGAGATCGGCCATCTGTCCGGTGCGCTACGCGACATGACCGGCGCGCTCTACAGCCGCATCGAGGCGATCGAGAGTTTCGCCGCCGACGTCGCGCATGAGCTGCGCAATCCGCTGACCTCGCTGCGCTCGGCGGTGGAAACATTGCCGATGGCCAAGACCGACTCCAACCGCAAGCGGCTGCTTGACGTGATCGAACACGACGTGAAGCGGCTCGACCGCCTGATCTCGGACATTTCCGACGCCAGCCGCCTCGACGCCGAACTGCAGCGCCAGGAAGTCGCCTCCGTCGACCTCGCCAGCCTGCTCGAGGCTCTGGTGAAAGCGGCCAACGAAGTTCACCACACCGACGTCAAGGTGACGCTGACCTTCGAAGGCGGCGCGCCGCGCGATTTCAAGGTGCCGGGCCATGACTCGCGGCTCGGCCAGGTCGTCAGCAACCTTGTCGATAACGCGCGCTCGTTCTCGGCGCCCGGCGGCACCGTGCGCGTCACCTGCCGCAAGCTGAAGAACGACGTCGAGATCACGGTCGACGACGACGGCCCCGGCGTGCGGCCGGAAGCCTTGGAGAAAATCTTCGAGCGCTTCTACACCGACCGCCCGGAGCAGGGCTTCGGCCAGAATTCGGGTCTCGGCCTGTCGATCACCAAGCAGATCGTCGAGGCTCATGGCGGCTCGATCCGCGTCGAGAACCGCGCCGCGCCGGCGGGTCGTGGTGAAGCGGGTCGTGGTGAAGAAGAGCCTCAGGTGCTGGGCGCCCGCTTCGTGGTCCGCCTGCCGGCGATGTGATGGAGCCTTCAACCATCCACGCCTCCGCCGTTCTGGTCGGCGCCAATGCCGTGCTGATCCGCGGCCCGTCCGGCTCGGGCAAATCGCGGCTGGCCTGGGATCTGGTGCAGGCGAGCGACAACGGCGACCTGCCGTTTTCGCGGCTGGTGGCCGACGACCGCGCCTATGTCGAAGTGCATGGCAGCCGCGTGCTGGTGCGCCCGCCGCCGCAGCTCGCCGGCTTGATCGAAATTCACGGCCTCGGTATCCGGTGCCTGCCTTATGAGCCGGTGGCCGCGGTTGGCTGGGTTATCGACCTTGCTTCGCCTGAGGGCGGTAGAATGCCGGCTAAAGAAACCCGCGAAACCCTCATTTTAGGCGTCGCTATCCCGCACCTTTCGGTTGCGCCGGGGGCGGACGCTCTCCCCCTGGTTCTAGCCTGGCTGAGAACAACGGCCTCCATCGATTGACCTAGGGGCCAATGTTGGCTACCCCCCGACCCTCGATCCTGCTGGGAAAAATTAACGATAACGGGCCTAGGATCGCCCGGCCTTAAACGGACACCCCGAGCCCTGTCTTGGTCCCGCCTTTCCGCAGTGCAGCAGAACGCCTATATAGCGAGGAAGCCCCTTGCAATGGGGTTTCGAATGGGCGTGAATGCGCCCCCATTCGTGCGGCGCACCAAAGCGCCCGCGAGGAGTTCGGGATGATCGGCCTTGTTTTAGTAACCCACGGGCGGCTCGCCATTGAGTTCCGCTCTGCGCTGGAGCACGTCGTTGGCCCGCAGCGCCAAATCGAGGCGATTACGATCGGCCCCGAAGACGACGTCGAGCAGTGCCGCAAGAATATTCTCGACGCGGTCAAACGCGTCGACAGCGGCGAAGGCGTCGCCATCCTGACCGACATGTTCGGCGGCACGCCGTCCAACCTCGCCATCTCCGTGATGAGCCAGCCCAAGGTCGAGGTGCTCGCCGGGATCAATCTGCCGATGCTGATCAAGCTCGCCAAAGTCCGCGAGACCTGTCCCCTCGAAGACGCCGTCGCCGCCGCCCAGGAAGCCGGGCGCAAGTACTGTACGATCGCGAGCCGGGTGCTCAACGGTAAATGACCGGCCCCGCTCGATCGGACGCCCCCGACGAGCACTCCGTTCCGGTGGTGCGTGAAGTCGAAATCGTCAACAAAAAGGGACTGCACGCCCGGGCTTCAGCCAAATTCGTGCAAATGGCCGAACAATATAACGCCGCCATCATCGTCACCCGCGGTCACGAGACCGTCGGCGGCACCTCGATTATGGGCCTGATGATGCTCGCGGCCGCCACCGTCTCGACCACCACGATCCAGGCCACCGGCAAGCAGGCCGCCGAGGCCCTCGATGCTTTGGTCGCGCTGGTGTCGAACCGCTTCGGCGAAGAGGAATAGCCGCCCCAAGGCGGCGTCCCGCTACATAAAGAAATCTTTATATATGCGTTGCGGCCTTGCCGGAGGCCTGTTATAGGCACGGCCAATCCCATTCCAGTCCCATTGTCCCGTTGCATAGGATCGTCATGACCGCTCACGCCCAGCCGAAAGCCGCAGCCGCCGGCGATTACATCGTCAAGGACATCTCGCTCGCCGAATTCGGCCGCAAAGAGCTCTCGCTCGCCGAAACCGAAATGCCGGGCCTGATGGCGACCCGCGAGGAGTACGGCCCCAAGCAGCCGCTCAAGGGCGCGCGCATCGCCGGCTCGCTGCACATGACCATCCAGACCGGCGTGCTGATCGAAACGCTCGTCGCGCTCGGCGCCGACGTGCGCTGGGTGTCGTGCAACATCTATTCGACGCAGGACCACGCGGCTGCGGCCATCGCCGCCGCCGGCGTTCCGGTGTTCGCGATCAAGGGCGAGAGCCTGGAAGACTATTGGGCCTACACCGCCAAAATGTTCGACTGGCACGGCGGTGGCTTCCCGAACATGATCCTCGATGACGGCGGCGACGCCACGATGTACGTCCATCTCGGCCTGCGCGCCGAGAACGGCGACACCGCGTTCCTCGACAAGCCGGGCTCCGATGAAGAAGTGATCTTCTTCGCGCTGCTCAAGAAACAGTTGAAGGAAAAGCCGAAGGGCTACTTCGCCGAGATGGCCAAGAGCATCAAAGGTGTTTCCGAAGAGACCACCACTGGCGTGCATCGCCTCTACGACATGCAGAAAGCCGGCACGCTGCTGTGGCCCGCCATCAACGTCAACGACTCGGTCACCAAGTCGAAGTTCGACAACCTCTACGGCTGCCGTGAATCGCTGGTCGACGGCATCCGTCGCGGCACCGACGTTATGATGTCGGGCAAGGTCGCGATGGTCGCGGGCTTCGGCGACGTTGGCAAAGGCTCGGCCGCCTCGCTGCGCCAGGCCGGCTGCCGCGTGATGGTCTCGGAAGTCGACCCGATCTGCGCGCTGCAGGCGGCGATGGAAGGCTATCAGGTCGTGACCATGGAAGACGCCGCGCCGCAGGCCGACATCTTCGTCACCGCGACTGGCAACAAGGACATCATCACGATCGAGCACATGCGCGCGATGAAAGATCGCGCCATCGTCTGCAACATCGGCCACTTCGACAACGAGATCCAGATCGCCTCGCTGAAGAACCTGAAGTGGAACAACATCAAACCGCAGGTCGACGAGATCACCTTCCCGGACGGCCACCGCATCATCATGCTGTCGGAAGGCCGCCTGGTGAACCTGGGCAACGCGATGGGTCACCCGTCCTTCGTGATGTCGGCGTCGTTCACCAACCAGACGCTGGCGCAGATCGAACTCTACGCCAACAACAAGGACGGCAAGTACAAGAAGGAAGTCTACGTGCTGCCGAAGTCGCTCGACGAGAAGGTCGCGCGCCTGCACCTCGCCAAGATCGGCGTGAGGCTCACCACGCTGCGGCCCGACCAGGCCTCGTATATCGGCGTGAAGCAGGAAGGCCCGTTCAAGAGCGATCACTATCGCTACTAGGATTTAGCGTCGCACGTTGCGCGAATGGCCGGGCCCAAAGCCCGGCCATTTTCGTATAAGGCCGCTATTTTCCGGTACTGATGAATTTGATGCGGCCATCTTTTTCGGGCCGGATGCCGACATCGCCGCCGGCGCGGATCGCCGCTTCGAGCACGTCGCTAAAAAGCGCGGCGCCTTTGGCAGCAGAGTTCTGGCTCAGCTCCCGGACGCAGGTCCGGCTTTTCGGCAGAAAGTTGTAGCTGTCGCCGCTACACAGCAGATATGGCGGTGCGGCGACCTTGATCGGCTCGTCGCTGTCGCAGGAGATACCGCTTTTTCCGCGGAAGCCTTTCACGACGGCATCGTATTTCTCCCGCCGGCGCGTCACTTCGACATCGACCCCGCTGACGTGCGGCCATGCGCCGAGCCCCGGCACGGCGAAGCCATGCGTGATGGCGGCGCACACAACCCGCGCCGGAAACGTCTCGACCGCGATCACGTCGTCGAAGCGGACAATATCGATGACATGTTCGAGCGTCAGAGGCGTGCCGGCATCGAGATCTTCGCCAAGTCCGAGCATGCCGGAATTGATGATCGCCACATCGGCGCCGGCGTTTTTGGCAACCAGATCGGCGAGCCAATCGCCGAAGCCCGTCTCCTGCATGCGGTTCGACGTTTCCTCGAGTTCGATGGCGGTTTGCGTTCGCCCGATGCTGCCGCTCAAACATCCTTCTTGATAGGGCGTATTCTTCTTTGCCGCGCGGCGGCGGCAGATGTCCGCTTCCGCTTTTGCCGAGTTCGCCTTGCCGACCGCGGCCACAGCGCTGTCCGGCGGGATGGCCTCGTTCAGCGCGACGAGCTGCCCGTTCACGCGCGGCCGGCCGCCGGGCACGAGTTGAACGTCGATTCGCCACGCGGTGCGCGCATCCGAATCCGCCTTGAAGCCACGGGGCGTGCCCTCACCGTCCAGCAGCACCATGTTGGTGTGGTCGTGGCCGCCGGCGATGAAATCGAGCCCGGCGCCGGTGAGTTGCCTGATCAACTCCTCGTCCTCGGCGCGCGACAGGTGCGTGACCGCGACAATCACCTCGGCGCCGCGCTCGCGCAAATAGGCGATGCTGCGGCGCGCCGCCGGCAGCGCCTTCTCCTCGCCCGGATAGATCGGGCTGCCCGCCTGCTCCGGCGTCTGCCCAATGCCGAACAGGCCGAGCTTGACGCCATCGACCTCGACGACGGCGCCATCTTTTTTGACGTTCTTGCGATCGAGCATTCCCTTCATGCCGGCGCAATTGGGAAAATCGAGGTTGGCGGCGAGCCAGGTGAATTGCGATTCCTCGACGCGTGCATTGAGAGAAGGATTTGGATTGCCGCAGGTCGAAATGTCGAACTCATGATTGCCGAAAGTGACGAACATGCGATCGTCGAAGGCCTTCGCATCGCCGTCGAGACTGTTCATCGCCTCGATCATCGACGTGCCCCTGGTCTCTCGGCTGACCAGCGACGGCGACAGGAAGTCGCCAGCGTGCAGCAGGATCGCGTTTGGCGCATCGCGTTCGATCCACTGTCGCAGCGTCCTCACCCGCGAAAGCCCTCCAGATTTTCCTTCGGAAACGCCTTCCACGCGATAGACGTCGTTGATAGTCAGAAATGTCAGATGCCGTGCCGCCTGCAGCGCGCCGCCGCCACCGGTTTTGCCTTCACCCGGTTGGCGCGCGGTGTAGGCGACACTTGCCAACACGGCGGCGCCGACCGCCAGAAACAGAACGATGTTGATGCGGCGAAACATGCCGCTCGGCTGCGCAGGCGTCCGTCTCGGCGCAGGTTTTGGCGCAGGTTTCTGCCGCTCGGTCATACAGGTCCCCGGGCCGTCACTGCTGCGGCGGCACAATGACAATGTTATAGCGCTGTGGCTTGCCCGGCATGCCCCAGTAGTATCGCCAGATCTCTGTGGTCATGACGCCACCGTCTGGGTTGTGGGCACGCGCGCGGCTCACACAGTTGGTGTCTTCGGCAAAGCACACCAGCGCCATGCCGCTTTGCTTGAGCTGCGCGGGGCTCGGTGCCGGCATTCCCGGTAGCGCATGCGGCTTGTCATAGGCGTAAGCGACGATGCTATAGGCGATCTCGGGGTCGCCGCCGACGTATCGCAGCGGCAGCGGCGTTGATTGATGCCAGTTTTGCTCGATCTGAGCCGCCAACAGCCGCCCTTGCGCGGCGGCCGGCGGCGGGCCGTTGCGATGGACGATGACGGCGATAGCAGGCGCGGCGATCAGCATCGCCAGCGGCACCGCCACCGCGGCAATGAGAATGCGGCGGGTGTCGATCGCGCGCAGCGTCACTTTGGGCGATGACAACAGCAGCACCGGCAACAACGTCCAGGCCGGCATCGACCACAGCGACGTGATTTCGGTGCCGCTCACGACGGCGCCGAGCATCGGCAGCAGAAACGGGCCCCAGAACGCGGCCGCGGCCAGCCGCCGCTTCGGTTCGCTGGGCCAGATCTTGTCCGCGAGCATGGCCCGGCTCGGCCATGACGCGACCAGAACGATGATCAGCGGAATGGCGATATAGCCGACCGAGCCGCCGAGATAGCCGAGCAGGCTGATCAGCGTGGCGCCGAACGGCTTGGCGCCGTGGATGGACATCGCATAGCCGAACGGCGCGAAGTCGTGCTGCACCAGCCAGATGACATGCGGCGCCAGCACGATCACTCCCGATACAATCGTGATCCACGGCGCCGCCGAGCGAAAATAGACGGCGCGCCGGTTGTCGATCAGCGCCGCCAGCGCCAGACCCGCCAGCAGAAACACCGACCAGTATTTGCCGAGCATGCAGCCCGCCGCGCCGATGCCAGCGAGCGCGGCATAAAGCCGGCTGCGCGTCTCGAAGGAGCGCAGGAACCAGAACGTGGTCATTGCCCACAGTGGGATCAGCACCGTGTTGACGTTGAACTTCAGCGCGTGGAAATTGAAAAACGGAATGAGCGTCAGCAGCGCGATCCCGACAACGCGCTTCTCGATATCGAGATAGTCCGCCGACAGCCGCCAGGCGAACCACAGCGCGACCGCCGGCATCGCCATCGCCAGCAGGTAATAGGACCACTCGGCGACCGGAAACAGGCTGAACCACAGCCACACAATCCCCGCAGCCAGCGGCGGATGCTTGAGATAGCCGAACTGAAGGTCGCGCGACCAGGCGATCACCTCGGCCATGTCGTAGTGCAGGCCCTGGCTGCCTTTGGCGATGGTGGCGTAGATCGTCCACAGCACGACGTAGGCGACGAGCGAAACCAGCACCGCGCGGTCGGCGCGCGCCGGGTCGGTCAGGGCGTCGCGGTAGCGGGCGGCTGCGGTCAGCGGGTTCGGAAAGCGCATGGCAAAGCCCTATGACATGCGGGAAACGGGCGCAAATCCAACTTTGTCATTCCGGGACGGGCCGCAGGGCCGGGCCCGGAATCCATAATCCAGACTGGTGCTTATGGATTCCGGGCTCGCCGCCATAGCGCGTCGAAGACGCGCGTAAGACGCGCTTTTGGCGGCGCCCCGGAATGACAACAGGATCGCTTGTGGCGGCCGATTCTGAGTGTTATCTCGCCCCCATGACGGCCGTCCCCATCAAAAACATCCGCAATTTCTCGATTGTCGCACATATCGACCACGGCAAGTCCACGCTCGCCGACCGGCTGATCGGGCTCACCGGCGGGCTCGACGCGCGCGAGATGGCGGGCCGCGAGCAGATCCTCGACTCGATGGACATCGAGAAAGAGCGCGGCATCACCATCAAGGCGCAGACCGTGCGCCTGAAATACCACGCCAAGGACGGCCAGGATTACATCCTCAACCTGATCGACACCCCCGGCCACGTCGACTTCGCCTACGAGGTCAACCGCTCGCTCGCCGCCTGCGAGGGCTCGCTGCTGGTGGTCGACGCTTCGCAGGGGGTCGAGGCGCAGACGCTCGCCAACGTCTATCACGCGCTCGACGCCGGCCACGAGATCGTGCCGGTGCTCAACAAGGTCGATCTGCCGGCGGCCGAGCCCGAGAAGATCAAGCAGCAGATCGAGGACGTCATCGGGCTCGATGCCTCCGACGCCATCATGATCTCGGCCAAGACCGGCCTGGGCGTGCCCGACGTGCTGGAAGCCATCGTCACGCGGCTGCCGCCGCCGAAGGGCGACCGCGACGCGCCGCTCAAGGCGCTGCTGGTCGATAGCTGGTACGACGCTTATTTGGGCGTCGTCGTTCTGGTGCGCATCGTCGACGGCGTGTTGAAAAAGGAACAGCGCATCCGCATGATCGGCATCGACGCCGTTTATGAAGTGGATCGCGTCGGTGTGTTCACCCCGAAGCTCGCCATCGTCGACGAGCTCGGCCCCGGCGAGATCGGTATGTTGACAGCGTCGATCAAGGAAGTCGCGGACACACGTGTCGGCGACACCATCACCGACGAACGCAATCCTGTCGATGAGCCCCTGCCCGGCTTCAAGCCGTCGATCCCGGTGGTGTTCTGCGGCCTGTTTCCGGTCGATGCCGCGCAGTTCGAAGACCTGCGCGCGGCGATGGGCAAGCTGCGCCTCAACGACGCCAGCTTCTCGTTCGAAATGGAAACTTCAGCCGCGCTCGGCTTCGGCTTCCGCTGCGGCTTCCTCGGCTTGTTGCATCTGGAAATCATCCAGGAGCGGCTGGAGCGCGAGTTCAATCTCGATTTGATCGCGACCGCGCCGTCGGTGATCTACAAGATGAA
>Ga0193699_10001259_pt1 | contig 10176 bp, 14 predicted proteins | sample L3c2metaG_FD_160095 | JGI IMG/M metagenome (GOLD analysis project Ga0193699, IMG submission 160095) | Soil microbial communities from a riparian zone of the East river system, Colorado, United States - L3c2 | ecosystem: Environmental > Terrestrial > Soil > Riparian zone | place: USA: East... | reverse complement strand
CGTCACGGACGGGAGTTCGTCCAGTATGACGAAGAAACAGGAGCGGTGAAACGATGAGCCTGTTTGATCATCCCCGGATTAATTTCAAGGGCACCATCCAGCTTAACCCTGGAACGGCAAACAACGACGATTACGCCCAGCAACCGGGTGCGGCATTGCTGCCCGCCAGCTTTGGCCCCCCTATGCCGGTCAGGTTCTCGGCTTGATCGACTCCAAGACCGTTCAGGCCCGAACCTTTGGAATGTCGGACGCGGACTTCATCGCATGGGTCCAGAAAGCCCATGCATTCGACGTCGCCGGCAGTCCGGGACAAACCCGTAACATCATACCCGCCGAATGGAATTACTATGGTGGCATGGAGTCGACCATTGATCACAGCGCGTCTCCGGAAACCGAAGCCTCAGTCATCGGCGTCCAGACCGAGCGAGATCACCTCCACTCAGAAGTCAGCCCAAACATTCCATCAACGGCAGTGATTGGCTCGACATTGAATTATTCGGGTAACATCACGGACGTCAATTCGGAGGGATCGCCGCCGGCTACCCAATTCTTCATCCACAGCCTAACCCTGCGGGACAGTTCCACAACATTCCTGAGCGGAAAAGCGTCGAAGGGTGCGTGCCAGTGGCTGAATTTCTACCGGAACGTCAATCTCACAGCGGACGGCGGAGCCGGCGGTTATGTCTACCACGTCGTGAGAAAGAGTGACCCTGGTACGAGTATCCAACTTCCGGGGTTCGAAGATCCCCGCATTATCGGCGTGATCTGTCGCTATTATCTCTACCGTCGCGCCGGGGGGGCTTCCACTAACGAGGCAATCGAGAAACTTTACGAGCAACAGAAAAACAATCCCGCGATCCTGGAGATCGTGGGAACCTTCGCGCCACTTTTTGCCAACGAAAAAATTGTCACCGGTCCCGTCGCCCGGTTGCTGGTCTCGAACATTACCAATGTCCCCGCGCCCGCGCACACCAACAACAATGGCAACAACGGTTTCATCGCGCTCGCTCCCGCGGTCCTGCAGAGGAATGGAAACACCATTTCGGCCGATTTTTCCGGCACCTTTCCGGACTATTTTCAGACGAAATCCGGATCCAATCCGAAGTATGACTTTGGCCCGGTTACGCTCATCGTCAGCAACGTCACCGACAGCGCCCGTATCGGACCAGTCGACTACGCCGACACCGATTCCGGTGACCGTCGCGGCTGGATCTTCGATTTCGACATAGCGTCAAATACTGCCGCCCAGCGGATCCTGCAGGATCCGGAGGCCAAATTCAGCCTGCACCACACGCAGTACGGCACCGTGCTGGCGGAGACCGACTACTATTTCGTCTCGAACCAGCAGGGTATTTATGCCGAGCAAAACGGCCCGGGCGACTCCTTCCTGAACCAGGGAATCTACGAGCCCGCAACAATCTCGGTCTACCATCGCGGCCGCGAACTCAGCCCGGCCGAATGCCCTCCGATTACGGTCTGGCAGTACCGTTCCGTTCCCATTGAGTCGCCTGGGGACGTTGAAGCAATCGCCACGAATTTCAAACCTGGACAACCCCTTCGAATCGACACCAGTCAGCCGGGCAATTTTCTGTTTACGTTCAGTATCGACGACGCGGCCAATCCCATACTTACTGGTTTTCCGCCGAAGAGTTACAATACCTTTATGGGGCCACCCTATATCACGAACGCACCGTCCATCAGCCTACGCATCCTGCCCAACGACGAGGACTTCAGCAGATATTACGTCGACCCGAACGCCGCAGCCCCGGTGGGCAACGACCAGTTGACCTTCGATGTTGTCTACCAGATGGTGCTGCGCACTTACTACCTATTGTATCCAATTATGAATTTGGTTTTCCCGCTCAATTCGGAGTCGGACGTTGCCCGTAATGCCCAAGCCATCCTCCGATTGACCGATCCGAAGCAGTGGATGTCGAGTGGGTACATGCCCCGCACCCGGGATATGTCCGCCAGCCGCCGCACGCTGCTCCAGGCTTGGTGCCGGAAAGTCCTCGCTGGATCACCGGCAGTCTGAGCGCGATCGCGTTGATGCATCCCCCGGCTCGATTCCGCATGAGGGACAGCCCTAGCATAGGCCTCTTCATCGCCGGAAACAGGTCAAGGAAGGCCGCCGTGAACAGCCAAACCGATGACGCGGTTTGAACTAGGCCACAAAGCCCGACCGAACGTCCTTCTAACTCACCCAAGCGAGCGCGTGGATGCTGCGGAAGAGCGCGCCAGTGAGCCGACAGCCTGTCAAAGGTTGGCATGATGCATCCAGAACACTGGATCACGTGCTGCTTCTCGCGAAGAAAAAGTGGTGGATAGGATTTAAAACTGGAGCTCCTCGGTGAACAATCCTGCACAGAAGCTTAGCGTTCAACTCGCCACCAACACAGCCGAGCATCCTTTCGTGCTGCTCGCGGATCCTATCTCACGGCGCAAAGACTTCTCGTTGTCAGCCGAGGCGTGAAAGGTTTCGTTCCGCTTGCACGCTTTTTGCCAGATGCCATTAGCCGACGCCCCTGTGATCCCGGGAAACGCTAACGACCCGTTTGCCGAAACGCGGACCAGGTGAGTTTCTACCCACCGCTTGATCTGCACCGTCTGCATCGCAGCAGCCAGGAGCCTGTTAGCTAGGTTCGACGCCCGCCCAAAACAGATGTTCAAAAAATAAGTGCGGGCGATGAGCTCACCAGCATGGCGACGCTACGCCGGTCGCACGGGAGGTCGACGTGGGGTCAGACTCAGAATAACTCGCATTGGGTACAACGCGACACCGATCGGATTGGCCGCGAACTCCCGCGAGGAAAGCTGCTTTCCACCCTAAGCTCCCCTGCCACCCTGTTTGCCAATCACGCAGCGCCATGCCGCCAGGCGCTCGGCCGGATGCTGCTTCATCCACTCGGCGAGCTGCGGCGCGCCCATAAGGCAGGACTGCATCGAGACGTCAGCGAAGTCCGAGGTGGTGACGGTCTGCTCGCGGCAATTCGCCGGAGAGGAGAGACTGCAGAGCACGGCGATGATCTTGATCACGACAGGACAACCCCGTCGCTACGATAGGCATTGGCGCCGCTGACCGTATGACTTACCGGTGCCTTGTCCTGCTGCTCGCTGACTGGATCAGCCGGCGGGAAGATGCTGTCATATATCGCGCGGCCTCTCGAATTAGGCGGGCTCGGCTCGCGCTCAGACTTTGGGACAAATCGAATAACTTCGCCCATATTCGCTCCAGACATTAGTTAGAGAACGAGTCCGCCATGAGATGACGATAATCCTTCAATCTTGATCTGGGATATCAGCCCCAACTTTCAAGCTCTGCAGGCGGTAACGAAGGAATAAAAAGCTCGTGACTGGGCCGCGCGCCGGGCATCCCAACATCACTAGGCATTTCTTCCGCAGGGTGGGCCGTGAAGCTGCCCATCAGGTCATGTACGCCACTCGCCTTCGGCGTTAGCAGCCGAACGAGCGAATGCTTTGGCCGCATCAACATGCGAAGCTTTCTCAGCTCGCCGCTGGTAGTCGTCGGCAAGGGCCTTAAGCTGACCCGCAATCGCTCGGTCAGTCATGGTTTGGGCAGCGCGGAGCAAAGACTGTGCTGTTTTTAAGTATTCCTTGCCTCGTTGTGAGATCTGGACCGTCATAGTGCCCTCGCGCGGTTCTCTGGCGCCTGGTCTAAGGCGATTTGGAGCCGGCCCAGCCAATTGCAGTCACTTGCCCGGCGAGCTCTGAAGCGATCGACGCACTTCTTGGAACAAAGGGGGGTTCGCCGCGAGTAGTACCGGACGAGACCAAACTTGCCATCACAAACTGCGCATCGCGCGGCTCTGCCAGATCTAAGACTTTCGGAGCAGTTGGGCATTGTAGTCTCCTTTTGGTATTATCGTCGCTGTTCGTCGATCATCCTTTTTTCAGCGTCGCACTTCATCAGCCTGTGCGCCTTTCCGACGCATGCAGCCTAAGACGATCACGATCAGCGGCTCAATTGAACGTAGGTAGACGTCGGGCATCTAAAGGGCTCACGGAACGATACGAAGGTTTATGGCGCTCGCCCTTAAAGCCAACCACTTCCGCAATAGGTCAGACTCGGCTGTGCCCGATCGGGCGAACATAGTCCGCCTTTACATCAGCAGCCGACGCAAGAGCAGAACTCGCAGATGGTCCGGAAAGGGCACAGATCCGGAAGTAACTGCAGACTGAGCGTTCGTTCTTCTCAGCCCTCGGGCAGGCCCGTCAGCCGCAGGTCTTTCTCCCGTCTATCATCGACCGATTGGTCTCGTGTGGCTCTGCCTGCGCGATAGATTTCTGCTTCCCCAACGATGGTGGCATGATGCGCCTTTGTCGCGCGTGGCACTGCACCAGAAGGTTGCCCTCGGTGTCCCGCCCGTTGAGGTTTCACACGATCAATGCCAGAGGTCGCTCGCTGCAACACGATTGAGGTCGGCGAGCCGGTGCTGCGGGCTGGCTCTAAAATCGAGGCTTGCGACCAAGTCGAGCAGACGTTGAAAGGCGCGATCCGCGACCGCGACAGGCAAAGGTTCCTCGTCAAAAGCTTCGATATAGCTGCCGACGAGGTAAGTCAGCAACCGGCACAAGGCCCGTTGCTCGGGCTCGTCGCCGCTCAAAGTTGCGAGTTTTTGCTGTAAGATCTGGTAGGTCCGCAAGCCGTGGTGCTGCCGCGAAAGCCACGCATGCAAGTCGCTCATGTCAGCCTCTTCGAATCATAGAAGAAGCTACAGACTTATGCAGTCGGCCAAGGCTTCGCTCCATAGTGAATATTGCATCCCTACTCCGCTGGTTATGCAGCTACCCGTACACACCCGAAGCAATCTTGATCATTCGTGATTTGCTCAGAGGGAAACTGCGGTTTCGCTCTCAACCTTTCAAGAGAGGCAAAATCCCTGCGTCCGCTCGGGGCCTGGAGCGAGAATTATTGGCTGGCGATCAAGTCAGCCCAGGCCGCTTCGATCCGAAAAACGCCACGTTGCCTAGCCAGCCCCCAGATCCTCGGTTCTAGACGCCTCCAACCGCTGAGGGCGGCGCATCTTCCTCCGCTTCAAAACAACATGAGTCGCGCCGGCGGCGCGTTGCTCGGCCTCAGTCAATGGGAAGGTGAGAAGGAAGGAATATCCGTCGGCGGCGCAAGACGTATGAACGCGGCCGCCCAAACTGCTGGCCAGCTCGCCGATGATCGCTAGCCCTCGACCGCGCCGGATGGGTTCAGGTGCCGAGCCATTGTCGGAGACCCTGCACTTTACGACGTTGGCTGCAAGCATCAACTCCACTCGCAATTCTGGATGTCTAGCGTCGAATTGAGCATGTCGTTATGGAGAAGCAAAGCTGCTGGAGGTACCTCGCGGCATCGGTGAGGCGCCCCTGATCCGGCATGTGCAGCGCCCGATGAACATCGGCGCATTGGTGCAGGAGGTCTACGACGTCGAGGAGCGCGGCCTTGACCGCCACGCTATCCGACTGCACCGCTTTGGCTGAAACCGCGTATATGGCGGAAGTGAGCTCGTTTTTTATTCTGTGGTTCAACTCGCGAAGAAGCAATGATCCATCGGGATTCGGTAACTGTACAATGTGTTTTGTCATTTCGCGCTCCACGATTGTTCTCTCTGGCCAAAAATGAAGCTAAACGTCCGCCGCGGTTTCGTACGGATAGCAATGCCGTTCCAGACAGCTCGCGCAACGAATGGTCTCAGACAGAGGCCTTTATGGCTCGACGCTGCGGCGCTCCAATTCCGCTTCTATCGCGTCAAAGAGGAGCTCGGCTGGCATCACTGCAAGATTGGTCCAGAGGATGATCGCGGTGCGCGCGGCGACTAGGTATTCGGTCATGCAAAGACTAGTCCCAATGCGAGATGTCGGTTAGCTCGCGCGTGTCATTTGACCGTGACACCAAGTAAGCGGCCGATTTCGCTAGACAGCTTGCTGATGGCAGGTCACCGGGATGATATAACGCATACGCACCCGGTTCAGATATTGCAGCCTGAGCAAAATGGGTTGTCCACCACCAAGCGGCAGCAGGCAGAATCGCCGCAACAATTGCAAGTTTGAACATGTACGTTTCTCCTCTTGATGCTGCATAGAGTAGCGGATGTACTTCGGACGATCTTGTTCATTCCTGATCCATTTAGGCGGTAACTGCGCAGTTCCGTGCGCAACGACAGCAGCTGTCTATCTTTCAATTCCTCCCGGTGAGCGCCGGTCAATCCATAGGCCATGACGACGCGGCGTCCTTGCGCGGCATCGCATTCGAGATTGTTTGACCATTATCGATCCATCCAAACTGACAACAGCCCCCGCCCGCTTCCGCTCTTGCTAGCCCACGTGTAACGGGACCTCTGGCCACACGCTTTGATCGAGCGGTCCTTGCCAGACCGCGCTTGATGCGCAAGGTTGGATGATCGACAGCGGCCGACGGTGTATCTGGCTTCAACTGGGCCAAAGCCTCAAGATTCGATTGATCTCCCGCTTCGTCAGGCGGTAGCCGGACCGGCTGCGCCGCCGGAGGCTCCTCGACGGCCGGAGGTGTTATGGTCGGCTGGCTGGTGTCCAGGACGACCTTTTCCGGCCATTTGCGCGCAGACTTGATCCGGATGATCGATCTATCGATGACTAGCTGATCAGCGAACCTCGCTGGGGGCGTTGGCAGACACCAGCCGGTGATGAACAGCAAAGCCGCAAGCGTGCCTCCGACGAAGATAAAGTAGCGGGCTATGGGCACTGCCTATCGCTCCTGCAAAATTGAGCAATGTCGGCTCGTCCACGACCGCGATACGGCTCCGCAAGTGCGGCGCGAGAACATCGATTCCTAACTTCTACGCCACCGGGGCGCTACGCTTCTGTCAGGCAAAACAACGCCCCAACTAGAGGAAATTCTCCTTCACCATTTCCCAGACGTCGCCTCCCCGGCCATGCAAGATGGCGCGAGTCGAATAAAGCGCCATCCCGATCGCCGGCTCTACCTGCATGAATGGCGGCATGACGAGTTGCATCGGGTTGACGTGCACGTGCAGAAGTGCTGGCCCTGGTTGCGCCAGCCAGTCCTTCACAGCAGCTTCGAGCTGGTCCGCGCCCGAAACCGTCTGGCCCCAGAGACCTAACGCGCGCGCGACCCCTGCAAAATTCGGGTTCTTCAACTTCGTGAAGGTATCGAGCATCCCCTCGGCCTTTTGCTCAATTTCCACAAAGCCAAGCTTGCCGTTGTCATAGACGGCAATCTTGATTGGCAACTCCTGTTGCACGATCGTCATCAGGTCTCCGAACAGCATGGAAATTCCACCGTCGCCTGCCATGCACACGACTTGTCGGCCGGGTTCTGCCTTTTGGAGTCCAATAGCTGACGGCATGCCGTTGGCCATCGTTCCATGAAGCAAACTCGCGAAAATGCGGCGCTGACCGTTCGCCGCGATATGGCGATAGGCCCAGGCGGCCGGGGTACCGTCGTCGGCCGTGAACAACGCATCTTTTGCCGCGTGGCGGCTGATCACCTGTGTAAGATAGGTTCCGGGAATGCTGCCGTCGTGACCGGCAGCGACTTTGGCCCGTTCCGACTCCCGATACTTCGCGTAGCGCTTAACGTATGCGCTTCGGAACGAAGCGTCGGTGCGCTCAACCAGCTTCGGTAGCAACGCCTCCAGCGTCGCCTTCACATCGCCGACAACGCCCTTCGTGATCGGATGACGGCGCCCCAGATGGGTCGGGTCAATATCGACCTGCACGATTTTTGCCTTGTCGGGGTAAAATTGCCGCCAGGCAAAGTCTGCGCCCAGCATCAACAACGCATCGCAGTCCAGCAAGGCGTGGTAGCCGGCCTCGTTACCGAGCATCCCAGTCATTCCGATGTTGTAAGGATTGTCAAACTCGAGGAAGTCTTTTGCCCGCGACGTATGCGCGATTGGCGCCTTCACCTTGTTGGCAACCGCGAGAATCTCCTGATGCGCCCCCTGGCAGCCCGATCCGCCGTACAGCACAACATTTTCGCTTTTGTTGAGAATATCTGCGATCTCGGCGAGATCGGCGTCGTTCGGCCGCGTGACGGGCCTGGCGACATGCACCGCGTAGGGGATGCTATCATCCACTACTGAGGCGGAGATATCCGCCGGCACGATCAGAACGGCAACACCGCGTTTCGCCAGGGCCGTTTGGCAGGCGATCACGGTCTTCCGGCGCGCCTGCTCCGGCGTATAGATCATGTCGCAGAAGACGCTGCAGTCCCTGTAGACCTGCTTGAAGTCGACCTCCTGGATGAAATCGAAGCCCAATTCGTCGCGAATGATTTGACTTGCGATCAGGATGACGGGTGCACGATTGCGATTGGCCTCGAATATCCCGTTGATGAAATGCAGACTACCGGGGCCGCAGCTCCCGGCAACTGCCGTCAATCGTTCTGCTACCTGCGCCTCCGCCTGCGCGGCAAATGCTCCTGCTTCTTCATGTCTCACCGACACCCACTCGATTTCGCTTTTTTCGAGTGAGCGGGCGATCAGATTAAGCGTGTCGCCCACGACGCCGTAACAATGCTTGACGCCCGCATTCTGCAAGGTTTCAACAATGATGTCCGCGACCAGCTTGCCCACCGCATTCAAACCCTGCTTTGACCATTCCTGCCACAACATGCACCCAACCGCAGGCCTGGGGCTTGTATCGGAATGCGAGGACTTGAACCCGACTGCGCAGACAGCGCACAGTAGTCGAAGGTGTCCGCTTTAGCCGACGGCCTTGGTGCCGGATCGCAGCCAGTTGAGGATTTGCAGGGCGCGCTTGTGAGCGGGGGATACAATTCCGGCTGGCGTTCCATCAAGAGCCGCGCTGAGATGTTTGTAGGCTTCTGGCACGCGCCCCTGTTTTAGCAATAGCTCGGCAAGGTCCGTCGCAGCCTTCAATTCAAACAGGGTGGCGGACTGGCGTTTCGCCCAGTCGATTGCCGACATCAGGCTTCCTTTCGCTTCGAAATAATCCTCAGCCGATCGAGACGCCAAGATGAGCCCTTTCATCCTGAACAAGGCGGGCATGTACAGAAACTTTCCGCCGCGCTGCTGCACATCAATTGCGTTCACAGTCAGCGTCAGCGCCTCCTGGTGCTCGCCCATGGCAATAAGACCCGCACCCAGGTCGCAGAGAAAGTCCATATTGAGCATTTCGTGACGTTGAGCGCGAAGCTCTTCCAAAGCCCTCTTCAGCAGCGGAATCCCCTCGCGGAGATCATTTTGAAGGAGCAGCCACTGACCTCGCAGGCCAGTCGCTACGGCACGGTAGGGCTTCAAGGAGTAGGCCGCAGCGAGCTCGGTCAACTGCGCGATGTACTGCTCTGACCGGCGAGAGTCCGCCAGGGCCAAATAGACCGGAAGAACCAGGCTCAGAGATCGACACAGTGTGGCTGGATGATTGGATTTTTCTCCTTCCGCTATGGCGCGCTCTGCGTAGTCAAGTGACTGGTCTAGCAGCCCTCTGTACAGCAAACAACGAGCCATACCGACGAGTAAAAGACTGCTGTGATGAAACAAGTGTTGCCGCGCGCGGAAGCGCGAGCCGGACGCCGAGTAGCTCAGGCCGGATTCGAAATGCTTTAGTGCGACAAGGTGATTTCCGGCCAAATGATTAGCGGCGCCCAACATCGATTCAGCGAGCGCCACATCGTCGGGATCCAGGGTTTTTAGGGCCACCTCCTTGCTTCGAGAGGCGATATCGAGCGCACTATTAATGTCTGTGTTCCAACGGTGATACATGAAGAGCCCGCTCAGGAGCCGCAGCTCGTAGGCAGAGTCTCCTTGTATGGCCGCAACGCCCAGCGCCCGGGAAAAAGCCTCGCGAACCCGCTCGCTGCTCCCTTCGGTGTGCATCACGGCCAAGGACAATGACGCATAGATCTCCATCTCCCGGCGAGAGTTTTTGTGCTGAGCTCCTAGTCGAGCTATCGCCCGCTCTGCCCAGCCTTGGCATTCGATCAATAGCGACAGCTCCATGAACAGCGGCATCGCAGCCGCTGCAAGTCTTGTCGCAGCGTCGTCATCGCCATGTGGCCCAAAGCTCCAATCCAGCGCTGCCCGAACATTACCTAGGTGTCCGGAATAGATTGTGAATCTTTCGGCTTTTGGTTGAGCCAAAAGCGTTATTCTCAGTGCTTCAAGTTGTTCAGCGACATATTGCGCGTGCCGCAGGGAGATTAAA
>Ga0193699_10001258_pt1 | contig 10187 bp, 10 predicted proteins | sample L3c2metaG_FD_160095 | JGI IMG/M metagenome (GOLD analysis project Ga0193699, IMG submission 160095) | Soil microbial communities from a riparian zone of the East river system, Colorado, United States - L3c2 | ecosystem: Environmental > Terrestrial > Soil > Riparian zone | place: USA: East... | reverse complement strand
TGTTTGCGCCGAGGCCCCAAATCCACCCGTCTCGAAACGACCCCTTCGGCTTAAATCCTTCTCCGACGAGATAATCCTCGTCCCCGCTGTACGATGTGTCCATATGACCGGTGAACAGTAGATTTACACCGTCACCTTGACCGCGCCAATGCCCAACTACGTTCGGCCGCCCATCTTCGACAAGCTGTTGCGACGCTTCAATTCCGGCCCGTTGGAGATGATCCTGGACATAATGAGCCATGCCGGCTTCGTGGCCGGTCGGGCTACGAATGTTGATCATATCCAAAAGTGTGTCACGCACTGCTTCCGGTGTGACGTATGCCATTGCTTTGTGAAAATCGGGATGCTTCATCGTTTCACCGGGCTCTGTTAATGCGATTTTTGACCATAGATATTTGACCGTCCTTTGCAAGCTGACGGACATTGGTTGGGCTGCTCTAAGAAGGGTATTCGCGCGCATCAAGCATGTCGCGGCAGGCGTGGAGGTCTCATCAAATTGCACGCGTCTACCCGCTCAGCTTCATAAACTCGCAGCTATTTCGAGGTGGGAGTCAGCGCCGAAAAACTGTCACGATTTTCCATATTAGCACACTGGCTACCCACACATACTGTGTTCAGATCACCGGCTGGACAACCGAAAATCTACACAAAATTCCAGGAAAAATCCGGTTGCCCACGTTTCGTTTTGAACGCACGCTGCTCTTAGTAACGTAAGTTACAATGGAAAATCGTGGCTGATTGTCAGGCCTAGATCGCTAGCCCCAAATGCGAAGCCTCTGGCGCTAGAGCTAGTATCACTCCGTTATGCTGAATAAGAGCGCTGTACGCGCCGCTTTTGTAGCCCGCAGCTACCCAGCTAGCTGAGCCCCAAGCTGCCCACGCTGTAGGGAGCTCTAATTCATTTTTGCGGTGTGGATTTAGGGCTGGGTTTGCCCGTGATGCTCAGCGCGCTGAGCTTTTGACGCTGCTTCCCCAGCTTCTTTTGAGTGGTCTGCACGTCAAGCCGAGCTTTACGGTCTGCCAGCTCTTTCTGCTGCCGTTTGATCGCATCGGCCTCTTGGTTGTTCGATATCGCGCTATTGGGTGCGGTGATCTCTTTAAACCGCATTAGCAGTCACCGCATGGCGATGGGTATTTAACGCAGGCGTCTCCAGTTGCACTCGATTTAGCAATGCTTCGAGGCATTCGCCGTAGAGTGCGAGATACCTATTGCCGATCAAAACGAGTGTCGGAAATTCGCAGCGAGCAAGGTACATTCCCAATGTTCTGAGTTGAGCAGCCAAATAGGCGTGTGCGTGGATGCTCGGTATCTGGCCTTTGGCTTGAACCGTCCTGTAGTAGCCGTCCTCTCGCCCCAACCAGTCACGAGAGAAGTCCGAGCGGGAGGTGCACGTCCCCAGCCGTTGTAGTTCGGTGAAGATCAAGTCGATTTGGTTAGTCATTCGAATTCCTCAGAGCATCTATTGTCTTTGCCGTTTGTGGCTGGCCGGCATCTCCATCTGAAGCAGCGGTGCGTTTGGCCTCAAAGTCGGATTTCAGCTTTTCTATGATCTGCCGGAACGCTGGGCTAAGGCGTTTATCCACGCTGCTGACCACAGAGTTCCCTACACCGAAGTTCTAGGTACCGTTTTACTAAATCCTGCGCGCGGCGTGCAGCATGCCGATTTCTTGGGTCGTCCGTTTGCTCTGAAAGCCGTACAAGCGCTTCGGACAGCAACGCTAGGCTTGCCACTGATAGCTGGCACCGCTTTGCTCGAATGGAGCTGTACCAACTCTTGGAGCGGCCGCAGAGAGCACCAAAGTCGAACTGAGATTGAACGAGACCCGTCTCTTTCAGCGAGAGATACAGGTCGTGTTCGTCGGTGAATATTGCGGTATGTTTGGTGCTTGTTTTCATCATGTATTTAGCGGCGCAGGCCAAAATACTCAGATAAGAAATTGAGAATTCAAACGCTCGCTGCTAAATAAGTTAGTCAAGCGCCGCCCTGATCATGGGGGCTAGTGACGCCTAGATGTGTCCCCGCAAAAATGTAGCTGACTACTTGGCGACTGGAGTTGCGGATAGCAGAGGGTGCTTGTCAGAACCAAGGCTGGAGCGCTGCATGGCGCTTTGGCTGTGTGTGAGATTGTTTGACAACTTTGCAACTCACCGACAGTTACGTGGTTGATAGCTTGGCTGCGTAATGGTCGCGTTTGAAAAAGACACGGCGCGTAAATGGGCGACAGCCAAACCACCCCATACCTGCAAACAGGTGCGCTTTAGCTATGCGGCACCTCAGCAATGAAGTGACGCACCTTGCCTGTAGCAAGGCAAAGTGCGGCTGATCCTAGCAATGAACCTGAGAAGAAAAGATAAAAACTCCACAATAGAAGAGATGAAAGAAAGGGCACGATCAGTTTAGATGCGAAGCGGAAGCGAGCAGCTAAACTGAGAAGTGCACTCTAAGCGAAGCTTGGAGTTAGTATTTGCTAGCAAATGCATTCCTACATTACGGTTGACCTAGTTGCCTCCAATTTGTTCGGCTGATGGGAAGCTTTGGCTATGCAACGCAGGCATCTTCGAGTGCACGAAGAATATCTCTGACGCTTCCGTTAGAGGAGCTAAGCAGCTCAACTAGTTGCTGAGTGCTACAGGTAACCCCCTCGGCGGCTAAAATTGCAGATGCGCGCGCTTGCCACCCGGACAGGTCAGCGAGCGGTATTTCAATTTCTCTGCTTCGGCTTCTTATCCCGTCGTCGATTGCATGTACGTGGTTAGTAGTCATGATAAAGTTTCCGAAATTAGCCCATTGATCCATGAACGCACGAAGCTTCTGTTGAAGCGGCTTGCTGAGCTGGTCTATTTCATCGATTACGCAGTATGCATTTCCCTTGCGAGAGTGCTGGGCTGCCCATGTGCCATTCACGATTTTATCAAACGTGTTCTCGTCGATGTCGCGTGCATAACGGGCCAATTGACTTGGGTGATAGGTATCAAAAATGCCGCTGCCGAGAATACCAATTCGCGTTTGGACAATGGCCAACGCTAGCTTGCTCTTCCCGGTGCCATATGGTCCGTGCAAAATAATATTGCCGTCACGTTTGCACTGAGCATATTGAGCGACGAGGGTCTCAGTTGTCGGATCATTAAATACGAAGTCGGTTATCACGCGCGGTTCATGGCGCTGAGCGAAGGTGCTCATTTTCATTCTCCATTAATATGGGGGAATTGCCTGCGCGGTCGCCGCGCAGGCAATTTTCTTAGTTATCAGCTGAAGCTGATGCGATAGAGGCGACCGCAGCAGCGCGCTTTTGGTTGGCTACGGTGGTGGCCTGTGCCTGCTGAACAATTGCCAACTTGTTTTTTATAGTCTTGCCGATTTTTGCGAGCGCTAATTTAACCAGGCGCTCGTCATTGAGTCCGTCGACGATTGCTGATTTTCCGTCGGGCTGTTTGTACAGGACGGCAATGCTGAACGAATGAGTAGCGTTTGTTGAAGGCTGGAGTTCATCGACCATCTTCACGGGGCTGAGAAGTGGCTTTCTGTTCGACAGGGTTTGTTCAGCAAGCTCAATGAGTTCAGCGTCGACTTCAAACGGCTTTTTCCCGTCTTTTGGAGTGCGTCGGATTTGTTCAATCCCGCCATTTTTGAGGATCCATGCACTCAAGTTCATCCCGTCTATGGCCTGTTCGTTAGCGGCCCGGAGTACCCGTGCGTAGCTTGCGGATCGCTTGCTGTCAGCTGCGAGCCGGAAGACGTATCTGACGACCATCGTAGCCAGCGTGGTCGCAGCTGTCTTTTTAAAACCATGGGCGTTGTAGCGCTTGGTGAAGTCACGGCGAGATTTTACATCGCTCGCCATCAGTTGGTTCAGGGCGTCGAGACACGTCCCTAGCTGTTGAAAAAGCTGCTCATTGCTTGTCTTGTAAGCGCCCGCGTTCCAAGCTTCAGCTTCAACGCGAGTTTTGTCCAAGAGCGCAATCACGGCAGTTATCGACATGTTGTTTTTTACTGAGGTCATCGTCTAGTTCCTTTTGTTAAGTCCGGCAGTCCGTCCGCCGAAACTGCAATCGGAATAGCGCCGCGCGCGCTAAAATGTGTTGGCCGGAACGCGTGGACCGATCTGAGCCAACAGGGGGAGGCGTTATTGAGCGATGAAAAGCGCAAGCGGCTGGAAGCGGCCCAGCGTCATAAAACGCTTGAAAAAGGGAGCAATACGCTCGCTGAGATATCGATAAACAAATACAAGTTGTGGGTCGCGGCAGACTGGCGCTATCGGCAGTTTTTCAACTATCTGCAGATCAGCCCGTCATACGATCTCGCTCGAAGATACGTTTCTAAAATTGCTCGGGACGCTAAAAAGCGGGACATGGGTATCGAGCCCGAGCCAATGTTTGCACTTCCAGCCGACTTCTCGAAGGTGTTGAAGACATACGAAGCTTTCGGCGACGTGACTAAAACTGACTTCTGGGATTGGTGGCTGGAACGTGCGCAGCACGAGCTTGGGATATCCGCGGAGCCGGAGCTCCATGAGCTTGCATATGTTCCGCGTCGTATCGGCATTAGTGACCGAGACCTCAGAGAAGCGAGCAAGGCTCTGCGTAAATATTTTCGAATGCTGCGGCCGCAAGAAGGCGAACCAGCGAGCCTTGTAGTTGCAATTCCCATCCACGGCGATCGCAAGAAGATATTGAGGTCGATCACACCTTTGATTGTGAAAGCGTTGGCCAATAGTGCGGAAAGAAGCGAGGTGGCACGTTTTCAAATGATCCGTGACAAGTCGCACGAGGAGACAATCAAGCAGGCTTTGCGCGTAGTGCGGGCGAGAGCATCGCGGCCTGATGCATCGTTGTTCGAAGTCGGAAAGCGATCAATTAGCTCGGTACATGCGGCTGCTAAGCCGGGCGACTACGACAAGCGGCGTGCATTGGAGCAGCAGACCAGTAAGTATTTGCAGAGGGCCTTAGCGCTGGCCGAAAACGCGGCGCGCGGGAGGTTTCCAAGTCTCGCCCCGCTAAAGCCGGACGAAAATCGGCCGGACTTCGAGTACCCGAAACTGCGGGATCAAATATCGGCTTACATTCGGCGGATGGAAAAGAAGCTGGCGGCAGAAAAGGCGCGCTTGGCTACACGGGTAGCCTAGATGCGCTTGTCCAAGTTTGTCGTGTGACACGACGATTATGATGTCGGCTCAGGCAGGTGCAGGACGCCGTTCCCGAAATATAAGAAAATACGCAAAGTATTCGATTTCCGGACCTCCGAGCTAACGGTTGCGTCTCTGCGCTCGGCTGCTACCCCAGGCCTGAGGGAGGTCGACGTCAGATCGGCGGCAGTTCCTTCATAAAGTCCGCAAGGTGCTGCTTCCAGAATGTCGCGAGATTGTAGGTGTAGTGGCCATGCGTTTTTGCGCTTGCGGGGATAAGCGTGAAACGCGCGCCTGCAATGCGCTTGATCTCGTGCTCCATTACGCCAAGCTCGGGAGGGTTGACCTCGTCATCCGCGAAGTTGATGGCGAGAAGTTTAGCCTTGATCTTCTCTAGATCCTTCGATGGATCGTAGTCCATCACTGCCTCGATGGCGTAAAGCTGATTGTTAGCGTCGAGTTTGCTCGCCTGCTCAACCATCTGCCGATAGAGCGCGTCCATCGCCTCACGGCTGGGCGCGGCTTGCTGAAAATGGACAGCGCTTTCTGTCATTAACGCCGAGATCGGTGCAGCATAGACGTAGTGTTTCGGGTTCTTTTCATAGTTGCCGTTTTTCCAATCAGGATCGTTCCTGATCGCCTCGATGCCGATGCGCCTATACATCCAGTTGCGACCGCTAATAGCGATCGGTTGGCTTGCGATCGGCACCAGGGCATCCATAAAATCGGGATGCATTTCGCCCCACATCCAGGCCTGCATGCCACCCATCGAGGTGCCGAGTATTAGCCGCAGGTGCTTAAGGCCGAGGTGTTCTGTCAGTAGCCGATGAGTTGCGGCGACCATGTCGACGTAACGGTAGTGGGGGAAAGTCATCCGCAGGCCATCGCTGGGCTTTGACGATCCACCGCGACCAATCCCGTCAGGGATGACGATGAAATACGTATTGGCATCCAATGGCGCGCCGGGCGCAAACAATTCGTTCGCCAGAGTTGGCTGCAGCCAGTTCTTCGACGTACCACTTGTGCCGTGGAGGAGCAGCACGCCGTTCGTGACCTCGCCTGCAGCGTTGCGTTTTGCGCGCCCAAGAGTGATGTAATGGATCTTCAGTTCGGGCAGAACTTCCCCCGAGGCAAAGCCGAAGTCTTTGAGAACGACGTCGCTTTCGCGTTGATCAACCCAGGTGGTCTGCGCCACGGTAGGTGGGACAACAGCAAGAAGGCCTGCAGCGGCAGCAAACACAACCGCGACGAAATTCAAATAATAGCGACGGGGAAGTTTCATTCGATCACCTTAGCTTCGAATGTATCAGCCTCTATGAGCCACACAAGTGAGGGGCGCTTTGGTTTTGTGGCTGACTTTGCCGCGTTTGGCGCGGCGGCCATCAACGGGTAGGCCATGAATGGCTCCTTTTGACGGCGGACATGGCTAATGACGTGACGTCTGTTATTAAAATGAAGGAGGTGTGACGCCGACCATAGTAGGCTCTTCGTCGAATTGTGTTTCGAAACACAAAATATGTGATTGTCACGAAAGTCTGACATTTCTTTTGAGTGTTGTCGACTGTGTTTTCAGCGGGTTAGCTGCCAAGACGTTTTCAGCAACATGATTTACAGTATGGCGAACGTACATCTCGACATTGGCCGCCGTAATGAAACCTTTGCCGCGTAGCAATTTTCCACAATCGCGGTACTGACCGACACAAAGATGAGCTCTGACGATGAGCTGACGTCCAATTGGCGTGCCAATGATCGTCGTCCGAAGACCTAAGAGTTTCGTGAAAGTATGACATTATCGCAAAAAGCACTGATATTATTGATGTTCTAGCGGGTCTGATTTCGGTTGCCCAAAACTAATGTCAGAAAATACGCTGCTACGTAGCAAAACATTAGATTTTTGAGCGCGCTCCATGTCTCAAGCGAAAACATTGAGGTCCGACGATCTGAAAATCGTCATGGCTCATGTCGCGACGCGCCGACACGCAGTTAGAGACCGGGCAATCGTGCTGGCGAGCTTCCTGTCTGGCATGCGGGCACATGAGCTTGCGTCGCTAAAGCTAGGGGATGTGATCGGTGATGGCGAGCGCATTCGTGACGAGATCATGCTCGACGCAAGTCAGACCAAAGGTCGGCATGCCCGCCGCGTGTTTGTAAACGGGAAACTGAAGAAAGAGCTCGGCAGCTACATCAAATCCGTCTGTGCAGGCTGGCAGCCGTATGAGCCGCTGTTTCGCTCGCAGAAGCGCCGCGGCTTCAACGCCAACACGATGTGCCAGCTATTCCTAAGCATCTACGCGGCTTGCGGGATTAAAGGTGCGAGCTCCCACAGTGGGAGACGAACGTTCATCACCAATTTGGCGAGCAAGTCGGTGTCCGTCCGCGTTCTCGCGGCATTGGCAGGCCACGCGTCAATCGCAACAACTCAAAAATACATCGACGTCAACGATGCCCAGCTCCGCAATGCCGTGGAGCTGGCATAACATTAACCGGGGAAACCGACAGATGAACACATGGGTTGGCCGAGTGCGGCTGTTAAACGGCGCGGTTCAAAAGGTGACCGTCGAGGCCGATAATTCTAACGCGGCGCGGATGATGCTTGAAGCGCAGTATGGCCAGGGCAACGTCATCTTCGTAGGGCGTATGTAGAGGCTGCGCCATGAAGATCTTTCAAGCGCTTGCCGCCCTTGTCGTGATTGCGATCAGCAACGTGCCTGGAACCACTCGCGCGCAGGACGCGCTTAGGGCCTGGAACGCGGTGCCGAAGGCGATCCGAGACTGCGTTGATGTCGCTGCTCAACGCGCCAATATCAGCTTGGCAGGTGTTATCGCATCGGGCGTGATGCCGTCAGATCAGCGTCTCGCGGACACAATGGCGATCTGCAAGCAGTTTGTGGAAGGTTTGAAGGAGAACTATCGTTGCACGCTCAAGCTTCCGAACAATGAGTCCATAAATACGACTTGCAGTCAGTATTACGGGTACCGTGACGGAAATCAGTTTAAGAAAATCACCAAGGAAGAGGCATTTCGAGACGCCTTCACACAGCGATCGGCGAGGAACCTCATTTTCGAAGAGGAAACAACTGAGGGCAGACGTTTCAGAGAGGACGGTATTCGGCAATCACTTGAAGGGCAATCGTCATCGAATGATCGATTATTACCCGTACGGCCGGCTAATCCCGAGGCGGGACCAACGACCTCTTCATCGTCACTGCCGTCGACAGAAGTGTCGCACGTAGTCGTGCGGGTCGCTCGTTCCGAAGGCTATTGGTATTTGCTCGAAGACGGTCAGCCTTCCAAACAGTGTGCCGAGATAAATTCTCAAAAAGCAACCTTTTACCGATTTTCCGGAGCGACTATTGCGAGATCAATCTATTTGATGCCGGGGATGTATACGGCGTCCAGCCAAAGCACGGAATTTTTCGTGCGCGATAATGAAATTTTCTATCCACGGAGGGCGAAGGACTGTACCTTTTATACGCATCTATGGTTTGAGAAGGACAATCCGGATGTTCTACTTCAGAAAATGACGGTCAGTGCGAACGAGTGCAGTTCGGAGCGCATTGCTTTTCTTAAGAGAGTTCGCCTCGTGAAGGACGAACCTGATCAGTTCAGATTTTGCGTCGGAGAGCCGGTGCTAAGAGGCATAAACACCGACGACATTGGTAAGAATTTGCCACGGTGACCCGTCGTCCTATAGCCGTTGGCCTAAGATTAGGAACTGTGCATGGCCGAATTGGTTTGGACCGAAGAGACTTCAGGTATCTGGGCTTGGCACGCTGAGAGCGCCGGTGAATTTCTTGATGTATTGCGTCGTTCAAATAATTGCTGGTGGGACGATGACGCTCAGAGCCCTTGGGTTTTTCGAGGTCACCGCGATAAAAGCTGGCCGCTGCTTCCGTCGGCTTGGCGCCCAGATAATCAGGTCATCGCAAGCGCTCGAGCAGAAGCAACGCAACGATTTGAGAGAGTTAATCCGAAGCAGGGTCTCCGGTGGTCGTTTGGAAACCATGTAACGGGACAAACCGGTTTTGGTGAGAACGATACCGAGTTACAGAAACGTTTGACGATAGAAGCTACAGCTGAGTTATTGCCCGTCTATGACTTCCTGTTAGCCTGTGATCGGTTGGGTCTGGCAGCTCCTGTTCAACAGCTCCCCCCTGATCCTGCACTGAGCCCTGACTGGCTAATCGGAGCTGTGGATCCGTTGGTCGGCGATGACTTTTTCAGGTTCTCAGACATTCCCCACTACATTTCGCTGGCGCAGCATCACGGTATACCGACGCGTCTTCTGGACTGGACATATGATCCCATCAAAGCCGCATTCTTTGCGGGGGGCGTAACCTCAGACGAAACGGCTCAGGCGGATATTGCAGTTTGGGCGATCCATCGACGGAGAGCTATGACAGTTATAGGAAAACCGGGAATCTTTCCGCAAATGTTTGATGGAAAGGTGGAACATGGAAATAATCATTCAGGTATTTTTCCCACTATCGAAATAGTACGGACGCCCATGCGAGAAAATTTTTTTCTCGCAGCTCAATCAGGTCAGTTCACTTCAATTCGTGGGTCGGGCATCGATTTTATGCATCGAGGCGGTATTCGGCCATCCCTTGAGATGCTCGTTGCCGAGTCCGGAGTAAAAGACGTGGTGCTTCGAAAAATTACGCTAGAAAGGCGACACGTGCCTGAACTGGCGAAGATGTTAGCCCGTGAAGGAATTTCGCGTTCCCAGCTGATGCCGACGCACGATAATGTTGCAAAGGATATCATTAGGAATTGGTCACGCGATACGAAGGCGAGCCCTTCATTGGTGTGAAAGCGCGATCACGATTTGCCGTTTGCCCTTTGTTTTGTTCAGCTACAATGTAAGGGCCCAGCGTTGGCTTTTTAAGGCAGATCCTCGGCGCCTAAAATTTCCAGACACAAGTCATTGATCTAAGGTAGGAAAACAATCCACGCAACAGTACAAGCACTGCCACGGCAAGTTCGCTTAAAGCGCCGCCGCGGCTGAAAGAAGTAATCCCGTGGCCCTGTTGTTGAACCTATTGTGGATCCTGTTCGGCGGC
>Ga0193699_10001256_pt1 | contig 10192 bp, 7 predicted proteins | sample L3c2metaG_FD_160095 | JGI IMG/M metagenome (GOLD analysis project Ga0193699, IMG submission 160095) | Soil microbial communities from a riparian zone of the East river system, Colorado, United States - L3c2 | ecosystem: Environmental > Terrestrial > Soil > Riparian zone | place: USA: East River... | reverse complement strand
GAAGTCGGTGTCCTTGAAGGAAGGCAGGCGCTGCCGCCGGACGTAGCGTCCCTCCGCCGGGAAACTCAGCACCTCTTGCTGGTGGCTGCGGTGCAAGGTCCAGCGTTTTCACCGGACCTTGCAGCTGAGATGCTCGACATTCCCCCTGGGCGCGCCCTGGCCCCGCTCGACGAGGCGATGGGAGCCGGTGTCGTGCAGGTCGCCGGAGACACCATTGCCTTCCGCTCGCCTGAACTCTATCGCGCCGTCTATGACGCTATTCCAGGCCCGATCCGGTCGGCGATGCACCGGCAGTGCGGGCAGCTGCTGCTCGTTCACGACCTCCCGCACGAGGCGGTCCGGCAGCTCTGTTCGGGCGCAGAGAAGGGGCACCAGGCAGGCCTCGAGCTCCTGGACCAAGCCGTGCAGCGACTGCGTGCGCGGGACCCGGGGGCTGCAGCGCAGGCAGCCACACTGGCAGTCACGCTCACCCCGACCATCGCCACAGATAGATCACCCCGCTGTGTCACCGCCGTAGAGATCCTGATCGCCGCCGGAAAGCCGATGGACGCCGTCAGGCTGGCCCAGAGCGCGCTGCGGCGGAGCGGACGCCCCAACGAATGGTCCGCCCGGCTGCATCTGGCCCTCGCCGTCGTCGCACTGCTGCGCGGTGACACCCAGGCGGCGGTTCTCGAGGTCTGTGCGACGGAGGCCACGGCGGAGGTTCCGGACGACGTCTACGATCAAGCACATCGCACTGGGCTCCTCTGCGCGCTGATGTCCGGCGACCTGGACGCCGCGACTGCGGCGGCCATGGAGCTCCTGTCTGGAGATCAGATGTCGTCGGGCAGCGACGCCACGCTCGCGGCGGCCCTCAGCGTGCTTGGCGAGCTCGCCTGGGCGCAAGGGCGAGCGCAGGATGCCCTGTGTCTGGCCCGTGCTGCCGTGCGCCGCCTGGACCGCGGCCCAGCCGCCGGTCAACATCCTCGGTTCAGGCTTGCGGCCATGCATACGTCTCTGGGTGATCTCGACACGGCGCGGGCATGCATCGAGGAGGCCATCGCCGAGCTGGACGCGCCGACCGACGCCCTCTGGAGTGCCTGCCCGGGGATCGCCCGCTCTCGCTACGCCCTTGCCTCGGGCCGGCTCGCCGAGGCGGCGGACCAGGCAGAGTCAGCGCTAGCGATCGCGAAGGAGTTCGGTACTGCCCCGTTCGCCTTCGAGGCGTCGACACTGCTCGCCCGCGCCACGCTGCGACGCGGCGACCTGCGGGCGGCGGGCGACCTGCTGGCGCATCAGCCCGTCTCCGACACGGCTGCACGACCGGAGGATCACGCCTCCGCGTGGGTGTGCGCCACGCTCTGTGAAGCTCAGGGCGGGCCCTCGGCGGCGCTGGGATCAGCGCACCAGCTGAGCGCATCGCTGGCAGCGCGTCCTCGGCTCTTCCTCGACGAGGCCACTGCTGCAGCGTGGTTGACCCGCGTCGCATGTGCGGCAGGTGACGTCGGCATGGCTCACGCTGTCGTGGGCCACATCGAGCGCCTCGCCCTGGCCAATCCCGGTGTTCGGTCACTGACCGCCTCCTGCAGCCACGCTCGTGCGCTCCTCGACGAGAATGCCGAGGCACTGGAACGCGCGGCAGTGATCCAGACCGACCCGTGGGCGTGTGCCTCCGCATGGGAGGACGCCGGTCGCGTGTACGCCAAAGCCGGTGACCGCTCGCGAGCACGATCTACCCTCGGCGAGGCACTCAGCCGGTACCAAGCCGGCGCAGCTGAACGGGACAGCGCTCGGGTCCGTGCCAGGCTGCGCCGCCTGGGTGTCCGCCGCTCGCACGGCAGCCGCAAGGCCCGACCCATCAGCGGCTGGAACAGCCTCACCGAGTCCGAGCAGAGAGTTGCCCGCGTCATCGCAGAAGGACTGACCACCGCGCAAGCCGCAGAACGCCTGTTCCTGTCACCGCACACCGTGGACTCGCACGTGCGGCACAGCTTCCGGAAGCTCGCCATCAGGTCGCGTGTCGAGATGACCCGCATCGTGCTGCAGAGCGACACGGCCGATCACAGCACTATCGACGTCTGACCAGCAATCGGAACATGCATCGCTCATTTCACGTGCAGCGGTGCCCGCGCCGAGCGCCGGGACAGGCCGGTGCGCGCAAGGTATTGGTGGATCAGCCGCACAGCCAGAGCGCCCTCCCCCACCGCGGCTGCCACGCGTTTGACCGAGCCACGACGGACGTCGCCGGCCGCGAAGACTCCAGGTCGTATCGTCTCGAGCATCAGCGGTGGTGATTCGCCCTCCTGTCCGTGCCTCACAGCAGCTGCGTCCGGGCCGGTGCGTACGAACCCGTCCTCATCGAGAGCCACGCAGTCACCGAGCCACTGAACGTGCGGCTGAGTGCCGATGAAGACGAACAAGGCTCTAGCCGGAAGTGTCTCCCTCTCGTGGGTGACCGAGGTCCGGACCACGACGGCCTCGAGCTCCTTCCTCCCGGTCACCTCCGCGACCTCGCTGCCGAGGTGCACGTCAACGTTCCGCAGCCGATCGATCCGGTCTGCCAGATAGCGAGACATCTCCTGCTCGAGCTCAGCCGTCCGTGCGACGAGGTGCACCTTGCTTGCGTGATCCGACAAGAACACGGCGGCCTGGCCGGCAGAGTTGCCTCCCCCGACGACGACGACGGGATCGTTGCGGCACATGACCGCTTCCATCTCGGTGGCGGCGTAGTAGACACTCGCGCTCTCGACGGCCTGGATGCCGGGCACGTCCAGCTTGCGATAGCGGACGCCGGTAGCGATCAGCACGACCCGACCACGGAAGCTCTCTTCGCCGTCGACGGTGACCAGGTGGAAGCCGTCCTCGCGATCCAGGGACATCGCGGTGGTCGGCAATGTGAGGTCTGCGCCGAACTTCCTGGCCTGGATGACGGCTCGGTCGGCCAGCTCGGCGCCGGAGATGCCTGCGGGAAAGCCGAGGTAGTTCTCGATGCGGGAGGCGGTGACGGACTGGCCGCCGGTGGCCGTGCACTCGACCACTAATGTCTCCAGCCCCTCCGACGCACCGTAGACCGCCGCAGCGAGACCGGCGGGTCCGGCGCCGACCACGACGAGGTCGCGCACCCGCACGGCGGGCTTCACGCCCCGCAGGCCGAGGACGCGGGCAAGCTGCGCGGGGCTGGGATTGCGCAGCACCGTCTGACCGCGCCAGATGACGACCGGCGTCTCCTCCGGCCTGATGCCCAGCTGTCGCAGCATCGACTCGGCTTCGGCGTCCGTCTCCAGATCGATCCAGCGGTATGCCAGCCGGTTACGCGCGAGGAACTCACGCAGTCGCCGGGCGTCCGGCGAATAGCGGGACCCGAGCACCCGTAGCCCGGCGCCCAGACCGATCTGCAGGGAGCGCCGGATCAACAGGGCACGCAGGATCAGGTCGCCGAGCGCCGGATCGTCGTTGACGATCTCCCTGACGCCGATGAGGGGGAGGGCCAGCACCACGCCGGGGCGTTGCACTACCGCCGTCAGCAGCACGGCGGTCCCCGTGAGCATTCCGAGCTCACCGACGATGCGGCCGGGACCGTGGACTGCGACAGGGGGATCGGGTAGCTGCTCGTCCACCACCGCGACCAGACCCTCGAGAACAACGAACAGATCGCAGTTCAGGTCGCCCTGCCGGTAGAGCACCTCACCGGGCTGAGTCGCCCGTCGGGTACCCACCTGCTCCAGCTCGGCCATCTGGGACCCGTTCAGACGTGGATACTCGCCATACAGGTCAGGCGTCTCCTGCAGCTCACCTGTCTCGCTGGCGGCCATGGATGTCAGACGTAGGCCTGGTCGAAGTAGCACCAGCGCCAGTCCTCACCCGGCTCGAACGACTGGACGATCGGGTGCCTGAGGTGGTACGCGTGTGTCCGGGCATGGCGATGGGGAGATGAGTCGCAACACCCCACGTGCCCGCAGGTCAGGCACAGTCGGAGGTGCACCCAGGGAGAGTGCAGCGCCAAGCACTCCTCGCATCCTTGAGGGGTGCGAGGCACGACGTTGCGGATCCTGCTCAGGTGCGGGTCGAGGGCGATGGTCTGCACGGCATTCCTGCTCAGCTGTGGGGTGTGTCGGGAGCCCGGCTGTCCTCGGGAAGCGCCTCGTCCAGCCACGTGCGCAGGGCGTGCGCGGGGGCGGCCCCCACCTGTCGGGACACGACCTGTCCGTCATTCATCAGCACGAGCGTGGGGATGGCCTGCACCTCGAAACGGCGTGACACCTGGCTGGCCACGTCCGAGTTGACCTTGACGAGCTTGAGCCGGCCGGCACGTTCGGTCGCCAGCCGCTCTAGCACCGGGCTGACCGTGCGGCACGGACCGCACCAGGGCGCCCAAAGATCGATCAACACGGGCAGCCTGGCCTTCTCGACGACGTCCGCGAACGTCGTGTCGTCCGCGTCCACCACCCAGGGCAACAGCTGGTGGCAGTTGCCGCACCGTGGGACGCCGTCCCCCACCGCCGACACCCGGTTGCGCTTCCCGCACTTCGGGCAGGCGATGATCGCCGAGGGCGCCTCGACGTCATTGGTCGTGCTCATGCCGCATCCTGGTGCAGGCTCGCCGTCGACGAGTCGGTCGTCACGACGATCTCGTCGTCGGCCACGGTGACGCGGATGATGGAGCCGTCGGGGACGCTGCCGCCGATGAGCGCACGTCCGATACGTGTCTCGACCTCACGGGAGATGAAGCGGCGAAGGGGTCGGGCGCCGTAGACCGGGTCGAAACCCTGTCGGGCGATGAACCTCTTGGCTTCCTCCGTCACCTCTAGGGTGATTCGCCTCTCCCTCAGCCGGGTGCGCACGTCGTTGAACATGAGGTCCACGATGCGCTCGATCTCGGGTTGGGTGAGCGGCTTGAACAGCACGATCTCATCGACGCGGTTGAGGAACTCAGGGCGGAAGTGCGATCGCAGCTCCGACATCACGAGCGTGCGGGCGTCGGGCTTGATCTCCCCGTCTGGTGTCACGCCCTCAAGGAGGTACTGCGACCCGATGTTCGACGTCATGATGATGACGGTGTTGCGGAAGTCGACGGTGCGCCCCTGCGCGTCGGTCAGCCGCCCGTCGTCGAGCACCTGCAGCAGGAGGTTGAAGACGTCGGGGTGTGCCTTCTCGATCTCGTCGAAGAGCACGACCGAGTAGGGCTTGCGGCGTACGGCCTCGGTGAGCTGGCCGCCCTCTTCGTACCCCACGTACCCGGGGGGAGCACCGACGAGCCGGCTCACCGTGTGCCGCTCCTGGTACTCGCTCATGTCCACCCGGACGATGTTGTCCTCGGTGTCGAACAAGGTGGCGGCCAGCGTCTTCGCCAACTCGGTCTTGCCGACACCCGTTGGGCCGAGGAAGACGAAGGAACCGATGGGCCGTCGGGGGTCCTTGATGCCCGACCGTGCCCTGATGACGGCGTCTGCGACCAGCTGTACTGCCTCGTCCTGGCCGATCACGCGGTCGTGCAGGGTCTCGTCCATCTTGAGGAGCTTCTCGCGCTCGCCCTCCTGCAACCGGCTCACCGGGATACCGGTCCACCGGGACACGATCGACGCGATCTCCTCGTCGGTCACGACCTCGCGCAGGAGCCGCCGACCGCCCTGCTTGGCTGCCAGGCGGTCCTCGGCAGCCTTCAGCCGACGCTCCAGCTCAGGCAGCCTGCCATGGCGCAGCTCCGCAGCCTGGTTGAGGTCGTAGTTGCGCTCGGCCTGGTCCGCCTCCTGACGAACGCGGTCGATCTCCGCCCGCGTGGCTTGGACTTCGCGCAGCGCCTGTCGCTCGGCCTCCCACTGGGCCCGCACGGCGTCCGCCTCGGTGCGCAGGTCTGCCAGCTCCTTACGCAGGGCATCGAGACGTGCCTTGCTCGCTGGGTCCTCCTCCTTCGCGAGCGCGGCTTCCTCGATCTCTAGCCGCGTCACGCGACGGCTCAGCTCGTCGAGCTCAGCGGGCATCGAGTCGATCTCGGTACGTAACATCGCGCACGCCTCGTCGACGAGATCGATCGCCTTGTCCGGCAGGAAGCGGTCGGAGATGTAGCGATGGCTCAGGGTCACGGCTGCCACGATCGCGCTGTCCTGGATCTTGACACCGTGGAAGATCTCGAGGCGCTCCCGGATGCCCCGCAGGATCGAAACGGCATCCTCCACGGAGGGCTCGTCGACCATCACGGGCTGGAACCGTCGCTCGAGTGCTGCGTCCTTCTCGATGTACTTCCGGTACTCAGTCAGCGTCGTGGCACCGATCAGGTGCAGCTCTCCGCGTGCCAGCATGGGCTTGAGCATGTTTCCGGCGTCCATGGCGCCTTCGGTCGCCCCAGCCCCGACGACGGTGTGGAGCTCGTCGATGAACAGCAGGATGCGCCCTTCAGCGGCGGCCACCTCCGTGAGCACGGCCTTGAGCCGCTCCTCGAACTCGCCGCGGTACTTCGCCCCGGCGACCAGGGAGCCCATGTCGAGCGCGAAGATTGTCTTGTCCTTCAGACCCTCGGGTACGTCGCCGTGCGCTATCCGTTGTGCCAGACCTTCCACGATCGCGGTCTTGCCGACGCCGGGGTCTCCGACGAGCACCGGGTTGTTCTTCGTCTTTCGTGAGAGGATCTGCACCACGCGCCGGACCTCGGCATCGCGGCCGATGACCGGGTCGAGCCTCCCCCCGGACGCATCAGCGACCAGATCGCGGCCGTACTTCTCCAATGCCTCGTAGGCGACCTCGGGCATCGCCGACGTCACGCGCTGGTTGCCGCGGATCGACGTCAGGGCCTGCAGGAACTTGTCGCGCGTGAGTCCCTGGTCGCGCAGCAGCCGACCGGACGTCGTGCTCGGCCCCTCCTCGATCAATGCCAGCACGAGGTGCTCGACTGAGACGTACTCGTCCTTGAGCCGCTTGGCCTCCCGTTCGGCGGTCTCCAGCAGGCCGGCGAGGCGGCGTGTGATGGACACCTGTTCTCCAGCGCCTGCCGGCGTTGTGGCGCTGGGTCGGCGCGACAGCGACTGCTCGAGCTCCTGCCGAAGCCAGTCGGAGTCCGCGCCCGCGGCATCCACCAGCCGGGGCACCAGGCCCTCTGGCTGTTCGAGCAGAGCCAGCAGCAGGTGCTCGCCGTCGACCTCCGCGTGCCCGAATCGCAACGCCTTGGTCTGCGCGTCGTGCAGCGCCTCCTGCGACTTCTGGGTCAGCTTGTTGAAGTCCACGTCGCATCTCCGGTACGTCGAGATTGATGGCGGCGGGCCGCCTCGAGCCTCTCGATGCGGTCGAGCAGGTCGACCACGAGGCCCAGTGCGGCGTAGTTGAGTGAGAAGCCGGCGCGTAGCCGCAGCAATCGTGCGACGGCGCCCACCTGTGAAGGGCCGAACCAGAGCTGGCCGGTCGGGTCACGCGTCGCATCGAGCAGGCCGAGGGCGACGAACCGCCGCACGACCTCGGGGTGCAACCCGGAGAGACGGGCGAACGACTCGAGGTCGAGCCGGTAGGGCCGGGACACGGCGAAGCTCATCTCGGGTTCCTCGGGTCGAACGTCGAGGTCTCAGCCAGCTCATGGAAGAGTCGACTTTCTTCCTTCGTCAGCTTGGGCGGCAGCATGATCTTGGCCTCTGCATAGAGGTCACCGGGCTTGCCTCGTTGGTTGGGCATGCCTCGTCCCTTGAGCCGGAGCCGACGTCCACTTGACGTACATGGCGGCACCTTCACGGTGGCCTCCCCGCCTGGTGTCTCGATCTTCACCGAGGCACCGAGCGCGGCCTCCCAGGGAGCGAGTGGCAGATCCACGTAGAGGTCGCGCCCCTCAAGGCGGTACCGATCGTGCTCGGCAACGCGTACGACGAGGTACAGGTCTCCCGCCGATGCGCCTCCGGTGCCCTGACCCCCCTGGCCTGCGAGCCTGATCCGCTGCCCGTCGAGGACGCCCGGCGGGATGTTGACCTCGAAGCTGCGGGTCGCGCCGTCTGGGCCGGCGAGCGAGATCGTGCGACTACCGCCGTGGTAGGCCTCTTCGACCGTGAGCACCAGCTCGGCTTCCTGGTCGGCTCCGCGGATCGAACCCCAACTGCGCCGTCCGCCGGAGCGGCCGCCGAACATTCCGCCCAGCAGGTCTTCTATGTCGATGCCTTCGCTACCGAAGCCGCTTTCGGTGTAGCGAAAACCGCCCGACCCGCCGCCCGGACCACTAGCCGAGCGCCAGCCACCACGCGGGCCCGCACCGGAACCGGCGTACGCCTCCGCGCCCTCGGGCACCCGGCGGAAGTCCGGGCCGAACGCGTCGTAGCGCTTGCGCAGCTCTGGATCGGACAGGACGTCATATGCCTCGGAGATTTCCTTGAACCTCTCCTCGGCACCAGGGTCCTTGTTGACGTCCGGATGGTACTGGCGCGCTAGCTTGCGATAGGCGCGTTGTATCTCGTCCTGGCTAGCGCTTCGGGAAACTCCCAGGGACTCGTAGAAGTCGCGCGCGGCCACTACGGCCTCGCGGACACCAGCACCGAGGCCGGCCGCAGGATCTGTTCGTCTCGGCCGTAGCCGGGGCGCACGGTGCGCACCACGGTCCCGGCGGCTGCCTCTTCGTCGTCGACGGCACCCACCGCCTCGTGCAGAGCAGGGTCGAACCGGCGCCCTACGTCGTCCCTGCGGGGGTACCCCAGCGCGGCCAGCACGGCGAGCGCCTGGTCGCGAACGACTCGCACACCCTGAACGATCGGGTCCGCGTCCTCACCCGACCTGCTCGACGCGTCGAGGGCACGCTCGAGATCGTCGATGATCGGCAGCCACATGGCCGCGACTCGCGCCCTCTCCTCGTCGCGCTGGCGCGCGATGTCACGCGCCACCCGCTTGCGAAAGTTGTCCAGGTCGGCCGCCGACCGGCGCCAGCGGTCCTCCATCTCGGCGACCTTCTGCTGCCATTGCGCCGCGTCGACGGGAGCCGCGGCCGTCTCCTCCGGCGACTGCTCGCCCGGCACTGTGTGCTGCTCGGGGGCGCTCTGGTTGGCCATCCCGGTCCCCCGTCGCTCAGCTCGTCGTAAACTCGGCGTCGATCACGTCATCGTCCTCGGAGCTCGAGCGGGGTCCGCCAGGAGCACCGCCTCCTTGTTGGTCCGACGGCGTCGGTCCGGCGGACTGGGCGGCGCTCAGCGAGTGGTAGATCTGCTGCAGGTCACCGGTCAGCGACCTCATCCGCTCCAGTGGTGCCTCCTCCTTGACCGCTTGCCTGGCCTCGGAGACGAGCATCTCGGCGCGGGCTCGGTCATGCTGCGCGACCGCGTCACCGAGGTCGTTCAACCTCCGCTCCACCTGGTAGGCCGCGGAGTCGAGCTCGTTACGGGCGTCGATCGTCTCCCGCAGCCGGATGTCCTCGGTTCGGTGCGCCTCGGCATCGGCCACCATGCGCTCGACCTCGGAGCGGTCCAGGTTGGACGACTCGCTGATCGTGACGGTCTGCTCCTTGCCGCTCGCCTTGTCACGGGCAGATACGTTGAGGATGCCGTTGGCGTCGATGTCGTAGGTCACCTCGATCTGGGGCTCCCCTCGCGGGGCGGGCGGGATGTCCTCGAGCCGGAACCGAGAGAGCACCCGGTTGTCGGCCGCGTTCTCGCGCTCACCCTGCAGCACGACGACGTCGACGGCTGGCTGGTTGTCCTCGGCCGTGCTGAAGGTCTCGGTCCGCCGTGCAGGGATGGTCGTGTTGCGCTCGAGCACCTTCGTCATGACGCCGCCAAGCGTTTCGATGCCCAGCGAGAGCGGTGTCACGTCGAGCAGCAGGACGTCCTTGACCTCGCCCTTGATAATGGCGGCCTGTACCGCAGCACCGATTGCGACGACCTCGTCGGGGTTGACCGTCATGTTCGGCTCCTTGCCGCCGGTCAGCCGACGTACCAGGCCCTGAACGGCGGGGATGCGCGACGAGCCACCGACGAGGATGACCTCGTCGATGTCGTCGGCCGTCAGCTTCGCGTCGCCCATGGCCTGCTTGACAGGTTCCATGCATCGCTCGACCAGGTCGGCGGTGAGGTTCTCGAACGTCGAACGCATGAGGGTCATGTTGAGATGCTTGGGGCCGTTGGCGTCTGCCGTGATGAACGGCAGATTGATCGTCGTCTGGGTGACCGACGAGAGCTCCACCTTGGCCTTCTCCGCAGCCTCGAAGAGTCGCTGCAGTGCTTGCGGGTCCTTCCGTAGGTCGATGCCTTCCTTGTTCTTGAAG
>Ga0193699_10001255_pt1 | contig 10195 bp, 9 predicted proteins | sample L3c2metaG_FD_160095 | JGI IMG/M metagenome (GOLD analysis project Ga0193699, IMG submission 160095) | Soil microbial communities from a riparian zone of the East river system, Colorado, United States - L3c2 | ecosystem: Environmental > Terrestrial > Soil > Riparian zone | place: USA: East River... | reverse complement strand
AAGCAACGGAGTTCCGGTTTGCGTGTCCGGTCGCGCCCTGCTTCGAATCAATTGCGTGGTGCGCCACCAGGGTCATCCGCCACGGATTGTGCCCGATGTTGAAATGCGCGCGCTTGGCGGTAAACCCGTTGGCAGCGAGTTTCGCCACCATCTCGGCCTCGCTGTAACGCTGCAGGCCGACCTTTGAGCGCAATTGCCGGTAATCCGACAGCGCGGTCGAGACCAGTCCGATCAGCGCGTCCTTCAAAAATCCGTGAGTCAGCGCGAAGCGCAGCAGCGCCAGCACGTCCCTGAACATCCCGACTTCGGGACGCAGGATATCACCCACCACCAGCCGGCCGCCGGGCTTCAACAGCCGCCGGATCACGGCGAAGGCGGAGTCGAGCTCGTCCGGCGTCATGTATTGGGCGACCGAATTCATGACCGCGAGATCGATCGATTTTTCGTCCATTTTCCTGAGGTCATCGAGCGAGCGCACCCGGATCCTGGTGTTCGGGGCGAACCGCGCGATCAGCCGGCCGCGCACGCCCGGCGCGGGCTCGGCGAGGTAAAGCTTGCCGCAGGCCTCGGCCACCTTGGTCGCGGACAGCGCTTCGCCGCAGGCATAATCCAGTACCACCGCGTCGGGCGAGGTTATGTAGCCGATGATATCCCGGGCGATGACCTGGAAATGCAGGTCGCGATGCAGCCTGCTGGCATAAATCGTATGCGTGGAATCGTAATAATCGATCCAGTCGTCCATCGCCTGTGCGTCCGGCAAAAAGGGGGGTTCCGGCTGCGGAACCGGGCACCCATATGCTGCGTTAGAGGGTCCGGCGCCCCGTGTCCACGCCGTCAATGTCCGGTTCCTAACAGGAAGGTGCAACGTGAGCAAAGCCAAGCCCGACCATAAGTCCGACAAGGTGTCCCCCGATCTCGATACGCCGACCGATCTGCCGCAGGCCGCGGTGCAAAAGATTTCGGCGTCGCTCAATGTGTTGCTGGCCGACGCCTTCGCGCTTTATCTGAAGACCAAGAATTTTCACTGGCATGTCTCAGGCCGGCATTTCCGCGACTATCATCTGATGCTCGACGAGCAGTCCGATGTGATTTTCGCCACCACCGATCAACTCGCCGAACGCGTCCGCAAGCTCGGCGGCATCACGCTGCGCTCGATCGGGCAGGTCGCCAAACTGCAGACCATCAAGGACAACAACGAGAGCTACGTGCCGCCGCGCGACATGCTGCGCGAGTTGATGGAAGACAACAAGAAGATGGCGGCCGCGATGCGCAAGGCGCACAAGCTTTGCGACGATCATGAGGATTCCGGCACCGCAAGCCTGCTCGAAGTCTTCATCGATGAAACCGAGCGCCGCACCTGGTTCCTGTTCGAAGCCAGCCGCCAGGAAGGCGACAACGCGGCGTAGCGTCGGCTCTTCACAGGTCGCTCTGCGGAGCGACCGATCGAGGCAGCTCCGCCGCCATCACCGGGCGATGGCGCCGGTCTGCGTGAACAGCGCTGGGCCACCGCGACCACCGAATGACATGGGCGCAGAGACCGGCCCACTCTCAACCATACCTGCTTTCGGCTCGCCTCAATGCCCGTCTGTCTGTTTCCGCATAGACGAAAGCCGCAGAGTACCCATAGAGTTGATGAAAGCAGGACGCCGTCCGCGCCGCGGTCGGGTCGATACGAGCAGGAGGCCGGAAATGCCTTTCACAGTCTCGATGATAGCGCTGGGCACGCAGTTGGTTGTGCCAGTTGCTGACGGAGTGCCAAAATTCGATATCGCGCGGAACTGCAAGCTCGACGTCGCCGCCACCGCCGGCCTCGCCGTAGATCAGTCGGTAAAGAGCTGCATGAATGATGAACAGAAAGCGAAGCGGCAGCTGGCAAGCCAGTGGTCAAAATTCCCGGCGCCAATCCGGGCAAGTTGCACCTCGCAAGAGAGCATCGGCGGCACGCCAAGTTATGTCAGTTTGCAGACATGCCTCCAGTTCGGGCAGTAGGCTGGTTAACTGCCCCGATCTGGTCTATTGCCATGGCGACGTGGCAGATCAGCCTTGAGTCCATGTCTAACGGTATCGTTGTCGGAAATCCCGTTTGAGACAATCGTTCGGTCGACGATCCTGTTCAGGCGGGAAATCAACACGGCAATCAACGCAGCCAGCGCAGCTCAGAAGAAAGGCTGGCGCCGCCGCCTGCGAAATGGCCTGCGAACGCTGACTGACGGGCGGCGTATCTGGACACATCGGATCCAGGCTCCGGGTCATGATCGCAAGACAGGTTCGCCGGCATCACAGGGCGGTGATGGCGGCCCGGTGTGAACGCTAGTTCGCCACCGCGATCGCCGGCGGCTTCCAGGTGCCATTGCCCGGTGGCAGGACGGATGGCGCTTCGGTCTTCGGCCAGTAGAGCCGCATGGCTAGATAGATCAGGTCGTTCGGCGCGGGAAGCCAGTTCGATTCCTTGTCAGCTCCCGGAGATTTATTCTGGATGTACAGCGTCAACGAGCCGTCCGCGTTCTTCTTCATGCCCGGCAGCATGGGCGAATTGATCAGGTAGCGGTTGATTGGGTTTTCGATCAGCAATTGCGACTTGCCGTCATACATGGTCACCGACCAGAACGCATTGACCGGCGGGAGTTGTCCGTCGGGGAACGTGAGCGTGTAATTGTGTTTGCTGCCGTCAAGCGGTTGGCCATCGGCGAGTGTCTTTGCGAGTGGGTATGTCGCTTCTTCGGCATCATTACCGTAGATTCCGGCCTTTGCGCCGGCGGCCCGAAGCAACCAGTTGCCGTTGAAAAATGCGCGGTCGCCGAAGTACGAAGAAATCGCCCATCCGTTGACGGTTTTTAGCTCAGTGGCGAGGTATTTCTCGATCTTGGCCTCGCCATCCTTCATGCCGAGGCCGATTTCAAGTTTGTGCGTCAGCGGGAGGTCCTTGAAATCAAAGGTCTTGCCGGCGCCGACGCCTATGCGGGCGAGTTTGGCGCGAATTTCCTTTTCCTCCGGCTCGGCTGGCGCGAACTGCAAGGCAAAGTCGAGATATTCAATGAAATTGGTCTTGACCATTTCCTTGTCGATCTTGGGGAAGTCGACTGCCACCGTTGCTACCGTAACCGGTTGCTTCAAATAGGCCGAGAGCGGCTGCGCTCTATAGCCCGCCTGGACCTTCTCCACATTGGGCATATCATCCGCGCCGAACAGCTGGGTGCGGTAGCCCGCCACGGAAAACCGTGTGGTGGACCGGAAGACCTTCTTGATGCCCGGAGGGGTCGTCCCGGTCCAGTCGGGACCGACGACCATGTAATCGCCCGGTTCGTTGCCGGTCGCGCGGCTGCCGATGTAGCCATAGTTGTAGGTATTGCCGTCCTCGAGCTGCACCGCGTAGTAGCGGCCCTTTTCCACCGCCGGCACCGACAGCACCATCGGCTCCGCGCGCAGATCCATCCAGAGGAACGAGTAGGGCGTGTCGCTGTTGGGGGTGACGATCGAGGTGTCCTTGTAGGTAAAGACGCGCGCCTCGTTCTTGATCTGGTTGAACGGTGCCTTGAATTGCCCGGAATTCCTGTCAACGGCGTACTCGTACATGACAGCGTAGTTCATCACGATGGGAAGGCCATAGATGAAACCTTCTTCGGCGATAGCCTTTGCCTCCAGGATGCTCGGCCATTCTGTTTTGGCCTGCGCGTTTGCCGGGACAGCTTTCGCCGTCGTGACAGTGATTGCAGCCAGCGCTGCGGAACGAAGAAGATCGCGTTTCGTCAGCATGGTACCCACTCCTTGTCAGGGATGTTTGCGTTCCCGTGACCGGACGTCGGCGCCGAAGCGCGGGCGCATCTGGTCACTTCACTGAGCCGACAAACCTACCGTTGTCTGCGATTTCACGACCGGCGGCGGATTCCATTTGCCGGTAAGCGCCTCGGACTTCGGCGCATACAGGCGCATGGTCAGATTGAATGGTGCCTTTGGTGCGGGTAGCCAGTTGGCTTCCAGGTCTTTTCCAGGGCTCTCGTTCTGGAAATAGAGGTCGAGCGAACCATCGGCATTGTACTTGAACGGCATCCAGCTGCTGACGGCGAAGCGGTTCAGGGCGTTGCCGACCTGGAATCCGTCCTGATCGTAAAGCGTGATCGACCAGAAGGCATTGACCGGTGGTGCTGCGCCCTTCTCGAACGTGATCGTGTATTTGTTCACGCCGTCGAGCGGCTTGCCGGCTTCATCGCCCAGATTGAGGGGATAGATGGCATCCTCGACCACGTTCGCGCCAAGCCCTTGCTGCGAGAGAATTGCCCGCTTCAGGTAATAGTTGCCGTAGACGCCCACGGTGTCGGTGTTCATCGACCAGCCATTTGCCACCCGCGCCAGCGTCGGCAGCTTCCAGGCCATCAACTTCTGCGCGTCCTTCGGTGCGGTTTCCAGCGCCCTTTGCACGGCTGGATCGAGCTTGCCGATATCAAAGCTCTTGCCAGGCTCGATGCCGATTTTCTTTATCTGCGCGATGATCGGCTCGTCGGTGATGTGAGGAGGATGAAGTTTTAGCAATTCCGCGGCATAGGCGAAATACACACCGGCGTTCATCGTATCGACCTGGGTCTTTGGCGGCGTCTTCATGTCGACGGTCGGGTCGGGTTTGAATTCGACCGGCTTGGGTGCTTTGCCAAAATCGGAAAGCAGGGTGACCTTGTAGCCGGCCTGAATCTTGTGGACGGCGTCATAGTCCGGCGGACCATCGGTCTTGGTACGGCCAATGAGCCAGACGTACGGCGTTGGCGCTTCGATGCGCTGGGTGTCCTTCGGAAGCTTGAACTCCTCGGCGAATCTGTCGCGCAGATCCGGCCTCCAGCCCGCGGGTGTCACCAAAAACGTCCCGGCCCTGGTGCCCGTCGTCCGCCAGCCTGGTGACGCAAAAACATCGGTCCACATGTCGAGCATCGGCAGCAGGTAGTAACGTCCGTCGGTATCCGGAGCCGTGATGACGACAGGCTCCTTGGTCATGTCCAGCCATGAGACGGAATACAGCGTATCGAAGTTGGACCGCACCACGCCCTTGAAATTGGCCGGCGGGTATTCCGGCACGTTGACGAAGGTGTTCATCGGACCCCTGAAATCGGTCGTGCCGTTGGTGAATTGCTTCCGCGACACGTCCATCGACATGATGGGGTAAAAGTAGACGTAGGCGTCCACCGCGATGGCGTGGGCCTCCTGCTCGGTGATTGGCGCTGCCGTCTGGGCCAGCGCTGGAGGCGCGACCGCCGCGCCAAGGCAGAGACACAATGTCAGCTTCAGGATTCTTCGAAACATGTCGAACTCCTTTTCTGATGTGTGCAGTCGTTGCTTGCGTCCGCGCTCGGTTTGCCTTGACCAGTTGCGGAATCCTCCAGCTTCCGTAAAGTTTTCGCTGAATGAACCAGAAGCGTTCTTGCTACGGTGCGAGTTCGCGCATTGCTTGTGGGAGAACATGCATTACCGGCTGCATAAAACGCCGCACGGCGTATGCAGAATCGAAACAGGGTCGATAAAAGTAGATGCGATTAGGCTGCTTGACGGATGTCGCTTGAAGGGCCTCTTCGGCTGCCTGTCATGCGGGGCCCTCTATGAACGGCACTTTAGCACAAAGCGATAATGAGGGCCAGCCAAGGTCATTACTCTCTGCCTTTACATCGTAGTGCTGCAGGTCGTGCGTTCTAAAATCGGACTGGTGCTGTGGACTGGTTATCCGCGACGGTCTCGGTGTTCTCGACGTGCTTATTTTCGCAGCATTTCTCGCGCTTTTTAAATATCTCACGCCCGTAACACGCCCAACAATTGGCCGAACAGCTAGTTCGATCGCTTCCACAACGTCACCAGCGGTCCATCCGCTCCCCGCACCGGATCGGTCTTCGGCAACTTCACCGCCGGAATCGTCTTTAGCGCCTTCGCATGATTTTCCGGCGTCGGCCGCGTGACATGCATCTGGGGTCCGGGCGGATAGGCGCCGACCACGCACAAATCCCGGCTCGCGGAAATGCATTGATGCCCGGTGCCGGCGGGCAGGATCGCGACATCGCCCGCTGCAATCTCGAACTCCTGGCCACGGTCGCCGCCGAACCGCACCCGCGCATGGCCGCGGGCGATCCCGAGCGCCTCGTGAACCGTCGCGTGGTAGTGCAGATAATCGTAGACGCCGTTGCGCCACATTGCGCCCCATCCATTGGCGCCGAACAGTCCCTCGATGGTCTTTTCGGGGTGGTCGTTGGCGACGTCGACCGCGGCCTTGTAGACCAGGAACGGCATCGGGTTGTTGGGGACGAGGCCGTCGTCTTCGAAGATGAAGGTGAGCGGTTCGATATCAGCGCTGACAACAGGCATGGCAGTTCTCCCACACGCAGGATATGCGGGGATCAAACCGATGTCAGCCGCTCACGTTCCCTTCGGAATCTCGAAAACCAGGCACGTTGTGGTGGCATGCGCCAGCAGGCGGCCTTTGCTATCGGTAATGCGCGCCTCGGCGGTGGCGGCGCGGCGGCCGACATTCATGGTGCGGCCTTCGGTGCGCACCACGCCGGTATCCTCGGTCATGCCCCGGATGAAACTGATCTTGAATTCCAGCGTGGTGTAGCCGGTGCCGGCCGGCAGCGCGGTGTGGACCGCGAGCCCCATCGCCGAATCCAGAAGGGTCGCGGCATAGCCGCCATGCACCGAGCCGATCGGGTTGTAGTGCCGGAAGCCGGGGATGCTGTGAAACACCACGATTCCGGGCTCGGCGGTGGAATCGAAGGGTTCGATGGTCTGCATGATCGGCGGCGCCGGCAACCGGCCCTGGAAGATGGCGCGGACGAAATCGACGCCGGCCATCGACGCCATGACTTCGGTCGGGGTGACGCCGTATTGGACTTTGGGGGCGGGTTGGTCGTCCATGGGCAATTCCTCACATGCAATTACGCTCATCATACTAACTTCCCGAACTGCCCGCAATGGATCGTGTCCCGGACGCGGTGCAGCGCCTCTTCGGCGATGCGCCGCAGAGCCGGGACCCATGGCCGCAACGTGTGAATGATGGGCCCCGGCTCAGCAGCGCACCGCTTCGCGCTGCGCAGCATCCGGGGCAGGAGGCCTATCCGCCCTTCTTCGCCCGCATCAGATCGGCGAACCGCTTGAACAGATAATGCGAGTCGCGCGGGCCGGGGGAGGCTTCGGGGTGGTACTGCACCGAGAATACCGGCTTGCCCTTGAGCTCAATGCCGCAATTGGAGCCGTCGAACAGCGAGATGTGGGTCTGCGTCGCGCCCTCGGGCAGGGTGGCCTGATCCACCGCAAAACCGTGGTTCATCGAGGTGATCTCGACCTTGCCGGTGGTCTCGTCCTTGACCGGATGATTGGCGCCGTGATGGCCCTGATGCATCTTCTTGGTCTTGGCGCCGACGGCGAGGCCGAGCATCTGGTGGCCGAGGCAAATCCCGAACGTCGGCGTGCCCGAGGCGATCACCTGCTGAATGACTGGCACCGCATATTTGCCGGTCTCGGCGGGATCGCCGGGGCCGTTCGACAGGAACACGCCGTCGGGCTTCAGCGCCAGGATATCTTCGGCCGACGTGGTCGCCGGCACCACGGTGATCCGGCAGCCTTCGCCGGCCAGCAGCCGCAAAATATTGCGCTTGATGCCGTAGTCGATGGCAACGACGTTGAACTCGGGCGCAGTTTGCTGGCCAAAGCCCTTTTCCCAGGCCCATGGCGTTTCGTCCCAGGTAAAACGCTGGCCGGAGGTCACCATCGGCACCAGGTCCATGCCCTCGAGGCCGGGCCATTCGCGGGCTTCTTCCTTCAGGCCATGCAGATCGAACTGGCCGTCCCTGGCATGCGCGATCACGGCATTGGGCATGCCCTTGCTGCGGATCAGCGCGGTCAGGGCACGGGTGTCGATGCCGGAAAGGCCGATGATGCCACGCGCCCTCAGCCATTGATCGAGATGCCGGCTGGCGCGGTAGTTCGAGGGATCGGTGATCGCGGCGCGCAGGATCACGCCGCGGGCGCCCGGCGTCGCCGCCATGTTCACGGTCTCGATGTCTTCGTCGTTGGTGCCGACATTGCCGATATGCGGGAAGGTGAAGGTGATGAGCTGCCCGGCATAGGAGGGATCGGTGAGAATCTCCTCATAACCGGTCATCGCGGTGTTGAAGCAGACTTCGCCGACCGCCTGGCCTTCCGCGCCGAGGCCGAAACCCTCCAGCACGGTGCCATCGGCAAGCACGAGGAGCGCGGTCGGTTTGTGGTCCGGCCAGGCCAAGGCGTTTTCAGGTGTTGTCATGAGCGCATTACATAGTCGCCGCATCCTCATGCGTCAAAGCCGGAAAACGCGGATTCACATGCGCTTTGGCGCATATTTGACAGCGCGTGCGGGGCTCTTAATCTGGGGTTCCCCGCTTAAGGCCGATTTACCCCTGAAAACCGCCCAATCCGGAGCCCTGCATGGACAATACGATGCCGATCTTGCTCGTTCCGGGGCTGGTGTCGTCGCCCAGAATATTCGCCCCCGTGTTGCCCGCGCTGTGGCGATTCGGCCCGGTGACGGTGGCCAATCACATCCGCGACGACAACATGGGCGCGATCGCGCGCCGGATCCTGGCCGAGGCGCCGCCGCGCTTCGCGCTGGCCGGGCATTCGATGGGCGGCTACATCGCCTTCGAGATCATGCGGCAGGCGCCGGATCGGGTGGCGAAGCTGGCATTGATCAACACCCAGGCGCGGCCGGATACGCCGGAGGCCACCGCAAGCCGCCGCGGCCAGATGGCGCGGGCGCAGGCGGGCGAATTCCACGCCATCCTCGATGAGTTGTTTGGGACCTTCGTGCACCCCTCGCGGCGCGACAATGCCGAGCTGCGCCAATTGGTGCACGACATGGGCGACGATATCGGCGTCGACGCCTTCCTCCGCCAGCAGACCGCTGTGATGGGCCGGCCGGACTCGCGACCGACGCTGGCCTGGATCAAGTGCCCGACGCTGGTGCTGTCAGGCGACGAGGACAACACCATCCCGAATTCGCGGTCGTCGGAGATGGCCGCCGGCATTCATGCAGCGAAACTGGTGATCCTGCCGAATTGCGGCCATCTTCCGCAACCGGAACAGCCGCAGGCGACCGCCGCCGCCCTGGTCGAATGGCTGCGGATCTAAAGCGTTTCAAGCGAAGTGGGTACCGGTTCGCGTGAAGAAAACGCTTCAAAACAAAAACCTCGAGCCTCGGTTCTGATTTAATCAGAACCGAGGCTTAAGAGTTGTTTCATGGCCGCGAACGGCCTAGATCAGGGCTTTCCGGCAGAAGCGGCCAATGGATCGCGAGAGGACATCACGATGCTGCGCGACGACATCAACAATGCGGTCAAGGACGCGATGCGGGCCAAGGACGAGCGCAAGCTCTCCACGTTGCGCATGGTCAATTCGACCATCAAGAACGCCGACATCGCCGCGCGCGGGGAAGGCAAGCCGCCGCTGAGCGATGCCGACCTGCTGGGTGTATTCCAGAAAATGATAAAACAGCGCCAGGAATCCGTCGAGCTCTACGACAAGGGCGGCCGCGCTGAACTCGCCAATGCGGAGCGCGAGGAGATCGCGATCATCTCGGCCTATCTGCCGAAGCAGATGTCCGACGACGACGTCAAGGCGGCGATATCAGGCGCGATCGCCGAGACCGGCGCCGCCGGGATGAAGGACATGGGCAAGGTGATTGCGGCGCTTAAAGCAAAGTACGCCGGGCAGATGGATTTCGGCAAAGCCAGCGGCTTGGTGAAGGCGGCGCTGGCGGGGTGATTTTTCACCTCTCCCCGCTTGCGGGGAGAGGTCGAAGCCGAAGCGAAGCGAAGGCTTCGGGTGAGGGGGACTCTCCGCATTCACGGTGTTTGTGGTGACAGGCCCCTCACTCGCTCGCTCAGCCGCGCAAGTGCGCTGCCGAGTTCGCGACCTCTCCCCGTGAAGAACGGGGAGAGGTGAAAAAAGAAACAGGGAGCGGTTGCTGCATGCTCACCGAAACCTCCGACTACGAAACCCTCTACCGCGACTTCCGCTGGGACATCCCGGCGCGCTTCAACATCGCGACCGCGTGCTGCGACCGTCATGCCGATGGCACGGGCCGGCTGGCGCTGATCTATGTCGATGAAGACGGTGCTGCGACGCGGACCTCGTTCGACGAGATCAGCGAAATGTCGCGCCGTTTTGCCAATGTTCTCAAGGTCGACGGGCT
>Ga0193699_10001254_pt1 | contig 10196 bp, 8 predicted proteins | sample L3c2metaG_FD_160095 | JGI IMG/M metagenome (GOLD analysis project Ga0193699, IMG submission 160095) | Soil microbial communities from a riparian zone of the East river system, Colorado, United States - L3c2 | ecosystem: Environmental > Terrestrial > Soil > Riparian zone | place: USA: East River... | reverse complement strand
GACGAGTGTCTCGACGGCGACCCGGGACTGCGGATCGACGGTCAGCAGAGCGTCGAGGATCGAGTCGCTGATCTGGTCGCACAGCTTGTCCGGGTGACCTTCGGTTACCGACTCGGACGTGAACAGGCGGAGGGAGTTCGTCACACATGACCTCTCGTTGGACGGCGCGAGAGCCGAATTTCAGCGCGCAAGATCGAGAATACGATCGGCGACCGACGCCTTGCTGCCGCTGGCTTCGGCAACTATAGCGCCGGACTTGTCGAGCACGACGACCTCATTGCCTTCTGTGGCGAAACCCTCGTTCCAGCCCACGCGGTTGACGACGAGGTAGTCCACGCCCTTGCGTTCGGCCTTGATGCGGGCCAGCGCGAGCAGCGCCTCGCGGTCCGGCTCGGTCTCCGCCGCGAACCCGATCACGAGCTGTCCGTCGATGCGATTCGCCGCCAGCTCCCGCAGGATGTCGGGGTTGCGCACCAGCCGGAGCTCGAGGATGTCTCCCTGCTCGTCCTTCTTGATCTTGCGTTCCGCGACGTGGTCGGGTCGGTAGTCGGCGACCGCTGCAGCCATGATGACGACGTCGGCGGTTCCCGCCGCGAGGAGGGTGGCCTCTTGCAGTTCGAGGGCCGTTCCGACGTGACGGACCTCGATTCCCGCGGGGTCGTCGATGTCGAGGTGCGCGGCGATCAGTACGACCTCGGCTCCGCGCGCCGCGGCCATGCGGGCGATCGCTGCCCCCTGGCGTCCGCTCGAGCGGTTGCCGATGAAGCGCACCGGGTCGAGCGGCTCTCGGGTGCCCCCGGCGGTAACCAGGATGCGGCGTCCGGCGAGGTCTTGCGTGGGTGTGCCCGTCGACTCGACGATGCCGGCGGCACCGGCGACGAACGCGAGCGCGGCCTCGACGATGTCGTCGGGCTCCGCCATCCGTCCGGGTCCCGAGTCGGAGCCGGTCAGCTGACCGCTCGCCGGGCCTACGACGTGCACGCCCCGGGCCTCAAGGGTTGCGATGTTGGCGACCGTGGCGGCGTTGTGCCACATCTCGGTGTGCATCGCGGGAGCGATCACCAGAGGCGCGGTCGACGCCAGGATCGTGGTGCCGAGAAGATCATCCGCGAAGCCGCCGGCGAGTTTGGCGATCGAGTTCGCGGTCGCCGGAGCGACCACGATGAGGTCCGCCCGCTGCCCGAGCGCGACGTGGCGCACTTCCGCGACCCCGTCGAAGAGCTCGGTCTCGACCGGGTTGCGACTGATCGCCTCGAGCGTCGGGCGACCGACGAACCGCAGCGCTGCCGGTGTCGCGACGACATGGACGTCGTGACCCGCGAGCACGAAGCCGCGAGCTACCCCGACCGCCTTGTACGCGGCGATGCCGCCGGTGATCCCGACGACGACCAGCATGCGTGCCCTTGCTATCCGGCCAGCGCTACTCGGCCAGCGCTACTCGGCCAGGCGGGTGAGGACGAGCTTGCCCTCGTTGATCTCCTTGAGCGCGACCGACAGCGGCTTGTCGTCGATCGTCGAATCGACCAGCGGCCCGACGTTGTCGAAGAGTGAGCCCTCGTGGAGGTCGGCGTAGTAGTCGTTGATCTGGCGGGCCCGCTTGGACGCGAAGATCACGAGCTGGTACTTGGAGTCCACCTTGGCGAGCAGGTCGTCGATGGGCGGGTCGATGATCCCGCTGAACTTGTCGATCATTGTTGAGAACTCTCCGTCACGTGCCGGGGGCCGGCGTAGGCACTGCCAGCAATTCTACGACCTCGCGAGCCGCCTGGCCGACGTCGCGGTTCACGACCTTCACATCGAACTCGTCCTGGGCCCGCAACTCGGTGCGCGCCGTCTCGAGCCGACGGGCCTGTTCGGCCTCATCCTCGGTGCCGCGCCCGACCAGCCGGCGCACCAATTCATCCCAGCTCGGGGGCAGCAGGAAGACCAGGAGGGCCTCCGGCATGGCGGCCTTGACCGCCCGCGCGCCCTGCAGGTCGATCTCGAGCAGAACGCTCTTCCCGCGTGCCAGGGCGGCATCGATCGGCGGCCGCGGGGTGCCGTAGCGGTAGGCGTTGTGGACGGTGGCGTACTCGAGGAACTCGCCGCGCTCGATCATGGCGTCGAACTGCTCGTCGGTCACGAAGTAGTAGTGCTCGCCGTCGACCTCGCCGGGTCGGGGTGCCCGAGTCGTCGCCGAGACGCTCAGCAGAACATTGGGATAGTTCGCGTGGATATACCGCGATACCGTGCCCTTCCCGACCGCGGTTGGACCGGCCAGGACCACGAGGCGGCTTCGGGGCAGCACCGCCTCCCCCTCGCGCGCGATGAGGTACTCGCGCAGCTTGCCGCGCTGACGCACCCCCAGTCCGCCGACCCGCTTCGAGCGGGCGATGCCGAGCAGCTCGAGGGCATGATCGGCACGCGTCGGGCCGACGCTCGGGATGCTCATCAGCAGCTCACGCACTCGAAGCGTCGCCTCGGGGGCGGTGGGGTCTCCGGCCCAGGCCGACTCCGCGACATCGAGAGCGCGTCGCTCTCGCGTGGCCACGGCATGCTTGACGGCCGCTCGCGCTCGCCGGGCGGCGACCGCCGCGACCGCCGCTGCGGCTCGGTCCACCTCCGGTGGCGACGATTTCACAGCTGCCACGCGGCGACCTCCTGGGCGGCACTCGCGATCGACTCGGCCACGCCATCCGGACCGGCCTGGAGGATGCTCCGGGAAACGCTCACGAGCACATTCTGCGTGACACCACCGAACACGACGGGACCGTTGGCGATCCGGGCACCCTGATGGCCGAAGCCGGGCGCGAGGATCGGGGTGTGCGCGAGTGCGCCCGCGTCAATGCCGGCGTCCGCGAGCGAACCGGTCGCTCCGATGACAAGGCCGATTGATCCGAGGGCTCGACCCGCGTTTCGACGCGCGACGTCCGCCGCGAGGCCACCGGCCACGGTGAGCCCGTCGGCGCGCACGGCACGCTGGGTCTCGATGCCCTCCGGGTTGGACGTCGCCGCGAGCACGAAGACGCCCTTACCGTGGCGGTCAGCGCGTTCGAACACGGGGTCGAGGGAACCAAGGCCCTGATACGCGACGGCCGTCATCGCATCCGCCTCGAGGGGCGAACCCGGCTCGAGCCAGGCCTCCCCCGCGGCGTCGACCGTCGACCCGATGTCGCCGCGTTTGACGTCGGCGATCACGAGCAGGTCGGCGGCACGGGCCGCCGCCAGCACGTCCTCGAGCGCCGCATACCCCGCCGATCCGTGTCGCTCGAAGAACGCGACCTGCGGCTTGACGATCGCGGCGCGGCCGGCTGTGGCGTCCACCACCCGGATGCCGAACTCGCGGGCACCGGCCGCGGTATCCGGAAGACCCCAGCTGGCGAGCAGCGCGGAGTGTGGATCGATGCCGACGCACAGCCTTCCGAATCTGGCCAGCACCCCGGCCAGGAGTTCGCCGAAGGGCTCCGTCGCGGTCATGCCCGGGCCTCCCTCGCCGCGCGATCGAGGGCGTAGTCCTGCAGGCTGCGCACCCGGATGTCGCCGCGCTTGACCTCGAACGCGGCGACAGCGGCCCCCAGCTGCGCGATCGTCGTGAACAGCGGCTTGTCAGCCGCGACGGTCGCGGTGCGGATCTCGACGCCGTCCGCCCGGGCGCTGCGGCCGCTCGGCGTGTTGATGACAACGTCGATCTTGCCCGCGTTGATGAGTTCGACGACCGAGGGATCGGCGGCGTTCCGCTCTTGGCCCATGAAGTACTTGCGCACGGTCGTCGCGCGGATGCCGTTGCGCGCGAGCACCTCGGCGGTGCCCTCGGTCGCCACGATGTCGAAGCCGAGCTGAGAGAGTCGCAGCACCGGAAGCACGACTGCGCGCTTGTCGCGGTCGGCGACCGACACGAACACGGTGCCGCTCTCCGGGAGGCCCCCGTAGGCGGCATCCTGGCTCTTCGCGAATGCCCGCGGGAAGTCCGCGTCGATCCCCATGACCTCGCCGGTCGAGCGCATCTCCGGCCCGAGCACCGAGTCGACGATATTGCCCTGCGGCGTGCGGAAGCGCTTGAACGGCAGCACGGCCTCCTTGACCGCGATCGGCGCGTCGAGCGGCACGTCCGACCCGTCGCGAACCGGCAGCATCCCGTCGCGCTTCAGCTCGGCGATCGAACGGCCGACCATGATGAGCGACGCGGCCTTCGCGAGCGGGATGCCGAGTGCTTTCGACACGAACGGCACCGTGCGGCTCGCCCGCGGGTTCGCCTCGAGCACGTAGAGCACGCCTGCCCCGATCGCGAACTGCACGTTGATCAGACCGCGCACTCCGACACCGATGGCGATCTTGTGGGTCGCTTCGACGACCTGGCGTTGCACGTCGCGGCCGAGCGTCACCGGGGGCAGGGTGCAGGCCGAGTCGCCGGAGTGGATACCGGCCTCCTCGATGTGCTCCATGATGCCGCCGACGTAGAGCTCGGTTCCGTCGTAGAGGGCGTCGATGTCGATCTCGAGCGCGTCGTCGAGGAACCGGTCCACCAGCAGCGGCGAGCCGGGGCCGATAATGGCCTGCTCGCGCACCCGATCGAAGTAGTCCTCGAGCGACGGGGTGTCGTAGACGATCTCCATGCCACGACCGCCGAGCACGAAACTCGGCCGGACGAGCACGGGATAGCCGATTGCCTCCGCCACCGCGACCGCCGACGGTGCGTCGATCGCCGTGCCGTTGCGCGGTGCGAGCAGGCCGGCCTCGTCGAGGATGCGCGAGAACTCTCCGCGTTCCTCGGCGAGGTCGATCGCCGAGGGCGAGGTGCCGAGGATCGGCACGCCGGCCGCCTCGAGACCCTTCGCGAGGCCGAGCGCGGTCTGTCCGCCGAGTTGGACGATCACGCCGACGAGCTCGCCGGACTGCGACTCCGCGTGGATGACCTCGAGAACGTCCTCAAGGGTCAACGGCTCGAAGTAGAGGCGGTCGCTCGTGTCGTAGTCGGTCGACACGGTCTCCGGGTTGCAGTTGATCATGATGGTTTCGAAGCCGGCGTCGTGCAGGGCGAAGCTCGCGTGCACGCAGGAGTAGTCGAACTCGACGCCCTGCCCGATCCGGTTCGGTCCGGAACCGAGGATGACGACCTTGCGTCGCTCGCTCGGCGCCACCTCGGTCTCCAGGTCGTAGCTCGAGTAGTGGTACGGCGTGAGAGCCGGGAACTCGCCGGCGCAGGTGTCGACGGTCTTGTAGACCGGCCGCACGCCGAGTTGCCAGCGGAGGTTGCGCACCTCCGCCTCGGTCAGGTTGCGCAGCTCGGCGATCTGCACGTCCGAGAAGCCGTGATCCTTCGCGAGCCGGAACAGGCCGGCGTCGAGCGGACGCAGGGTGCCGATCTCGGCGGCGACCTCGTTGATGAGCACCAGCTGGTCCAGGAACCAGGGATCGATGCCAGTCGCGGCATACAACTCTTCGACAGTTCCCCCGGCTCGCAGCGCTTGCTGCACGGTCACGATCCGCCCGTCGGTCGGCACCTTCGCAACCTCGATCAGCTCTGACTTGCTGCGCCGCTCGTGACCCCAGTGGAGGCTGCTCCCCCGCTTCTCGAGCGAGCGCAGGGCCTTCTGGAGCGCCGTCGAGTAGTTGCGGCCGATCGCCATGACCTCGCCCACGCTCTTCATCGTCGTGGTGAGGGTGGCGTCTGCCGAGGGGAACTTCTCGAACGCGAACCGTGGAACCTTCACAACGACGTAGTCGAGCGTCGGCTCGAAGCTCGCCGGCGTGACCTTGGTGATGTCGTTGGGGATCTCATCAAGGCGATAGCCGATGGCGAGCTTGGCGGCGATCTTCGCGATCGGGAACCCTGTCGCCTTCGAGGCGAGAGCGCTCGAGCGGGACACGCGCGGGTTCATCTCGATGACGATCACCCGTCCCGTGCGCGGCTCGACTGCGAACTGGATGTTGCAGCCGCCGGTGTCGACGCCGACCGCCCGGATGATGTCGATGCCGATGTCGCGCAACCGTTGATACTCGCGGTCGGTGAGCGTGAGCGCCGGCGCGACGGTGATCGAGTCGCCAGTGTGCACGCCGACCGGGTCGACGTTCTCGATGGAGCAGACCACCACCGTGTTGTCGGCGGTGTCGCGCATGAGCTCGAGCTCGTACTCCTTCCACCCGGTGATCGACTCCTCGAGCAGCACCTCGTGGGTGGGGCTCTGGTGGAGGCCGTCGGTGACCATCCGGATGAGGTCGTCGCGCGTGTAGGCGAAGCCCGAGCCGAGTCCGCCCATCGTGAACGACGGACGGATGACGAGCGGATAGCCGAGGTCCTCGGCGAACTGCACCGACTCCTCGACCGTGTGGGCGATGTGACTGCGGGCGACATCCGCGCCGGCCGCGAGCACCAGTTCCTTGAACTGCTGGCGGTCCTCGCCCTTCTTGATGGCCTCGACCTTCGCACCGATGAGCTCGACGCCGTACTTCGCCAGGATCCCGGCCTCGTCGAGGGCGATCGCCGCGTTGAGCGCGGTCTGGCCGCCCAGGGTCGGCAGCACCGCATCCGGACGCTCCTTGGCGATGATCGCCTCGAGCGCCTCGTTGTTGATCGGCTCGATGTAGGTCGCGTCGGCGAAGTCAGGATCGGTCATGATCGTGGCCGGGTTGGGATTGACCAGGATGACGCGCACGCCCTCTTCGCGCAGCACGCGGCAGGCCTGGGTGCCGGAGTAGTCGAACTCGGCCGCCTGGCCGATCACGATCGGGCCGGAGCCGATGACCAGGACGCTGCGGATGTCGTCGCGCTTGGGCATCAGCGCCCTCCCGTGGGTCGAGTGGCCGCCGAAGGCGGCGTATCGAGACCCCGCTGCTCGCGCACCAGATCAGCGAATCTGTCAAACAGGTAATTGGCGTCGTGCGGGCCGGCGGCGGCCTCCGGGTGGTACTGCACCGAGAACGCAGGGATGTCGAGCGCCCGCAGGCCCTCGACGACCTGGTCGTTGAGGTCGACGTGGCTCACCTCGAGGCGTCCGTAGCCGTTCGGGCTGTCGAACTCGCCCTCGATCGGGGCGTCGACCGCGAAGCCGTGGTTGTGCGCCGTGATCTCGACTCGGCCGGTCTGCTTGTCGAGCACCGGCTGGTTGATGCCACGGTGACCGAACGGCAGCTTGTAGGTCTCGAGACCCAGGGCGCGTCCGAGCAGCTGGTTGCCGAAGCAGATGCCGAAGAACGGCAGACCCTCGTCGAGGACTCCACGCAGGAGGGCGACGTGGTCGCCGGAGGCCGCGGGGTCGCCCGGTCCGTTGGAGTAGAACACCGCGACCGGTTCGATCGCGAGCAGGGCCTCGAGGGTGATGTCCTGTGGCAGGACATGCACGTCGAAGCCGCGGGCGGCGAGGTTGTTGATCGTCGACTGCTTGACGCCGAGATCCAGCACGGCAAGGTTGCCGAGTCGCTCGAAGCCCGCGAGGGCCGGCGTGATGGTCTCGGACACCACCGACACCTCGGCCGAGAGGTTCAACCCGGTCATTTCGCGGCCGGAGCGCACGATCGCGAGCTGCTCATCGGCGCCGAGCGCCGCATCCGGGCCCGAGAACACGCCCGCCCGCATGACGCCGGCATCCCGCAACCGCCGGGTGACCGCGCGGGTGTCGATGCCGCTCACGCCGACGATGCCGTTCTCGATGAGCTCGTCGTCGAGACTGCGGCGGGCGCGGAAGTTGCTCACCACCCGGCTGGGGTCGCGCACCACGTATCCCGAGACCCAAATGCGCCGGGACTCCGGGTCTTCGTCGTTCATCCCAGTGTTGCCGATGTGCGGGGCCGTCATGACGACGATCTGCCCCGCGTAGCTGGGGTCGGTCAGGGTCTCCTGGTAGCCGGTCATGCCCGTTGCGAAGACCGCCTCGCCGAGGGTGCGGCCACGGGCGCCGTAGGCGCGGCCCTCGTAGCGGGTGCCGTCCTCGAGCACGAGGACCGCCGGGTCGGCGTCGAACGTCATGTGTTGTCTTCGCTTTCGTGGGGGGCAGAGCCTTGGGGGGTGATCTCAATGCCGTTGAGCGCCGCAAGCAGCGCCGGCGGATCGTCAGACCGCAGGTACGAGTCGATCAGGGTGTCGCCGAGTTCCCAGCGCACGAAGATCAGGCCGTTGCGCTCGACTCCGCGATCGACCGTCCAGGTCGCGACCCCGACGCCGCGCACCCGCGCCGCCGCGATGAAGAGTGGCGACTCTCCGACGAGTTCGAGCACGATGCCGGGTGCGGCGACCGACACACGCGCCTGGGCGCGGTACCCGAGGCCGCGGATCGCGATCCGATCGAGCGGCGCGTCCGCGCGCGTGGTCGCGAGGTAGAGCGCGTCCTCGGAGTGCAGCACGTCGCCGATCTCTGCGGGAGGCGTCGGCAGCGGCCCGAGATCGGCCTGTCGCCGCCGACGGTTGCGCCACCCGACGGCCATCAGCGCGAGCACGCCCACGATGAACGCGAGGACGATGAGACCAGGTACCACCAGCTCACTCACGCGCGCTCACCTCCTCGGCGGGCCGCAGCTCGCCGTCGAGCACCGTGGGCACCCCGCGATGGATCGTTGCGACGACCCGGCCCGGCAACTCCCGACCGAGGTAAGGGGTGTTGACGCTCTTGCCCCGCAGCAGCTCGGTGCCGAACGTACGCGTGACCGTCGGGTCGTAGAGGGTCACGTTCGCCGGGCTGCCCAGCTCGAGCGCCGCGTCGTAGCCGTCGAGCAGGCCGATCGCCGCGGGGGCGCTGGAGAGCACGCGGGCGACATCCGTCCAGGCGAGCAACCCGGTGTCGACGACCGCGGACTGGACGACGCTCAGGGCGCTCTCGAGGCCGACCATACCGAAGGACGCCTCTTGCCAGGGCGATTCCTTCGACTCCAGCGGATGCGGCGCGTGATCGGTCGCGACGATGTCGATCGTGCCGTCGGCGAGGGCGGCGCGCAGCGCCTCGACGTCCTCGGCCCGGCGCAACGGCGGGTTGACCTTGAACCGGGCGTCATAGCCGCGGGCAAGTTCCTCGGTCAGCAGGAGGTGGTGCGGAGTGACCTCGGCCGTCACGGAGATCCCGCGAGCCTTCGCCCAGCGCACCACCTCGACACTTCCGGCGGTCGAAACGTGGCAGACATGAAGGCGACTGCCGACGGACTCCGCGAGCAGCACATCGCGCGCGATGATCGACTCCTCGGCAACCGCGGGCCAGCCCGCGAGGCCCAGTTCGGAGCTGAGTGCCCCCTCGTTGAGCTGGGCGCCCTCGGTGAGTCGAGGCTCCTGCGCGTGCTGGGCGACCACTCCCCCGAAGGTCGCCACGTACTCGAGCGCGCGACGCATGATCAACGCATCTGAAATGCAGAGTCCGTCGTCGCTGAACACCCGGACTGCCGCACGGGAGCGCGCCATCGCGCCGATCTCGGCGAGCCGTTCGCCGGTCAGTCCGACCGTGACGGCTCCGACCGGGCGCACGGTCACGTAGCCGTGCTGCTCGCCGAGTGAGGCGACCTGCTCGACGACGCCGGCGGTATCCGCCACCGGCGACGTGTTCGCCATGGCATGCACCGCGGTGAACCCCCCGGCTGCGGCAGCACGGCTTCCGGTCAGCACCGTCTCGCTCTGCTCGAAGCCGGGCTCACGCAGGTGGGTGTGGAGGTCGACCAAACCCGGAAGGATGCGGAGGCCGTCCGCGTCGACGACCGTCGCACCCGATCGCGAGAGACCGGTGCCTCGCTCGACGATCGTGCCGTGGTCAATGAGCAGATCGGTCGTCGTGCCATCCGGAAGCGTTCCACCTGTGATCAGGATGACTCTGCCGTGCGAGTTGACTCCGCCTGTCGAACTGACTCTGCCCGTCGAACTGCTCATGCCACTGACCCCGATCCCGTATCCGAACCCGAGAGCACCAGGTAGAGCACCGCCATCCGTATCGACACCCCGTTCGCGACCTGTTCTCGCACGAGCGACCGCGCAGAGTCGGCCGCCGCGGCCGAGATCTCCAGTCCGCGATTCATCGGACCGGGGTGCATCACCATGGTATCCGGGCGCAACCTGGCCAATCGGCCCTCGTCGAGGCCCCACTCGGTCGCATACTCGTGCTCGCTCGGGAAGAACGCCGCCGACATCCGCTCGCTCTGGATCCGCAGCATCATGACCACATCCGGGTCGTCATCGATCGCGGCGTCGAGATCGGTGCCGACCGTGACCGGCCACTGCTCGACGCCGGTTGGAAGCAGGGTCCTCGGTG
>Ga0193699_10001253_pt1 | contig 10201 bp, 7 predicted proteins | sample L3c2metaG_FD_160095 | JGI IMG/M metagenome (GOLD analysis project Ga0193699, IMG submission 160095) | Soil microbial communities from a riparian zone of the East river system, Colorado, United States - L3c2 | ecosystem: Environmental > Terrestrial > Soil > Riparian zone | place: USA: East River... | reverse complement strand
CATCGCGTCCTTCGGGTGCACGAAGTTGACCCGCGACCCGGCCGTCCCGCGGCGCGGCTCGTCGTAGAGCAGCCGGACGCCGCGGCCGCGCAGCTCGGCCGACACGGCGTCGATGTCGTCCACGCCGTAGGCCACCTGCTGGATGCCCTCGCCGGACCGTTCGAGGAATTTCCCGATGGGGGAGTCCGGCCGCAGCGGGGCCAGCAGCTGGATGCACGAGCCGGAGTCCCCGATCGCCAGCATCGCCTCCCGCACTCCCTGCTCCTCGTTGACCTCCTCGTGCACCACGTGCACGTCGAAGGTCCGGGCGTAGAACGCGATGGCCTCGTCCAGGTCTCGCACGGCCATACCGACGTGGTCGATGCGGGTCAGCATGCGGCTATCGTGACAGCGCTCGTCCGGACGCACTGCAGGAGGTTGCACCATGGCTGGTTCCGTCATCGTCGCCGGAGCCCGGACCCCGATGGGGCGGCTCCTCGGTGGTCTCAAGGACTTCTCGGCCGCCGACCTCGGCGGCGTCGCGATCAAGGGCGCCCTGGCCAAGGCCGGCGTGGCGCCCGACCAGGTCGAGTACGTGATCATGGGCCAGGTGCTGCAGGCCGGCGCCGGGCAGATCCCGGCCCGCCAGGCGGCCGTCAAGGGCGGCATCCCGATGTCGGTGCCGGCGCTGACGATCAACAAGGTCTGCCTGTCCGGCATCGACGCGATCGCGCTCGCCGACCAGTTGATCCGGGCCGGTGAGTTCGACATCGTGGTCGCCGGTGGGATGGAGTCGATGACGCAGGCGCCGCACTTCCTGCCGAAGTCCCGCGAAGGCGTGAAGTTCGGCGACGTGAAGCTGGTCGACTCGATGTCCTACGACGGTCTGTGGGACGTCTTCACCACCCAGGCCATGGGCGCCCTCACCGAGGCGTGCAACGCCGAGCTCGGAATCTCCCGCGAGGAGCAGGACGCCTTCTCGGCCCGGTCGCACCAGCGGGCGGCCGAGGCGTGGAAGAACGGCCTGTTCGACGACGAGGTGGTGCCGGTCGAGATCCCGCAGCGGAAGGGCGACCCGGTGCAGTTCAAGGACGACGAGGGCATCCGAGCCGACACGACGGCCGAGAGCCTGGCCCGGCTCCGCCCGGCGTTCAGCAAGGACGGCACGATCACCGCCGGCTCGTCGTCGCAGATCTCCGACGGCGCGGCCGCCGTGGTCGTGATGAGCAAGGCCAAGGCCGAGGAGCTCGGCCTCACCTGGCTCGCCGAGATCGGTGCCCACGCCGTGGTCGCCGGCCCCGACTCGACCCTGCAGTCCCAGCCGTCCGCGGCGATCAGCAAGGCCTGCGCCAAGGAGGGCATCAGCCCGGCCGACCTGGACCTGGTCGAGATCAACGAGGCGTTCGCGAGCGTCGGGATCAAGTCGATGCGCGACCTCGACCTCACCGAGGACAAGGTGAACGTGAACGGCGGCGCCATCGCCCTGGGCCACCCGATCGGCATGTCCGGCGCCCGGATCGCCCTGCACCTCGCGCTGGAGCTGCAGCGGCGCGGTGGCGGCGTCGGTGCGGCGGCTCTGTGCGGCGGTGGCGGACAGGGCGACGCCCTCGTGCTGCGCGTCCCGGCTGGCAGCTGACGCCCCCGGTGGCTCCCGCGCCGGAGGTCGGCGCGCTGGTCGAGCGCGCCCGCGAGGGTGACGCCAGGTCGGTCGCGCGGCTCATCTCCCTGGTCGAGGACGCGTCGCCGCTGCTGCGCGAGGCGATGGCCCTCCTCGCGCCGTACGGCGGTCGCGCGACCGTCATCGGCCTCACCGGGTCGCCAGGGGTGGGGAAGTCCACGACCACCAACGCCCTGGTGGGCGCGTTCCGGGCGCGCGGCAAGCGGGTCGGCGTCCTCGCCGTCGACCCGTCGTCACCGTTCTCCGGCGGTGCGCTGCTCGGCGACCGGGTGCGGATGCAGGACCACGCCCTCGACCGCGACGTCTACATCCGGTCGATGGCCAGCCGCGGCCACCTGGGCGGGCTGTCGTGGTCGACGCCACAGGCGCTGCGGGTGCTCGACGCGGCCGGGTGCGACGTCGTCCTGGTGGAGACGGTCGGCGTCGGCCAGTCCGAGGTGGAGGTCGCCCGGATGGCCGACACCACCGTCGTGCTGCTCGCGCCGGGCATGGGCGACGCGATCCAGGCCGCCAAGGCCGGCATCCTCGAGGTCGGCGACGTGTACGTCGTCAACAAGGCGGACCGCGACGGCGCCGACAACACGGTGCGCGAGCTGCGCCACATGCTGACCCTGGGCGAACGACGCACCCCGGGGGAGTGGCGGCCGCCGATCGTCAAGACGGTCGCCTCGCGCGGCCAGGGGCTGGACGAGCTGGTCGAGGCCCTGGACAAGCACCGCGACTGGCTCGAGGAGACCGGCACCCTGCACGAGCGCCGGCTGCACCGCGCCGCGGACGAGGTCGAGACGATCGCCGTCACCGCCCTGCGGTCCAAGGTCGGCGACCTGCGGGCCACCGGCGGCGTGCACGGTCTGGACGCGCTGGCCGCCGACGTGGTGGCCGGCCGCACCGACCCGTACGCCGCCGCCGACCGGCTGCTCGACGGCCTGACTCACCGGTAGGCGTCCCGTCAGCGAGCAGCGGACCCGCTCGGCGGCGGGGACGACCCGGTGGGCACCGGGCTCCCGGTCGACGCGCTCGGGTCCGGGTCGGGCGTGATGGTCTCGTCCGGCGTCGGGATCGGCGTGGTGGTCGGCGAGTCGGTGGGGGTCGGGAGCTCGGGACAGGGGAACGTGACGTTCTGCGTCACGGTGCTGGCCCGGTCCACGGTCACCGCGGTGTGCCGACCCCTGGCGCCGAGGACGTGAGTGCCCGGGGGCAGGCCGGAGACGCGGAAGGTGTCGCCCTCGTTCAGGTCGCTGAGGCGTACGGCGGTCGGCCGGTCCCCGTTGATCCACAGCCAGAGCGGGAAGTCGGTGCCCGCGCAGCCGACATCGGTGCTCACGTGGCCCTCGATGGTGGCGCCCCGGGCGACCTTGGTCACCGTCGGTGCCGCATCGCGGGAGCAGACCGGTGAGGACACGAACTCGGCGCCCCATCGCCCCAGGGCCGTCGCGCCTTGGGCGGTGTTGAGCAGCCAGGGGGTCAGCAGCACCGGGCCGCCGGCGCAGGGCACGGCGTACCGACCACGGTCCCCGGTGATCCCGGACGGCGACGAACGCGGCACGAAGGCCCCGCTCGCGTACTTGCCGGTGTAGACGTACATGCCCACGACCGGCGAGCCGGAGCGATCGACCACGCGACCGCGCACCAGCTGGGCCCGCGGTGTACCAGGACCGGTCGCCGTCTGCGTGCCCGTCGTCGGGTCGCCCGGGCTCGGCGCGCTGCTCGTCGCCGGCACCGTGCCCGCCACGGTCGAGCTCGACGGGCCGTTGGGCGTCGTCGCGACCTGGTGGCTGCCGCGGCTCGCCATGTCGACCAGAGTCTGCTGGACGCCGCTGACCCCGCCGCCCATGGCGAGGCCGCCCCAGATGCCGGCCAGGAACACCCCGGCGACCCCGGTCACAGCGGTGAGCCGGCGGTAGCGGCGGGCCCGGGCGCGCCCGAGCACGGTGTCGAACCCGCCGGGCGGCGGTGGCAGCGGCTCGACCTGGCGGCGGGGGAACGGGTTGTTGCTCGTCACCGGTCGGCCTCCAGCCAACCAGCGAGGCGGGCGCGGGCGTCGTACAACATGCGCTTGATGGTTCCTTCGGGCTTGTGCAGGGCGGCGGCCACCTCGGCGACGCTCATGTCGGCGTAGTAGAACAGCAGGACGGGGGTGCGGAGCCGGGGCGGCAGCCGCTCGACCATGTCGCGCAGCCACGGGTCGCAGGCGGGGGTCGACACCGGGGCCGTCTCCTCCAGGCGCGCCTGCAGCTTGCGGTCGCGCTGCTCGCGCCGCCACCGGTCCCGCACCAGGTTGGTAGCCGTGACGTACAGGTAGCCCTTGGGGTCGTGGACCGTGACCCAGCGCGACAGCAGCCGGACGAATGCCTCCGAGGCGATGTCGTGAGCCGCGTCGCGGTCACCGACCAGGGAGGCGCACCAGCCCGCGAGGGGCGCGTAGTGCTCGTTCCAGAGCAGCCGTGCTGCGTCCTCCCGGGCCACCGCGGAGGTCGCCGCGAGTCCCTGGGTGCGGGGGGTCCCCGCGGTCACCACGACGCCAGCCATGAACCGAGGACGCAGCACTGCGTCATCCGGTTCACCCTGGAGCCGGCGCCACTGTCGGTGGCCGGCCGGTCGCCCGTCCCCATCCGACCGAGAGTAGGCCAACAGCGGGTACTCTCGGTGCACCAACCGGACATGACGCCTCACCGGTGTCGCGGCGATCCCGTGTCACACCGCGCTCGTCGACGGAGCGTCAGTCCCCTGTTCTGTCCGAGGAGCCGCGTGGTGGACGCCGACGAGATCCAGCAGGGCCGGGAGCGCTGGCAGCGCCGGTACGACGCCGCCCGGGTGCGCGAGGCGGACTTCACCACCCTGTCGGGCGTCGAGGTGGAGCCGGTCTACGGCCCGCGACCCGGTGACACCGTGGCCGACTTCGACCGGATCGGCTGGCCCGGCGAGTTCCCGTTCACCCGCGGGCTCTACCCGACCGGCTACCGCGGCCGGTCCTGGACGATCCGGCAGTTCGCCGGGTTCGGTAACGCGGAGCAGACCAACGAGCGCTACCAGATGATCCTGGCGGCCGGTGGCGGCGGGCTGTCGGTGGCCTTCGACATGCCGACCCTGATGGGCCGCGACTCCGACGATCCGCAGTCGCTGGGTGAGGTGGGGCACTGCGGGGTCGCGATCGACTCGGCGTACGACATGGAGGTGCTCTTCGACGGGATCCCGCTGGGCGACGTCACCACCTCGATGACCATCTCCGGCCCGGCCGTGCCGGTGTTCTGCATGTACCTGGTCGCGGCCGAGCGGCAAGGAGTTGACCTCGGCGTCCTCAACGGGACGCTGCAGACCGACATCTTCAAGGAGTACATCGCGCAGAAGGAGTGGCTCTTCCCGCCGGAGCCGCACCTGCGCCTGATCGGCGACCTGATGGAGTACTGCGTCGAGCACATCCCGGCGTACAAGCCGCTCTCGGTCTCCGGCTACCACATCCGCGAGGCCGGCTCGACCGCCGCCCAGGAGCTCGCGTTCACCCTGGCCGACGGGTTCGGCTACGTCGAGCTGGGTCTCTCGCGGGGGCTGGATGTCGACGAGTTCGCGCCCGGGCTGTCGTTCTTCTTCGACTCGCACCTGGACTTCTTCGAGGAGATCGCGAAGTTCCGCGCGGCCCGGCGGATCTGGGCCCGTTGGCTGCGCGACGTCTACGGCGCCAAGACCGAGAAGGCTCAGTGGCTGCGGTTCCACACCCAGACCGCTGGGGTGTCGCTCACCGCTCAGCAGCCCGACAACAACATTGTCCGTACGGCGGTCGAGGCGCTGGCCGCGGTGCTCGGGGGCACCAACTCGCTGCACACCAACGCCCTCGACGAGGTCCTCGCGCTGCCCAGCGAGAAGGCGGCCGAGATCGCGCTGCGCACCCAGCAGGTGATCATGGACGAGATCGGCGTGGTCAACGTCGCCGACCCGCTCGGCGGCTCCTGGTACGTCGAGGCGCTGACCGACCGGATCGAGGCCGAGGCCGAGGCGGTGTTCACCCGGATCCGCGAGATGGGCTCGGACGGCTCGATCACCTCCGGGCTGCTGCGCGGCATCGAGGACGGCTGGTTCATGTCCGAGATCGCCGAGGCCGCGTTCACCTACCAGACGGCGCTGGAGAAGGGCGACAAGAAGATCGTCGGGGTCAACGTGCACACGAAGACGGTCGAGGAGCCGCTCGAGATCCTGCGGGTCTCGCACGAGGTCGAGCGGGAGCAGAAGCGCGCCCTGGCCGAGCGGCGGGCCGGCCGGGACGACGTCGCGGTGCAGGAGGCGCTGGGTCGGATGGTGGCTGCGGCTCGCACCGACGACAACATGGTGCCGGCGATGCTCGACGCCGCGCGCGCGGAGGCCACCCTCGGCGAGATCTGTGACGCCCTGCGGGGCGAGTGGGGCGACTACCGCGAACCCCCTCGGTTCTAGCCCGAACTACGCTGGTCGCATGAGCCAGTCCAGCATCAACCCGTACGGCGCGGTCGACCTCTCCGCGCTCGCGAAGCCCGCGACCCCGAGCGAGCCCGGCGCGGCCCTCCCGACGGGGCAGGTGGGCAGCCTGGTCATCGACGTCGACGAGGCCGGCTTCCAGGCCGTGGTGGACCAGTCGATGACGGTGCCGGTCGTCATCGACTTCTGGGCCGACTGGTGCGGCCCGTGCCGGCAGCTCAGCCCGGTGCTGGAGCGGCTGGCCGTCGCGGACGGCGGGACGTGGCTGCTCGCGAAGGTCGACCTGGACGCGAACCCCCGGCTGGGGCAGGCGTTCCAGGTGCAGAGCATCCCCGCGGTGTTCGCCGTGGTGAAGGGCCAGCCGATCCCGCTGTTCCAGGGCGCCCTGCCGGAGGCTCAGGTCCGGCAGTACCTCGACGAGCTGCTGAGAGTGGCCGAGGCAAACGGGGTGAACGGCCGGGTCGAGGTCGGGGACGCCCCGGTCGCGGAGGCCGAGCCCGAGGTCGACCCGCGATACGACGAGGCCTACGACGCGATCGAGCGGGGTGACCTGGACGCGGCGGCGGCGGCCTACCGGTCGCTGCTGGACCAGTCGCCGGCCGACGCCGACGCCGCAGCCGGGCTGGGGCAGGTCGAGCTGCTCCGCCGGACCCAGGACCTGGACGAGCGCGCCGCCCGGCAAGCCGCGGCGGAGCGCCCTGACGACGTCGAGGCGCAGGCCGCTGTCGCCGACCTCGACCTGCTCGGCGGCCAGGTCGAGGACGCGTTCGCCCGGATGCTCGACCTGGTTCGTCGGCTCTCCGGCCCGGAGCGCGACGCGGCCCGCACGCACCTCGTGAACCTGTTCGACCTCGTGGGCAACCAGGACGACCGGGTGCTCAAGGCAAGGACCGCCTTGGCCAACGCCCTGTTCTGAGCGAGGCCGCCCCCTCCCGGTCGGGAGGGAGCGGCCCTTGGTCTGGCTCGGTGTCTAGACCAGAAAGATGATCAGCAGGATCACGGCGATGACGAGCGCCAGGATGGCGATGGTGCGGGTGTTCATCGAAGCTCCGATCAGGTCGGTAGGGGGACACTCGCCCGTATCTCTCCTGCGTCGGTCGGTGCAAACGTCTCAGCCCCGCAGGCGGATCCCCCACAGGTCGCTGTCGCCGTCGAGCACCCCGCGCACGAGCGGCTGCCACCCCAGCCGGCGGTACAGCCGCGGCGCCGACCGGTCGTCTGCATAGGTCGACAGCACGGCGCGTTCGTGCGGCCGGTCGAGCAGCAAGGTGTCCATCAGCGCGGCGCCGAGACCGCGACCCTGCGCGCCCGGCTCGACCGCGAGCTCGACCACCTCGAAGTGGCCGCCCAACCACTCGGCCAGCACGCCCGCGGCCTCGGGCGGCGCGGTCTCCTTGAGCCGCTCGACCCACCACATGCCGTGCTCGCCGGTGAAGCCGTAGCCGAAACCGAGCGAGCGCCCGCCTTTCCGGGCGAGGACGAGGCGGAAGCCCGCCCTGGTCGTGTGCAGCGGCAGCATCTCGGTGGCGAAGTGCTGCACCTGTGCGTCCGTCTCGTCGAAGCCGGGTGCGGTGAACGCGGCCCGGTACAGCTCGACCAGCTCGCCGGCGACGTCGAGGGCAGCCGGACCGTCGAGCACATCCACCCGTGGCAGCTCGTCGCTGAGGGCGTACTCCCACCCCTCGCGCCAGCCGAACGGCGCGGACACTGCTGACTCGAGCGGCCGGCCGGTGAGCACGTGGTCCAGCGCGTAGCGGGTCGCCGCATGACCGACCAGCAGCACCCGCTGGCCGTCGTGGTCCTGGCGGAGCTCGTCGAGCAGGTCGCGCACCCCGTCGGACACCGCGCGGTAGCTCTGGCCTCCCGGGAAGGGCTGGTCCACCCGGTCCCGCCGCTGGGCGTGCACGACCTCTACCGGCGCCAGCGTGAGCTCGCCGAAGTCGCACTCGCGCAGCCGGGGGTCGGTGCGTCGGGGCACCGGTGAACCCTCGAAGGCGATCTCCACGGTCTGCACGGCCCGGTGCAGGTCCGAGCTGACCACCAGGTCGATGCCGTCGTCGCGGCGCCTCCTGCCCAGCTCGACGGCGTTCTCGACGCCGGCCGGCGACAGCTCGCCCGGCTGCCAGCCCGTGCACCGGCCGGCCTCGTTGTCCAGGGTCGTCGCGTGGGTCTCGTAGACCAGGCGGAGGCCCACCGTCGGTCCGCTCAGGCCCGGGTGTGACGCAGCCACACCGTGCCGAGCGGCGGCACCCGCAACGTCGCCGACGCGGGCTGACCGTGCCAGCCCTCGCCCACGGCCTCGACGGCTCCGAGGTTGCCGATCCCGCTGCCGACGTACGCCTCGGCATCGGTGTTGAGGACCTCCTCCCACCGGCCCGGGTGCGGCAGGCCGATCCGGTAGCCCTCGTGCGGGATGGCCGAGAAGTTGGCCACGCACGCGATCACGGAGCTGTCGTCACCGTGCCGGAGGAACGAGAACACGTTGTTCCCTGCGTCGTTGGCGTCGATCCAGGAGAACCCGGCCGGGTCCGCGTCCAGCGACCACATCGACCGGCTCTCGCGGTACACCCGGTTCAGGTCGTGCACGAGGGTCTGCACGCCCTGATGCTCCGGGTGGTCGGTGAGCCACCAGTCCAGCGACCGGGACTCGGCCCACTCCGACTCCTGGCCGAACTCCGAGCCCATGAAGATGAGCTGCTTGCCGGGGTGCGCCCACATGAACGCGAGGTAGGCCCGCAGGTTCGCCAGCTGCTGCCACCGGTCGCCCGGCATCTTGCGCAGCAGCGAGCCCTTGCCGTGCACGACCTCGTCGTGGCTGATCGGCAGCACGTAGTTCTCGGAGTACGCGTAGACGAGCGAGAACGTCATCTGGTGGTGGTGGTACTGGCGGTAGATCGGCTCGTTGGCCATGTACGCCAACGAGTCGTGCATCCACCCCATGTTCCACTTGAACCCGAAGCCGAGACCTCCCAGGTGCGTCGGCCGGGTGACGCCCGGCCAGGCGGTCGACTCCTCGGCGATGGTCATGATCCCCGGCACCCGCCGGTACGCCGTGGCGTTGACCTCCTGCAGGAACGAGACGGCCTCGAGGTTCTCCCGGCCGCCGAACTCGTTCGGCGCCCACTCGCCCTCCTTGCGGGAGTAGTCGAGGTAGAGCATCGAGGCGACGGCGTCCACCCGGAGGCCGTCGATGTGGTACTCCTCCAGCCAGTAGAGGGCGTTGGCGACCAGGAAGTTGCGGACCTCGGTGCGGCCGAAGTTGAAGACGAACGTGCCCCAGTCCTTCTGTTCGCCCCGGCGCGGGTCGGGGTGCTCGTACAGGGCGGTGCCGTCGAAGTTGGCGAGTGCCCACGCGTCCTTCGGGAAGTGCGCCGGCACCCAGTCGACGATCACGCCGATGCCCGCTTGGTGCAGGCGGTCGACGAGGTAGCGGAAGTCGTCGGGGCTGCCGAAGCGTGAGGTCGGTGCGAAGTACGACGACACCTGGTAGCCCCAGGAACCGCCGAACGGGTGCTCGGCCACCGGCATCAGCTCGACGTGGGTGAACCCGAGATAGGTGACGTGCCCCACCAGCTGGTCGGCCAGCTCGCGGTAGGACAACCCCTGCCGCCACGAGCCCAGGTGCACCTCGTAGGTGCTCATCGGGGACGTGAGCGGGTCGGTCTGCGCGCGCTTGGCCAGCCAGTCGCCGTCACCCCACTCGTACGTCGAGGTGAAGACCACGGACGCGGTGGCCGGCGGCACCTCGGCCCGGAACGCGACCGGGTCGGCCTTCTGCCGCCACACGCCGTCCTTGCCGAGGACCTCGTACTTGTAGTGCGTGCCGTCGCCGAGGTCGGGGACGAACAGCTCCCAGACACCCGTCGAGCCCATCGCCCGCATCGGGTGGGCCCGGCCGTCCCAGTAGTTGAAGTCGCCGGTGAGCCGCACCCCCTGCGCGCTCGGGGCCCACACCGCGAACGAGGCGCCGTGCACCGGCCCGGCGATGCCGTCGTACGAGCGGGTGTGGGCACCCAGGACGCGCCACAGCTCCTCGTGCCGGCCCTCGCCGATCAGGTGGAGGTCGATCTCGCCGAGGGTCGGCAGGAACCGGTAAGG
>Ga0193699_10001252_pt1 | contig 10202 bp, 7 predicted proteins | sample L3c2metaG_FD_160095 | JGI IMG/M metagenome (GOLD analysis project Ga0193699, IMG submission 160095) | Soil microbial communities from a riparian zone of the East river system, Colorado, United States - L3c2 | ecosystem: Environmental > Terrestrial > Soil > Riparian zone | place: USA: East River... | reverse complement strand
CTGCGCGTCATGGATGCGCGGGTGTTCGTCTCCAAATCGGTTCTTCGTCGAAGCGACGTAGATCAAGCGTAAGAGTTTAAAGAACACAGCAGGCGGTCCCCCGCCTGCTGTGTTCTGTTTTGCGTCGCAATTCGTGTTTCGCGGATCAGAAGTCCGGTTTCTCCGCGATCGGAATCTCATTCAATTTTCCGGTTACCGGATCGACGGCCGATTCGGCGCAAGCGACTTCCACCGGCAGGTCGCGCCCCCGATGATATTTGATCAGCGCCTTCCACTCGGTGCTGTACGTTTTGGGATCGTCATAGGTGACTTCGGCCTGAAGCGATTTGCCGTCCGGGCTCATGCGATAGCGTTCGATCATATGCAATTGTTCGCTGTAGGGCGTGCCATAGCGATCGACGAACGCCTTGCCGTTGAATCCGATCGTATCGACGACCAGCGTATCGCCTTCGTAATGGCCCACCGATTCGCCGTACCATGACGGCTGCGGATTTTTCGAGTGCGGCACATTCAGATAGACGCGGCGGACCTGATGGTCGCGCTGATATTCGATGGTGATCTCCTTCGGAGTCTGGAGAAACGCAACCGGCTCGGGCTGCAGCAACACCGTGGGACCGAAGGGGTAGCAGAACGACGCTGGCCAGAACGGATCGAGTCCTTTGATGGCGTTTTCCGCTTGTTTTTGCATAGTGGCCGAACCCCAAGGCGTGAGGAGCGGACTCTTGTAATTGCCGATATAGGCGTTGGTGCTGACATCATTGCCATTGGCATCGACACCGCGCTCGTGGTGGACATAGCCGTCAAGATCATCGATCGGCTTGGGTCCTTCAGGCGCTGGGATAAGCTTGAAATTGTTGTCGTTGAGCCAGGGGCCCAGGAAATCCGGAGCAGCGCTGGATTTCCCCTCCGACGCGGCCGCGGCTATTGCGGCCAAGAGCGCGACGGCCAATATCCCGCCGCCACTTTTCCAAGCGCCTTTGCTCATCGCAGCGCCTCCCGATGCAAAAATCCGCTTCTCCGCCACGAGAAATTTTAACTCAAGCCGCGGCGGCAAGTCGATGCAGGGGAATCCCTTCGGCCTAGGCAAAATCGTGAAATCGCCGTTAGCTCGCCCGGCGGCAGCGCTACCTAACGCGATCATCGTCATGCCCGATCCAGAGCCGGCGTAGGCGTTTCCATATGAGAAGAACGTGCTCTAATGTCCGGTTCCTTGGTCATCACGCAAGCGGCGGTTTTTCGAATGCCTGCAAGTTCCCTTCAATCCCGCATCCTCATTACCAGCGCTCTTCCCTACATCAACGGCGTCAAGCATCTCGGTACGCTTGCGGGCTCGCAGTTGCCGGCTGACGTTTTTGGGCGTTTCCAGCGTGCCCGCGGCCGCGAAACCCTGCTCATCTGCGCGACCGACGAGCACGGTTCCACCACCGAACTGGCCGCCGCGGAAGCGGGGCAGGACGTCCGCACCTTTTGTGCCGGGCAGTATCTTTTGCAGAAAAAAGCGGGCGATGGCTTCCAACTGTCTTGGGATCATTTCGGCCGCTCGTCCAATCCGCAGAATCACGAGTTGACGCAGCATTTCGCCCGCGCGCTGTGGAAGCGCGGCTTCCTGGACGTGCGCACCACGAAACAGGTCTATTCGAATGCGGACAAACGGTTCCTGGCGGATCGTTATGTGATCGGCACCTGTCCGCATTGCGGCTATGAAAGCGCGCGTGGAGATCAGTGCGAGAACTGCACGCGCGTGCTCGATCCCGTCGATCTCATCAATCCGCGCTCGGCGATTTCCGGCTCGACGGATATCGAGATCAGGGATTCGACGCATCTGTTCCTGAAGCAATCGGAATTTGTTCCGCAGCTTCGCCAATGGATCGCTGGTCACAAGGACGATTGGCCGTTGTTGGTCACATCGATTGCCAACAAATGGCTGGATGAAGGCTTACACGACCGCGGCATCACGCGGGATGTGGAGTGGGGCGTGCCGGTGCCCGACGACATCGGGGACGGCAAACTCAAAGGCAAGGTGTTCTATGTCTGGTTCGATGCGCCGATTGAATACATCGCCGCTACGAAGGAATGGGCTGATGCGAATGGCAAGGGTGATGCGTGGCGCGACTGGTGGTTCGGCGAGAAAGCCAAGGACGTCCGCTATTACGAATTCATGGGAAAGGACAATGTGCCGTTCCACACCGTGGGCTTTCCGGTAACGCTTCTGGGTTCGGGAGAGCCCTGGAAGCTGGTCGATCGCCTGAAAGGCTTCAACTGGCTGAACTATTACGGCGGAAAATTTTCGACCAGCGGCAAGCGCGGCGTCTTCATGGACACGGCGCTCGAAATCTTGCCGGCCGATTACTGGCGCTATTATCTGATGGCGAACGCGCCGGAAGGCTCGGACTCCAATTTCACCTGGCCCCATTTCGCCGGTGTGGTGAACAAGGACCTGGCCGACGTGCTCGGCAATTTCGTCAACCGGGTGACGCGCTTCTGCGCGGCGCGCTTCGAAAGCAAAGTGCCGGAAGCCGGCTCCTACGGCGCGGAAGAGGAAGCTTTGGCCGCCGAACTGGACCGGCGTATCTCTCAGTATACGGACTATATGGAGGCCATGGAGTTCCGCAAATCCGTGGCCGAGCTGCGCGCGATCTGGGTTTTGGGCAACGAATATCTGACCAAGGCCGCGCCCTGGACCACCATCAAGACCGATCGGGACCGTGCCGCAGCGAGCGTGCGCATGGGGTTGAATCTCGTGCATCTCTTCGGCCATCTGGCATGGCCGTTCGTTCCGGACTCGGCGAAGAAGATCCACCAGGCGGTGATGGAAGCGCCGGATCTCATTCCCTGGCCGGACGAGCCGATGGCGGAATTCCTGGATGGGCTTACGCCGGGAAGGGCGATCCATCCACCTGATGTGCTGTTCGCCAAAATCACCGACGAACAAACTGCGGCCTGGGAGGCACGCTTCGGCGGCCAGGAATAAACGACAGGAATTGGATGAGACGCTAAACCGCGTCTGGCGGAAGGCGCTTCCAGCCCGACGAACCGAGCGCTTCCAAAGGCTGGAACCGTGCCTTGTAGTCCATCTTGCGGCTGCCGCGCACCCAATAGCCGAGATACACATAGGGCACGCGTTTCATTTTCGCGGCGCGCACGTGATCCAAAATCATGTAGGTGCCGAGACTGCGATAGGCGAGCGCGGGATCGAAAAAGCTGTAGACCATCGACAGCCCATCCTGCAGCACATCGGTCAGCGCGCAGGCGACAAGCGCGCCCACGCTCCCATCGCGCTCCCGAACGCGGTATTCGATCAGCATGGTTTCGACGGGCGTTTCCTCGACCATGGCGACATAGTCGAACAGTCCCATGTCCGACATGCCGCCGCCGGCGTGGCGGCTGGCCAGATAGGTTTGCAGCAGCGCAAATTGCTCGCGCGTCGCCTCGGGCGGAACGACGGTGCGGATGAGATTGGCGTTGCTGCGGTCCATACGCCGCATGGTGCGGTTGGCGACGAATTCCTCGGCCACCACGCGCACCGAGACGCAGGCCGTGCAGCCGTCGCAAGCAGGGCGATAAGCGATCATCTGGCTGCGGCGGAAACCGGAATGGGTGAGGGCGTCGTTCAAGCCTGTCGCGTGGGGTCCCATCAGCCGAGCGAAAACCTTACGCTCGACCTTCCCCGGCAAATAGGGGCAAGCCCCTCCGGGTGTTAGGAAAAACTGTGGCAAACGCGACAGATAATGCTCGGTCAAAGTCCCGCCTCGCCATGGGCGCTTGGGCACGAATAAGGCGAATTATGAACGGGAAGCGCGCCGCGCGCCAAGCAAATTTGCAGCTAGAGTTTATGGCCGGGCGGGACCACCGGCGCCTCGCGCATCAATAGGATGCTGATTCGGCGGTTTGACGAGGCATAGGGGTCGTCGGGGAGGAGGGGATCCGAACCCGCTTTGCCCGATACTTCAAACACCCGATCAGAGTCGATTCCTTCCGTCGCCAGCACGGCCCGCGCGGCGTTGGCCCTTCCGGCCGAAAGCTCCCAATTCGTAAGCCCGTTTGGACCCACGAATTTGGCGGCATCGGTATGGCCGGTGATCGCGATCCGGTTGGGCAGCCGGTCGACGATCTTGGCCACTTGCTGCAGCAGGACGCGCGTTTTCGGGTAGAGGTTCGCCGTCCCCGGCTGGAACATCGCCAGACCCGCTTCATCCACCAGCTGGATGTTCAGGCCTTCCGGCGTCTCGGTCATGATGATGTTGCGCGAGAGTTCCGCAATGTCCGGCATTTGCTGCATGGCCTGACGCAGCGATATCTGTGCTTGCTCGAACAGGCGGTGCTCCTCGGAGGGCATCTGGCGCTCCATCCGGTCGTCGCTCTTGTCCTGATTCTGGGTTGCCTCGCCCTGAGCCTCTGTCGAACCGCCTTTGGTCGGGCCGGCGGTCTTGGACAGCGTCTCTTCCCTGGGCTTGGGCGGAGTCATCTTGTTCACCGGCGACATCGCGCCGCCTAAGCGCGCGCCTTCCTGTGAGAACACCGTGCCGGCCAGCACGCCGCCCGCACCCGAAGTGGATTTGGAGATGTTCTGCGCCGCAAAATAATCGGCGATGCCGCGCTTCTGCTCTGGCGTGGTCGTGTTGATCAGCCACATCAGCAGGAAAAACGCCATCATCGCGGTGACGAAATCGGCGTAAGCAACTTTCCAGGCGCCGCCATGACGGCCGTGGGCAGCCGCCTTCTTGATCCGTTTGATGATGACGGGGCTTTCGTCAGCCATTCTGCTACCCACCCATCGCCTCGGCGCGGCTTCCATGAGCCGGCGCTCGCTTAATGGCGAGAATGAACGACAGCCCTTAAGGATCTGTTGAGGACAGCCTGGGTGCAAGCCCGCGTTTTGGCGGTTTTCCGCCCGAATCACTTTCCCGAGGCGTTCGCCGGCTGAAGGATCAGGCGGTTCACCGCCGCAGCTGCGACCGCATCCGCACGGGTAGGGATCGCCACGTAATCCCCCTTAGCCCACACGGCGAGAAGGTCATCGTAATGCGGTGAGAAGACATTCCCCGATTGCCCGGTCGATACGACGTAAAGCGAACGCTCCGGGTCGGCGAGATCGTATATTCCGCGATAGCCTGCACCGTGAATCGCCGCGTAGGGCTGCTCGCTCCGCATCGCATGATCCGCGCGCAATAGCGTGAATGCCCCTCCGTCTATTTCCACCTCGCGGTTGAAAAACCCGCTGATGATGGGGATGCTGCCGAAAACCTGGTCCTTATGGATCGCCTTGTGCGCATCGCCCCAACGCCAGCGGACAGGATCGGCCCCGAACTCCGTGCTCAGCTCAGCCACTGCGTCGTGAAGTGCGAGGCGGATCCGGGAGGGGCAGTCCTCGATGGCCGGCGTGGCACGGTTGTCGCACCAGCGCCCTTCGTTCTCGACATTGTCGAGCACGCGCAGCGTGAATTCGGTCCGATATCCCCAAAAATTGGGGAACCGCGGACCCAGTTCGTCGGCATAGATCCGCCGGGCCAGAGCGCGTGCCCAAGCGGTGAAGATCAGCGGCTCGGGCCGCGCCGCCGCCATTGCGCCATCCCATTGCGCGACCAGCCGCGCGGCTTGGTCATCTGCCCCCGCGAAAGGTCCCGCGGCGATCAGACGCCGCTTGAGGTCCAGCGCATAAGTATCGACGATATCGGTCTGAATGGCCTTGAAGCTCGCCTCGGAATGTTTCGCTGTTGCGGCCAGCAGCTCGTCGATCCTGTGATAGCGGTAAGGCGCTTCCCATTCGCGCGTGAGCGTATAGCGATAACCCTCCGGCCGGGTATCGTTATTGGCGGTGGCGATGCGCCCCGAGGGGGGATCATCGATCGCAGCCATCTCTTCGGGCGGGATGAAGCCTTGCCAGTCATAACGGCCATCCCAACCCGGCGCCGGTACAAGGCCGAAGGAATCATTCTTGTCGGACCTTATCGGGACGCGCCCCGGCAGCATCAGGCCGATATGTCCCGAATCATCCGCATAAACGAAGTTCTGCATCGGCGTGACGAAAGCCCTGGCGGCGGTTTTCGCCTCGGCGGTGGTTTTGGCCCGGTCGATGCCGAGCACCGCATTCAGCGAGGTGTCGTCGGGCGCAAGCGCTGTCCAAGCCAGAGCCGCCACATAGCCCGGCGGCACCGCGCCGCCGAGGGTGGTGCTCTCCGGCATGACCGGTCCGTGGCGTGTGGAACGCACCAAAACCCGGCGGTCGGCGCCGAAACGCACCTTGATGGTCTCGAGCCGCGTGTCGAACTCCGCCCAGCCGCCCGGCACCTGATATTCGCGCCGGTTATCGGGGTTGATGCGCTCGAGATAGAGATCTTCGGTGTCCGGGCCTGTGTTCGTCTCGCCCCAGGCAACATGACGATTGCGCCCCGCGATGATCGCAGGGATTCCGGCGAGCGTTCCGCCCACAATGTCCTCATCCTGAAAAGATAGATGCGCGAGGTACCAGACCGACGGAATCGTGAGTCCCAGATGCGGATCATTGGCGAGGAGCGGCTTGCCCGTCACGCTGTGCGCGCCATCGACCACCCAATTGTCGGAGGCGGTGATGTCCGGGACGCCATAGGCTTGGCCCGTCTGCGTGGGGCTGTAGAGCGTGTCGAGATAGCTGGGCAGTGGCGCTGCCGAAAACGGCGCAAAGAAATCCTCGACGCTTCTGCGGCCCAGCACCGCAATAAGGTCGGCGCGAGCCGCTTCGGCAAAGGCGTTTCCCGAAAGCTGCATCGCCATGCCTTTGAGCACCGCGACACTATCGGCTGGTGTCCACAATTCCGGCGGCGTGTCGCCGGCGAGCACAAATTGGATCGGCCAGGGTCCCTTGTGACCCTTGAGATAGGCGTTCACCCCCGCGGCATAGGCCTGAAGCACGCGCTGGGTGTCGGGCGAAAGATGCTTCACGGCTTCTTGCGCCGCCGCGTAAAGGCCCATCGCGCGAATCATGGTGTCGGTGGTCAGCGCGGAAGCCCCGAACAGTTCCGCAAGGCGGCCCTGGATGAACCGCCGCGCCGTCTCCATCTGCCAGAGCCGGTCCTGGGCATGCGCATAACCCAGCGCGAACGCGGCATCGGGAAATGAGCCGGCAATGATATGCGGGATGGCATAGCGGTCACGCAGGATCTGCACCGGCGCGCCAAGCCCTGCGACATTGCGCGTGCCGTCATAAGAGGGAACGGAGCGTTGAAACGAGCGGACGAAGTCCAGCCCGAGCAGCCCCGCCATCACCAGCAAGGCCACGAAACCTACGCCAATCCGGAGCAGCCACCGTTTCATGGGGGTCTTGGGCTTTTAAAAGGCCGGCCGTCAGTAGGCAGGCAATCTGACCGGCTGGGTCAAGCCTGGCCACGGTGAAATTTTCTCGATTTCCACCGTCAAGCTGCCGCTTACGCCCTTGCAGATATCATAACGTGGCTTATATTCTCCAGTGCTATGAAACAGTCCCTTGATCGCGATCTCGTATGTGTTCTTTCCGATGTGGCTCGGCTGATGCGGACGCGCGCCGATGCGCTCGCCCGGACCCACGGCATGACCCGCGCCCAATGGATGATCCTCGTGCGTCTCGAGCGTCAGCCGGGCATGTCTCAAAACGAACTCGCGGCCCTGATTGAGGTCGAACCGATCACGGTCGGTCGACTCGTCGACCGCCTTGAAGCGCGCGGATTTATGGAGAGGCGTCCTGACCCGTCGGATCGCCGGATCTGGCGCCTTCATCTGACAAATGCTGCCGCACCGATGTTGAAGGAAATCGATAAAGCGCGTGTCCAACTGAATTCGCTGCTCGTTGACGGCATACCGGCAAAGAGCTTGGACGCGGTCATCGATTGCCTGTTGGAGATGAAAGCGAATCTGACCGGGGACCCGCGCTCGAACATTAAGAGCGCTTAGGGAATTTTCATGGACGCCATTGTTGAAAATCGCAGGGAAGCATTGAAAGCAAAAGCGCCGGAGCGCCGGCTGTGGTGGCGCCGCGTGCTGATGGCGGGCGGAGTTGCCATTGTCCTCGTCGGCGCGCTCGCCTTTTGGCTCACCGGCGGACGCTATGTCAGCACGGACGATGCGTTTGTCGACGCCAACAAGCTGATGGTGTCGACCGATGTCTCGGGCATCGTTTCGGAGGTAGACGTCAAGGAAGGCCAGAGCGTCCACAAGGGCGACGTCCTGTTCCGGCTTGATCCGAAACCGTTTCAGATCGCGCTGGATCAGGCGCAAGCGAAAATGGCCGAGAGCGCGCTGACCATCAAATCGATGGAGCAGGATTATCAGCGCATGCTGAGCGACATCCAGGCGCAGCGTGCGCAGGTCTCACTCGCCGACACCACCTTGAAGCGGCAGAACGCGCTTTTGCGCATCGGCGGTACAGCACAGCAGAATGTCGATCAGGCGCAGGCGACTCTCTACACCACGCAGTCCCAGACGACATCGTTGCAGCAGCAGGCCGAAGTGCAATTGGCGAAACTCGGCGGGCGCATTGGCGCGCCGCTTGAGAGCCACCCCGACTATATGCAGGCCAAGGCCACGCGCGACGAGGCGCAACGTCAATTAGAGCATACCGTGGTGAAGGCGCCCTATGACGGCACGGTGACGCAAGTCTCTTCGTTGCAGCCGGGTGCGATGATCGTCTCATCCCTTGCGGCCTTCGTGCCGACGAGTGCGGTTGCGCTCGTGTCGGATGGCGCCAAATGGATCACGGCGAACATGAAGGAGACCGATCTTACCTATGTCCATCCCGGACAACCGGTGAAGATCACCATCGATACGTTCCCCGATCGCGTCTGGCACGGCACCGTCGCCTCGATTGCGCCGGCTACAGGCGCACAGTTCTCGGTGTTGCCCTCGGAAAATTCCAGCGGCAATTGGGTGAAGGTCGTCCAGCGCCTGCAGGCCAGGATCGCCTTTGATTCCAGCGAAGATATTTCGACAATACGCGCCGGCATGAGCACAAGCGTCTCGATCGACACCAATCACAAGCGCAAGCTCAGCGATCTCTTCTGATGGCCGACACGCTTTCCGGTGACGTCCTGGTGACGCGCCACCGCGTTCTGGTGGTGGGCTGCACCATGATCGCGACCTTGATGCAGGCGCTGGATAACACCATCGCCAATGTCGCTCTGCCGCATATGCAGGGGAGTCTTGGCGCAAGCCGGGATCAGATCACCTGGGTTCTGACATCCTATGTGATCGCAGCGGCGATTCTGACTGCGCCCGTCGGATGGCTCGCGTCCCGCTTCGGCCGCAAGCAGTTCTTCATCGTCTGTCTTGTCGGCTTCACGGTCACGTCCATGGCCTGCGGTCTCGCGCAGAATCTGCCACAGGAGGTCGTGTTCCGTTTTCTGCAGGGATGTTTCGGTGCCGCCCTGGTGCCGCTTTCGCAATCCATCATGCTCGACCTCTATCCGCCGCAGCAACGCGGCATGGTGATGGCGGTGTGGGCGACCGGCGTAATGATTGGGCCCATTCTGGGTCCCACGCTTGGCGGCTATCTGACCGATCTCTACGATTGGCGTTGGGTGTTCTTCATCAACGTGCCCTTCGGTATCGTCGCGGTCGCAGGGCTGGTGCTGTTCCTGGGCAAACAGCGTCGCGACGCGAGTTTGCGCTTTGATTGGATGGGCTTCGCCGCGCTGTCGCTTGGGTTAGGCGCGATGCAATTGGCATTCGACCGGGGTTCTTCGCAGGATTGGTTCAATTCCTACGAGATCATCATCGAAGCGGTGCTCGCGGGATTGGGCTTTTATATCTTCGTCATCCACATGTTCACGGCCGACAAGCCGTTCATTCCGCCGCGCCTCTTCAAGGATGCAGGGTTCCTTTCGGGATTCTTCACCATGTTCGCCGTCGGCGCCGTGTTGTTCGGAAGCTCCGCCTTACTGCCGCCCTATCTGCAAAATCTCGGCGGCTATTCGGTGACGCAAGCGGGCCTGCTGATGACGCCGCGCGGTATCGGCACCATGATCATGATGATGGTGGCGGGCCGGCTCAGCGGCTTGGTCGATCCGCGCATGCTCATGGGCGTGGGCGTCGTCTGCCTTGCAGGCACCATGTGGGACATGACTCAATGGACCCCCGATGTCAGCGTGTGGCGGCTTTCTGTGGTCACGATGATTCAGGGCGCAGGCATTGCCTTCGTCTTCAGCCCGCTGCAGGTGGTGGGCTTCGCTACCCTGGATCCAAAGCTCAGGACTGAT
>Ga0193699_10001251_pt1 | contig 10202 bp, 8 predicted proteins | sample L3c2metaG_FD_160095 | JGI IMG/M metagenome (GOLD analysis project Ga0193699, IMG submission 160095) | Soil microbial communities from a riparian zone of the East river system, Colorado, United States - L3c2 | ecosystem: Environmental > Terrestrial > Soil > Riparian zone | place: USA: East River... | reverse complement strand
GCATGGGACGCGTGGCATGCGACCACGACAAGTGCGGCGAGCGCGCAGCCGATCAGCTTCAGCCTGATCATATCCCCTCCGCGCGGTCCCTGCCTGCCGCGCGCGTGATCTTGCGTCACTGGGCAACAATTCTCAACACGACCGGAGGTTGCTGCGGACAGACCGAAGGACACGCGTCACGGTGCACGCGTCGAAGGCTCCACCAGGGCGGCAGCCTTGTGCACGATCGGCTTCGGGGTGCTGTAGGCCGTGGCCAGGAGGTTATCGATCTCGTTCCCCGTCAGCGGTTCGATCTCCAATTGCGCCTTGGCGGCATCGCTCCGAAATTCCGCATCTCCGAGCGTGGCGTCGAAGGCGCGTCGCAGGGCGGCAAGGCGGTCGGAAGGAACGCCGGGGGGCGCCGCGAAGGGACGACCCGCCTCCTGCCGGATCAGGATCAGTTCCAGAACGCGTTTGTTCTCGGCGTCGGTGACGAGGTCGAGCGCGCTCGGCACTTCGGGCAGGTCGGGAAGCTTTTGCAGGCCCATCTGGACGATGACATTGAGCAGCTTGTCCCGGATCCAGTGCGGGCGCGACGCTTTCATGGTGGACCAGGACAAGCCGCAGATACCCTCGGCTTCGCCGCGCTCGATCGAGAGGGTAAGTCCCGCACCGGTGTCGTAGCCCGCGATCACCTTGAATTTCGTGTCGATGAGCGCGTTCAACGTCTTGGGCACGATCGCGGTGTTCGACGTGGCGCCGGCGGCCGCCACGATGACTTCGCGCGCGCGGGCGGCTGCGATCGTCTTGATCGACGACTGATGCCAGGTGGCGCAGACGTTCTGCAATTTGCCGATGCTGCCCAGCCAGTTGAACTTTTGCGCGTCGTAGCGCGCGCTGGCGTTGCCGAACAACGGCTCCATCGCCGAGCCGTTGGTGAATGCGGCGATGGTCGAGCCGTCCTTGTCGGCGGTGGTGTAGAGCGTGTTGGCGGCGGCAAGGCCGGCGGCGGCGGGCATGTTCTTGGCGATGATCGTGGGATTGCCGGGGATGTATCGCGCCATATGCCGCGCAAAGATGCGGGCATAGGTGTCGTAGCCGCCGCCGGCGCCGCTGCCGACCAGCATGGTGACGGACTTGCTCTTGTAGAACTCTTCGACGGCCTGCGCACGCGTGCTCACCGGCCAGGTTGCTGCTGCGAGCAGCACCGCCGTGGCTGCAAGCGTGCGGGTGCGCATGGGGTGCGCTCGCCGCTAGCGCCTGTATTTCTGCGCCATCGCCGTGAAGTACCCGTCGGCCCGAAGCGCCTCGAGCAGGCTGGCATCCACGTAGTCCTCGACCTTCTGGCTGCCGCCGGGAAACTGGGCCAGGATATTCTCGGCGCCCGGCCGCGATATCTCGATATTGCCTGGCGACTGCGCCTTGAAGTCGTTGTAGGTGATGTCGAGGATTTTAGGATCGGTGATCTTGAGTTCCTTGGCCAGGACCTCCTTCGCGCGCTTCTCATCGGTGAGCGCGAGATAGTTGCCTTCGATCGTCCCCTTGAGGAACCGGGTAAGGACATCGGGCCGGCTGGCGATGTCGCCTCGCCGAACGACGATTGAGCTGAACACCCACGGTATTTGTTCGGGCACCAGATCGATCAGGACGGCGACACCTTGTCCACGGGCGAGGCTGGCGATCGGCTCGTTGATGGGCGTCGCTTTGATCTCGCCTGACTTCACGGCCTCAAGTCGCCGCGTGCCGCCGCCATATTCCTTCAGCGTCACGTCGTTGCGGGTGAGGCCGAGCCGCGCCAGCGCGAGCGTGACGGTGGAATCGCTTTCCGAGCCGAATGTGCTCACGCCGATGACGCCCCCGTTGAGGTCGGCCGGGGTCTTCACGCCGGGAGCCGCGAAAAAGGTGAAGCGGATGACGTTGCTCAAGGAGCCGATGGTCCTTATGTCGCCGCCACTGCGGTTGACGCGGATCACCGAGGACAACCCGACATGCATGACGTCGAGCCGGCCGGCCTGGAGTTCGGCCGCGCCGCGGCTGCCGCCGTTCATATTGATGATGTCGACCTTGAGGCGCTGCGCGGCATAGAAGCCGGCATCGCGCGCCATGTACCAAGCCAGCACCGTGTTGACGGGGTCGGAGATGCCGGCCTTGAATTCGATCGGCTCCTGCGCGGCCGCCGATCCCCATCCAGCGAGAGCGATGGCGAGGACAGTCGCGGGGATGCGCGTGGCGCGCGAGGGGCCTTTTATCTGCATGTTGCTTCCTCCGAGTGTTTTTGTGTTTGTCACGCTCCCTCGACGCGGAGCATCCAAAGCGGTGTGCGCCTTGCGCGCGGGCCGCCATCCTATACCAGCGGCGTCCATCGTGGCGGTCAACCGGAGGTTCGGGCGGTGACAAGAGTTCGCCGCCGCGATCGCCCAGACGTCCTCGTCCCTCATGGCAGGACGCGAGGGCGGGGATTCAAAACTCCCGGAACAACCGCCCAAATCCCGCGATGCGGTCGTGGACACCGCAGCGCCGTAGCGCATCCCAGACGATCGCCTGGTGCGCGGCCATCACGTTGACGCCGAATTCGCGTTCGAGCACGTCAATGGCCTCTGCCGTCGGCCAGTGCGGCGACGGCAACAGGATGGAATCGGCGTCCGGGTGTTCACGCATGAGCTTGCGCCCCATCTCGATCGCGGCGTTTCGCGGGATGCGTCCGATCTGGTTGAAGGCGCTGCCCCAGCCGGTCGCGCCCAGGACCTCGCAGCCGAAATGGGCGCCATAGCTGGCGATCCGGTCGGTCTCGCTCAGCTCATACGGTTGCGCCACCACCACCTTCCGGCAGCCGAGTGCCTTGGCGGCTTTCGCCTGCGCCGACGCGCTGGTCGAAACCTTCACCTCCAGTTCGGCCTCGAGATCGATGATCATCTGGTCGGCGTTGGCATAGCCCTTCGACAAGTTGATGGGGACGCCACCGAGCACCACGATGTCGACCCCCGCCGCCGCCATCTCGCGCGCAGCCTTCATGCTGATGTCGTAGGATTGGTCGACCTCGCCTTTGCTGCGAACCACGATCGCAAGCGTGGTGATGACGAGGGTCACGCCGGCGGGAACGATCTTATAGAACTCGTAGGGAAAGATTTCGGTCGTCAGCGGCGGCGACGTATACCCGATACGCGCCCGATGCCCGTAGATGTTCTCGCGCGTCGATGATGTCATTGTGGGATCGATATCTTGCGCCAGCGTCGACGCTGTTTCCGGAAGGCCTGTCAAAGGCTAGCGGCGCGACAGCGCGTTGTCCACGCGAGGGGCAACCAATCCGCCGTTCGCACGGGATTGTCACGCCGCAAATACAATGACAATGAGTACGACGACCATCGGCGTCTTTTTTGGAAGCGTTCTAGGAAATGAACATGTTCGATCGCGCCTGCGTTTTCTTTCCCTCGGCTTTCTTGCGCGCATTGCGGGTCATTGCGCTGGCGGCATTGATCGCGGACACGCTCGCCCCGGCACCTCCTGTATTCGCTGCCGAGACCGTCACAATCGGCAATCTTGTCTTCGTCAACAAGGCTCTGGTCGGAGTCGGGCGGTTGCCGTCCGATTTGCGCGACAAGTTCGGTGAAACCTTCGGCTCCGGGTCCGCCATTGCGGTCGATCCCAGGTCCTGGGTGAGAACGCCGACGGGTTATCAGGGCACGCTCTATATGTTGCCCGACCGCGGTTATAACGTCGGCGGCACGACCGACTATCGGGCACGCCTCAATAAGCTTTCCGTTACCTTGAAGCCGCTCGACAATCCGGCCGCCGTGCCGGAGGCGGAGCGGCAAAAGAGCGTAGTCGCGACCCTGAGCGATACGATCCTGCTCACCTACCCGGCGGGAGAATCGCTCACCGGGCTTGATCCGGACCGTATCCGTGCCGCCGCCAACGGTTTTCCGGACCTTCCGCAGGCGTCGAACGAGCGCGTCAGCATCGATACCGAATCCCTGGTGCTGCTGCCCGACGGCAGTTTTTTTATTGGCGACGAATACGGTCCTTATCTCTATCGCTTCTCGCCGACTGGTCGCATGCTCGCAGCGGTCAGGCCGCCGGACGCTTTCCTTCCCAAACGCAACGGCAAGGTTCACCACTCCTCCGACAATCCCGGACCAGGCGCGCAAGCCCCTGAGCCACGCAACCCTGAGTCCGGCCGGCAGAACAATCAGGGTTTCGAAGGGCTGACCCTCACGCCGGGCGGCCGCTTCCTTGTCGTTGCATTGCAGAGTGCGACCCGCCAGGACGGCGGCACTTCGCCGGAAACCCGCCGGTATACCCGGATGCTCTACTACGATATCGCCGATCTCGCGCAGCCGAAGCTCGTGCGCGAGCACGTCATTCCGCTGCCGGTGTTCGAAAATGCCGACGGCCAGCAGTTGGTGGCCGCCCAGAGCGAATTGCTCGCGCTCGACGAAACGTTCTTCCTTCTGCTCTGCCGCGATGGCAGCAACGGCTTTGGCACAAGCGGCACCACCTCGCGCTATCGCAGCATCGAGCTCGTCGACACGTCGCGTGCGACCAACATCGCAGGCTCACCCTACGACGGGGCCGTGCCGGTCGCCCCCAACGGCAAGCTTGCGGCCGGTGTCGTGCCCGCAACGCTCGTCCGTTACATCGACATCAACAACAATGCGGAATTGAACAAGTTCGGATTGCACAATGGTCCGCCGAACGATCGCAACAATCTCTCGGAGAAATGGGAGGGCATGGCGCTGGTGCCGGCGCTCGATCCGGAGAACCCAAACGATTTCTTCCTGTTCATAACGAACGACAACGATTTCATCACGCAGAACGGTTTTCAGGTTGGCGCCCCGTACAAGGATGCGAGCGGAGTCGAGGTCGACACCATGATCCTGGTGTATCGCGTCACGTTGCCGGTGACGGCTAATTAGAGTGGCGCTCAAGAAATAGGCCGCGGGTGCTCAGGTTCGGCAGAGCGCGCGGCCACGCCACACCCTGACGATTGACTGTTGCACCGCACAAGCGGGTGCGGCACCACGTCCCGCCTGAGGACCGCAATTCGGGTCATGTCCGAGTGGCCCGCACTAGCTTTGTTGAGATAGTCGTGCAATTTACCAAGAAACGGGATCCCGCGACGGACTAGTTTGTGGTCCGCCCGTGTTTCTCGATTGTAAGGGCCGTGGGGCGAGAAAAATAAGCTTCAGGGAGAGACGTCGATGCGAGCATTAGCACATCCGATCCTCATTGCGGTCGCGGCGCTGGGGACGGCGCAAGCGTTGGCACCGGCCCCGGCACTGGCCGCGTGGGAACCGACGCGTCCGGTCGAATTCATCGTGCCGGCCGGCACCGGAGGTGGCGCCGATCAGATGGCGCGCACCATCCAAGGCATCGTCACCAAGCATAATCTGATGAAGCAGCCGATGGTGGTGATCAACAAGTCGGGTGGCGCCGGCGGCGAAGGCTTCCTCGACGTGAAGGGATCACGCAACAATCCGCACAAGCTCATCATCACGCTGTCGAACCTGTTCACCACTCCGCTCGCCACGGGCATTCCCTTCAACTGGAAGGACATGACGCCGGTCGCCATGATGGCGCTCGATGAGTTCATCCTCTGGGTGAATGCGGAATCGCCGTACAAATCGGTGAAGGAATATATCGAGGCCGCAAAGAAAGAGCCCGGCAAGTTCAAGATGGGCGGCACCGGTTCCAAGCAGGAGGACCAGATCATCACCGTCGCAATCGAGCGGGCGACCGGCACCAAGTTCACCTATATCCCGTTCCGCGGCGGCGGCGAGGTCGCGGTCCAGCTCGTGGGCAAGCACGTCGATTCGACCGTTAACAACCCGATCGAAGCGGTGGCGCAATGGCGGGGGAATGCGGTGCGGCCGCTCTGCGTGTTCGACGGCAAGACGCTGCCCTATACCGACAAGATCGCCAACAACATGTCCTGGAGCGAGGTTCCAACCTGCAAGTCGCAGGGCCTCGATGTCGAGTACCTGATGCTGCGCGGTATTTTCACGGTACCGAATGCTACCAAGGACCAAATTGACTACTACGTTGACCTGCTGAAGAAAGTCCGTGAGACTCCCGAGTGGAAGACGCTGATGAGCGAGGGAGCGTTCAACAACACCTTCATGACCGGCGATGAGTACGCCAAGTGGGTCGACACGGAAGAGAAGCGCCACCAGGCGCTGATGAAAGAAGCCGGCTTCCTTGCCGGCCAATGATGATTGCCGTCGTGAGTACCCGCCGACGGGCTCGAGGCCCGCTGGCGGGTGCGCACCGGTAGCTCGGATGGCCCATTGATGAGTGAAAAGTTCGGAGGCACCCGCGGCGCCGGGCCGACCCAACGGTCGGTCGAAATGGGTGTCGCGCTGGCGATCGCCGTATTCGCACTGGTCGCGATCGTCGGCAGCGTTCAGGTCGGCATCGGCTGGGGAGCGGAAGGGCCGAAGCCCGGATTCTTCCCGTTCTACGTGGGATTGATGATCCTGGCATCGAGTATCATCAACTTCGGCGCCGTCGTCTCGGAAGGACGCAACGACCGGATTTTCGCCGAATGGGGACAGCTGGGCAAGGTGATGTCCATGCTGGTGCCGACCACGATCTATGTGGCGCTGGTGCCGTGGATCGGGATCTACGTCGCGTCCATGCTGCTCATTGGCGTGTTTATGCGATGGCTCGGCCGCTACGGCTGGGGCATGATCGCCGCGGTCGCGGTGGGTGTGCCGGTGGTGACCTTCATCATCTTCGAAAAATGGTTCCTGGTGTCTTTGCCGAAGGGGCTGATCGAGGAACTGCTCGGATTTTGACGCGGGCCGCGGGCTCGGCCGACCGGTTGGAGTGACGAGATTCATTAGATGGAAGAAATCGCCAATCTGTTTCACGGCTTCAGCGTTGTCCTCCAGCCGTTCAACCTCTTGGTCATGCTCGTCGGCATTATGCTCGGCGTCATCATCGGCGTGCTGCCCGGCCTTGGCGGCGCCAACGGCGTCGCGATCCTGCTGCCGCTGACGTTCTCCATGTCGCCGACCTCCGCGATCATCATGCTGTCCTGCATCTACTGGGGGGCGCTGTTCGGCGGCGCCATCACCTCGGTGCTGTTCAACATTCCGGGTGAGCCATGGTCGGTAGCGACCACCTTCGACGGCCATCCCATGGCGCAGCAGGGCAGGGCGGGCGAGGCGCTCACCGCTGCGTTCACGTCGTCCTTCGTCGGCGCGCTGTTCGCGGTAATCATGATCACGCTGGTTGCGCCGCTGGTTGCCAAGTTCGCGCTGCAATTCGGGCCGGCGGAGAAATTCGGCGTCTATTTCCTTGCCTTCTGCAGCTTCGTTGGCATGAGCAAGGAGCCGCCGTTCAAGACAGTGGCCGCGATGATGATCGGCTTTGCGCTCGCGGCGGTCGGATTGGACAGCGTCACCGGCCAGCTGCGGCTGACCTTCGGCCATACCGAGCTGCTCAACGGTTTCGACTTTCTCATCGCGGTGATCGGCCTGTTCGGCATCGGCGAGATTCTGCTGACCATCGAAGAAGGGCTGAGCTTCAAGGGCGGCGCGGCCGGCATCAACCCGGCGGTCGTGTTCAAGACCTGGGCCGAGCTCCCGCGCTACTGGATGACGTCGCTGCGCTCCTGTGTGATCGGCTGCTGGATGGGGATCAGTCCCGCCGGCGCGACACCCGCTTCGTTCATGAGCTACGGCATCGCCAAGCGGGTCTCGAAGAACGGCGACAGGTTCGGGCGCGGCGAGATCGAGGGCGTGGTCGCGCCGGAGACGGCGGCCCATGCGGCAGGCACCGCGGCGCTGCTGCCCATGCTGTCGCTCGGCGTGCCCGGCTCGCCCACTGCCGCGGTGCTGCTCGGCGGCCTTTTGATCTGGGGCTTGCAGCCCGGGCCGCTGCTGTTCGTCGAGCAGAAGGAGTTCGTCTGGGGCCTGATCGCGTCGATGTATCTCGGCAATGTCGTCGGGCTGCTGGTGGTGCTGACCTGCGTGCCGCTGTTTGCCGCCATCCTGCGGATTCCCTTCTCCATCATCGCGCCGGTCATCCTGATGTTCTGCGCGATCGGGGCCTACTCGGTGCACAATTCGACCTTCGACGTCGTGATGATGCTGGTGTTCGGCGTCGTCGGCTACGTGCTGAAAAAGTGCAACTATCCGCTGGCGCCGCTGGTGCTGGCCATCGTCCTCGGCGACAAGGCGGAGGAGGCATTCCGGCAGTCGCTGCTGTCGTCGCAGGGAAGTCTCGGCATCTTCGTCTCCAACGGACTGGTCAGCTCGATCATGGCGCTCGGGCTCATCGCCCTGTTCTGGCCGCTGATCCAGAACGCCTTCACCCGGCTGCGCACCCGGCCTGCGGTCTAGGCGCCTCCCGCCGAGGGAAAAACAGCGCAATGAGCGGATTGCGCGCGGCTGAGCTTCTGGAATATTGTATACCAGCCATGAGCAACGGTAATCGCTCCTCCGGTTCTGCCAACGTCCGGGTTCAGTCCCGGCCCCCTTCCGCCGAGGCGGAAACGGCGCCGCGCGTGGCCGTGGAGCCCATCGGCAGCCCGGAAAGCTTCAAGAGCCGCGCCTATGCCGCGCTCAGGGACGCCATCGTCTCGATGGACGTCTATCGCAGCCGCGACGATATCCGGCTCGACGAGCGCCGGCTGGCGCTCGATTTCGGTATCAGCCGCACGCCGGTGCGCGAAGCCATGGCGCAGCTCGAGCGTGAAGGCTTCGTGCGCGCCGTCCCCCGGCGCGGGATCTACGTGGTCCGCAAGACCCGGCGTGAGGTGATCGAGATGATCACCGCCTGGGCGGCGCTGGAGAGCATGGCGGCGCGCCTCATCACCGAGAACGCGAGCGCGGACGGGATCGCCTCGCTGCGCACCATGTTCACCAAGTTCGAGAACGGCAGGTTGCACGCCAAGCTCGACGAATATTCCGAGGTGAACATCGAGTTTCACCAGACCATTATCCGCATGAGCCGCAACGGCGTGCTCATCTCACTCGCCGAGAATCTGTTCGCGCATATGCGCATGATCCGCCGCAAGACCATCGGCGAGCAGGACCGGGCCGATCGGTCGATCCGCGATCATATGACGATCATCGAGGCGATCGAGGCGCGCGATACCGAGCGGGCCGAGGCGCTGGTGCGCGACCACGCGCTCGGCCTCGCCGAGCACGTCGAGAAATACGCCGACTATTTGGACTGACACCGAAAAAGATTTCAGGGAGATTCCCATGGCTGACGCAGCAGTGAAAACCAAGCCTGCGACCACCACCGCGCAAGACACAGAGCGGGAGCTGACGGACGGCTTTCATCTCGTCATCGATGCGCTCAAGCTCAATGGCATCGACACGATCTATGGTGTGCCCGGCATCCCGATCACGGATCTGGGCCGTATGGCGCAGGGTGCGGGCATTCGCGTCATCTCCTTCCGCCACGAGCAGAACGCCGGCAATGCGGCGGCGATCGCCGGCTTCCTGACGAAAAAGCCCGGTATCTGCCTCACGGTGTCGGCGCCCGGCTTTCTCAACGGCCTCACCGCGCTGGCCAACGCCACGACCAACTGCTTTCCGATGATCCTGATCAGCGGCTCGTCCGAGCGCGAGATCGTCGACCTGCAGCAGGGCGACTACGAAGAGATGGACCAACTGGCGATCGCCAAGCCGCTCTGCAAGGCGGCCTTCCGCGTGCTGCATGCCGCAGACATCGGCATCGGCTTGGCGCGCGCAATCCGCGCGGCTGTCTCGGGTCGCCCGGGCGGAGTCTATCTCGATCTGCCGGCCAAGCTGTTCTCTCAGGTCATGGACGCGGATGCCGGAGCGAAGTCACTCGTGAAGGTTATCGACCCCGCGCCGGCTCAGATTCCTGCTCCCGCCGCCGTCAAGCGCGCGCTCGACGTCCTGAAGGGTGCCAAGCGCCCCCTCATCATCCTCGGTAAGGGCGCGGCCTATGCGCAGGCCGATGACGATATCCGCGCCCTGGTCGAGAGGACCGGCATTCCGTTCCTGCCGATGAGCATGGGCAAGGGGTTGCTGCCCGACACGCATCCGCAGTGTGCAGGCGCTGCGCGCTCGACGGTGCTGAAAGACTCTGACGTCGTCATGCTGATCGGTGCGCGCCTCAACTGGCTTCTGTCGCACGGCAAGGGCAAGGCCTGGGGTGAGCCCGGATCGAAGAAATTCATCCAGATCGATATCGAACCCAGGGAGATGGACAGCAACGTCGAGATCGTCGCTCCGGTGGTC
>Ga0193699_10001250_pt1 | contig 10203 bp, 11 predicted proteins | sample L3c2metaG_FD_160095 | JGI IMG/M metagenome (GOLD analysis project Ga0193699, IMG submission 160095) | Soil microbial communities from a riparian zone of the East river system, Colorado, United States - L3c2 | ecosystem: Environmental > Terrestrial > Soil > Riparian zone | place: USA: East... | reverse complement strand
AATGACGATGTCGTCTTTCATCGGAAACTCCTGATGTTTGCGGCTTTTGCGGCTATGGGGCGCGAGAGCCGAGAATTGGCGCTTTTTGGCACATTCCGCAAGCCCTTCGCACTGCAAGGGAGGTTTACTGCAACGCCACAAAACAGTGGCCCAGGGCCGCGGAATGCGACTATGCTTGCGGTCTGGGCAGGGGACACGTGATCAAATGGCCGAAGAAAAACAGCCTATTACGATCAAGAAGTACGCCAACCGGAGGCTCTATAATACCGGCACGAGCACCTATGTGACGCTCGAAGACCTCGCGGTGATGGTCAAGAGCGGCGAAGACTTCGTCGTATTCGACGCCAAGACCGGCGAGGACATCACCCGCTCGGTGCTAGCGCAGATCATCTTCGAACAGGAAAACAAAGAAGGCCAAAGCCTTCTGCCGATCGCCTTCCTGCGGCAGTTGATCCGCTTCTACGGCGACAGCATGCAGATGATGGTGCCGCGCTTCCTCGAGCAATCGATGCAGTCGCTCACTAGCCAGCAGGGCAAGTTCCGCGAGCAGATCACGCAGGCCTTCGGCGTCGGCGGTTTCGGCACGCTCGAGGAGCAGGTCCGCCGCAACATGGAAATGTTCGAGAAGACCTTCGCCATGTTTGCCCCGCCCTTCGCGCGCGGCGGCAAACCCGCGGGCGACGCGACCGACAAGCCCGCAGCGACCAGTGGCGAGATGGACGAGTTGAAGCAGCAACTCGACGAGATGCAGAAGCGGATCGATAAGCTCGGCGGCAAGGAATAGTCCAAATCGTCATCGCCCGCCCCTTCTTGTCATGCCCGGGCTTGACCCGGGCATCCATGACGAAGCGCGACAAATAAAAGATCTTACGTAAGGCCGATTTTTATCGAGCTCTCTCATGGATTGCCGGGTCATAGGCGAGCGAAGCGACGCCGTCCTTGGACGGCTATGCCCGGCAATGACGGCGTTGTGAGAGACTACGCGATCGCGGCGCGGTTTTGTCCGGCGAGCCACGGCCGCTCGCTGCTGGCAAGGCCGATCAACGCGCCCTGCAGGAAATCGCAATTCAAGCTGGCCAACAGCTTGGCGGCTTCCTCGTCCTGCACCCATTCGGCGACGGCCTTGAGGCCGAGCCGGTGCGACAGATCGATCATGGTGTGCACGAAAGCGCGATCGTCGTCCGACTTCATGATGTTCTGCACGAAGGCGCCGTCGATCTTGACGATGTCCACGCCGAGCTTGCGTAAGTTGCGGAACGAAGTGTTGCCGGCGCCGAAGTCGTCGATGGCGATGCGGCAGCCGAGGTCCTTCACGCGTTTGACGAAGCCGCGGGTGTCGTCGATGTCCTGGATGACGGCCGTCTCGGTGATTTCTACGATCAACCGCTCGCCGACGCCGGAATTGGCGCGCAGCAAGCCGCCAAGGCCGGTCCACCAATCGGGATCGACGGTCGAGGCCGGCGAGACGTTGACGCTGGCCGTCAACGCGGGCGCGGCGGCGAGTTCGGCGACAACCATCTCAAGCACGCGAAAGTCCAGCATGCGCACCAGGCCGAGGCGCTCGGCCACCGGCACGATCTCGTTTGCCTGGCACACGGTGCCGTCGCTCCGGCTCACGCGCATCAGACACTCGTAAAATGCCGCCTTGCGGCCGCCCGCCTCGACCACCGGCTCGAAAGCCAGGCCGATGCGCCGTTCATTGAGCGCCGCCACAATCTCGTCGGTGGCGCGCACGCTTTCGCGGCGCAGCGCGTCGCGTTCGACATTCGGCCGGTATGCGGCAAACGAACCGTGGCGCTTGGCGCGGGCGGCGTGCAGCGCGTCTTGCGTGCGACTGAGTACTTCAGAAACGGTGCGCGCATGGCGCGGCGCGGTCACGCCACCGATGGTGACTGTGACGGCAACAGGTCCCGCGGGCGTCATGACCGGCTCGTCGCGCACGCCGGCCAGCAAGCGCTCGGCGGCGACGGTCAATTCGTCGGGCGTGCAACTGGTCAATACGACGCCGAATTTGTTGCCGGTGAAGCGGCCGAGAAAATCCTTGCCGCGCAGCCGCGCGCGGATGCACTTGGCGACCTGCGCGATCACGCTCTCGGTGGTCTCGAAGCCGTAGGCTTCGTTGAGCCGCGCGAGATGGTCGATCGCGACCAGCAGGAAGCCGCACGAGCTGCGGAATTTGATCGCTTCGTCGAGTGTCGCGCCCAGCACCTCAATGAGACGGGTGCGGTTGAGCTCGCCGGTCAATTGATCGTAGTTGGCAAGCTGCATCAGCTTGGCTTCGCGCTCGTGGCGCTCGGTGATCGCGCGCACGACGCCATGGGCGCGCTCCGGCTTGCCGTCCGGACCGGCGAACCAGCGGCCGGTATCCTCCAGCCAGATTTTCTCGTCGCCGCGTTTGAATGCGTATTGCGCTTGATAGGCGACGCCGCTGCCTGTGTCTTTGACGCCGGGCATGGTCATGGCATCGACGCGCGACTTGCCGCCGGTGCCGTCCGTGCGCAAGGCATAGGCCTTCCCGCTGGCGATCTCGGCCGTGTCGGCGAGACCCAGCACCGGCGCGGCATTGCCGCTCCAGATCAACGCGTCGGTGTCGAGGCACCATTCATAGGCAGCCTCGCCGACGGAGCCCAGAATTTCCGCGGCGTCGAGGATGCCCTGCGGTTTATCGTTATGGGTCACGCTCGCCCCTTTTTGGAACGCGGCGCCGGCTGAGGCGTTTGCTTGGAGGACCAGGTAGCGTCGCGAACGCTACACAGGAATCACTAAACAAGTGGAAAAACGGCTGTTTGTTTGCCGTTAACGGCATTCAACAGCAGTGGTACGGGCCTTGCGATGATCAAAGTGACAGCACTCAGTTGTCGCGAATCGAGACAGGCACTGTAAATGCGCATTGGCAAAATCAACAGTCCGAGTTCACGGTTAACGGATTCCTCCAAGCAGGAATTCGAGCGTGAGCTTGTTAAGGACGTTGCTGGCCGCGCTTTGCTGGTCGTCGAGCCGCAACCCGTTACCGAAGAGCCGGTCGCGGCCAATTTCCGGCAGGCGCCGTTCCTGGCGCAGTTGATCGCGACCAAGGACCAGCACCCGCAGACGCGCGATCGGCGCCGAGCCGATCCTTCCCATGCGATCGGCGCCTACCGCGCCGTCGTCGCGATGACTGAATTCGACTGAGATTTAGTAGCCGAGCGCCAAGCCGTCTTTGCGCGGCTCCGAGCCGCCGATCAGCACGCCGCGATCCCAATCGATCTTGACCGTCTGCGCGCCGCCCCAGGGTTGATCCGCCATCGCGACGGTATGCCCGCGCTGCTTGAGACCTTCGATGGTCGCGGCATTCGTGCCGAACTCGACCACGGTGTTCTCGCCCTCGAAGAAGAAACGTGGCGCGTCGATCGCCTGCTGCACGTCCATGCCGTAGTCGAGCATGTTGAGCACAATTTGCACGTGACCCATCGGTTGATAATGCGCGCCCATGACGCCGAAGCTCATGTCGCAACGGCCGTTGTGCATCGCCAGCGCGGGAATGATGGTATGCAGCGGCCGCTTATTGGGTCCGAAGATGTTGGGATGATCGGGCTCCAGCGTGAAGCAGGCGCCGCGGTTGGTCAGCATGATGCCGGACTTCTCGGTGCAGATGCCGAGGCCGAAGCCCGAATATAACGAGTTGATGAAGGACACCGCCATGCGGTCGCGATCGACCACGCTGAGATAGATGGTGTTGCTGCCGGGCGCCGGCGCCGTGGGAAGCTTCGAGCGTTTGCTCATGTCGATCAACGCAGCCAGCTTCTTGCCGAAGCTCTTGTCGAGCAGATCGCCGACCGGTGAGCGCATATGCGCGGCATCGGCGATATGCGTGTCGCGTACGGCGAAGCCCAAGCGCGCCGCTTCCAGCACCAGATGGAACCGCTCGGGGCCCAACGGATCGAGCGCCTTGAGGTCGAAGTTCTCCAGGATGTTGAGCATCACCAGCGCGGTGAGGCCCTGCCCGTTCGGTGGAATCTCGACCAGATCGAGGCCGCGGTAGTTGGTCGAGATCGGCGTGACGACATCGCCGCGGTGATTGGCGTAATCTTCCGCAGTCAGAAACGAGCCGCGCGCGGCGACGGTCGCGACCATGTCGTCGGCGAGCTCGCCCTCGTACATCGCGCGTGCGCCTTTGGCGGCGATGGTCTTGAGCGTCTTTGCCAGCGCCGGAAAGCGGATGACGTCGCCCTGTTTTGGCGCTTCACCGTTGAACAAATAGTGCTTCGACGCGCCGGGATCGGCCTTGAGCTTGGCGCCGTAGCGCGGCCAATCCCACGCCACCCGCGCGGCGACCGGAAAGCCGCCTTCGGCATATTTGATCGCCGGTTGCAGCGCGCGGTCGAGGCCGAAGCGGCCGTGGGCTTTGAGCAGTGCTTCCCAGGCGTCGAGCGCGCCCGGCACCGTGACGGCATGGATCGAGCTTCCGATCTCCTTGAGGCCTTGCGCGCGCAACGCTTCATCGGACGCCTTGGCGCCGGCGCGGCCGGAGCCGTTATAGCCCCACACGGGTTTGCCGGGCTGCGACACCAAGCAATAGCAATCGCCGCCAATGCCGGTCATGTGCGGTTCGACGACGCAGAGCGTCGCGACCGCGGCGACCGCCGCATCGGCCGCCGTGCCGCCGGCGCGCAGCGTGTCCACGGCGGCGAGCGTGGCTAAAGGATGCGACGTCGCCGCCATGCCGTCGCAGGCAATGACGGGCGAGCGGCCGGGCAATTGGAAGTCGCGCATGATGATGAGACGTCAGTTAAGAGACATCAGGAGATGTGCGGCAGCGTGCCTTCGACGGTGAGGTCGCGCTGCGCCGAACGCAACGTAATGGCGAAGCCGCCCATCACGTCGACAAGGCTGATGACCAGCAGCAGAAAGAAAATACCGGTGGCGGCCTGCTTCACCAGCAGGAACTCGGCCATCATGGCAAGGAACAGCAGCAGCGACAGGCCGTGATCGACCACGGTGCGGATGCCGATGCGGGTCGACTTCATCATCTCGCCGAACAGCAGCACGATCGACAGCGCGATCAGCATGTCGCCGGCCGACAGCGACCATTCACCGCCCGACATCATGTGCACGGTGGTGAGCGCCCCGGTCCAGCTGACGCCGGGCATCAGGAAGGCGATGATGTTGTAGATCGCGAACGAAACCAGCAGCAAAGGAAAGCCAAGGATAAACATGTCCAGCTTTCCCCCTGCCAGGTTTTAAAAGGCTTACGCCTCGGTCTTCGCCTTCAGAACCTGGCGGCCTTTGTACATGCCGGTCTTCAGGTCGATGTGGTGCGGACGGCGCAGTTCGCCCGAATCCTTGTCCTCGACATAGGTCGGCCGCTTGAGCGCGTCGGCGGAGCGGCGCATGCCGCGGCGCGACGGCGAGGTTTTTCGTTTCGGCACAGCCATGGAAAGGAACTCCCGGAAATCACGTCATGTCGGTTGAAGCCGGGCTTATAGAGGATGGTGCCGATTAAGGCTAGGGGCAAAACACCGCCTTTTGGCCCAAAACTAGCGGTTTTGCCGCAGGCAACTGGCGGCCTCCGGCGAGCGGGCCGCGCGGCCGGCATAAAGCCCGGCCAGCCGCCGCACGCCGGGCCCGGGCGCCTTGGCGTCTCGGGTCACCGGATTGGGCAGCATCGCCGACATCAGAGCGGCCTGATGGGGCGACAGGTCCCGCGCCGATTTACCAAAGGCCCGCCGGCTGCCGGACTCGATGCCGAATTCGCCGTTCGGGCCCCATTCGGCGATGTTGAGGTAGATCTCCAGCACCCGACGCTTGCTCAGCACCAAATCTATCCAGAGCGCCAGCGGGAATTCCAGCGCCTTGCGCACGTAGCTGCGGCCGCCCCAGAGGAACAGGTTCTTGGCGACCTGCTGGGTGATGGTGGAACCGCCGCGCATGCCGTCGAGGTCGTCGGCGTCGGCGATGGCCTCGCTGAGCTCCTTGAAATCGACGCCGTGGTGGCTGCAAAAACGGCCATCTTCGGAGATGATGACCGACAGCGCCAAGGCCGGCGCGATGCGGTCCAGCTTCACAAAATGGCGCTCGACCCGGCTTCCGGTCGCCTTTCGCCACAGCATCACGGTCGAGGTCGGATCGACGACGGCGTAGAGCGGCGTCAGCACGTAAGGCAGCAGGAGCAGCCCCATCATGGTGAAGAACAACACCCGCAACGGCCGCGCCACGCGCGGCAGCCGCAGGATGTCATAGGCAATCGTCATGCGCTTGCCGGGGCGATAATCGGGTCGGTACATGGCGGCCTATATTAGCCCATCCCAACGCGAATTGCGGTCTGCTGCCGCTCAAGGCTAACAATACCCCCATGGAGCTTTCCAAGGACTTTGCCCCCGACTTTGCGACGCAGCTGGCTGCCGTCGCGACCGACACCGAAACGCTGCTTGCCCAGCTGCTCGACGCCGAACCGCTGCCGGGCGAGACGGCGCGGCCGGAGCGCCTGCTCGCCGCCATGCGGCACGCGGTGCTCGGCGGCGGCAAACGGCTGCGGCCGTTTCTGCTGGTCGAGACGGCGGCGCTGTTCGGCGCCCGGCGCGACGGCGCGCTGCTGGCGGGCGCCGCGCTGGAGTGCCTGCATTGCTATTCACTGGTGCACGACGATTTGCCCGCCATGGACGACGACGACCTGCGCCGCGGTCAGCCGACCGCACATAAGGCCTTCGACGAAGCCACCGCGATTCTCGCTGGCGACGCGCTGCTGACCTTGGCTTTCGACATCCTCGCGCGCATCGAGGTGCATACCGACGCCAGCGTGCGCATCGCGCTGGTGACGGAGTTGGCACGCGCGTCCGGCCTCGGCGGCATGGCCGGCGGCCAGATGCTCGATCTCGCCGCCGAAGGCCGCTTTACCGACAAGCATGAACTCGGCGAAACCGAGATCGCGACTTTGCAGGCGATGAAGACCGGCGCGCTCATTCGTTTTGCCTGCCGCGCCGGCGCGATCCTCGGCAAAGCTAACGACAAGGCCAGCGCCGGGATCGACCGCTACGGCGCGGCGATCGGCCAGGCGTTTCAGATTGCCGACGATCTGCTCGACGTCGAAGGCGACAGCGCTACGCTCGGCAAGGCCGCTGGCAAAGACGCTGCCGCCGGCAAGGCCACATTGGTCGCAGCACTCGGCGTTACCGGCGCACACGCCCGGCTCGACGCCTTAATCGCGGAAGCCGATGTGGCGCTGGCGGCGTTCGGGGCGAAAGCCCATATACTGCGCGATGCCGCGCGCTTCATCGCCCAGCGGCGAAGTTAGAGATCATGGCCAGCAAAAAAACGACCGTTCGCCATCCGCTGCCGATCCGCTTCGTGCAACTGCACAACAAGCTGTTGCTCGCGACGGTCATCGGCGTTGTCGTCAGCCTGACGTTGCCGGCCGGGTTTAAAACGCCGGCCTGCATCCTGATCGGTTGGGATGTAGGCCTCGGGGTCTATCTGGTGTGGACCTACATGATGATGTGGCGCGCCGCGGTCGAAAACATCCGCCAGCGCGCCGCTGAGGAAGATGAAGGCGCAGGCTTCATCCTGATTCTCTCGATCGCCGCCACCGCAGCCAGTTTTGTCGCCATCGCCTTTGCGCTCGGCGGCATGAAGGCCGGTGGAGAAAATGTGGTGCTGCCGGGCGGCGTTGCCGCGCATGTCGTGCTGGCAATCAATACCATCCTGCTGTCGTGGACCTTCGTGCACACCATCTTCACGTTTCACTATGCGCATGAGTATTACGCTGATCGCCGCGACGGCGCGATCGGCGGCCTGGAGTTTCCCCACGACTCGAAGCCGGACTACCGTGACTTTCTGTATTTCTCGCTGGTCATCGGCATGACCTCGCAAACCTCCGACGTGAACATCTGCAGCAAGGTGATGCGCCGCATGGCTGCGATCCACGGCGTGCTATCGTTTTTCTTCAATTTGACCGTCCTGGCGCTGACCGTGAACATGCTGTCGAACCTGATATGACCGCGATCGCGCAAACCATTCTATTGATGATGGCGGTGCTGGCCGCCGTCGCCGTCGCGGCCAGGCGGCTGCACATCGCGCCGTCGATCCTGCTGGTGGTCGCCGGCGTCGGCATGGCGCTGGTGCCGGGCCTGCCGAAAGTGCAGCTCGCGCCGGAATTGGTGCTGCTGGTGATCCTGCCGCCGCTGATCTATTCGGCCGGCGTCGCCATGAGCTGGCGCGAATTCCGCTTCAACCTGCGGCCGATCGCGCTGTTAGCGTTCGGTGCCGTGGTGTTCACCACCTGCGCCATCGCCACCGCGGCACATTATGTGCTGGGTTTCGACTGGGCAGTCGGCTTCGTGCTTGGCGCCATCATCGCGCCGCCCGATGTCGTGGCGCCGCTGGCGATTGCGCGGCGGCTCGGACTGCCGCGCCGTATCGTGGTGATACTGGAAGGCGAAGGCTTGGCCAACGACGCAACGGCGCTGATCCTTTATCGCTTCGCCGTCGTCGCGGTGAGCCTGGGCACGTTCTCGCTGCCGCACGCCGCCGGCAGCTTCGCGCTGATTGTTGTCGGCGAAATCATCTACGGCATCGGCGTCGGCTGGCTGAGCCTGCGCTTGCGCAAATGGGCGCAAGAGCCGCGCGTCGAAATCACGCTGTCCCTGATGACGCCTTATCTCGCCTATTGGGTGCCGGAACATGTCGGCGGCTCCGGCGTGCTGGCGACCGTCGCCTGCGGACTTTACGTCAGTTGGGTCGGACCGCGGCTGATCCCGTCCGGCACGCGGCTGCAAGGCATCTTCTTCTGGGACCTGATCGTCTACCTGATCGAGGGCTTCGTCTTCCTGCTGACCGGCCTGCAAGTGCGCACGCTGGTCGATCAGGTGCACGCCTTTTCGATCCATGACGTCATATATGCGACGCTCCTGACGACGGCGATCGCGATCGCCGCGCGTTTCATCTGGGTTTTCCCCGCGATATATCTGCCGCGCTGGCTGAGCCCATCGCTGGCCAAACGCGACCCGTCGCCGCCGTGGCAAGGAACGTTTCTGCTTGGCTTTACCGGCGTGCGCGGCGTGGTCTCGCTCGCCGCCGCGCTCGCCGTTCCCTACACGGTCGCCAGCGGCGCGCCGTTTCCGCACCGTGAACTGATCCTGTATGTGACTTTCGGCGTCATCATCATCAGCCTGGTCGGGCAAGGCCTGATGCTGCCTTTCGTCGTGCGATGGCTCGGGCTGACCAAGCTCGGCAAGCAAGAGCGCAAGCGCGAGATCAAGGACGAACTTGTCGCGCGCAAGGCCGCGCTGAAAGAAGTCAATAAACGGCTGGAGAAAGCCATCAAGGATCATGGGTTGCCGAACGAAGCGGCGGACCATTTGCGCACGCGCAATGAAGGCCGCTCGCAGGTCCTGCCGATCAACTTGATCGAGGGCCTCGATCAGATGCGCCGGACGGCGGCGCTTAAACTGGAACTGATCGCTGCCGAACGCGATTTCATCTATGAACTGCTGCGTGACGGCAAGATCACCGACGAAGCGCGCCGGCGCATCGAATACGAGTTGGATCTGGAAGAAGCCGGCGTCGCCAATCGCGGCCAGGACGGCGGCGGGTGGATGTAGGTTATTTCTCGACGAATTTCACGTGCACCGTCTTGGTGACGTCGTAGTCCTTCAGCCGCGGCGGCTTGGCATCGCGCGTAGCGGCATAGGTAATTTGCAGATCGGTGTTCGACTGCCACTCGATCGTCGGCAAAGCGCGATCAGCGGCGCAGGGCGCGGAATAGACCAGATAGGCCTTGTCGCGTTCGGCGAAGTCGTCCGGGTAGACGCCGAGAATGACGGCGATGGCGTCAAAGCAGTATGGCGGGTCGCCGGCACGCGTCAGCGTGATCTTGACCGCCTTGAATTTGGTGTCGGGCGCAGCAACCGCGGTGAAAGACTTGTCGGTGCGGTCGACCGTCAGGCTGAGATAGAGCGACACCGCCGCGAGCACGGCGACCACGGCGAAAAAGCCGATGAGGAACGGCTTGGCCCTCACTTGGCTCTCACTCGGCGGCCTTTGCGCCTGAGCCAAACCGCCGCTCGATGTAATCGATCACCATCGCCTTGAAGTCGGCGGTCAGCGTCGGGCCGCGCAAGGTCGCTACTTTCTTGCCGTCGACGAAGACCGGCGCGGTCGGCTGCTCGCCGGTGCCGGGCAGCGAGATGCCGATGTCGGCGTGCTTGCTCTCGCCCGGCCCATTGACGA
>Ga0193699_10001249_pt1 | contig 10205 bp, 8 predicted proteins | sample L3c2metaG_FD_160095 | JGI IMG/M metagenome (GOLD analysis project Ga0193699, IMG submission 160095) | Soil microbial communities from a riparian zone of the East river system, Colorado, United States - L3c2 | ecosystem: Environmental > Terrestrial > Soil > Riparian zone | place: USA: East River... | reverse complement strand
CGCGCGCGCTCCCTCGTCGTCGATGAGGGAGATCGCCCGCACGGGGCCGGCCGCCCGGCCGTCGTGCGTCGCTGCCCAGGCGAGTCCGTGGGCATCAGCGCGCAAACCGCCGTGGCGATTGACCAGGCCAGTCTGAGGGCAGACGTCGGAGGTCTCGTCGAACACATAGCCGGCCGCACGCGCACGCGCCACGCTCCGGAAGAAGAACCGAAGGTGGCTGCGGTGCAGCACCGTCACCCTTGGCGGACGGCCACGGTCATCACGTAGACCTCGATCATGGATCAGCACCCACGCCGCCGACCACGCGCTGTGCGAGCCGCCGACCACCACGACCTCCCGCGTCCGAGCAATGGCCCGACGCAGACGCGGCGGCAACCCGACGCGATCGTCGAGGAGGGCGTTCGCGTGACACAGCTTGTGCTCGTGCGGGTGCAGGTCGAGCCCCGGCAGCAGCGCCAACTGCCCGAGGTCCGCACGGGGCCTGGCTCCCATCGCAATCACGGCGTGGTCGGCCGTGACCGTGATCCTCGCTCCGCCGTGAACGGGCTCGAACGTGATGGCTGCCCCGCCCGAGTCAAGCAGCGTGACCTCCCGTACCGAGTGTTCGGTGACCACCGAGCAACCCGGGACCGATTCGACGCGGGCGCGCACCGCGTCCCCGAGACTGGCCAAGTGCTCGCCGACCAACGGCAGGCGCGGAAAGACCGTCGCGAACCGGGCAAGTGCGTGGGTCGAACCGGCGTTCCGGGCCGCGTCGAACGCTTGGCGAGGCTCGGCGTTGTCCAGCCAGGTCAGGAACGTGGCGCCGCGAGTGTTCGCCGAAATCGGGTAGTGCCCGATCGCACCCGGGCCGATCACCGAACTCTGTTCGATGATGCACGTGCCTCGACCGAGCAAGGTATCGAGTCGACCCTGCTCCGACGCGCAGACGAGGATGCCGGTGGTTGCCGGTCCCGCGCCACAGAACACGACTCCGTAGTGGCCGTCCGGGTTCAGGCCCACCCCTCCCGCGCGGACGTCACGGCGGCGAACTTGCTCTCGGCGCGGTCGCGGACGAGGTCGCGCAGCCAGCCGTCGACATCCGCCGAGCGCCCATGTTGGACCTCGTAGGTGAGCTTGCGGCGATGGAGTTCGGGATCTCGGCCGGCGAGGACATCCTCGTAGAACGCGTCGACGTCGTGGTCGCAGCGCACGATGCTGCCGTCGACCCCTGGCACGCGCAATCGGGCCTGATTCAGGCGGAGCGCGTCAGCGAGTGCCAGCCGCGGGGCGATGGCGTCTGTGCCCGCCGGCAGCAGGGGGGCCAGGACCTCGAACGCTTCGGCGTACAGGTCGTCCAGCCGGTCCTCGAGGCAGAGCTTGATGAGCAGGTATTCGTCGACGGTCCAGTACTGATCGAGCCACTGCCTGGCGTGGACGTATTCGTCGCCGCCCTGCTGCATGCGCATGCTGAAGTCCTCGCCGAAGCCCCGCATCTCGCCCAGCGTGCGATAGCGCTCAGGGTCCGCGAGCATCAAGGCGTCGATGACGCGTGAGAAGGGGAGTCCGGACAGCTTCCATGTGAGCGTCGTGGCCACGGTCAGGAGGCGGTGCATGTGATAGGTGAGCGTCAGCCAGGCGAAGGTGCGCATGTCGCGCCAGTCGGCCTCGGTGAATGACGCTGCCGCCACGACGAGTTCCTGCGTCTCGTAGATGCCGTCAGCCGGCGGGTCGGCAGGAGCGTGATTGTTGATGATCTGGGTCGTGACCATCTTCATGCCGAATCGACGTTGGTACGCAGGGTCGCCCATCTCGGCATTGGGCAGGACCGAAAGGTTGTGAAACTGGACCCGGTGGTGCTGACCGCCCGCGACGATGTTCGAAACGCTTTCCCGGAACGAGGCCGGTGTCTCTGCGGGCAGCCCCACGATGAAATCAACGAAGGTCGGGATGCCGTCGCGCACGAACCGGCGCTGCAGTTCGCCGTACGACTGGAGCGAGATGTTCTGGCGCTTGATCGCCGTCAGAACCTCCGGCGTGGTCGTCTGGATCGAGATGTTCAGCTCGGTCGCGAGGCCGGCGTCGGCGAGCTTCTTCATCGTCAGGTAGGCGCGCTCGGTCGCGTTCTTGGTCTGCTGGACGAGCACCTGACGTGGTGCTCCATGGCGCCCGGCCGCGGCGACGATGGCATCGGCGATCTCGATGTCACGCGGCAGGATCCCGAAGTTTGCATCGGCGATGAACAGGTAGTCGATCCCGTTGGCTGCGATCCACTCCGCCTCGTCGAAGATGCGGCCGAGGTCGAACTGGTTGAGCCGAGCGGCGGTCGCAGAGCCCCAGTCGCAGAACGTGCACTGGAACGGACATCCGCGGTTCGTCTCCCACACCGTCCTCCAGGTGATCTGCGGATGCGCCGCCATCAGCGGGACGAAGACGCCTTCGAGAAATGGCGACGGCACGGTCGACAGATCCTGGATCCGCGGTCGTCTCGGCACGGTCACATACCGCCCAGCGGCGTCGAGGAAGCTGACGCCGGGCACGTCGCCCCAGTCGCGTTGCGGGTACCGCTCGATGATCTCCATAAACGTCTGCTCGCCCTCGCCGTGGCAGACGACGTCGACGAAGGGATTCTCGCGGAGGAACTGCTCCGGATGGTCGGGTACGTGCGGCCCGCCGAACACGATCAGTGCGTGCTCGTTGCGAGCGCGCAGTTCGCGCGCGATGGCGCGGTGGCGGTTGGCGTTCCACACGTACGTGCTGAAGCCGACGATGTCCGTGCGGGAGAGCGCGTCGGCCCCGCGGCGCACATCCGGGCAATGCACCATCGGCAGTCCGAAGGCGTACCGCTCGGGCCGTCGCGCGTATCGTTCGGTGTAGGCCTGCAACATCGCGACCGAGTACGGCAGATACATCGATTCGCCGAGTGCGGTGTTGAGCTGCACGAGCGACACCTGCACACTGCTCTCGTGAGTCACGCCGCCAAGGATGGCACACCCGGCCCAGTGGAAGACTGAGTGGATCGCGGCGCGGCGCTCCGGGCATATGACGAATTCGACGCGGCCGTTGGCGAACTGAGGACGAAGTACCGTTGGTAGCGTCGGCCCATCTGGGGTTTCCCAGTATCGCCCACCATCGTGACCCCAACAGTGCAGGGCCTGCGGGCCCTGTTTCTGTGTCCGGCACGTGGCTCGCGAACGGAGGCGCCTCCTTCGTGCCCGACCCTGAATTCGCGGGGGTCGGGCCGCCGCGCTTCACGCCACCGGGTGAAGCTCGAAGACAACCCGACCCTCGGCTGCTTCGACGGGACGCCTGACATCGACCCCATCGACGATGCGGATGAACGAGACACCGAACGGGATGCCTCGCGCGAGCGGACCGAGCGTGTCGCGGAAGAAGTCGACTCGCTGGGCCGGGTCCAGCTCCGTCGCCCGGACCTCCTCGTCCCTGCCTCGCATCTTGATTGTCGCGCTACCGGCTGCGCGCAGGTTGCGTACCCAATGGACCTCGCCCCACGGGGCCCAGATCCAACGCCCGCCCGAGGCCTCGATGACCGCGATGGCCACGGTGCGGGGCAGGCCGCTCTTCCGGCCGCGAATCGTGATGAGCCGGTTGAAGCCCAGCGGAATACCGGCGGCCAGCAGGAATTTCAGGATCGGGCTGAAGATCGAGACGGACCGTGGGACGCGGGCGGCTCTGTCGACGTGACTGGTCATGGGGTTGCTCCTTCTGTATGGACTCGATGGGTTCCACACAGGAGACCCGCAAGAAGGCGCGGACGTGACCGCCGACCGAAGGATCCGAGCGCTCAGCGGGCGACAACGGTCAGATCCAGCCGGCCGAGCCGGTCCGGGTCCGCAAGCACGTCGATCGCGACGATCCTCCCGCCCCTGACCGTCAGAGCGAGGACCGAAAAGGGAGTCCCGTCGGACGCCCAGGCAATGCCCCCGGGGATCCCGTTCACGAGGACCCGCGTCGCGGTCTCGGCGAACCGGCGGAAGCTCATTGCCTGCTCGGCCACGGCCTGCGCGCCGCGGACGACCGAGATCAGACCCGGACGCGCCGCCCCGGCGTCTGAGCGCACCACGACGTCCGGGTCGAGAACCGCCAGGAGGCGTTCGAAGTCACCGTCACGCGAAGCGGCAAGGAACGCGTCGACGACGACCCACTGGCCATCAAGATCGACGTCCGGAACGGGCGCGCCCCGGACGCGCCGACGGGCACGGCTCGCGAGCTGCCTCGCCGCCGTCGGCGTTCGGCCGACGATCGGCGCCACCTGGTCGAACGGCACGGCGAAGACGTCGTGCAGCACGAAGGCGATCCGTTCGGCGGGCGTAAGGGAGTCGAGGACCACGAGCAACGCGAGCCCGACCGAATCGCCAAGCAAGGCTTCCTGCTCGGGATCCGGTCCGCCCTCCGGGCTCAGGATGGGGTCCGGGAGATGCGTCTCCAGGGACGCCTCGCGACGGGTCCTGCGCGATCGCAGCATGTTGAGGCAGACACGCCCCACGACCGTCGTCAGCCACGCCCGCAGGTTTTCGACGTCGCTCGTGTCGGTGCGGCTCAGCCGTATCCAGGCTTCCTGGACGGCGTCGTCCGCCTCCGCCACAGAGCCGAGCATCCGGAAGGCGACGCCGCGCAGGTGGGTGCGGTCTGCCTCGAAGCGCTCGGCGAGCCAGTTCTGGTCGTTCATTGGGTCACGTTCCTGCGGTTGGGTGTCATGTCCTTGACCCGCGCCACTGCGATCCTGTGACCGACACCGCCGTGCGCCGTTCAGTTCAGGCGTCGCTGCCGAGGACCTCGCGGAGCCTGGCGGCGAAGCCGTCCGGGTCACCGGTCTGGCCGTATTCGCCGCCGAGGAACCCGGCATGGCCGCTGGGGAACGTGACCGGCGTCGTTCCGAGCCGTTCAGCAACGACCAGCCCCGCACGACAGGCCAGCTGGCCGTCCGATTCCGCTCCCGCCCCGATGACGATGCGCGTCGACGCCGCTCGCAGGGCGTCGAAGTCGAACTGGTAGTGGGTGCACGAGATCATGTTCTGCCCGAGCAATGGATCGGTCCGTGAGCCGTCGTCCTCGGTCGGCAGCCCGAACATGGCAGGGTCGGGGGCGGGTCGGTCGGCATAGTCGGCCGGGATCTGCCCCACGTGACTTACGAGCGCGATGAACTTCGCCATCGCAGGACCGAACCCACTGCGCAGGTACGTCGCGTGGACGTCGGCGGCCGCTGCGAGCGCCGGCTCGCGATCGGGGAGCACGTCGGCCGCCGGGGGCTCGTGGGCGACGAGGATCCGGACCTGCCCGGGATGCCTGCCCACCAGGGCCAACGCGTTCACGGCGCCACCGCTGCTGGCAAGGATATCGACCGGTCCGGCGTCCAGCGTCGAGATCAGGCGGTGGAGGTCGTCGGCGTGCTGGTCCGGCGTCGACTCGGTTGTCGGGTCCGCCTTGGTGCTCCGTTCGACGCCCCGCGGGTCGTAGGTGACGACCGTCCGATCGGTGAAGTGTCCGGCGAGGGTCCCGAAGCCGCCGGCGCCCATCGGTGATCCGATGAGCAGGAGTGTTGGCGCGCCGCTCGAGTCGCTGCGGCGGACGTCGTAGGTGAGAACGGCCCCGGGCACATCCAGGGTGTCGGTGGTCGGCTCAGTCATGGTTGGCTCCCTGCGTGGTGGTTTGATCCGTCGTCATCCAGACTCGATATCGTGGCGAAAGTCATCGTTGGGCGGTCCTGGACAATCCTGACAGCACGCGGAGGGTATCCGGCATACGGTGGATGACATGAGCGATCTGACGATTCGACCGGCCTATAGCGTGTGGCCCAAGTACAACAAGCGCCTCCGCGACGTCGTCGCGGCGATGACCGATGAGCAGCTGGCGATCCGCCCGACGTCCGAGCGGTGGCCTCTCTGGGCGACGGTGGGCCACACCGCCTGCCAGCGGGTGTTCTGGCTGTGCGACTTCGCAGGTGCGCCCGGGGCGGAGACGACGCCGTTCACGAACGCCTCGTACGACTGCCCGGGTGACGACGACCTGGAGCACGTGCTCAGCGCACCTGCGCTCGCAGCGGCGCTCGATGCGACGTTCCGCATCGTCGAGGAGTGCCTGGACCGATGGAGCCCGGACATGCTCGACGAGGAGATCCGTCGCGAGGACTCCGGCCCGGACCGGGTGCACACGCGCGGCTGGGTCATCCAGCGGGTCTTCAGCCACGACATCTCTCACACGACCGAGCTGAACGAGGCGCTCGGGCGCGCGGGGCTGCCTCAGATCGATCTCTGGGGCTGAGAAACACGCCAACGGGAATGCGACGCCGACAGGCGAAGTCGTGACGTCGACGGCCGCGCCATAGACTCCGGCGATGCCGACAGGGACGATCGACCCCCAGATCGTGGATCAGACGCTCCGCGCCGCCCTGCGAGCGCCGTCGGCCCACAACGCCCAGCCGTGGCGACTGAGCCGCATCGGCGATGGCACGTACCTGCTCTGGTATGCGTTTGCCGACAAGCTCCTGGCTGATCCGGACGATCGTGACGGGATCATCGCGGTCGGCGGGTTCTACGAGACGCTGCGCCTGGCCGGCGAGGCACGAGGCCTGCGGGCCGACTTCGAGCCGGCGATCGTCGGACACGGCGCCGGTATCAACCTTGGCGTCGTGACGTTCTCGCCACTCGACGCCGATCCGGACCCGCTTGCCGCCGCGATCGACGACCGCCAGTGCAACCGCAATCGATATGCCACGACCCCGCTGCCGGACGACCTCGGCGCGGAGCTCCGGGCGCTCGGCAACATCCTCCTCGCGCCGCACGACGTTGCCGGTCTCGTGTCGCGGGCGAGCATCCTCTCCTGGGGCGATCGCCGTTTCGTCACGGACCTCGAGACCTGGACGCGGTTCGTCGATGTCGCTCCGGACGGGATGACGTTCGATTGCCTTCGCGTGAGCCGCTCCGATGCGATCGCCCTCAGGGTCGCGCTTCGCCTCGGCCGGTTGCCCGGCTGGCTCGCATGGTTCTATGCCCAGCGCGACGTCCACCTGACCCGGGCGAGCTCAGCGATGGCCGTCCTGACCGTCGAGAACCGGGAGCCACTGGCGCTCTTCGAATGCGGCCGGCGGCTGATCAGGAGCTGGACGCTCATCAATTCCCGCGGCCACGCCTGGCACCCGATGAGCGTCGTGATCGACCAGGCGACCGTCGCCGACCTGGCCACGCTGATCGGTGGTCGCGACCCGGTCGCGATCTACCGGGTCGGCAAACCCCCGCGGGCCGCGGCATGGTCGCAACGGCGAGCCCTGGAGGCCGTCCTCGTTCCTCCGCCCGCGTGATCTACGCCCGGCGCGATCCGCCCGGACGGCGCGACAGGCGGTGGCGCAGGGTTCGCCAGCGCGATGCCGCCCTGACGTCCTCCCGGGTCGGCAGGTCGACCCCGCCGTAGCGAGCGAGCGCGTAATCGGCCGCGAGGAGATCGAGTGACAGCGTCGCTCGACCGTCCGATCGAAGCCGGGCGGCATGTTCGGCGGGCGTCTCGGCCGGCCCTCGTCGCACGTCAGGGTCGGCGTCGATGTCGTGGATGAGGGCGACATACGCAGCGGCAGCACCGGTGGGCTCGTGACGGCGACCGAACCGACGCCGACGCGGTCGCGGAGCGAGCGTCTCGTCGCCGCGGTCGATCGTCCGCCACTCGACGATGTCCATCTCGGGTGGCCGCGTCCGCTGGAGCCAGACAGCGGCAAGGATGAGGATCGAGACGACCGCCGCGATCAGCAGCAGACCGCCGACGCTCACGGTCATCAGCTGGTCGACGACCGACGGCCGGTCCTGGCCGCTCGCGATGCCCTGGAGCGGGCTCGGGACGACCGTCTGGCCACCGAAGATCCGGAACGCGATCAACATGATCACGGCTGCCGCAAGGACCACGCTCAGGACGCGCCGCGTCATCCGATCGAGCCCGATCAGGAAGCCGACGACGAGCATCGGGACGAGGGCGATCGCGAACATGCTCTGGATCGCGGTACCGGCAACGTCCGACAACGGCACTGCCGCGACGACGGCGACAACCAGCATGCCAACGGTGAGCCCGAGCCAGGTCGGGTTGCGCCGCCAGTCGAGCCCCGAGTCTCCGCCGATCGCCGTCAGGCGAGTGAGTGCGAGGGCGAGCGTCGCAGCGACGATGAAGGTGATCGACGCGCCGAGCGTATCGGCCAGGAAGCGTCCACGGAATGGCTCGCCGATGACGCCGCCGAGGATCGCCGCGACGGCAATGCCCGGCACGCCGAGCCCGAGGAGCCGGGCGATCGTCCCTTCGAGTAGTGGCAGCTCAGCATGGGCGAAGCCACGGAGCAACGCGAGACCCGCGATCCAGCCGCCCGGATGGACCGCGAACGCCGGCCCAACCCCCTCCGGGAGGGCCAGGCGCGCGGCCGGCGAGGCGAGCCAGCCAGCGACCCCGGCCGCAACGGTCAGGGCAAGCGCGATACCAGGCCAGCGGCTGCCGAGTCGCTGACCGAGAACCCGGGCGAGCAGGATGCCGGCGACGACGAACGCCGCGAGCGCCGGGATCCCGAGGACCGGTTCCCCGAAGGCGAACTCCTGGAGCAACCCACCGACGACCGAGATCCAGGCAGCCTCGGCGACGACTACGAGAGCGACCGGGGCCCATCCGACAGCCATGCCAGCAGCGCGAGTCAGGCCGCTCGTCGATGCCGCCGAGCGACCCGGCGTCGCGCGGGTCACGCGCTCATCCCGTCACCGCGAGGGTCGTGGCGGTCCGCCACGGAGCGTCAAGCCGGACGCTCCTCGCGGCCAGCCCAGCCTGGCGGGCACGACTGGCGTCGCTGACACCGTCGCGGCCACAGGCGAGGACGACGACCGGCCAACCGCCCCGGTTGAGTCGCTGGAGATGGACGAGATAGGGAGCCGGGTCGCGGGCGGTGACGACGACGATCGTCGTCCCGGGTCGGACGGCGCGAGCGACCTTCGCCAGTAGCAGGGCGAACGGCGCCGAGGGATGGGCGGAGAGGCGAGCAAGGAGGTCGAAGACGCGCTCAGCCTGATCGGGCGCCTCCGACAGCGGGAGGAAGGCGAAGCGGCTCTCGGCGCCGTGATAGCCGGCGGCCGCGAGGCCGAAGGCCGCCCGCTCGAGCGCCAGCGATCGGGCCAGCGACGCGGCAACGACGAACAACCCTTCGACCTCATCTTCGTCGACGGTCGTGTCCCATGCCGGACCGGCGGCGATCTGGACGTCGATCGCGAGCAGCACCTCGCGATCGCGCGATGGCTCGAACCGCTTGACGACGGGCCGCCCGAGGCGTGCGCTCGCCCGCGGATGGATGCGCCGGAGCGGATCGCCCGGAGCGTAGTCCCGGATGCCGGCGAACCGCGATGGGTCCTCGGTCAGCCCGAACCGGGCCCGATCGGCACCGCCGATCATGTCGCGTCGGTGGACCGCTTCTGTTGGCACGGTCCGTGGGCGGACCAGGAAGCGGGCGACATCATCCACTGCGCGGGTGGCGGCCTCGCGGGCGAAGAGGTCGCCGACGGTCAGCTCGACCGGGCCCAGCTCATAGACGCCGCGCCGCTCTGCCCCGACATGGAACTGGCGGGCGACACGCTCGAACGGGGCGAGTGTCCAGGCGTTGCGCAGGACGCCGGCGCCGGTCCGTCCGATCACGAGCCCGCGCTCCCGGACGACGACACCGAGCGTGGCTTCGTCGTCGGCGCGGAGCCAGGCAAGCGGGAGGCGCTTCCGGTTCCAGACCTCGACCGTCACCGGGATCTCCTCGCCCCAGCCGATCCGATCGCGCTCGAGCCGGCGCCGGTAGGTGACACCGTCGAGCCCGAATCGGGTCCAGATCTGGCTCACGATCTCGACCATGAGGACGACGATCGCGAGGATCACGGCGACCGGGACGTCGAGGTACGTCCCGACGAGAAGGAGCAGGATCGCGGCGAAGGCGGTACCGGTCATGCCTGGAGCCGTCCTCAGGCACCGACGAGCGGTGGAACGGGAACGGTGGCCAGGATCTCGGTGAGTGCGGCATCGGACGACGCGCCGCGGATGCTCCGATCGAGATCCACGACCAGTCGATGGCCGAGGACGGGCGCGGCAACGGCCTTGATGTCGTCCGGCAGCACGAACGCGCGCCCGGCGAGGAACGCCGCGGCCTGGGCGGCGCGGTACAGGGCGACACTCGCCCGCGGGCTGGCACCCAGCTGGATGTCGGGGTGGGATCG
>Ga0193699_10001248_pt1 | contig 10206 bp, 18 predicted proteins | sample L3c2metaG_FD_160095 | JGI IMG/M metagenome (GOLD analysis project Ga0193699, IMG submission 160095) | Soil microbial communities from a riparian zone of the East river system, Colorado, United States - L3c2 | ecosystem: Environmental > Terrestrial > Soil > Riparian zone | place: USA: East... | reverse complement strand
CGAGCGTGCCCGACCAGCCGGCTTTGACGAGCGTGGCCGCGCGCTCGCACTCGGCGATGAGTTCGTGCGCGAAACTTTTGCGCGGCGGTGCGATGTGTTCACGGTTGAGGGCATCGCAGTGCATGCCGGCGCTGTGCTCGTCGATGAACGGCCCGGCCAGCATGATCGGCCCGGCCGCCGTGTCGCGCACGACGATCCACTGCAGATGGTTGAGCACGTGATTGGCGACTACTCGATACACGACAAGCATCGTTCCCTCCGTCACAAAGTTTTTCATTCACTCCTTGGCAGAAGTTCCGGCGTCGTCCTGGGCCTCGTCGGCCGGGGGAGCGGACGACGCCGGACCGCCATTGCTGCTGGGTGGGTTGGGAAGGGAGCCAGCAGCGGCGGAAGTCTCGTCACGTCTTGAGGGCTCGGGCGGCGGCGGCAGCGGCCACGTCTCGTCAATCGATGACATGCCGTCCGCGATGCCCTGCAACTCGGCATAGATCGAGGCGATGTCGGCGGCGAGCCAATCGCCCTGCTTGCGCGCGTAGACCTGTTCGACGCGCGCCACGAGGTTCGGCACGTCGAGCTTGTTCAACTCGTCGCCGATCACCTTGCGGGACTTCGCGATGTCGCGGCCGATGCGTTCGATCAGGCTGCGCTTGGCGGCGAGAAAGCCGCGCTGGACAAATTCACCCATGGCGGCGACGCACACGTTGCGACGCGACTTCGATTGCCCGACGTTGTGCGCGATGGCGACGCGGCGCTCCTCGTCCTCGCCGCCCAGCGTGGCGCTGCGGGGCACGAGTTGCCCCATGGTGATGGAGACGCCGTTCTCCCAATCGCAAAAGCGGCTGTAGCAAACGTATGTTCGGGCGTCGCCGGGCAGCGTGATGGTGCGGCTTTCAACGGCGGCGTTTTTGTAGCGCATCAACACGGCGTCGGTGCACTTGATCGTCGGGCCTTCGATGTAGTCGGTCGTGCCCTTGCGCCGGTTCTTCACGGGGTAGCGGTAGAACCACCGAGTGCCGGCACCGGCCGCCAAGATGTCGATGCGCTTCAAGATGTCGGCTTCGTTGCGCGCCACCTTGATGGGCTGCGCCGTGACGATGTCGCCGAATAGGCTGCGCTCCTGCGTGACGGAGAGATTGGGCGTGCTCGTCTGCAACTCGCCGAGCGACTGCGCGGCCTCCAGCATCGGGTCGTCGAGGCGTTCGCCTTCGAGTGTCATCGTGGGTCGGCGGGCCATTCGAAATCCTTTCAGGAGTAGAGCCAGAGGCAGAACGAGGCGATCGCCAGCACAAGCGCCGTGATGGCGAGCGAGATCGCCACGCCGGTCTGGAATTTCTGTTGCTGCAGCCACGCCTGCTGATGGCCGATCAGCGTCATGTGCGTGTCCATGACGTTCGCCGCGTCGCGCATCGCTTCGCGCATCGTGGCGGGCGTCGTCTTGGGATCGTCGGCAGCAAGGCGCAACTGCCCGGCATAGGTGGCGGCGATGCCGACGTGAAGCTCGGGGAGATCGGCGACGTTCATACGGCCTTCTCGTCGTTCCAAAACTCGATGCCGGGCGGCTGCTTCGTCGCGTCGCCCTTGACCGCTTTCGCGAGCTTCGTCGCCACCGTGACGATCTCGGCGAGCGCAGCGGCACGGATGTCGGGGTGCTTGGCGTAGTGTTTCAGCGCGTCGCGCTCGTTCGTGATCTTCGCCTTCCAGCGAGCATGCAGCGACATCGCACGCGGGGCGAAGTCGTCACGAGTGCGCGCCTTGGTCGGCGTGCGCGCTGCCGTGTCGGCCGCCTCGGCGGCGGCGTCGTGAGCACGCTGCGCTGCCAGTTGCGTCTCGACGCTGGCGCCCGGCGCTTGGGCCAGTTGCTCGGCTTCCTGTGCCTCGTAGCGGGCGGCGTCGGCCAGGCGCTTGCGTTCGGCGCGCTCGGCGTCGAGGCGATCAGTCTCGCGCTTGAGCCACTGGCGGTTCTTCACCTCCATCTTGTCGAGGGCGATGCGCACGAGCTCCTGCGGGTCGCGATAGGTGATCTTGAGCCCTTCGATGGCGAGATCGAACGGGGCACGCTCGGCCTTGAGCGCTGCGGCGAGATCGTCGCGCAACTGACGAAGCTGAATGGTGAAGCGCTGGGCCGCGCCCGCCATTTCGGGATCTGTGATCTCGGGCCGCTCGGCCAGCCAGCGATTGCAGTTGTCGACCAGCGCCGACGTGCGCTCAATCGGGCTGGGCTCGGGCGGCTGGTTGTGCCCGAGCGGCGGCAAGCCCATGTCCTCGAGCCCGTCAGTCATTGGTCCAATTCCAATCCGTCGATGCCGGGCAGCGGCGTCCACTCCACGCCCTCGGGTTCGTCATCGTCGACGACGGCGCGAATGTGCAGGTCGTTCCGAACGATGTGCGAATAGACGATGTCCTCGGACACCCACACGCCGGTCTTGGCATCGATCCACACCGCAAAGCCGCTCTCGATCTTCAAGCCAAAAATGATCAGCCGAATATAGGCACGGTCGCTCGTGAACATCACGCCGGCTCCGTCATGGTGCGAACGCGCTATCGGCAATCTGCCGGCGCGCGTCTTTCTTCGTCATGCGGGCGGCGCGGCGCTGATCGAGCGACAGGCCGGCCATGCGGTCGGGCTTGGTGAGCGACACCTTGACGGTGAAGCCCAGCGCATCGGACAGGATGGCAGAGACCTCGCGCAGAAAGGCGAGCTTGCGTTGCTTGATGTCGACCAGCGTGCGCGCGGCGACGATCTGGCTGGTGCTGCGGCGACGGCGGCGCTTCATCGCTTGAACACTCCCATGGCGGCGACGTTGACGGGGACCAGCTCGCGCACGAGCCCGAGGTGACTGTCGAGCAGCGCCTCGCGGATGTCGTGCTCATGGCCGGCGAGCCACATCGCCAGCAAGTCGGCGACGACCGCGCTCTGCACGGCGGGGTGATGGCCGGCGAGCAACGGGCGGATGCGCTCGACGATCTCGCCCACGAGCTTTTGATCGGGCGGCGGCATTTCATCGTAGCGAACGGCCTTCACATCATCCTCCCGCGTGGCAGGCGCTTCATCCATTCGGCGTCGAGTTGCTGCCCGAAGTCGCGAAGCTCGTCGTTGATCAAGTCGAGCAACTGCATGGCACCGATCTCGTCGTCATCGTCGACCCGGTTCAATTCGGCCAGCACGACGGCAGCGCCCGCGAAAAACGCCAGCCGGCACTCGTCACGCACCGACTGCGGCGCGTCGGCCTGCAGCACCTGTTGGTCGTAGCCGTCCCACGCGGCAGCGATGGGTCCACCGATGGTCTTTAGCGGCATGGCGCATCCTCCAAGATGTCGGGCGTCTGGCGCAGCACTCGTAGCAGAACGGCGGCACAGCGTGGGCAGATGTCGAGCGCGGGGCCTAGCGGCACGCGCAGCGCATGCCAGCCCATCGCCTCGTCGGCGAGCGTCGCGGTCGAGCAGCGGCAGCACAGCAGAAACGTGGGATGGGGAGAGACGGTCATCGATGATCACCAGCCCGGCTTCATGGCGCGCAAGTCGGGCTTGCTGCGCGGGTTGGCGGCGGGATGGGCCGGGTCGTGCTCGACGGCCCACGTGCGGCGCTTGGCGAGGAAATGATATTCGCGCTCGGTGATCGGCGTGCCGCAACAGTGCACCCACACCTCGTCGAGCACGGGATCGAGGGGGACGCGGCCGAGCAAGTTGCCATCAGCATCGTAGTCTTTGCGATCCGTGCGGCCGTCGACCTCGCAGCACCAGCGCGGCGAGCGGTCGATGGTCTCGCCCTCGACGATGGGCTGACCGAACCAGATGCGCACGCCGACGCGGATGCCGCCGCGCATCAGGCGGCACGAGTAGAAGCCAGCGACCGGCACGCCCACTTGCGGCTTCATGCGCTCTCCTGATCTCTGATCACGCCCTCGGCGCTGATCGTGTCGTTCCAGATCGGGACTAGCTTGGCGGGATCGCCCACGGCCGGGCTTCCACGCCGGCCGCATCGAGGGCACTTGAGCGAATAGAGATGGGTTTTCGACCCGCGACGCCACGGAATTGGCTTGAGAGATGTGCCACACGGGCAACGCGCAACTTCACACGACGTTGCCATGATCATCGACCGAACAGGTCAACGAAGGCAACTACGGCGAGCACACAACCGAGTGAACAGAGGGCAAAAAGTGCCGCTTGCCGCTGTTGACGGGAGCGGCGGCGCTTGGCAGCGGGGATCATCGATGGCATGCGCCCAAACTAGGGCACACACGCCATCGATGGCAACACTACGTGGCGTAGCGTTGGCTAATGTCGCATGGCTAAATCAGGTGGCCATGCCGTGTTATCCACCGTCGGCTTCTTCGAGTTGCCGAGCGGCGCGCATGCGCGAGCGCACGGCCTTGTCGAGCCGAGCCTCGTCGCCTTCGAAAAGATAATCCCAATTCGTCGTCAGGATGGCGTTGGCTTCAAACACGTGGATCATTCGAATGGGGCGCTTGCCCAATTCGTACATCGACCAACGTGCGCGAGAAATTCCCAGTTTCTCGGCCATCGCCGCCTGTGACAGCAGCGCCGCTTTGCGTGCGATCTTCAATCGAGTGCCGATCATCGACCACAGCTTGCGCTCACGTTCGCTTATCTTCTGATCGTGCGTCAACTTCACGTTGCCTCCTTTGCAGCTTTGCCCACACCAAAATCGTATAGCACAACATCTTGAATAACGCGCCATGACAACACCGCGTTGCCACGGCGCAAAGGGGCAAAATAGTGCTTTGGTCTGAAATCGCACGAAAGCCGCACGACGGGATTGGAAACTTGGTGTTGCAATCCACCGGCTACAGCGAATAGCGTCGCCCGCATGAAAGACACACAAGCACTGGCAAAGCTGCTCAAGGTCCACCGGGTCGTCAGCGAGCGCACCGGCCGGCCCAAAAAGGGCGCGCAAACTCTGGCGGCTGCCGAGATCGGGGTCGAGCCGGCCACGTTCTCGATGTGGCTGCTTCGCGGCATCCCCAACCTGATGCGGTTTCGCGTGCTTGAGGTCTTGAACAAGCACGGGGCCAAGCTGCCGCTGGAATGGGCAAAGCCCCGGCTCAACGGAGGGGCGACCCATGGCAGAGCGGGCAAGAAAGTCAAAGGCAAACGGACACGCAAAGGCGGGGCACAACAGCGGCGAGGTGCCAAGCGAAGTGGTCGACAGGTGGTGGCAAAAGATCGTGGTGGCGCAGGCCGCCGTCGAGCGCGCAGCGAAGCCACTCAAGTCGCGCAAGGGTGAACTGTCGGCGATCTACAAGGCGGCCCAGGCTGACGGCATCGATACCGACGCGCTTTGCGACGCCATCAAGGCGGACGCGGGCGATCACCTCGACGTGGTCTCGCGCTACGCCAACACCGGCAAATATCTGCGGGCGCATCAGTCGCCGCTCGGCATCCAGATGAACCTGTTTCCGCTCGACCCGATCCCCGAGGTCTCGCGGGCGGCGATTGCCGGCAAGCGCTCGGGCCTGCGCGGCGGCAGCATCGATGAAAACCCGTACAAGCCGGGCAGCGAGGCACATGCCGCCTACGTCGAGGCGTGGCACGGCGGTCAGGAGCAAGTGCGCTCGACGATGGAGTGAACCGTGGACGAGCGCGTCAAGTTCAACGCCGACCACAAGTTCGACATCCAACTCGACGCGGCGCTCGTCAAGGAGCGTCGGCTTGCCGAGCTTCTATGCTGCGGCACGTTCGAACGCATCGAGCACAAGGGCGAGACCTACCAGTGGCGGCGAACCGGCTGCATCTTCGTCGAGATCAGGCGCGCCGGGAAATGGTCGGGCCTCGCTGTCACCACCGCCGACGTGTGGGTGCACGAGTTGTTCGACGATGACGGCACGCTGCTGGGCGGGCTCAATCTGCCGGTGCCGGTGCTCAAGCGCATGGCGCGCGCGGCGTGGGACGATCCGCTGCGACGCAAGACGATGGCGGGCGATGGCGGCTTGAGCGAAGGCGTCGTGTTGCGGCTCACGGATTTACTGAAACTGGTGGGGTAGCCATGCGCGTCTTGGCGTTCGATGCCAGCACCACAACGGGCTGGGCATCATTCGCCTCGGCGCGTTCCACTCCCGTTCTCGGCGACTTCGAGATCAAGCCCAGCGTGAACTACGGCGCGATTGCTCACGACATGCTGCGCCACGTGCTGGCGCTGATCGATGCGCACAAGCCCGACGTGGTCGCCTTCGAAGGCCCGATCTTCCTGCCGCGAGATCGCTGGCACACTCGCCGCCTGTTGACCTGTCTCGTGGTCGCGGTGGAGCTCGCGGCCTGCATGCGCAAGGTGCGCTGCATGGAAGCCGACCCGTCGACCGTCAAGGCGGCGTTGTGCGGCCCGCAAAAGCGCAAGCGGCGCTCGACCAAGGACGAAATGCTGGTCGCCGCCGTGCGCATGGGCTGGCCGGTCGCCAATCACCACCAGGCCGACGCCTGCGGCGTAGCGCTCGCCATCTTTTCTCTCGCGCCACTCGGAGCCTGATCATGTTCGACATCGAAGCCGAGTTCCTGCGGGCAATTCGGTTTGCCAAGGCGAGCGGCGTCGCCTTCCCGTTTTCGCGGCGCGTGCAATGGGGCTGCGCGCGTGTCGAGTTCTATGGCGACCGGCTCTACGAGCCCAGCCCGAGCGGCGAGTGGCTGGCGTTCATCGCTCCCGTGGTCGAGGGCGGCGAGCTTATCGACTTGTGCGCCTATCACAGCGTGAACAATCGCACGGCGCAGCGCTTCGGCTACGGCAAGGGGCTCGGGCTCGACGTGATCGAGAAGGCGCGCATGCGCTGTTGTGATCTTCGCCTTGTCGGCACGGTCGCCGATTGGCTGCGCTCGCCCATCGATGCGGTCTATCTGTTCAACATCGCGCAAGTGGCGACGATGCTCGACGGCGTGCCCGGCTTCACGTGCGACAGCATCGCGCTTGCCGAGCGCGTCGCCGCTTTCCTGCCACCGTCCGATCGATCACGAGTGCAACTCAATGCCTGAAAAAATCACGCTCGACGAAGCCAAGCGGCGGCGCGCCGAGAAGGAACAGCGCGAGCGGTCCATGCTGCTGCCGATTGAAGGCGGCAAAAAACACACGAGCGAACCGATGGTGCGGCAGATTGATCTCGTGGGCTGGGACAACATGGGTGCCACCGACATGCAAACCAATCTGATCGCCGGCATCATCGGCGCCGAGCAATTCGGCATGGTCTACGGCGAAAGCGGCTCGGGCAAATCGTTCCTCACGTTCGACATGGTCGCGCACTACGCGCTCGGGCTCGAATGGATGGGGCACAAGGTCAAGGGCGGCGGCGTGCTCTACATCGCAGCCGAAGGGCGCGGCGGCTGGGCGAACCGCGTCGCCGCGTTCTGCCAGCATCACGGCATCGATGAGGAACGCCGCGTGATGACGCCGTTCGCCTTCATCCTCGAGACCGTCAATTTGGGGCGCCATGGCAACGGCGACGTGGCGGCGGTGATCGATGCGGCGAAGCGCGCCGAGGATCGCTTTCGGACGACGGTCGATGTCATCGTGATAGACACGATGGCGCGCGCCACACCGGGCAGCAACGAGAACGATGCCGGCGACATGGGCGCGTTCGTCGGCAACATGGACGCGATCAGGCGCGCCACCAAGGCGTCGCCGCTGATCGTTCATCACAGCGGAAAGAACGCCGCCATGGGCGCGCGCGGTCATTCGAGCCTGCGCGCTGCAGTCGACGCCGAGCTTGAGATCGAGCGCAGCAAGGGCGGTCGCGTCATGCGCATCCGCAAGAGCCGCGACGCCACCGACACCGAGGAAGTCGGCTTCGACCTCCATCAAATCGAGATCGGCACCGACGTCGACCAGCAGCCCATCACGTCGTGCATCGTGAAGCGCTCGGACCTCGAGGTCGCCAAAAAGTCGAAGCCCCCGCCGAAGTCGCTCAAGCTCCTGATCACCGTCATCGGGCAGGCGATGGACGCGCACGGCATCGAATTGCAGTTGCCCGACAGCGGGCCAAAGGTGAAGGCGGTCGACCTCGAAATCGTGCGCACCCGCCACGCCCGAAAATCCGGACATTTGAAGCCCGACAGCGCTCGCCGGGTTTTCGACCGCGCCATCGACAAAGCCGTGACCGAGGAAATTCTGATGTCCATGGAATTGTCCGACCGCGTGTGGCTTTTTTATCCATCAAGGGCAACCACTTAGCGAGGGGTGAGCGATGTCGGACAATTCGGACAACTTCGGACATCGGGCTCACCTTGTCCGGGGACACATACCTCGGACAATCCGGACACACACCTATAAGGGTGTGTCCGGGTGTCCGGAATGTCCGACGTGTGGCCCTGTCCGGTCCGGCTGACCCATGGTGTGGGTGGCAGCCGGCTTGCTGGTGTTCGGCATTCTGACCGGCGCATGGTGCTTCGTGACCAGCGCCTATGGCGACCTCGGGCGGAACGAGGTCAAGCTGGCGTGCATCGGGGCCATGCTACTGATCACGGGCGCGATGTGCTTCGCCTTCGCTGCAGCGATGGAGATGGGGACATGAGCAACGCCAGTCGCAAGCGACGTGCCCGAAAGGGCCGCCGCCGCCAAGTCGACCGCACCGAGCGCGTGTTGCCACCGCCCGAGGCGGCACAGCATCATCGACCGTGGCCCATGCAGACCCTGCTGGCGCTCGGCCATCCGGACGGCGTCGACGCCGACGAGTTCGAAGCGGCGCTGCAAATCGTCGAGACGTTCCACACGTTGACCGCCGATCTCGGCATGCGCGCCTTTGCGCAGAGCCCCGACACGATGATCACCAAGCAATTCGGCGGCAGCTACATGAGCGACAGGGACGCCGAACGCTGCGCCTGCTGGTTCGAATGGTCGTTGCGATTGCCGACCGGGCTGCCGCCTCGACTGGTCGCATGGATCGAGGACGACACGCCCATCGGATCCGTTGAGGTGCTTCGCCGGGCCTGCCGATTGTGGGATCGTATTCGCTCCGATCGGGCGAAACCTCCTGTGGCGGCTGTTGACACGACCACCCACCATGTGTTGACAGTGTCGCGCGGAGATATGTCAAAAACAGAGATCGCCGCTAGGCCGGCAAATCGCCTCGCTGGTGCGTTTCTTCCTCCGGCGGCACTCCTGCCCCAACTCACGCCCTCGCACGCCGCTGGCGCGCAACTGCGCCAGATCGCGCAACGCCCTGTGGCAACACCGCATGCCCACTCGACCGCCGCTGCACCGACCACAAGGTTCCGACGCTAACGCACGAGCCCGTGCCGAACGCGAGCGACAGCGCCAAGCCCTTCGTCCTGGCCCGGTCGAACGTGGCTACGATGGCGACTGGCAGCGCGCGCGGAAGTATCACCTCGCCAACCACCCATCGTGCTCGGTGTTCGGCTGTGCGATGCCGGCGACCGACGTCGACCACATCCAGTCGGTGCAGGATCGTCCCGACCTGCGACTGGAGCCGAGCAACTTCCGGTCCCTTTGCAAACATCATCATAGCCAACGAACCGCACGAGATCAGGGCTTTGCCCGAACGGGAGAAGGCAACAGCGTCAACGCACCGTTGCGTGGTGCTCGACATCCCGAGTGGCTGCGACCGAGCATCGTGCCATTGACGCTGGTGTGTGGCGCACCCGGTAGCGGCAAGTCGACCTATGTCGAGCAACGTCGTGGCGCACGGGACATGGTGCTCGACCTCGACGCCATCATCGCCAAGTTGTCGGGCCTGCCATTGTACCATGGTGCACCATCATGGCGTGACGCTGCCCTGCGGTGGCGTAACGGGCGGTTGTCGTTGCTCGGCTATGTGTCGAGCCGCTGGCCCATGGCGTGGCTGATCGTTGCCGAACCACGGGCGCACTGGCGGCAGTGGTGGGTCGACAAGATGGGCGTGCGTGTCGTGGTGCTTGAGACACCGCTGCCGGTTTGTGTGGAGCGGGTCACGTGCGACGACCGGCGCAGCACCGTCGAGGTGCGTCAACGCCATTGCGAGGGCATCGGCTGGTGGTGGGCCAACTATGAGCGACGCGACGATGACTTGATCATCAGGCCCGACGCACGGGCCACGACAGGGCGTGCGCTGCAGCGTGCGCAGGGAAGCTCGTAGGTGCGAACCGATTGGACCGATGCACGATCACACACGCCCCCAGCGGGCGCGTCTGGTGAGCCCCCCAGCCGTCGCGTCGACTGCAAATTTCCAGAGCAGGGGGGGGTGGGTCGGCTACGGCGATCGGGCCTCAAAC
>Ga0193699_10001247_pt1 | contig 10208 bp, 8 predicted proteins | sample L3c2metaG_FD_160095 | JGI IMG/M metagenome (GOLD analysis project Ga0193699, IMG submission 160095) | Soil microbial communities from a riparian zone of the East river system, Colorado, United States - L3c2 | ecosystem: Environmental > Terrestrial > Soil > Riparian zone | place: USA: East River... | reverse complement strand
GTGTAGGGTCGTGTGACTTTCGCGCGGCAGATCTTTCAGCTGTTCCAGCGAAAACACCGAGGGACGCGCAACCATGCCATCGACGGTCAGGCGCCAATCCCTGAAGCCGTCCGCGAGCAGCCGCCGATAGGTTTCGTCCTTCGGGGCCGGGCCATTCACCGGAGAAATCTTCGAAATGGCGCTCTTAGGGAATTCGCGCGCCAGCGATTGGCTCGATATCAAAAGACGCTGCGCGGAATAGGTCAGGCTCTCACCGATTCCCCAAACGCCGGCATGATCGGGCGGTATCAAACCGTAACGGCCGGCGAAGGCGGCCGCGGCGCCAAGGCCGGCCGCGCCCGCCGCCGTCGCGGCGCCCGCGGTGATGAGTGTGCGCCGTGTGAGGAGTCTGCTCATCGGGCGCTCCGTCCCTGCGGTATGCGTCCCGTAATCATCGCCGACACATGGCTTGTGAAGCCGACAAGAAACAGCATGGCGATGTGAACGACCACAAACAACACGAGCAATGCGGCAACGACGAAGTGAATCGTGCGCGCGGACTGATGACCGCCTAACGCGGTGGCCATCATCGGGAATACCGCGGTCACCCCGGGCGACATCGCCAGTCCGGTCCACACGATCGCGGGGAAGAGCACAAACACGACGGCGAGGTAGGTTAGCCGCTGCACGACATTGTAGGTCCAGGCATCATCCGAGCTCGTCCGTTTCCAGCGCAAATGATGAGAGATCACGCCCGCGATGCTGTTCCAATGAAGGTCCGCTTTCATCGGCACCAAATCTTTGCGGAGATGCTGCGTGAGGCATCCGCCGGCGACATAGGTCAGGGCGGGCAAGACCAACATCCAAGCGAAGAAGAAATGGATGGGCCGGTTCCAAGGCGAAAGGCCGATGATAAAGGGAATGGGAAGATCGACGAGCGAGCCAGTCCCTACCGCGCCGGTTTCGCCCCAATACAGGCGTGGATGCGCGACGAGGATAGCGATACCGCTGGCAAGCAGGCCAAGGACAGCCGCCGCAATGAGCCAGTGGGTGATGCGAACAACCGCGAGATGACGCGGCGCCACCTTCGCGTCATTGCGCAATCCCCCAACAGGCGCGTAACCCATCGCTTACCTCGTGAGAAGGTTCGACGATCCCCTGCCGCCAAATACGACCTGAACGCAGTGCGCTTTGTACTACCGCCGCGCCTCTTTTGCTGGCGGCCGTTGGAGGTCTTTAAGCCCCAACTGGTTTACGTCGGTGATGATCTTGGCATAGGCGCGGGTAGACGCCGCCAGTCCGGTTGACGGAACGACTTCGGCGGTTTCCCGATCGGAATGCCAATACAAATTCCCTTCGATCAGCTGCAGCGATGGAGCCAGCAGATAATAGGGGCCTATCTCGCCCCCGGCCGCCGGCTCCGCCTCGCCATAGGTGGCCACTCCGAATGTCTCGTAAGCGTTGACGGCGATCTGCACCAGCCGCGTGCTGCCGCCCACATACCAACGCAGCGGAACGGGTATGTTGGACCTTCGTATCGTGTTCCCCCGATACACAAGCTGTTCGGCGGAAGTGTGCTCGCAATTGATGATCAACGCCGTCTTGGCGAAGATTTCTTTGTGATCGGCGAGCCAGTGACCCGTCATGCCGCTATTGTCGTGGTGCCCACTGGTCCCCAGAAAGTAAATGGTCCGGCGTCGCTGCTCTTTGGGGATCTTGGCGAAATACTCCGCCAGCCCCAGCATGGTTGCAACGCCCGAGCCATTGTCAGTGGCGCCTTCGAACCACCCATCGCGATGAGCGACGACATAAATGCTTTCGTCGGTGGTTCCGGGCAGAGAGCCCCATACCGTCGCGGTCTTCAAATTGGGCACGTTCTTCACGTCGAGGCGGATTTTAACGCGCGCCGGCTGGCCGCCCCGAGACTGGCCGATCAGATCGCGGATTGCGACCCCGTCCTTGAGGCCCAGCGAGAACGTCGGAACCGTGCTGCCAACCGGGTAGAACTGGGTTCGCAAATTGCCGGGCAAACCGACGATCACGAAAATCGCCGCAGCGCCGTGTTCGCCGATGCGCTTGATGGCGAAGTCGGAAATTGGGGCCTGCCGGGATGTATAATCCGCGCTGTAGAAGAAGACGGCTTTTCCGCGCAGGTCGCGGCCCGCGAGATCCCCCTCGCTGGCCAGGGCGACATCCACCGCCTCCAGGTCGAGGCCGCTTTCGGACGTACCGGGGCTGGTGGAGGTCGGTTGCGCGCTTTCCAGCGTGACGGTTTTACCGCCTGCGGATGCGGCGACCGACCAGGATGCGGGTTGCCATTGCGGCGGCAGATCCAGCGATTGTTCGTGTACGTCCGAAAGGCCAATCCTGCGGAACTTGTCCAGCATCCACTGGGCGTTCTCGGAATCCGCTTCGGTTCCGGTGATGCGTCCCCAGAACTGAGGATGGCCGTTGTCGCGGTAGCGGCGCGAAATCGCGGTCTGGTCCTCGACATATTGCTTGAGGTGCTTACCGTCGATCGACAGATAGGCCTGCTCGGCCGGGAGCGAGCGCCAGCGCAGATAAGAGCCTTCCAGCACATTAGGGGATTTGGCCGGCTCTTGAGCCGAAGCAACCACGCTTATCGCGACAAGTGAGAGCACAAGAAACACCATGCTTTTCGCCACGGCGGAACCTCCCTGTCTTACGTGATCTGGTATGTCCATCTTGGCTCAGCGGGATCGCCCGATCAAGCAATGCCGACGCCAAGGAAATGACAGACACCGACCCTCCCGGCCGTTGTGCGGCCGTGGGTGCTACGCCAAGATCGTCTCAGATCGAGAGGGCCTCTTGAGCAATGCCGCACATGCTGCCGACTGACCGCATCGCCTATTCTCCGATTCCCGATCGCCCGCGCCTTGTGCTGCCCGGCGGCGCTCGGATGGTCGTATGGGTCATCGTCAATATCGAGGAATGGAATCCGCTGGAGGCGATGCCGCGCACCGTGCTGACGCCGCCCGCGGGCGGATCGCCCATGCCCGATATTCCCAATTGGGCCTGGCATGAATACGGCAATCGCGTCGGCTTCTGGCGCATGCTCGGCGTGTTCGATGAGTTGAACATCCCCGCCGTCTTGGCGATCAACGGCTCCGCCATTCGGAGCTACGAGCCCATCAGTCACGCCGCCTTGGATCGCGGTTGGGAATTCATGGGCCACGGCTTCGGTCAGAAGAATATGCAGAAGGTGGAGAACGAGCGCGAGGATATCGTCAAGACGCGCGAGGCGATTCGTGCGTTTGCGGGCCGCCCGCCGCGCGGCTGGCTTGGACCTGGACTGACCGAAACCTGGGAGACGCCGGACCTCCTGGTGGAGGAGGGATTCGATTACGTCGCGGACTGGGTGCTCGACGATCAACCCGTGCGGCTGAAGACGCGGACGAAGCCGATCGTCAATCTGCCCTATACGCAGGAATGCAACGATGTGGCGATGATGCTGATCCAACACCATGTCGCCGCGGAATATCGCAACCGCGCCATCGACCAGTTCGAACAGATCTACAAAGATTCGCTCCATTCGGCCCGAGTGATGGCGCTGGTCGTGCACCCCTATATTATGGGTGTGCCGCACCGCCTGCGTTATTTCCACGAAGCAATGCAGCACATGCGCGCACGCAGCGATGTCCTGTTCTGGACCGGCGAACGCATCCATGACTGGTACGTCGCAGCCGCCGCCTAGATTTTCCTGCAAACGCACGTTGCCTGTTAGAAAGAGCATGATGATGGCGTTGAGCAGCACGCAAACCGCCGCAGGAGTAGATACGCGAACGGGGGCGGCGAGGGTTCTTGCATTCCTCGGCATCGCGATCGTCATCGGGTCCTATTTCATCAATGCGATGGACCGGGCGCTGTTTCCGCTGCTTCTGCCGGAGGTGAGGCGCGAATATGGTTTCGCCTTGCCGGAAGCCGGTCTGATGTCGACCGTCTTCACCATCGGCATGGCGCTTGCGGGTCTGCCGACCGGTTATCTGATGTCGCGCTACGCGCGCAAGTCGGTGGCACAGATCGGAATCTTCATCTTCTCTGCGGCGACCCTCGTCACGGTCTTGGCCGCCGGCTTTACCGACATGCTGTTCTATCGAGCGCTCACAGGAATCGGTGAGGCGATGCAGCTCACCGCATTGCTGGCGATCGTCTCAAGCTATTTTGCGCAGCATCGTGCCGTCGGCATCGGCGCACTCAACTGCGCTTATGGCGTGGGAGCCGTGCTCGGACCGTTCCTTGGCGCTGCGATGTTGTCCGCCTATGGGACGTGGCGCGCACCGATGATCGCCTTCGGCCTCATGGGATTCGCGATCATGGTGTTGGTTGCTCTCTTTGTTCGGCGACAGGTCACTGAGGTTAAGGTGGCATCTGGTACGACGCGCGGAGCCACGATTGGCGGGGCACAGACATTGCGTAACCGCAATACGTTTCTTCTGGTGCTTCTCAGCTGCATCGCCGGGCTCGCCATTTTCGGCTTTCTGGGGATGTATCCGACATATCTGCGCGAGCAACTGCATTTCACGCCCGCCGATACCGGCAAGATCATGAGCATCTATGGGCTCGGCGTGCTTGCGTCGGTGGGCGGCGGCCTCCTCGGCGACAGGCTTCCGATGCGGCCTGTGCTGGCGGTCAGTTTCATGATCGCAGCGGGGATCGGTTGGCTGCTGTTCAATGGGCCGGCGGACTTCGCGGCGCAAGCGGTGCTGGCATTTGCGTTTGGGGTGGCATTCAGCGGCACCATCTATGTCAATCTCGCAGCCTATCACGTGAAAGCGGTGAGCGGCGAGCTTTCCGGACGCGCCTCCGGCATTTTCGTGACGAGTTTTTATGCGGCTGCTTCCGTTGCCGGTTACGCGATTGGCTGGCTGGCGGCTGAATTTGGCTGGACGCGCGCCGGTGATCTGCAGCTCTGCGCTGCTTGTCTCGTCGGCATCTTGCTTGCGTTCGCCCTTAAGCCAGATCAGATGGCGCGGCCTCTCGCGGAACCGGCGTGATGTCCCCGTTGCGCGTGAATGTCTTTCCCGGCGGGTTCAACTGGCCGCTCTTCGTCGCCATCGAAAAGGGCTTATTCGCGCGCGAAGGGATTGCCGTCGAGTTGCAGGCAACCACCGGCTCGATGGCCCAGATGACCGATCTTGCGCACCAAAATTTCGAGATCGCGATGACGGGCTTCGACAATATCGTCGCTTATGTGGAGGGGCAGGGCGAAGCTCCCATTGGCGCGCAACCGGAATTTTTTGCTTTCCTCGGCAGCGACGACAGCTTCCTGAGTTTGGTGGCCCAACCGGACATTTCGCGCCCGGTGGATTTGCGCGGCCGTGCGATATCGGTCGATGCGGCGACGACAGGCTATGCCTTCGCGCTGTTCGATATGCTCCATTCTGCCGGCTTGGAGGAGGGCGACTACGCCGTCGTCAAGGTGGGCGGCATGGCGCAGCGTTTCGCCGACCTCTGCCGCGGCGGCAACGCCGCGACCTTGTTGTCTGCGCCCTATGATCTCTTGGCGCAGCAGGCGGGATTGCGCGTGCTCGCGCGTCTCGATGGTCCCTACCAAGGCAATGTCGGCGCCGCGCGGCGCGGCTGGGCTAACAGCAATCCGGGTTTGGTGGCCGCTTACATCCGAGCATATGTCGAGGCGGTGCGCTGGCTTTACGACCCTGCCAATAGACCCGAGGCCTGCAACATTCTTGGGCGCCATGTGCCTGCCATGACGCCGGAGCTGGCCGCGGCGAGCTATCCGGTGTTGCTCGATCCCAGATGCGGATTTTTCCGTGACGGGCGCGTGCAAGAGGAGGGTGTGGAGAGGGTCTTGCGTCTTCGGTCCCGCTATGCGGCGGAGCGGCGGGTCTTGAGCGATCCGAGCAAATATTTTGATCACCATTATTGGGAGCTGGCGCGGGCAAGAAATGCCGGAAAGCGTTAAGCCGTCTCGGGCTGCGCGACCCTATTAGAAATCCGGGGTGTTTGCCGGTGGGACCGGAAACAGGTTCTTGCCGAACCCCCTACGGCAATTTGTATGCGATCAGCTCGCTGCCAAATCCCGCTCCGCTGATGGCGAGGACGACATATTGCTTGCCGCCCAGCATATAGGTCATGGGCGATCCGGTCTGCGGCGCCGGCATGTAGACGGCGCCTACTTCCTGTCCACTGGCTTTGTCATAGGCGCGAAGCATGGCCCCGCGCCCGTTTGGCGTCGTGGCAAACCCGGCCTCACCCGCGACCACCAGCGTCTTGGTGACGAGCGTGCCGATGCGCCCGATACGTCCCGTGCGCGGAATGTTCAGCCCCCGCAGCGCAGGATGATTGCGGATGTTGTCGGGCGTTTCGCCATGGGCGACTTGCCAGACGATGTCGCCCTTGTTCAGGTCGATGGCGGTGATGCGGCCATAGGGCGGTTTCACCAGCGGCAGTCCCTGCACGGTGAATTCCGCGCCGCCGCCGCCTTCGCCGCCGCCACCCCCCGCTGCTGGCGCGTTCGGCGCGTTCGGGTCGGGAGCCCGCCCCTGGACGTAGCGCATGTCGGACTGCGTACGATCCCGCGGCGGTATCAGGCCCAGCCCGGTGATCTGCGTCGCCGAATAGACGTAGAGCATCTTGGTTTCGGGATCGAAGGCACCGCCCGGCCAATTTGCGCCGCCGGTCGCCGACGGCAACATGAGGGTCGCAAGCGGACCCGGCCGCGTGCTGACCACGGGCGGTGTGAAGATCGGCCCAAGTCTGTAGCGCGAGGCGAGCCTTGCGCCTTCCGCCTTCAGCTCCGGGGTGAAGTCGATGAGGGCGTCGAGCGAAACGCCTTGGCGATCATAGGGCGCGGGCCGGGTGGGGTAGGGCTGCGTCGGCGAGTACCATTCGCCCGGCACGTCTCCCTTCGCCACGGGGCGTTCCTCGATCGGCCACACCGGCTGACCCGTCACGCGGTCGAACACATAGAGCCAACCCTGTTTTGTCGGCTGGGCGACCGCCTTGATCGCGCGCCCGTTCACGGTGATGTCGGCAAGGATCGGCGCATCGGGAATGTCCATGTCCCAGATGCCATGGTGGACGAGTTGGTAGTGCCATTTGCGCTGCCCGGTCATGAGATCGAGCGCGACCAGGCTCTCGCCAAACAGCCCGGCTCCCGGACGATGGCCGCCATAATAATCGCCGGTCGGCAACTCCACGGGCAGGTACACAATGCCGAGCTGTTCATCGACCGACATCTGGCCCCACACGCCGGCATTGCCCGTGTTCACATAGGATTCCTGTTCCCAGGTGTCATTGCCGAATTCGCCGAGCAGCGGGATCGTGTGGAAAATCCAGAGGCGCCTGCCGGTGCGCACATCGAAGGCGCGGACGTAACCCCTTTCGTTGTTCATTCTTTTGGGCGCGCCGCCGGGCAGATGCGCCGCCCCGATGAGGACCACATTTCTGGCGACGATCGGCGCGGCATGAAGCCCGACTTCGCCGGTGACCAAATCCATCTGCTGATCGTCGTTGAGCTTGAGGTCTACCACGCCGCCAGTGCCGAAGCCGGCGACCGGGTTCCCCGTCTTGGCATCGAGCGCGATGAGCCGATAGCCGGGTGTGACGTATAATATCCGCGCCTGGTTGCCTTCGCTCCAATAGGCAAGCCCGCGACCGGACAATCTCCGCGGTGCGCCTTCGCCGCGTTGACCTTCGTCCTCCCGATGCATCCAGAGGGTTTCGCCCGTGGCCCCATCGAGAGCCACGACAGCGCGACGCGTCCCGACGGTTGCGTAGACCACGCCGCCGACCATGAGGGGCGTCCCCTCGAAATTGATTTCCGGGCGCGGGCCGAACGCGTCGGTCTTGAAACGCCAGGCGACCTCGAGCTTGTTGAAATTGTCGCGATTGATCTGGTCCAACGCCGCGTAGCGCGTGCTGGCAAGATCGCCGCCATAGGTTCGCCATTCACCGATTGGTGCCGCTGCCGCCGGAACTTGCGCCGACAGGCGGTTGTGCACGCCGGCAGCCGCAAGAAGGACGAGGAGAGTCACCATCACCGAGACGAAAAGACGAAAGCGCATGGACCTCATGGCAGCCTCACTCGCAAATGGCGGACGGGAACCCCACCTACTATGCGGCGCTGCCAGGCGAGGTTCAACAGACTTTATGGGCGTCTTGCGGCGGGAAGGCCTGCATTTTCCGCCTGTTCAAAGGGGGTATCGATTTTCCTACAGCCAACTGAACGGCTTGAAGCGCGGAGCGATGACATAATTGATCTGCACGGCGAGGATGAAGCCGATGCTCCACCATGTCGAGAAGACGCAAAGCGCCGCGCCGAAAGCATAGAGCACCTGCGCGATGACGACGCGCCGGATGAAAGCTTCGTCGATGTCCGGCGGCGCGTCCTTTCTGACCAGACCAAACCATTTGGCGCGATACCATCCGGCCAGCAGCAAGAGGCCGAGCAGAAGGAGGTTCGCCCAGTAGACGAGAAGTGCGGTGCGGAACGCAATGAACTCGGCCAGCAAAGAGGTCGAGAACGGCGTCAGGCAGACCGCCATCAGGAACGTGATATGGAGCCAGGTGTAGGACCGGTCGGTGCGCGCGAGTGCATCATGCTGCGTCTGCTGACCGACCCAGAAGATGCCCAGCGTCATGATGCTCATCAAGAACGGCACGAGGCGCGGAACAATCTCAAGCAGCGCTTGACCGAGCTGGCCTTCCGAATGGATCAGCCGCACGGCCGGCGGGCGCAGGTCCAGTACCAAAACCGTCATGGCGACGGCAAAGACTCCATCGCTGAGCGCGGCGAGGCGCTCTTTGCTTTGTCCAGCGATGCGGTTGTAGACGCTCGTCATGGGGAGCCGCCTTAGCAAGGCCACTACTGTCCCGCAAGTTCAGGTGGCCAATTTGATCCGCACACAGCGAAAAAGCCCTCATGCTCTGAAGCATCAGGGCTTTTGCTTTTATGGAACGAGCAATGCCTAAAGGGGATTGGGCCGTTCGTTCAACTCGATATAGGTGCCCCACGGGTCATAGATGAATGCGAGCGCGGCACCGGTTTGCGGATTCTTGGTATAGGGCCGGTCCACTTTGACTCCATCGGCTTGGAGTTTCTTCACGAAGGCTTCCAGGTTCTTCACGTCGAAGCCGATATGGTCGAGCGTGTGGCCCTTGGTGCTGACGGTCGGTGTATCGGTTTTGGAGAAGGAGAAATTCGCTCCGGGAATATCGGCGGCGACATTCGTTCCGCGCATTCCGGGCTTGGCTCCAAACTCCTTCGCATACCAGGCCTGGATCTTCGGGATCTCGGATTCCGCCACGTAATAATGGATGTGGTGATGGCGGATCGGCATGGTCTGGTTCTTGTCTTCCAGGATCTCGATCCGCAATCCATCGGGTGTCGTGACGAAGGCCTGGTCCAGCCGGCCATTGCCGCCCGGTTCAATCGGTACGCCCGCGGCCTTCCATTTGGCCATCGACGCCTGAACGTTCGGCACAAGGAAGCCGACATGGTTCACAACCGTTCCAACGCTGCCGCCGGTCGCAGGGGGTGTCCCCGGCCCCTGATTCAAAAAGACGATGACGCCGGGAAACCTCACAATGTCGAAATTGCCGTTCTTGACAGCAACACCACCCATGGCCACGAAGATCTTCTTGTTGGCCTCGATGTCGCGCGAATTCATATGCCAGTGTCCCATCGTCACGCCCGCTTCATTGGGCGGGAATGCTTGCGCCCAGGCCGCTCCGGCCACCAGGCTCAACATCAGCGATAAAGCTGCAATCAGTTTTGTCATGGCGGGCCTCTTGTTGCGCTGAGAATTCGCGTGAAACTACCACTCCGGCGGGGTAGGCGGAAGCCACGCCCCGCTTCAGGCCAAATCACGACATGCTATGATCCAAGTCGGGAGCGATGAGGGTCCGCATGGGACGCGCGCGTTGGGGAATTGCGATTGGCGGCCTGTCTGCGGGCGGAATGGCGGCCGCTCTTTTGGGATGGTCGGCGTTGAGCGCAACGAATGCCGCTCCCATACCCGATTTCTCGGGCATATGGGGACGCACATCGGTGGATTTCGAGCCGCCGCCATCGGGGGCCGGCCCTGTGATGAACAAGACGCGCACCTTCTATATGCGCGTGGGCGATGACACCAATCCTATCCTGAAACCAGAGGCCGCTGAGGAGGTGAGGAAGGCCGGCGCCATCTCGCGTACCGGCACGAATTTCCCGACGCCCTCCAACCAATGCACGCCGTGGTCTCCGC
>Ga0193699_10001246_pt1 | contig 10228 bp, 5 predicted proteins | sample L3c2metaG_FD_160095 | JGI IMG/M metagenome (GOLD analysis project Ga0193699, IMG submission 160095) | Soil microbial communities from a riparian zone of the East river system, Colorado, United States - L3c2 | ecosystem: Environmental > Terrestrial > Soil > Riparian zone | place: USA: East River... | reverse complement strand
AGCGCCTCGAGCGCTCTCCTCTGCGAAACTCTCTGCGCGATCAAAACAGCCACAACCGTCGACACGCACCCCGCCAGAACAAGAATCACCAGGTAGAGCGTAGGAATCGCCAAAACCTCCGGCGCCGGATCAAACACGCCGGTGAGAAGCTTCACGAGCATCTTCGCGATCAAAAACCCGATCCCAAATCCGAGCACCATGCCGGAAATCAGAATGATCAACCCCTCGGTCCAGAGGAACGAGCCGAGCTGACGACGCTTCGCGCCCATCGCGGCAAGCAGAGCGAAATCGCGCCGCCGCTCGATCAAGCCGAGTCCGAGCACCAGCCCGCTAGCGCCGGCGATGAGCAGAATCGCAAACGACAGCTCGATCCACGTGAGGCCGCGGAGATCAACGGCAGTGAGACTCGAGCTGATCGCCTTGAGCACGGAGCCGAGGTCGGTCACCCGCGCGCCCGGGATCGTCGCCGCGATCGGCCTGATTCGTTGGGCCAGTTGCGCGGGCGGAATGCTTCCACGGATTAGGACGACTTCGCGCGACGGATCTCCCGTCTGCGACGCGATGTAACCCTCGTTGGCGAGGATGAACGAATCCTTCGGCGCCGTCGAGAACTCGCGCACGACACCAATGAAAGTGAACGGGATCGGGTGGTACTGATGATCCTTCGCGCTCTGCAGTCGAATGTTGATCGCGTCGCCGAGCTTGAGCTGGAAATCGTTGACCGTCTCCTGCGACAGCAATACCCCGTCGGGCTTCGCGGAAAGCTTCTGCATCGTCGCCTGCGCATCTTTGCTGGCAAAGAATGCGTTCGACAGATCCGCAGCATCGCCGATGTTCAGCGCGTTGACGCCGTAGAGATCCTGAAGATCGTTCCCGACGTAGGCGTAGCGGTGGATCATCGCCCTAGCCGCGCGCACTCCCGGCACTTTGCTGATGCTGTCGAGCAGTGGACCTGCCGGGTACGCTGTCGTTCCCGTCACGGTGACATCGGAGCCGTTCGTGAGCGCGGCGTCGACGCGCGACTGCACGTTGTAGGTCGTGTTGAACACAGCCGTCGACACCGCGAAGGAGAATGCGAGCGTCACCAGCACCACACCGCGCGTGATCAAGCGAGCCTGGCGCGATACCGACGCGGCCACGATCGGCGACAAGGCGCGGGCGAGAGGCCGAGACAATCTGGTGATGAACCCACGACCCCTCGCGAGGCCGTGGCGGAAGAGCCTCGTCACCAGCAGGCCGATGCCGATCCACATTGCGAGCGGCGCCACGAACGATCCGTAAGAGACCGACGTTGCCGCTACACCTTCCGGAGCGAGAACGATCTGGTACCCGGCCGCCGCGGTGCGCCAGTAAACGACGCCCGCGATTACCAGCAAGATGAGATCGATCCAGGTCTTCTCCCAGAAAGGAGTTTCGCTTCGTCCCACTCTTGAGCGACCGGCATTCACCGATGATTGGCGCGCCACGCGCCACGCCGGAATGATCACTGCCGCAAGCGCGGTCACGATCCCGATCAGGAGCGCGACGACGAGAACGACCAACGTCTGCCGCGTGGCGAGCGGAACCGTCACCATGAAACTCGTGACCGCCCATGTGATGATCAGCGCAACGATCACCGCAACAATGGAGACGAGGATTGCTTCGAGTGATTCGAGCCGCAGAATCGTCGACGTCGTCGCACCGCGGACTCTCAGTAGTGACTGCTCCCGCCGGCGGCGATCTCCACCAGTCGCGCTCACCGCGAAGGTGAGGATGATCGCGAGGATTGCTCCCGGAAGTCCGAGAAAGAGGAACAACACCCGAGCATACAATGCGTCTTCCCTGACCGCGTCGAGGCGCGCCGCGAGATTGTCACCGACAGTGGCGCTGCCGGCGACGCGTGCCTCGAAGTTGTTCGCGACCCGCTGAACGTAGACGTACGCATCGCGGGGATCGGACGGCAGCGGCGCGTGATCCAACCGCACGTGAAGCTGCGTCTTCACCGTTCCTCGCCGGATCACTCCCTGCTGATCGAACCACTGGTGCCATTGAGTCATCGGAACCACGAGCACGTTTTCGGGCGGCGCCTGTGGTGCCGCGCCCGGTGGAACCCCGACCGCCTGAAACAGCGCATCTGCCTGCGGGAGATCGACCACTCCGTCGACGCGCGCGGTCACAGTCGGCAGGCCAATGCGAGCAATCGAAATGGTGTCGCCAACCGTCACGTTCAGGTTCGCCGCCGTCTGTTGCGCTATCAGAATCCCTTCGCCGGCGCCGAGCATCGGCCGCAGCTGCGCGGGGAAATCGCTCCAGTATGTGGGCGTGACGCCGAGCACTTTGCCTTCGCCGGTAGTCTGCGTGGTGCTGCCGAGCGTGTTGCCGCCAAGTCTCGCCGTGAATGAGTTCACGTCAGCATAGCCGACGGTATCGACTGTCGTCACGCGCGCGGCTCGATGGACCTCCTGCGCCACCGAGTCGATGTTGGCGCCGGGCACAATCTCGATCTGCCAATCGACGGGGACATCTCCGAGCGCGCGTCGAGTCATCGTCACGGCGCTGGCGTTGATGAAGATCCCGAGGATCGACAGTAGCGCGACGGTAAGACTGACTCCTAGCGCTGCCGGCACCATCCGTCCGTACCGTCGCCGAACCAGTCCGGAGAGCCAAGTCGTGGTAGCGCTCACCTCAACAACCCATGTGCTATCGTCCACTGGGTCTTCATGCGGGAGGCGATGATCGGGTCGTGGGTGGCGATGACGAGCGCCACATCGGTGCCCTTGAGTCGACGCAACAGGAGATCGAGTAGACGTTTGGAGGTCTGGTGATCGAGCTGACCTGTCGGCTCATCCGCGAGAATGAATGCAGGCATTGTGATGAGACTGCGCGCGACGGCGGCGCGCTGTGCCTGTCCGCCGGATATCTCCTCCGGCAACTTGTCAGCGAGCGCGAGGAGGTCGAGGGCGTCGAGTATCTCCGCTGCGTCTTTACGGGTTTCGTCGGCGTTGGAACCGGCGAGCAAGCGCGGCACCTCGATGTTCTCGAGGACAGTCAGAGGCGCGAGCAGGCTTTCGGTCTGGAAGACGAATGAGATCTTCGACGGACGCAACGTCTCGCGTTCGCCGAGTGCCGGCCAGGTGACGGTGCCGCTGGTGGGCTCGTCGAGCGCAGCAAGGAGGTGGAGAAGAGTCGACTTTCCGCTGCCGGATGGACCGACGAGAGCGATACGATCACCGCGTTCGATCTTGCACGTTGCGTGTTGCAGCGCCACAACCTTGCTGCCGTTCGTTCCGAACACCCGGCCGGCGTCGACTGCTTCGGCGAGTACGTCGCTCACTTTGGATTCTTGACGATCTTGCCGTCCTCTATGCGTATCACGCGATCAGCGTGCTTCGCGATCGCATCGCTGTGGGTGACGATGAGAATCGCGCCTCCGTTCTTTTTGTGCTCTTCGAAGAGCGCGAGGATGCGTTGCTCCGTCGCGGCGTCGACCTCGCCTGTTGGCTCGTCTGCAATGAGAATGGGCGGCTTGGGAGCGAGCGCGACGGCGAGGCCAGCACGCGACGCTTCGCCGCCCGAAAGGTGAGGCGGGTAGGCATGTGCGCGCTCGGTGATTCCGACCAGCCAAAGCACTTCATCGACCCGCGTATCGTCCTTCTGCCCAGCGAGCCCCATTTTGAGCTGAACGTTCTGTCGGACGGTCAGGTGGTCGAACAGATTTCCGCTCTGCAGGAGGATTCCCATCGAGCGGGCACGCAGGCTCGCGCGGGTCTTCTCGTCGCGGCGCGTGAGACGCTCTCCATTGATGTAGACGAAGCCGCCGTCGGGCTCGTCGAGGCCCGCGAGGCACGACATGAGGGTCGACTTCCCGCTGCCGGATGGACCGACGACCGCGACGATCTCCCCCGAATTCACTTCCATGCTCACGCCGCGCAGCGCTTGCGTCTCGTCGTCGCCGACGTGGTAGAAGCGGTAGAGCTCGCTGGCCTCGATCGCCGGCGTTACGGCGGAGGAGAGCGCCGAGCTCCCCGACGGGGATGTCACAGCCAGCGGACGATCAACAGAATCATATCGAGTTTTCGCATATGCGGGCCTGGTAGAGTTCGGCGAAAGACTCTAGCAATTTTGGGGCAAGTTGTTGCAACATAAGCGAGTAAACTCACGTTCGCATCACACTCAGCTAACAGGGAGTGCGCGTGACGACCCAGGTCATCTTCCTCTTTGGCCGGCCCGGAGTGGGCAAGCTCACCGTCGGTGAGCTGCTCGCGGCCGAAACGGGGTACCGCCTTCTCCACAATCATGCGGTGGTGGATCTGGTGACTTCGCTCTTTCCCTTCGGGTCGCCGCCGTTCGTCGCGCTGCGAGAAAAGATCTGGCTCGGCACCATCGACGCTTGCCTCGTCGCTAAGCAGGCGGGAGTGATCATGACTTTCGCGCCGGAGTCGACGGTTACGGACGTATTCATCCCCAATCTCCAACAGCGCGTCATCACCCGTGGCGGCAAGCTCCGCTTCATCGAGCTCCGCTGCGCCGACACCGAGCTCGAGGTTCGCCTCAAGGACGACTCGCGCGAGAGGTTCGGCAAGCTCAGGGACGTCTACACGTTCCGGAAGCTCGACAAGGCCGGCGCTTTCGACCGGCCGGAGATGCCGCCGGCCGAGCTCGTAGTGGATACCACCAATACGAATCCGCTCGAGTCGGCGAGAGCAATCGCGAAACATCTGCATCAAACTTCGCCGCGTTAGATCCATGTAACAGAAGGTCGCCAGGATCGGCTTTGGGCGTTACGTTGGTGCGATCATCAAAGAGATTTTTCGTCTCTTCGAGATCAGCTGCCTAACTCATTCTGGGGATTCCTCTATGAAGTGGCGCGCTCTCTCCGTATCGCTGCGATTCTCTCTCCTCCTCGCGGCCCTCTTCTTTGCCCCGAAATTCCTCAACGCGCAGGCGCAGGCAACGACCGGCGTCATTCGCGGAATCGCCACTGACTCGAGCGGCAATCCCGTCGCTGCGTTCGTCACGGTCCGTAATACCGAGACGAATTACACGCGCACGGTCAAAGCCAGCGAGCAGGGTGTGTTCGTCACCACTCTGCTTCCACTCGGCAATTACCAGGTGTCGGCGCGGGCCGTCGGCTTCTCTCCGGTTGCCAAATCGAATATCGCTGTCACACTCGGGCAGGTGGTGGATCTTCCCCTAGTGTTGGCGCGATCGACGACGCAGCTAGCCGGCGTTACCGTCGTTGCCCAGGTCCCGACCGTCGATCCTACGCTTTCTGCGGAGGCGACACACCTTCCCGCTGAGGTCGTGAGCGCGCTGCCGAACAACGGCCGCAACTATCTCAACCTCACGCTTCTCACTCCGAACGTCGCGGTGACCCAAGGCCCCGACGGTGACGTGCTGAGTGTCGGCGGACAACGCGGCATCCACAACAACGTCTCCGTCGACGGCGCCGATTTCAACAATCCATTCTTCGGCGAGCAGCGCGGTGGACAACGCCCACCATTCACGTTCAACCTCGACGCCGTGCGTGAGATGGTAGTGGTCGCGCAAGGCGCGAACGCCGAGTTCGGCAGATCGAGCGGTGGATTCGTGAACGTCATCACGAAGAGCGGCACGAATGACATGCACGGCACGCTTCACTACTTCGGAAAAGGCGGACCGCTTTCTTCGGATGCAACCCACGCCAACCTCACGCTCAAGCCCGACTTTACGCAGCACCAGTTCGGCCTCACGCTCGGCGGCCCGGTCGTGAAGGACAAGTTCTTCTACTTCCTCGCCTACGATCAGCAGCTTTATAGCGAGGTGAAGCAGAAGACGCGGCCCGCGAGCGCCGAATTCACCGCTCTTACCAGCTACCTCTCCACCGCTTTCGGTGGCGCCCTGGCTCAGGATTTCGGTCCCATCTCGCGGACCAACGACGCGCAGGTTGGTCTCGTCAAGTTCGATTGGCGCATCAACGAGACACACAACGCTTCCCTCAAGTACAACTACACGAACTCACGCCAGGAAAACGGGACTTTCGACGTTGATACCTGGGGCCGCAGCTCCAACGCAATCGAAAAGGATTTCTCCAACGCAGTGAACGGCAGCCTCGTGTCTCACCTGACGAACACGATTGACAACGAGTTCAGGTTTCAGTTCGCTCGTGAAGACAGACCGCGCCCGTACACGGGGCCAATAATTCCCGGGCAGAGCCGGCCATTTTCCGACACGGGAATGGACTTCGTAAATGGCTTCCGCTTCGGAATGCCGTTCTTCATTCCGGTTAAGTCCTACGACACCCGAGTGCAGGCGCTCGACAACGTCTCGTGGATCAAGGGCAATCACATCTTCAAGACCGGCTTCGAGGTGAACAGGACGGCTGAGCATCAGACGTTCATCGGCTTCGCGAACGGCCGCTTCATCTTCAACTCGGTCGCGGGCTTCCAAAGCTATGTGGCCAACCGCAACTACATCGAATGCAGTACCGCGGCTGGCGTATTCGTGAGCAGCAACATTACAGGAACGTGTGTAGCCCCACTGGTCCCTTCGGGTCCAGTGCTCCTCTATCTCCAGCAGGCGGGCGTTGGCGGACGCACGGTGGAGGAAGCGGGAACGCAAGTGATTCCGCAAACCGACATGGCAGTGTTCGTCCAGGACAACTGGAAGGCTACGCCTACTCTCACAGTCAATTACGGGTTGAGATGGGAAGGACAGAAGCAGCCCGATCCGATCACGCCTCCTTCAACGGTGTTTTTCTCCAACTTCATCGGCAAGACGCAAAGTGGTTATCTGTTCCCTTCCGACGGCACGATCCCGTCTGATCTCAAGATGTTCCAGCCGAGGCTCGGTATCGCCTGGGACAGGAATGGTGACGGAACGGACGTCGTGCGCGCCGCGGCTGGACTGTACTACGCGCGCATTCCAGGGCTCAATCTCGCCAGTGCGCGCAGCACGAACGGCTCGATCGGCCAGACGATGTTCCGCAGCAGCCCGGCTTCTCCGTTTCTTGGCCAGCCTCCAGCATACAACTCACTCCTGCCCGCGCCCGCTGCTGGAGCGGTGCCAGACCATCCAGACATCTTCGTTTTCGACCAGGACTTCAAGAACCCGCGGACGTTGAGCGCGTCACTCGGCTACGAAAAGGAAGTGTTCAATCACCTCGCGGCGTCGGTAGCCTACACCTATGCGGCGACCGACAATCTCACCCGCTTCGTCAATCGCAACGACCCGGTTTTCGGCTCACCGTGGGGTACGGGGCTCAACGGTACCACCAACGGCGTTGGCGTCCTAACCGTCATAGAGAGCTCAGCGAAATCGCGCTACAACGGCGTGACGTTCGGGCTTGCAAGATTGGCTGATCCGGATTTCCAGTTCCAGGCCAACTATACGCTCGCCGTCGATAAATCTGACGACGACAACGAGCGCGATCCGTTCAGCTTCCGCTACGCGGCGGCCAACCGGCTCGATCGCGAGTACAACTACAGCGATCGCGACCAGCGTCATCGGCTGAATCTGTGGGCGCTGTACCATTTCCCGTGGGACATCTACGCCAACAACCGCTTCTCCTGGTATTCGGCGCAGCCGACTTCGGAGAAGTGCGTGAATAATGCACCGAGCGGTGTGCGCGCGACTGCGCCGGGGGACAGAATCTGCGCCAACGGAACGATCCTGTTGCGGAACACGATTCGCCGCGACAACGCCTTCGCGAGCTGGGATATCCGCCTGTCGAAGCCTTTCCACACCAGCTCTCGCGGACAGTTCGAGGTGATCGCGGAAGTATTCAACGTCCTGAATCGCGACAACTTCCGCGACCCGTCATCGGCGTCATTGCTGTTTAACTTCGATGGAACGATCCGCAACGGACTCGGGGATCCGAGACAGGCGCAGCTTGGGGTGAGGTACGGCTTTTAAACGCGGATGCTTCTGATTTTAGCGGATGCTTCGGATCTTTCTCTGTAAGGAGAGCTCGGTGCAGCGACTGATGCATCCCGAGCGGCAGTGAACAAGAGTCCCAGCCCTGGTGTTGGGAGCTTTAACGCCAATGGGAACGATCCGAAGCATCCGCTAAAATCCGGAGCATCCGTGTTAATGCTGTCCGTCTCGGTGGCGTGCCGGAGACGGGGCGGCTGGGGCCTCTTGTCCGCCCCACCCTCGGGAGCCAGATTCGGAACGCCTGCACGATCCCACCCCAACCCGAGGATCTACCCATGGCGATCAACATGAAGACGCCGGGCGTTCACCACGTCTCGCTCCGCGTCAGTGATCTCGAACGCTCGAAGAAGTTCTACGTCGAGACGCTCGGCTTCAAGCATTTGATGGACTCCGACAACATCTGCCTCTTCCTCGCCGGCGGCACTGCGTTCGGACTGCGCGGGCCAACCGCGGAGATGCCCAAAGGCGACAAATTCAACCCGCACCGCCTCGGCGTAGATCACATCGCGCTCGCGTGCTCCGACATGTCCGAGCTCAAGCGAGTCGCTGATGCGCTCTCCGCGGCGGGGATCGAGAACACCGGCGCCAAGCGTGACGAGACACTCGGCAAAGACTACGTCGCGTTCAAGGATCCGGATCGGATCGCCTGGGAATTCTACATGTCATGACCATGAGGGCCACACGCGCTCTCGTCATCCTGCTGGCGGCCTCGGCATGCAGCACTCCGCAGCCCACAGTCGCACCCGCGCCCGATCAGCGTGGCGCAAGTGCCGCTCGGCAGGTGATCGTCATCGCCGACGACTACTTCGCATCATGGCGCGAGTCGTTTCCTGAGGTCAACACCAGCAGCGGATTTCCGGGAGCGCGACACGACCGGCTCTCTGACAACACCGCCGCGGGGGAGAGAGCGTGGCAAGCCAAGGAAGATCGCTGGCTCGCGCAGATGCGCGGAATCGACCCAGCGACCCTGATCGGCCGCCCTGAATGGGTGACTTACGGGCTGCTGCGCGAAGAGCTCGAGGCCAGCACGGGGATGCGCGCGTGCAACCTTCGCGTGTGGAACGTGAGCCCGATGATCGGATTCCTGGGCAACTACCCCTCGCTCTCACAACAGCAACCTGTCGGAACCGAAGACCTTCGGGCGCAAGCGCTCACCCGTTGGCGTGCCTTTCCGCATTTCGTCGACATAGAGATCGAGAACCTCCGCGAAGGCGTTCGCGCCGGCTACATCGAGCCCAAAGCGAATGTCACGCGTGTCATCGCGGCGGCGGACAAGCTTCTCTCGACGACACCGACCGCGTCACCGTTCTACGCTCCGGCGAACGCCGATTCGACGCCCGCGTTTCGTCAGGCGTTTGAGGCGGTTGTCGGTCAAGGGATCAATCCCGCTGTGCGGCGCTACCGCGACTACCTCGCAAACGAATACCTGCCGATCGCGCGTGAGAACGTCTCGATCACCGCCAATCCCAACGGGGCCGCATGCAACGCGGCCTCCATTCGCCGCTACACGACGTTGAACCTGTCACCGGACGAGGTCTTCAATCTCGGGACTCAGATCGTAGCGCAGGCAGAATCCGCTATGCGCGTGATCACCGTGGCGCGCTATGGAACGAATGACATCCGCGCTGCAATGCGCCGCGTGCGCGCCGATTCCTCGGCGAGCTTCCACTCGCGAGAAGAAGTGATTCCGGCGACGGAGGCCATACTCACGCGCGTGCGGCAAGCTGTTCCTAAAGTCTTCAACGTCATTCCCAAGGCGCGCCTCGTGGCCGAGCCGTTCCCTGCGTTTCAAGAGGCGGGGCAGCCCCTCGCCAACTACGAGGCACCAGCCGAGGATGGAAGCAGGCCTGGAATCTTTCACGTCAACATGCGTTATGCGATGACGCCAGGCGAAAAGCTCAGAATGGATGGCCTCGCATTCCACGAGGGGATTCCGGGACACCACTTCCAGATCGCCATCTCAATGGAGCATCCCCACTCGCACCCTCTCAATCGCGAGCTCGGCAACTCGGCGTTCGTAGAGGGATGGGCGATCTACGCGGAATCCGTCGCGGACGCGCTAGGACTTTTTTCGTCCGACGCTTCGCGACTGCGCTGGCTGGAGGACAACGTCTACAACGGCGTGGCGGTGGCGATGGAAGCAGGAATGCACGCCAAGGGATGGACGAGACAGCAGGCCATCGACTACGAGCTCGCGCACACCACTCGCACGCCCGAGCAGGCCGCCATCGATGTCGATCGGCGAATTGGCTGGCCGGGTCAAGGCTACTCGTATCAAGTGGGTGCATTGGAAATCCGCAGGCTTCGCGCCGATGCCGAGCGTCAGCTCGGACCG
>Ga0193699_10001245_pt1 | contig 10231 bp, 8 predicted proteins | sample L3c2metaG_FD_160095 | JGI IMG/M metagenome (GOLD analysis project Ga0193699, IMG submission 160095) | Soil microbial communities from a riparian zone of the East river system, Colorado, United States - L3c2 | ecosystem: Environmental > Terrestrial > Soil > Riparian zone | place: USA: East River... | reverse complement strand
CGAGTCGCTGACGACGGGCTCCGTCGCCTTCGTCTTGCCGACGCGCTGCGCGAAGCCCGCGCTCACGAGCCCGTAGATCGCCTTGCCGGCGTCGAACTCGCCGAGCCCGGACTCCTCCATGATCGAGGTGACGTCGCGACGCCCGTCCAGCAGGTCGACCACGAGCTCCTGCTCTCGCGTCAGCACCACCCCGCTCTCCTCGATCTTCTTCCGATCGACGTCGAACACGAGGTCGAACCCGGGGATCTTCTTCTCGATCAACGCCCACTCGTCGACGCGACGCGCGCCCTCGAGCAGCAGCGACTCCGGGTTGATCGACACCTGGAAGTCCTGGTCCTCCGGGCGCACATCCGCCTCGAAGTTGAACGTCCCCTGCATCCAGGTGAAGAGGAAGTACACCGCCTCCTCGATCTGGAGGCGGATCTGCTGGTGCAGCGCCTCCTTCATGATCGCGCCCTGCGCGACCAGGAGCTCGCCGATGCGCTTGTCGCGGTGCAGCGATTGCGCACTGATGGCCGACTCCAGCTGCGCCTGCGTGATCGAGCCCGCCTTGACGAGGATGTCGCCGATGCGATCGCGCCGGTTCACGATCGACGCGTAGCAGATCTGCCCCTTCTCGAAGTAGATGTAGCCGAAGTTGTTGCGATGGGTGACGGCCAGACAGCCGGTCTTCTTCCCCATGGCGAGGAGCTGAAGCACATCGGGGAGGCTGGCTTCCTTGAGACTGCCCTTGATCGCCATCAGCGCAGCTCCTCGACGAGGCGGCCGGCGGCGTCGGGCCACTCCCACACGATCTTCTCGTCGTCGAGGAAGAAGACGTCGGCCGCCTGGCGCACGGAGGCCGGCGGCGTCGTGGCCGCGTTCATCGCCGGCTCCAGCGTCAGCTTCGCGATGGGCAGCGTGAGCGGCGCGCCGGCCGACTCGGCGGCCGCGGCGAGCCGATGGACGGTGCCGATCAGCTCGCGCACGCTCGTCGCGGAGCGCTCAGCGAGATAGGCCAGCAGCTCGGGGGTGGCTGGCATCCGCGCGTCGGCGAGGAAGCGCCCGAACAGCTTCTCGCGCAGCGTGCGATCAGGGGCATGGAGCTCCGCCACGAGCCCGCCCTCGAAGCGCGAGCGCAGCCGGTCCTCGAGTCCCTCGATGTGCTTCGGGGGCACGTCGCTGGCGAACACGAGCTGCTTGCCCGCCGAGTGAAAGTGGTTGAAGACGTGGAACAGCTCGTCCTGCGTGCGCTCCTTCCCGCCGACGAACTGCACGTCGTCGATCAGCAGGGCGTCCGCGGCGCGGTAGCGCGCGCGGAACCGCTCGATCGTCCCGTCCTGGAGGGCGGCGATCAGCTCGTCGATGAACAGCTGCGCGCCGACGCACGCCACGCGGAAGTTCGCCCCGCCGCGCCGCGCCAGCTCGTTGCCGATCGCGTTGAGCAGATGGGTCTTCCCCACCCCGCTCGGGCCGGCGAGGAAGAGCGGGTTGTAGCGATGGCCCGGCTCGGCGATCACCGCGTCGGCCGCGCGCGCGGCCATCTGGTTCGACGCGCTCTCCTCGAACGAGGCGCGGGCGAACGCCGCCTGCGGGCCGGCCGGCGGCACCGCCCCGGCGAGCGCCCGCTCCACGAACGCCGCGGTCTCCGTGAGCCGCTCGGGATCGCGGAACATCTCCGCGCCGCCGAGCGCGGGATCCACGGTGCTGACCTGCTGCTCGAGGTCCCTCAACTGCTCCACGGCCTGCGCGAAGCCGCGCAGGAGCGCCTCCCAGTTGTCCGGCGCCTTCGCCTCCTGCATCAACCGCTCGAGGGGGCGTGTGCGGTAGCCCTCGCCGTTCCAGAATGCCACGGCTTCGCCGACGCGCACCTTCCACGGCTCCATCTGCGCCGCCACCGCGCTGGCAATGTCGGTGAGGAAGCTGAAGAACTCGTTCTGCGCCGCGGCGGTGGGCGAGCCGGCCGGTGCCGGCTCCGGCGCGCCGACGAGCGACGCCACCTGGGCCGGCGTGAGCGTGCCGTCGGTGACCTGCGCGGCGGCCAGGCGATTCAACGCGCCCTGCAGCTCGCGGACGTTCGAGAACTCCACCCGCGCGAGCGCCTCGATGACGCCCGGCTCGAAGGTGATGCTCTTCTCCTCGCACTTCGCCCGCAGGATGGCCACGCGGGTCTCGTAGTCCGGCGCGCCGATGTCGACGATGAGGCCGCCGCTCAGCCGCTGGATCAGCCGCTCGTCCACGTCGGCGATCTCCGCCGGCGGGCGATCGCTCGTCATGACGATCTGCCGCTTGCTGCCCTGGAGCGAGTTGAGGAGCCGGAGCAGCTCGCTCTGCGTCTCGCGCCGGCCGGTGAGGAACTGCATGTCGTCGATCAGCAGGACGTCGACCCGGCCATAGCGCTGCTTGAAGCGGTCCATCTCGCCCGTGGCGATGGCGGCGTGGAGCTGCTCGACGAAGTCCTCGAGCGGGACGTAGTCCACCGCCATGTCGGGGTGCCGCGTCATCGCCTGATTGCCGATGGCGTGGATCAGGTGCGTCTTGCCGAGCCCCGAGCTGCTGTAGACGAAGAGCGGGTTGTAGACGGCGCCTGGCGCATCGGCGACGGCGTGCGCCGCGGCGACGGCCAGCCGGTTGGCCGAGCCGACGACGTAGTTGTCGAAGCGCGCCCGCTTGTCGACTCGCATCCCTACTTGGTGCCCGCTCCGGCGGCGGTCCCCGGCGCGGCGCCGGCGGCGCTGAGGCGGCGCAGCACGAGCTCGGAGATGCCCCGCAGCGTCTCGAACACGCCCGGGCCGTGCAGCGCGTCGGCGGCGAACTCCGGCGCGCCGCGGAAGTTGATCGCATCCGACAGCTCGGACACCGGCAGGATCAGCTCGTGCGGGAGGTCCTGCTTGTTGTACTGCACGACGATCGGCATCGCGCGCGGATCCACACCCTGCTCGGAAAGATTCGCGTGCAGATCCTGGAAGCTCTCGATGTTCTCCTCGAGCTGGCGCGCCTGGCTGTCCGCGACGAACACCACCCCATCGGCGCCCTGGAGCACGAGCCGGCGCGTCGCCTGGTAATACACCTGCCCGGGCACGGTGTAGAGCTGGAACTTCGTCGTGAAGCCGGAGATGGAACCCAGGTCGAGTGGGAGAAAGTCGAAGAACAGCGTCCGGTCGGTCTGCGTCGCGAGCGAGACCATCTTTCCCTTCCGATCCTCCGGCACCTGCCCATAGATGTAATGCAAGTTCGTCGTCTTCCCCGAGCGACCAGGCCCGTAGTAGACGATCTTGCAGGTGATCTCGCGTGTGGCGTAGTTGACGAGCGACACGAGGCGGTGGGCGCGGAGGAGGCTAGGCGCGTCCGAACAGGACGGCGAGATTGCGATTCAGATCGCGCTCGAAATGCTCGGCGAGCGCGGGGGTGGCGGGTGTGGCTTCCAGGGGTGCCGCCGCGACGAGTGCCGCGACCAGTTCGTCGAAATACAGCCGGACGATCCCCAACGAGCTCTCGGGCCCGAAGACCGTCAGGAAAATGTACGATCCACGAGGCCAGAGTGCCTCGGCTAAAAATATCTGACGCGCACGACCTACGTGGTGCAACCCGCGGAACGGGCGTCCGTCGAGCAGCTTGCCCAACTCGCCGGCCGACGCGTGGATGCCGGCGGCCAGCGCGCAGGCGGACATCACGTCGACCGCGCGTGCAAACCCATGCTGGGCCAGCACCTGCCCGCTCGGATGGAGCAGCAACGCCAGCTCGGCATCGGCGTCCAGCACGAATTGCTTCAGCGGCGCCTCGATCCACGACTCGACGACGGTGACGTTGTTCATGCGTCGCCACCCGCCGCGCTGAGCCCTTCGATCGCCTTGAGCAGCTCGACGCGCACGAGCCCGACGTTCACTGCCGACTCCGCGACGACGATGAGGACGAGCGCCCCGCCCCCCACCGCGCAGATCCGTCCACCCGGCGCCTCGAGCTGCATGAACGACACGGCGCCCATGCCGGCGGCGCGTGCGGACAGCCGAGCCTTGCGATAGAGCGACGCGGCCAGGGCGGCGACGCGATCGCCGTCCTGCCCGATCTGCAGGTTGGAATCGACGACGATGCCGTCGCGCTCGCTCACGACGAGCGCCGCCGTCACGCCGCGCTGTCGCGTGAGGCCATCGAGCATGGACGCGAACGGCGTCGCCATCAGAGACGCCCTCCCAGCCATTTCCGGGCGCGCTCGCTGCATCGATCGAGCAGCCGCCGCACGAGCCCGAGCGGCGTGCTGCGCGACGTCGCGAGCACCAGCAGTCCGTCGCTCGGCGAGGGGGCCATCGCCACGACCGCCACCTCGGTCTCGAACACGATCGACGTCCACTCGCCCAGCGCGAGGTGACGCGTCGCGCGCCGCGCCGAGTCGGTGACGCCGCTCAGCTCCGCCCCTACGTCCTGCGCCACGTCGCGCCCGTCGTACGCCACGTAGGCGCCAGCCAGCACGAGTCCGTCGCGGTCGAGCAGCAGGGCGGTCTGCTCGGCGTCGGTGAGCACGTCGGCAAAGAGGTAGCGTGGATCGTGCGCGGTGCCCAACGGCAGACGAGGCTCGCTGCGGTGCTCCACCGCCGGCGACGCCGGCGACGCCGACGGCGAGCCGGCGGGCCGGCGCGCGGCGCGCACGTTCGCCAGCGCGAGCGCCACGCCCTCGTCCTCGTCTCCGGCGGCGGCCGCCTGGGTGAGGTACTCCTCGGCCTCGGGGAGCCGCCCCTGCTGGAAGCAGACGAAGCCCATGCCCCGCAGCGCGCCGGCGTGGCCGGGCGCGAGGCGCAGCACCATGTCCCACTCGTCGAACGCGCGCTCCAGGTCACCGCGATCCACGGCGATGCGTGCCAGGAGATCGTGCCCGTCGGCGAAGTGCGGATGCCGCTCGAGGCCGCGCATCGTCACCTTGAGCGCGAGATCGAGCTGGCCCTGCTTGCGCAGCGCCTCGCCCAGCGGGACGAAGACGCGGCTGCTCGGATCGCGGGCCAGCTCATCGCTCAGGCGGCGCACGTCGTCAGACATCGGCGTGCGCCTCGATCAGATGGACCATGCGCGTGAGCGTCTCCAACGCGGCGTGCACGCGGGCCACGTCGGCGGAGGCGGGGGCGAGCCGCAGAAAGTGCTCCCAACTGGCGCGCGCGTTGCCGAAGTCGCCCACCCGGACGGCGGCGAAGCCGAGGTCGAGATGCACCGCGGGGGTGAGCGGATCGGCCTGGACGGCGCGCCGCAGGACCTCCACCGCGTCGGCGTGCCGCTTGAGCTGCGCCAGCGCGCGGGCGGCGACACGGTGCGCCTCGCTCGATGTGGGGTCCACGCTGAGTGCCGCGCGGGCAGCCGTGAGGGCCTCGTCGGGCTTGCCCGCCGTGATGCAGCTCCACGCCCGCTCGATGGCCGAATCGGCGCCGCGAATCGCCGCCAGATTCGGCATCGACGGTCGATCGGGCGGCCGCAGCTCGACTACGCCGGTGGACACGAGACCGTAGGCGATCTTCGCGATCTCGAACTCGCTCCGCCCCAGCGATCCGGCGATCCCGCGCAGGTCCTGGGTGCCGTCGATCGCCATCAGCACTTCCCACTCGTGCGGCAGGAGGTCCAGCACCGACGCACGGTCGTCCTCCACCGGCGCCAGCGCGGGGATGACGCTCAGGCTCGGCACCTTGTCGGCGATGCGCGACCACTCGTCGATGCGGCGCGCGCCCTCCATCAGGAGCGACTCGGTGGAGATGCGGATCTTCGCGTCGATCGGCACGTCGCTCACCGGGCGCTCCTCGAACGAGAAGAACCCTTCGCGCCAGGACATCAGCTCGAACACCACGCTCTCGATCGCCTGATGGAGATGGCGCTCCATCTCCTTCTGCGACACGATGCCGGCGTGCACCAGACGGTCGCCGAGCCCGGTGCCGGTCGCCACCGGGATGGCGGCGGCCGCGGCGAGATCGGCGTCGGAGAGCTTCCCGGCGTGGCGCAGGATGCGCTCGATGGACGTCGGGTTGCTCTTCACGCTGGCGTGAATGACTTTGCCGCCCTCGAACAGGACGAACCCCTCGTCGTCGCGCAGCTCGGACGTCACGCGCAGCGCCCCCGTCTTCCGGCTCAGGTCGAGGAGCTGGAAGACGTCGTGGATGCCGAGCTCGCGGAGCGGTCCCTCGATCGCCATGTCAGCCCGCCGGGGTCGCGAAGATGGCGTGCAGGTCGGCGGCGGTGCGCGCGTCGCGACGCGCGCGGCGCGCGAACTCCCCCGCCGGCTCGAGCTCGATCACGCGGCGCCAGCGCTCGATCGCGTCGCGAAAGCGCTTCTGCTCGTTCAGCAGCATGCCATCATAGTACAGCGCGCCGGCGTGGTTGGGATCGAAGCGCAGCACGCGCCGGAACGCCGTCAGCGCGTCGCCCTTCCGCGCCACGGCCAGCAGCGTCTCGCCCAGCGCGAGCAGGGCGTCGAGGTGATACGGATCGCGCTCGAGCAGCGCGATGAGGAGCTGCAGCGCGTCCGCGCCCTTGCCGCCCATGCGGCGAATCGCCGCCAGCTCGAGCGTGGCCTCCGCGTACGTCGGCACGGCGTCGAGCGCCCGCTCCAGCTCGTCCTCCGCCTCCTTCCACTGGCCGCGCTCGCGCAGCAGGCGGGCGAGCTGGAAGCGCACGACCGCGAAGTCGGCGTCGAGCTCCAGGGCATGCCGATACGCCGCGAGCGCTCCCTCGTTGTCGCCGACCGAGCGCGCGATGTCGCCCATCTTCTGGTGCACGTCGGCGCGCAGGGGCGCGAGCGTGCGCGCCTGGTCCAGCGCGGCCAGCGCCGCCGCCGGATCGCCGGTGTCGGCGCGCGCGGCGGCCGCCAGCATGAGCGTCTCGACCGACACCGGCACGGTCGCCATGAGGGCCTCGGCGATCGGCAGCGACTCGCTGCCGCGCGCCATCGCCAGCAGGGCCCACGCTTCTCCCACGCGGGCGCGGGCAGTGTCCGGCGCGGCGCGCTGCGCCTCACGGTACCGCTCGAGCGCCTCGCCGTGGAGACCCTGCCGCGCGTAGATGTCGCCGAGGAGGGTGTAGCCTTCGGCGCGCGGCGCGCCGCGCGCCAGCGCACGGCTCACTTCGGCCGCGGCGCGCTCGTACAGGCCCATCCCCAGGTAGTCCGCCGCCATGGCGAAGGCGTCGGCGCCCGCGTCGCCCTGCACGGGCTTCGTCGGCGCCGGCGTCGGCGCCAGCGACGTGAACAGGGTGTCGAGCACTCCGGCATCGAACTCGAAGTCCTCGACGTTCTCCTCTTTGCGCTCCACCGCCCCGATGTCGGGCTGGATCGAAAGGTCCGGGTCCTCGTACTCGAGGTCGATCGCCAGCTCGAACTTCTGCGCGACGTAGTACGGATCCAGCTCGAGCGCCCGCTTCGTCTCGCGCAGCGCGCCCTCGAAGTCGCCCAGGTTCGAGAGCGTGAAGCTCAGGTTGTAGTGCGCCTCGGCGTACTCCGGCTTCGACTGCACGGCGCGTGCGAAGGCGTTGCGCGCATCCTCGTACTTCCTGAGCTCCGACAGCACGAGCCCCACGCCGTTCCACGCCGCCGGATCCTCCGGCGACGTCTGCAGCACCGTGCGATACGCCTCGAGCGCGAGCTGGAACCGCTTCCCCTTGCTGAGCAGGAGCGCGAGGTTCAGGCGCGCCTTGATGAACGTCGGCTGGGTCTCGAGCGCGACACGGAACGCGGCGACGGCGGCGTCGGTGTCGCCGCGGTGGTACAGCGCGACGCCGAGGTTGTTGTGCGCGATCGCGTACCCGAGCTCGGCGTGGACGGCGCGCCGATAGCTCTCCTCCGCCTCCTCGAAGCGCCCTTCCTGGTGCAGCGACACGCCGCGCTCGTTCCAGAGCTTGGGACTGTCGGGCTGCGTCTTGAGCAGCTCGTCGTACAGCTCCACGGCCTGGCGCGCCTCGCGCCGCAGCAGGTGCACCTCGGCCATCGCCTGCAGCACCAGCGGGCGGTCCTCGCCGCGCTCCAGCGCCTTCGCGTATTCACGGAGCGCCTCCGCGTAGTACCCCTTTTGTCTGAACGCGAGTCCCAGATTGAACTGAGCCAGCTGCCCCTCGGCGTGCACCTCCATCTGCGTCTGGCGCCCGTCGGCGCGCGCCGCGTGCAGCGCTTCCAGGCGCTGCGGCCGCTGCTGGTCGATCGCCAGGTTGGCCTGGGCGCGCGACAGCGTCGGATTGAGCTGGATGGCCTTGCGCGTCACGCTGCGCGCTTCTTCGTGGCGGCCCATGTCGCCCAGCACGAACCCCATCAGGTAGTACGCGTCGGGGTTCTGCGGGTTGAGCTCCACCGCCTGCTTCAGCGCGTCGAGCGCGCCCTCGTTCACGCCGCGGTTGTAGAGGACCTCGCCGATGTAGAAGTTGACGACGGAGCTCGTCGGGTCGAGCGCGAGGGCGCGCTGCAGGTAGCCGAGCGCGCGATCGAGGTCACCATTCGTACGCTCGGCGAGACCGAGCTGCACGAGCGCCCCGATGTCGCTCGGGTAGTGCCGCAGGAGCTCGGTGAACTGCTCCACCGCCTGGGCGGTCTGCCCCAGGAGTGCGTGCGTGCGACCCAGCTCCCATCGGACATCCCGGTCGGACGGCCGCAGCCGCAGCTTCTCGGCGAGGTCGCTGACTTTCTTGTCGTAGTAGCCGGTGTTGAAGTAGGCGATCTCGAGGTTGCGCTGCGCGACCTGCATCTTCTGGTCGAGCTCGAGCGCGCGCATGAACGCGCTCACCGCCTCCTCGTACAGCCCCTTGTTGTAGTACAGCACCCCGAGATTGTTGTGCGCCCCCGCATCCGACGGATCGATCCGCCGGGCGAACGACCGCAGGACGTCGCGGTCGCGCTCCGAGGTGAGACGGGGGGCCGTCACGAGGCGGGCAAGGTTGGACGCTATGCGACGCGCACGGCGCGCAGGATGGCCTGCAGCGAAGCGGGATCGGGGAGCAGGAGAAAGAACCCACGCAGCTTCTCCGCCACGTCGGTCATGTAGAACTCGCTCTCGACGCAGAACACATAGTCCCGGTCGCTGCCGAACTGCAGGTACGCCGTGGTGAGCACCGCGGTGCTCATGTCCACGGCCAGGCTCGGCGGCGACGGCAGCAGCATCATCCCCATGAAGTCGCTCAGCGCGTTCATGTAGGCACTGCTGAGGATGTTCCCCGCCTCCTTGATCGCCGACTGCTCCATCTCGCCGAGCTCCGTGGACGACCCCTGTGGCCGGCGCAGCATCAGCTCGGCGAGCCGCACGGCCGTCGGCTTGGGGAACACCAGCAGCGTACGTCCCGTGAGGTCGCCGAGCATGTGCATGAGCACGGCGGCCACTGGCTCTTCGGGCGCCGAGATCTGCGGCGGCACTTCCTCGAGGCGCGAGACGTTGATCGTCGGCACGCTGATCATGATCGTGCTGTTGATCATCTGCGAGAGCGCGGTCGCGGCGTGCCCGGCCCCGATGTTCGCCACCTCGCGCAACGCGTCGAGTTGCAGCGCCTTCAACGAGCGCATGTCGTCCATTGGAAGTACCATTTAAAGAAGACTGCTCACGTCGATGATCAGCGCCGGGGCTCCGTCGCCGAGAATGGTGGCTCCGCCGAACAGCGTGAGCCCGTCCCGCACGCCGTCGAACTGCTTGACGACGATCTCCTGCTGGCCGATCAGCGCATCGACGACCAATGCCGCCCGTCGCTCCACCATATCGCCGACGCCCACCTGCTCGCGGCCGCTCGGCCGCTCGCCGTCGAACCCCATGAGCTGGCGCATCCGCATCACGGGCAGCACCTCTTCGCGCAGCATCAACACTTCCTTGCCCTTCACCGCGCGCAGGATCGACGGCACGAGCTCCACCGTCTCGCTCACGTGCGTCATCGGGACAGCGTACGTCTCCTCGCCGATGCGGGCGAGCAGCGAACGGACGATCGCCAGCGTGAGGGGCAGGCGCATCGTGACCGTGGTGCCCTTGCCGGGCACGGTCCGCATGTCGACCGAGCCGCCCAGGGTGCGCACGCGATTGTAGACCGCGTCGATCCCGACGCCGCGGCCGGACAGGTCGGTGACCGTCTCGGCCGTGGAGAACCCTGGGCGAGAGATGATGCGGAACAACTCCTCGTCGGAGAGCTCGGTCTTGGTCTGGTCCACGAGCCCGCCTTCCTTCGCGCGCTGCAGGACGCGATCGCGGTCGATCCCCTTGCCGTCGTCGGTGACGCGAATGGCGACGGCATCGCGGTCGCGCAGCGCGCTGAGCGTGAGGCGGCC
>Ga0193699_10001244_pt1 | contig 10232 bp, 7 predicted proteins | sample L3c2metaG_FD_160095 | JGI IMG/M metagenome (GOLD analysis project Ga0193699, IMG submission 160095) | Soil microbial communities from a riparian zone of the East river system, Colorado, United States - L3c2 | ecosystem: Environmental > Terrestrial > Soil > Riparian zone | place: USA: East River... | reverse complement strand
CGGATTTTCTATAAAAATCCGCCACCGACATAGACCGTCCATCATCGGCTTTGTGCCGCTCGGGCTGGCCTCAATGACGGAAGATTTGAACGCGGATGCTTCGGATCGGGGCGGATGCTTCGGATTTCTTTTTGTATCTGCGCTCGGAACGATCCGGAGCATCAGCCAAAATCAGGAGCATCCGTGTTAACTACAACGCCGCTCCGTGACATTTCTTGAACTTCTTCCCCGACCCACACGGACACGGATCATTCCGCCCGACATTGCTCCAATCCTTTGACCCGCCCGGAGCACCCGCCACGCCAGGAATTGGGCCGCCAGCCAATGCCTTGCTGAGTGACGAGCTCTTGCCGCCGACGTGCACCGTCGGGTCGGGACGAACCGCAGTTCCACGCTTTGGCGCTTCGGCCGGCGCAATGTCGAGCGTGGCGTCAGTGCCCTCCTCTTCCCCAGGAGGCACATCCTCCAGCACTCCCAGCGCGTTGTATCGCCTGGCCGGACCGGAAGGGGCTCGCGGCTCTCCGTTCTCCGAGCCATCATCGCTGAGGAACATCGGCGGCAGTCCCCTCGGCTGCTCGAATTCGATGTTGGCGCGAAGGAATCGCTCCGTGAACGTGTTGTGGATGTCGCCCATCAGGTCCACGAACATGTTGTACGCCTCGTGCTTGTACTCGATGAGCGGGTCCTTCTGGCCCCACGAGCGGTAGCCGATCGCATTGCGAAGCTGGTCGAGATCGTAGAGGTGATCCTTCCACTTCTCGTCGAGCACGTGCAGCATGACCAGGGAAAGCACTTGATGCCCGTAGTCGCCCAGGCTCGCCAGCTTGTCGCCGAACGCCTTGCGTCCCGCCTCGATCCCACGCGTCTCTGCCTCTTCCTCGCTCGTAGGAAGACTGCCGTCCTCGAAGCCCGGTACCGTCAGCATGTAGTGCATCAGCAGATCCTGACGCACGAGAGCGAAATCCCATTCTTCCTGCGTATCGAACGTGTTCAGCATGTTCTCGACGCGCTTCGATACGCCCTTCTCGATCATCTTCTCCGCTTCAGCCTTCAGCTCCTCACCACCCTCGAGCGCGAACGAGCGCAGCGAATAGATCACCTCGCGCTGCTGATTCATCACGTCGTCGTACTCGAGCAGCCGCTTGCGTGATTGGAAATTCTGGAGCTCTACGCGCTTCTGCGCCTGCTCGATGGAGCGCGTGATGAGGGAGTGCGTAAGCATCTCTCCCTCCTCCGCGCCCATTCGATCCATGAGCTTGGCGATACGGTCCGACCCGAAGAGACGCATGAGATCGTCTTCGAGCGAGAGAAAGAACTGCGACGCACCCGGATCGCCCTGGCGGCCCGCGCGTCCACGCAGCTGGCGGTCGATGCGACGCGACTCGTGGCGCTCGGATCCAATGATGTGGAGTCCACCCCACTCTACCACATCGACGATTTGGTTTTCAGCATCCTTCCGCTGGGACGGCTTCGACTCCGTAACGCCGGCGCCGAGTTTGATGTCGGTTCCACGACCGGCCATGTTGGTGGCGATCGTCACGGCTCCGGGCTGTCCAGCGAGCGCGACGATTTCGGCTTCGCGCTGGTGGTACTTCGCGTTCAGTACTTCGTGCGGAATTCCCGCGCGCTTGAACATGCGCGCCAGCGTCTCGGATACTTCCACGCTCACCGTTCCAACGAGGACCGGGAAACCAAGCCCGTGCAGCCGCTGCGTCTCTTCCAGGATCGCGTTGTATTTCTCGCGCCTGGTCTTGTAGACAAGGTCCTGCCTGTCGTCGCGGATGACCGGCCGGTTGGTCGGGATCACCGAGACGCCGAGCTTGTAGATCTGGTGAAACTCCGTCTCTTCGGTCTCGGCCGTGCCGGTCATTCCCGACAGCTTGTCATAGAGGCGGAAGTAGTTCTGGATCGTGATCGTGGCGAGAGTCTGCGTCTCGCCCTTCACCTGCACGCCTTCCTTCGCTTCTACAGCCTGGTGCAGACCTTCAGACCAGCGGCGCCCGTGCATCGTGCGGCCCGTGAACTCGTCGACGATCAGCACCTGCCCTTCCTGCACGACGTAGTTGACGTCGCGCTCGAACAGCGCGTGAGCGCGCAGCAGCTGGTGCACGATGTTGAGACGCTCGCTCCTGGCGGCGTACTCACGATTGAGCTTGTCGCGCGCGGCCAGCTTCTCCGCGGGGTTCAGAACGGGATCATGGTCGATCGCGTGCACTTCCTGCGACAGATCCGGCAGCACGAACTCGTCGTGCGCCTGCGGGGACATGAAATCGACCCCCGCGTCCGTGAGGTGTACGGTATGGCCCTTCTCATCGAGAACGTAGAGCATGTCGTTCTCGATGTCGCGGAACTCCTGCTTGCTCGCGGGAAGCCGGCGATCGGCGATGTGCTGCAATTCCATCTTCTGCACGAGCTGCTTGGCGCCTGTCTCGTTCAGAACCTTCTGGAGTCGCTTGTTCTTCGGTCCACCGAGCTGCGCCTTGTAGAGATTGATGGCAGCTTCGTCGTTGTCGCCTGCCTCGAACGCCTTCTCGCCCGCGGCTACCAGCGCATTGACCAGATCGGTCTGTCTCCGTACAAGTCGCGCCACGGCGGCGTTGTGCTGCGCATACTCGGCGTCGCTTTCGTTCCCGACCGGACCAGAGATGATGAGCGGAGTCCGCGCTTCGTCGATGAGGACAGAGTCCACTTCGTCGACGATCGCATAGACGTGGTTTCGCTGAACTCGCTGCTCCAGCGATTGCACCATGTTGTCGCGCAGGTAGTCGAAGCCGAACTCGTTATTCGTGCCGTAGGTGATGTCGCACTCGTAGGCGGCGCGCCTCTCCTGAGTGCCTGGGTCGGTGTCGTCGATGCACCCTACAGTGAGTCCGAGATACTTGTAGACGTGACCCATCCACTCCGAGTCGCGTCGGGCGAGGTAGGAGTTGACGGTGATGAGGTGCGCGCCCTTTCCCGGCAGCGCGTTCAGATAAAGCGGGAGCGTGGCGACGAGCGTCTTTCCTTCGCCGGTGGCCATCTCCGCAATGCGCCCGCTGTGCAGCTGGATGCCTCCCATCAGCTGCACGTCATAAGGCACCATGTTCCAGTCCATCTCCTGACCGGTGACCGTAACTTTGGTCCCGAGGAGACGACGTGCGGCTTCGCGAACTGTGGCGAAGGCTTCCGGCAACAGCTCGTCGAGAACGTCGGCGATCGCCGTACGAAGCTCCGCTTCGACACCTCCGCGCCCATCGACTCCGCTCAGCTCGTTGTCCAGCTCCTCGCGCTCAGCGGGATCGGCGGCGACGCGCTTCCGGTTTCCGAGATCAGCGATGCGCGCTTCAATGGCGGTCGTGACTTCACGGATACGCGCGCGGAACTTCTCGGTCTGACCGCGAAGCTCCTCTTCGGAGACGGTCTGGAGGCGGGCGTACTGCTCGTTGACCTCGTCGACGATCGGTTGAACGCGCTTGCGCTCACGATCGTGGCGAGTTCCGAACACTCCGCTCAGCAGGCCTGTCAGCATTTCCCTGTATTCCTCGGACGAATCACGTCCGTCTCAACGATAGAGCCCGCGAGCATCGATGAACCGCTCGACACTTTCGGGCACGAATCCCTTGATCGATTTTCCCGCGCGCAGACGGTCCCTGATCTCCGTCGACGATACATCGACCCTTCGCGTAGATACGGCTTTGACGCCCGGCGCGATTGGCGCCACCGGCGCGCCCTCCACATCCGTTCTGCGCATCACCGCCAACGTTGCCAGCTCACGAATTCGCCCGGGATTCCGCCACTGCTCGATCCCTGCCAGCGCATCCTCTCCGAGCAGCAGAAAAAGCTCCGCGCCCGGATGTTTTTTCGACAAATGCTCCAGCGTGTCGACAGTGAAAGATAACCCCTTACGGGCGATTTCTGTGTCATCGACGGTGTAATTCGCGTCGTCCGCGACGGCCAGGCGAACCATTTCGAGGCGGTCCTGTGGGGACGCTATCGCCGGCGAGTGGATCTTGAACGGCTGGGTCGCGGCAGGGATGAAGATCAGGCTGTCGAGACCCAGCGCTTCACGTGCGTCGGAGGCCAGAAGTAGGTGGCCAACGTGGGGAGGATCGAACGTGCCGCCGAAGACCCCAATTCGCACTTGGCTACGTCGCTGGTGTCGAGGGCGCTGGCCCGCATGCTTTCAAGACATCACGGTCGTTCGTGTAAGCCTTGCGCATCGCGTCGCAAAGGTCGCGGGCGTCTTCGGTGTATTTGATCGCCTTGTAGGACTCGAGCAGCCTCAGGTAGGCATCCTTGGACTTCTTCGAGTTCGGATGCTTTTGAATCACGTCCTTGAAATAGAGGATTGCCGAATCGAATGCCTTCCGCTTCAGGTACAGGTAGCCGGTGGTGTAATCCTTCTCCGCGAGCCATTCATCCAGCTTCGTGAGCTCGTCTTGCGCGCGTTTGGCGTACGGCGAATCCGGATAGCTGGCGAGCAGAGATTCGTAGGCAGTGATCGCGGACCGCCCGTAGGTGGCGTCCAGCTCCGGGTGCCGCCACTCGCGCGCATATGCGCGCCCCGACAGGAATAGCGCGTCGTCGACGAGCGAATCCTGTGGGAATGCATCGATCAGCCGGTTGTACGTGGCCGCCGCAAGCAGCTCCTCACCATTCTTTGCGTGCGACTGGGCGAGGTAGTAGAACGCGAGCGGCAGTCGCGGATCGCGGGCGGGCAGATCGAGCGTCAGCTTCTCGAACGCCTTGGCCGCGTTATCAAAGTGCCCCGCCTTATACTGCGCCATCGCGGCCTGATAGAGCTTGTCCGCGGACGTGTAGATCTTGGGATCGAATGGAGGCTTGCAAGCCAGCGGTGCTGCGAGCAGCAGAGCCAGCAATATTGGTCTGAATCGGGACATCCGAATGATTTACCCTCGGCGGTCGAGCATGTTCACGCGGACGGGCGTCCGATCGAATGATACCGCACGCCCAACTCCCGCATCTTCTCGACGTCGTAAAGATTTCTGCCATCGACGATGACAGGCTGCTTGAGCGTGCGCTTCACCCGCTCGAAGTCCGGGTGGCGATACTCGTTCCAGTCAGTGACCACTACCAGCGCATCCGCACCCGGGAGCGCCTCATAATTAGTCTCAGCATAATCTATTCGGTTGCCGAGCAAAGTCCGCGCGTGGTCCATGGCCGCTGGGTCGTGCGCACAGATCGAAGCCCCTTCCTCGAGCAGTCCTTCGATCAAGGTGATGGACGGCGCCTCGCGCATGTCGTCGGTGCCCGCCTTGAAGGCAAGCCCCCACAGCGCGACGCGACGACCCTTGAGCCTGTCGCCGAGTGCGCACTTGATCTTCTTGATCAGCACGCGCTTCTGCCTCTCGTTGGCCGTCTCCACCGCGGCCAGCACATCGAGAGAAACCCCTGATTCGGCGGCTATCCTGACGAGAGCCTTGACGTCCTTCGGGAAGCACGAGCCGCCGTATCCGGGTCCGGGGAAAAGGAATGACTGCCCAATGCGCGCATCGCTCCCGATCCCCCTCCGCACTGAATCGACGTTCGCCCCGAGCTTGTCGCAGAGGTTGGCGATCTCGTTCATGAACGAAATGCGCGTCGCCAGCATTCCATTCGCGGCGTACTTGGTCATTTCCGCCGAAGGAATGTCCATGAGGAGAATCGGCTTTCCGGTGCGCACGAATGGGGCGTACACCTCCATCATCACCTTGCGCGCGTAATCGCTCGCGAACCCGAGCACGACTCTGTCGGGACGCATGAAATCCTCGACCGCGTCGCCTTCCTTGAGGAATTCCGGATTGCTGCAAAGGTGGTACTGGAACTTCGCTTCCTTAGCGACGGCAAGGCCGATCTTCGCCGCGCTACCGACAGGGACGGTGGATTTCGTCACAACTACGACTTCGCGCGTCATGTGACGACCGACGAGCTCGGCCACCTTGAGCACGTGCTTGAGATCGGCGGAGCCGTCCTCGCCCGGAGGCGTTCCGACAGCGATAAAGATTACCTCGGCCGACCCGATCGCTTCGGGAAGATCCGTCGTAAACGAGAGCCGCCCTTCCTTCTGGTTGCGCTCAACGAGCGCTTCCAGTCCGGGCTCGTAGATCGGAATGTCGTTCTGCTTGAGCCGCGCGATCTTCTTCTCGTCGATGTCGGCGCAGGTGACGTTGCTGCCCGTTTCCGCGAGACACGCGCCTACAACGAGTCCAACGTAGCCGGTACCAACTACGGAAATGTTCACGGGTCCGTTCGGTTATGCTGTGGCGTAGGATGCGGTTGACGCGAGCGAGACGATGCGGCCTTTGCCCTTAGCGAGCTTGGCCGTGGCGTTCCTCGTGTCCACTATCACTCCGGCGAGAGCCACCACGCGCTGGTAGTCGACCGAGGAGTGATCGGTCACGATGACTACGGCATCCGCAGAAGTGAGCTCTTTGTCGGTGAGCGCGACGCTCGAGTACTCGTGCCCGTCTTCCCGGTACTTCGGCACGAATGGGTCGTGATAGACGACGGTCGCACCCTGGCTCTCGAGCAGCCGAATTACGTCGAGTGCCGGACTTTCGCGCATGTCGTCGATGTCCTTCTTGTAGGCGACGCCGAGAACGAGTATGCGACTGCCGTTGACGGCCTTTTTCTCATCGTTCAGCGCCTGGGCGACTTTTCTCACCACCACGGCCGGCATCTCGCTGTTGATCTCGCTGGCGAGATCGATGAAGCGCGTCTTGTAGTTCAGCGTCCTCATTTTCCAGGCGAGATAGTGCGGGTCGAGCGGTATGCAGTGTCCGCCGATCCCGGGGCCAGGCGTGAACTTCATGAACCCGAACGGCTTCGTCGCTGCCGCTTCGATCACTTCCCAGATGTTGACGCCGAGCTTGTCGCAGACGATCGCCATCTCGTTGACGAGACCGATGTTCACCGAGCGAAACGTGTTCTCGAGCAGCTTTACCAGCTCGGCAGTCTCGGTCCCCGAGACCGGCACGATCGTGTCCAGACACGTCGCGTAAAGCGCTGTCGCGACCTCGGTGCAGGCGGCTGTGATTCCACCAACGATCTTCGGCGTGTTCTTCGTGTTCCACGTCGGATTGCCTGGATCGATCCGTTCCGGACTGAAGGCGAGAAAGCAATCCTGTCCCACCGTCAGTCCAGCGGCTTCGAGCTTCGGAAGCAGCAGCTCACGCGTCGTTCCGGGATAGGTCGTGCTCTCGAGCACCACCACGATGCCAGGCCGGCAGTTGCGGCCGATCGCGTCGGCTGCGGCGAGGACAAAGCCCATGTCAGGGTCGCGGGTCTTGGCCAGCGGAGTCGGCACCGCAATCGAGATGGCGTCCATCTCCTGCATCCTCGACTCCTTGCTCGTCGCTTCGAACTTTCCCGACTTGACGAGCCTCGCGACCTCGCCGCTCGGAACGTCCTGGATGTGAGACTTCCCAGCCATCAGCTCACGGATCACCCGTTCACTGACGTCGTAACCGATCACCTTGAATCCCGCGTTCGCAAATTCGAGCGCGAGCGGCAACCCGACGTAGCCGAGTCCGACGACTCCGATGCAGGCAGTCCTGTTCTCAATCTTGGCGAGCAGTTGATCCTTGAGTTGCACCTTGAGCTCTCTTATGGAGTTGGAATGTTCTTCAGCGCCCGTAAAAACCACGCACCGCATCGACTACTTCGTCGAGCTGCGATTGCGCTAACTCGGGGTAGACCGGCAAGGAGATGACTTCTCTGGTTGCGCGCTCGCTCTCCGGAAATGCTCCCCTCTTGTAAGAGAGGTATTCGAAACACGGCTGCAGATGGAGCGACAGCGGATAATAGACGGCTGACCCGATGCCCTTCGTCTTGAGATGCGCCTGCAGGTCTTCGCGTCGCGCGACCCGCAGAGTGTATTGATTGTAGATCGACTCGTTTGCCGGATCGATCGTCGGAGTGCGAACATCGTCGAGATCGGCAAACGCGGAATCGTAGTACGCCGCATTCTTGCGCCGCGCCGAGCTCCACGACGACAGCATCGTCAGCTTCGCCGAAAGAATCGCCGCCTGCAGGGCGTCCAGTCTGCTGTTGTAGCCGACCTCTTCGTGATAGTAGGTCTTCAGGCCGCCATGAACGCGAAGGCGGCGCAGCCGGGTTGCCAGGTCGTCGCGCTGTGTGACGATCATTCCGCCGTCGCCGTAGCCACCGAGGTTCTTCGACGGGAAGAAGCTGAACGTGCCAATCGTGGCCGCTTCGCCGGCCATTACCCACTTCTCGTCCACCTTTCGCCGCGCTCCGATCGACTGCGCTGCGTCCTCGATGACAGGAATGTCGCCGGCCGCGTCCATGATCGTCTCGATCGGAGCCATCTGGCCGAACAGATCCACGGCGATGACCGCGCGGATCGAGGGCTTGATGCTGCCGGCAATTGAATCAGCTGAGAGGTTGAACGTGTCGGGCTCGATGTCGGCGAACACCGGCCGCGCGCCAACGTTGTGAACGGCGCCGGCCGTCGCAAAGAAAGTGAAAGGCGTCGTCAATACCTCGTCGCCGCGACCAACGTCCAGTGCGCGAAGCGCCAGCAGGATCGCATCGGTGCCGTTCGCGCAACCGATGGCGTGCGTCGCATGCGAGAGCTGAGCGACTTCGCGCTCGAGCCGTTCGACTGGCTCGCCGAGAATGAATGCCTGATCCTCGACGACCTTCATCATCGCGTTCACCACGGAATCGCGGACCGTCGTGTATTGAGCTTTCAGATCGAGAAGTGGAACCGCCATCTACCTCTGGTCTCCAATGCGTTCGGGGTAAGCCTTTAAAGATACACGACTTAGGCTCATACCTGGGCTCGAAGGGGCAATGGGACTTCCCGCCCTGTCTTGGCCGATTCGTAGATGCCAAGAATGAGCTCGAGGGACTTTCTGCCGGCCCGTCCATCCGTGTCGGGCTTGGCTTCCCCTCGCAGCACCGAGAGGACGTTCCTGTAATAGCCCTGGTGCCCGAGCCCGTATACGTCCGGCGGATTGGTGTTCGCCGCCTCTATCAGCTTGTCGTCGTCGTCGGCTTCGGCGAATTCCCAGTGCTCGATCTTGTTGACAGCGGTACCGCCGATCTTCGCTGAGCCTTTCTCCCCGAGGATCGTGAGCGAGCCCTCGAGATTCCGTGGGTAGGCGAGCATCGTCACCTCGATCGCGCCGAGTGCCCCCGAGCGGAACTTGAGGATGGCAATCCCCGAATCCTCCGTCTCGATGCGGCGCGCCAGCGTCGCTGTCTTGGCCATCACGCTTTCCACAGGCCCCATGATCCACTGGATGAGATCGACGTAATGCGACGCCTGGTTCATGAAGGCCCCGCCATCGAACTCCCACGTCCCACGCCACGGCGCCTGATCGTAGTACTCCTGCGGACGCGCCCAATGCACCGCGCAGCTCGCCATGTAGATCCGGCCAAAGCGGTTGCGGTCGACGGCGCGCTTGAGCAGCTGGACGGGCGGATTGAGCCTGTTCTGTTTGACCACGAATAGCTGGACGCCGGCTTTGTCACAGGCCTGAACGAGGGCGTCAGCGCCGGTCAACGAGATGGCCATTGGCTTTTCCATCACGACGTGCTTTCCCGCCTTCGCCGCCGCTATTCCCTGCTCCGGGTGCAGCCCCGACGGCGTCGCGATCGTAACGACATCGGCGTTGCTCTCGGCCAGCATTTTCTCATACGAAGAGAAGTACGGGACCTTCCACTCCAGACCTGCTCGTTTCGCGCGCTCCGGATCCGCGTCGGAAACCGCGACCAGCTCGAGTCCGTCGATCTTGTCGATCGCCTCGAAATGGTTCTTGCTGATGCGCCCGCAACCTACGAGCGCGATACGAAATGTCTTGGCAGCCACCTAAGCGATTCTCGTCAACTTGTTTCCATCCAGTTTGTATTTCGTGTGGCACACCTTGCACTCGTCCGGATTCTTGTCCGAGAGCCGCTCGCCACACTGGCACATCCAACCAATTCGTCGCGCGGGAACCCCAACCATCAGGCCGTATGCGGGGATGTCCTTCGTGATGACGCTGCCGGCTCCAACGAAGGCGTACTCGCCAAGAGTGACGCCGCATATGATGGTCGCGTTCGCGCCGATTGTCGCCCCGCGCCCGACGAGGGTTCGCTTGTACTCGTTCTTCCGTGAAACGTGGCTGCGCGGATTGATGACGTTCGTAAAGACCATCGACGGTCCGCAGAAGACGTCGTCCGACAGCTCCACCCCTTCGTAGACGGAGACGTTGTTCTGGATCTTCACGTTGTTCCCGATCTTT
>Ga0193699_10001243_pt1 | contig 10233 bp, 10 predicted proteins | sample L3c2metaG_FD_160095 | JGI IMG/M metagenome (GOLD analysis project Ga0193699, IMG submission 160095) | Soil microbial communities from a riparian zone of the East river system, Colorado, United States - L3c2 | ecosystem: Environmental > Terrestrial > Soil > Riparian zone | place: USA: East... | reverse complement strand
ACCAGCGTAGGGATGCGGGTACCGGCGAATTCGGCGGCGAACCAGGACCCGGCGTCGAGTTGCTTCAACTGGGTGAGGGTGAGCTCGGCCACGGCGCCCGAGCCGTCGGTGGTGCGATCGACGGTCTCGTCGTGGATGATCACAGGAACTCCGTCGGCGCTCCGCTGCACGTCTGTCTCGACGAACTCGAGTGGACCGTCGAGCGCAGCGGCGAGGGCCGGCAGGGTGTTCTCGGGAGCGGACGACCGGTCGCCGCGATGACCCGCGACAAAGGCGGGTTCACCCGGCTCGCGGAGCGCCCCCATCATGTTGGACGCGTAGGCGCGGGTGGCGTCCGGGACCAACAAGAAGACGGCCATGAGGGCCAGAGTGACGGCGGCGGAAACCAGTCCGCGCCGGATCGGATGCGTCACCATCGACACGCCGTTCGGGTCGGTTCGTCCCCCGCATCGTCGCGGGGTGAAGCGACTGTAGCACGTCCGTTACCGATTTGTTACACAACGGTAAGGTCGCGTTAACCATCAGGCCCGTACGAGCGAGACGAGCCGCTCGCGACCTGCCGAGTTCCCATGGCAGGTCTGCAGGATGTCGTCCGCCACGAGCCCCTCGGTCGCCGTCGCAGCGTTGTCGCCCGCGTGCGCCTCTCGCTCCTCCGTCACCCGGTAGCGCACCCAGAGGCAGGCGTCGAGCTCGGGCTGATAGCCGATCGTGTCGATCGCGATCGTCCACTCGCGGGGTCCGGTGGGCGCCGCCGACGGCGTCGCCGACGAGCTCGGGGAGGGTGCAGGCGACGGTTCCAGCGGGAGGGTCGCGAACTCCACGCTCGGGCTGCCGCTCGGGCTCGGACTGCTGGAGAAGCCGGCGGGATCCACCTGCGCGGTTCCGGCGCCACCGGCCGAAGCCGCCCGTCCGAGCAGCAGCGAGAACCCGGTTAACGCCGGGTGTCCGCGAGACGGCTGGGGTCAGATCAACGCCTTCGTGTGCCACACGGTCTTGGTCTCGGTGAAGGCCACGACGCGGTCGAGGGAACGACCGGGAACACCCGGCTCGGGCTCTATGACCCGCTTGAGCGTGTCGGCCGCCGAGATCTGCAACTCAACCCAGTCGAGGTCGCCCGCTCCCGTGAGGTCGAGCGCATTGACGTCGGCGTGTGAGGCGAGCCAGGGGGCGAGCTCGGCCGGTGAACCGGTCAGCACGTTGACGACACCGCCGGGCACGTCGCTGGTCGCAAACACCTCCGCGAGGCTGATCGCGCTGAGCGGATACTGCTGGCTCGCGACCACGACGACGGTGTTGCCGGCAACGAGCGCCGGCGCCACGACGCTCACGAATCCGAGCAGGCTCTCGGTGCCCTGCGGCGCGACGATCGCGACGACGCCGGTCGGCTCGGGAACCGAGATGTTGAAGAACGGTCCCGCCACCGGATTGCCCGATCCGGAGATCTGGGCGAACTTGTCGCACCAGCCCGCGTACCAGACCCAGGTGTCGATGGCCTCGTCGACCTGACGGCCGGCGACCGCGGCGGTGAGGCCCTCGGATGACGCGAGCTCGTCTACGAACTGCGCCCGGCGCCCCTCGAGCAGCTCCGCGATCCGGTACAGCACCTGAGCACGGTTGTAGGCGGTCGCGCCCGCCCACCCGGATTGCGCGCCGCGGGCGGCGACCACCGCATCCCGAGCATCCTTACGACTGGCCAGCGCCGCGTTCGCCAGGAAGTCGCCGTTCGCGGCGAGAACCTCGTAGCTGCGGCCCGACTCGCTGCGCGGAAACGCGCCCCCGATATAGAGCTTGTAGGTCTTGGGGATGCTGAGGCGGCTCATTTGCTGGCTCCCTTGAGGTAGGCGGCGAGGCCGTGACGCCCGCCCTCGCGGCCGTAGCCGGACTCCTTGTAGCCGCCGAAGGGCGACGACGGATCGAAACGGTTGAAGGTGTTGGCCCAGATGACCCCCGCCCGCAGCTTGTCAGCGACGGCGAGGATCTTGGAACCCTTGTCGGTCCAGATGCCGGCCGAGAGGCCGTAGGGGGTGTTGTTCGCCTTCGCGATCGCCTCGGCGGGGGTGCGGAAGGTCAGCACCGACAACACCGGCCCGAAGATCTCCTCGCGTGCGATCCGCGACGAGGTCGAGACGTTGTCGAAGATCGTCGGGGCGAACCAGAAGCCGTTCTCCGGGATGACGCACGGCGCCGTCCAGCGGTCAGCGCCCTCCTCCTCGCCAACGTCGCTCAGCATCTTGATCCGCGCCAGCTGCTCGGCCGAGTTGATCGCGCCGATGTCGGTGTTCTTGTCGAGCGGATCGCCGAGACGCAGAGTCGTCAGTCGGTCCTTGAGTCGCTCGACCACCTCGGCGTGGATGTTCTCCTGCACGAGCAGGCGGCTGCCGGCGCAGCACACGTGACCTTGGTTGAAGAAGATGCCGTTGACGATGCCCTCGATCGCCTGGTCGATGGGAGCGTCGTCGAAGACGATGTTGGCGGCCTTCCCGCCGAGTTCGAGGGTGACCTTCTTGCCGGTGCCGGCCACGGCCTTCGCGATCTCGCGCCCGACCGCCGTCGATCCCGTGAAGGCGACCTTGTTCACATCCGGATGCCGCACGAGCGTCGCGCCGGTCTGCCCCGCGCCCGTGATGATGTTGATCACACCGGGGGGCAGGTCGGCCTGCTGCACGATCTCGGCGAAGATGAGCGCCGTCAGCGGGGTCGTCTCTGCCGGCTTGAGCACGACGGTGTTGCCCGCCGCGAGCGCCGGCGCGATCTTCCACGCCAGCATGAGCAGCGGGAAGTTCCACGGGATGACCTGCGCGGCGACGCCGAGCGAGCGCGGGTTCGCGCCGAGGCCGGCGTAGTCGAGCTTGTCGGCCCAGCCTGCGTAATAGAAGAACCAGGCGGCGACCAGCGGCACGTCGACGTCACGGCTCTCCTTGATCGGCTTGCCGTTGTCGAGACTCTCGGCGACGGCGAGTTCGCGGGCGCGCTCCTGAACGAGTCGTGCGATGCGGAACAGGTACTTGCCCCGATCGGAGCCGCTGAGCTTCGACCACGTCTTGTCGTGCGCTCGGCGCGCTGCGGCGACGGCACGGTCGACGTCCTCGGGCGACGCCGTGGCGATCTCCGCGATCTTCTTCTCGGTCGCGGGCGAGATGGTCGAGAACGGGGTGCCGCTACCGTCGACGAACTCACCGTCGATGAACAGCCCGTAGCTGTCCTTGAGATGGAGGATGCTGGTCGACTCGGGAGCCGGGGCGTACTGCAGGAAGCCCGTGCCGGTCGTGGGTTCGATGTCTTTCACCATGGTGGGGACCTTCAGTCGATCGTGACGTAATCGGGGCCGCTGTAGCGGCCGGTGGACAGCTTCTGTCGTTGCAGCAGAACGTCGTTGAGCAGGCTCGACGCACCGAACCGGAACAGGTGCGGCTGAAGCCAGTGCTCGCCGACGGTCTCGGCGACGGTGACGAGGTAGCGGATGGCGTCCTTCGACGCCCGGATGCCGCCGGCCGGCTTGACGCCGACGAACTCGCCGGTGAGACGGTGCCAGTCGCGCACCACTTCGAGCATGAGCAGAGTCACGGGCAGGGTCGCCGCGGGTGCCACCTTGCCGGTTGAGGTCTTGATGAAGTCACCGCCGGCGAGGATGCCGAGCCAGCTCGCCCGCCGCACGTTGTCGTAGGTGTTGAGCTCGCCGGTCTCGAGGATGACCTTGAGGCTTGCATAGCTGCCGTCCGCCCTTCGGCAGGCCTCCTTGACGGCCACGATCTCCTCGAAGACCTTGCCGTACTGCCCAGACAGGAAGGCGCCGCGGTCGATGACCATGTCGATCTCGTCCGCGCCGGCGGCCACGGCATCCGCGGTGTCCGCGAGCTTCACCCGCAGCGAGGCGCGCCCGCTGGGGAACGCCGTGGCGACCGCCGCGATCGAGATGAGCCCGTCATCCGGGTCGCCGTGGGCGGCGCCGAGCGCGTCGATCGCCGCCGGCACCATGTCGCCGTAGACGCACACCGCGGCGACGCGCGGCGTGGTCGGGTCGCCGGGATCGGGCGTCATCGCCTTGGCGACGAGGGACCGGACCTTGCCGGGAGTGTCGGCACCCTCGAGGGTCGTGAGGTCGATGAGCTCGATGATGCGATCCAGTGCCCACGCTTTCGAGGTGGTCTTGATGGATCGGGTGGCGAGTCCGGCGGCGCGCTGCTCGAGCCCCACGGCGTCGACGCCCGAGAGTCCCTCGAGGTGCAGTCTCAAGCTCTTCTCGGTGAGGTCGCCGCCGATCACGCGCAGAGCCCGTTCGGCCGGCGCGAGGGAGATCGGTTGTTCGATGGTCATCAGTCCTCCAGCAATGCTTGAGCCGTGCGCTCGTCGGTCACGATGACCGTGCACAGCCCGCTTGTGACAACGGCGCGTGCGACGTCGTGCTTCCCCGCCCCTGCGACGACGAAGATCGCTGTCTTCGCGGCGCGCAACTCGTCAAGTCCGAGTCCAACCGTACGCTCGTTGAGCGACGGATCGACGATGTTGCCGTTGGCGTCGATGTAGCGACCAACGACGTCACCGACCGCGCCCTTGCGCACCAGTTCGGCCACGTCATCCGGGCGCAGGTAGCCGCTGTCGACCAGCACGGAACTCTGATCGGCCACCCCCGCGCTGTACAAATACGCGGATGCCGCGGCCGCCCGCGAGAGCACGTCGGCGACGGTGCGGTCCGCCTCGATCGCCTGTTTGGTCTCCAGCCGCTCGAGGATCGCCGGGCTCGGCAACAGCACGGCGTGGCCGTTGCCGCGCTGGGCGATCGTCACCGCCATGGTGGCGGCCGTGCCGGGGCGGCGATTGAGGCTCACTCCCCCGTTGATCTGCACGACGGTCACACCGGTCGCCCAACCCGGAGCGAGCCGGTCGGCGATCTCGTTGAGGGTGCGGCCCCAGCTCACCCCGAGCGTGCGGGGAACGGGCCGCAGCGCGGTCAGGTAGTCGGCGGCGGCCTGCGCGACCTGAGCGAGCCCATCCGACTCGCGTTCCGGGGCCGGCACCACGACGGCGTCGCCCAGGCCGAACCGCTCGCACAAGGCCCGCTCGACGGAGAGTCGACGGGCGCGCGGGTGCACGATCTCGATGCGGACGATGCCGCGCTCGCGCGCCTGGGTGAGCAGCCGGCCGACCTTCCAGCGGGAGATCTTGAGCAGGGCCCCGACCTCGTCCTGGGTCTTGTTCTCGTCGTAGTAGAGCTCCGCGACGCGCACAGAGAGCAACTCGTCGTCGTCTCGCTGCATCTCGACTCTCACCTTCCGACGGTAACCCGTCTCTCTGGCATTCTGCAACATATGCGGGTTGATGTGCTCGTATGAGCACAATCAGCTTCGAGCGCCTCTCGTCAGCAAGTCCCGGTACGCGGCGAAGAATCCCTCGGCATCGACGTCGTCGATCACGCGTACGTTCGGGGCATTCCGGCTCGGGCGGTCGTCGAACATGGAGTAGCCGCGGGTGAGCTCGCTGTGGGTCTCGACCGCCACGAACCTGGCGCTCTCCGCACGGACCAGCTCCGGCTCGACCATGAGCATCGCGGTCAGCGAATCGGGGTGCGTGCTGCCCACGATGCCGACGCCGTCGTTGTACTCGAGATTGGGAGTGTCGAGGATCGTGAAGAACTCGGCCAGCGAGGTCGGGATGGCGGCGAGCTCGGCGAGCTGATCGCGGTCCCAGAGTGCCCGGGCGAGCGTGAGGGTCCACGTGACGATCGTCACGTCGAAGCCGGCCCGCAAGACGATGTCGGCGGCCTCCGGATCGACGTAGAAGTTGTACTCGGCGGCGGCGGTCACATTGCCGACCGAGTTGTCGCATCCACCCATGACCCAGAGCCGACGCACCTTGCGGGCGAAGTCCCGGTCGAGGGCCACCGCGGTCGCGATGTTGGTCAGCGGGCCGATCGCGAGCACCTCGATCTCCCCGGGGTTCTCGTCGACGATGCGCACGAGCGCATCGGCGGCCCGCTCGGCGCTCGGCCGTTGCCTCGGCGTCGGGAAGTCGTGGTTGCCCTTACCGTCACCGTGGGCCTGGGCGGCGTACCAGGGTCGAGCGAGCGGGACCCGCGCACCGAGATGCACGGGCACCTCGCCCGACCGGCCGGCCGCCTCGATCGTGATGAGCGCGTTCTGCACCTGCTGGTCGAAGTCGACGTTGCCCGACACGATCGTGACCGCTTCGAGCCGCGCATCCGGGTGAAGCAGCCCGACGAGCAGCGCGAAGCTGTCATCCGCCGCGGTGTCGGTGTCGATGATCATGCGGGGCATGGCGATCCTTCCGCTACGGCATGACGCCTGGTTGACCGACGACGTCGCCCACGACGCGCTTCCGTGGTTCGTGCACGCCGATGGCGAGCACGAACCCGACGATCGCGAGCGTCGCGGCCACGGCGAAGACCGGGAGGTATCCGGTGTACAGGGCGAACCAGCCGCCGAGCAGTGGACCGAGTACGAAGAACGGCGCGAGCAGAGTCGAGGTCGTGCCGAGGTACAGGCTCGTCCTGCTCGCCGGAGAGAACTCGATCGACATGTTGGGGTCGCCGATGATGGTCACGGCGTTGGCCGCGCCGAGGGCGGCATACACGAGCGCGTACCCCACCAGTCCGGTCGCGAACAACGCGCCGCCCATCCCGAGAATCAAGAGCGCTCCGCCGATCACGACGACGATCTTCCAGCCCGCGTAGTTGCCGAGCAGGCTCAGGCCGAATCCGCCGAACGCCTGCGCGAGGATGTAGACCGCGGCGAGGATGGCGGCATCCGAGGGGCGCAGGCCGTGCTGCAGCCCGTAGACCACGATGAACCCGACCCCGAGCGTCGAGAACGCCAGGAAGCTCCGCGCGATGAGAAAACGCGCGTACGGCCGGTCGCCGCGGATGAGCCCCGGGATCTCACGAAGCGTGTCGCGCAGCCGCTGTCGCGGCTCCAGTTCGGGATAATCCTCGTCGTGCAGGCTGCCGATGAAGAAGATCGACAGGAACGAGAGCGCGAAGCACAACCAGAAGCACAGCTGGTTGCCGAGCGGGAAGGCGTACTCGCGCAGCAGGGATTCGCCGATAAGGGCGGCGACGAAGCCGAGGCCGCCGCCGATCAGCTGGGAGATGCCGTAGTACCAGCCGCGGCTGCGGGGCAGCGCCTTCGCCAGGTAGTCCCCGTAGACCGGACCGATGAGCCCGGTTGTGATGGCATAGCCGCAGAAGGCGACGAAGAACAACACGAGCACGACCGTGGGCGGCGCGACTCCCACCATTTGGGCGACGAGCGCGATCGCGAGGATGCCGACCCGCTCCGCGATGACGATCGCGAGCAGGGCGGGTTTGCGCCTCGGCTTGCCGTGAACGAGATGGGCGCCGATGAGCTGCGGGAGGTAGTGCCCGATCGCGAAGGTCGCGCCGACCAGCCCGACCAGCACCGCGCTGCCGCTGAGCGCCTGTACGAAGGCGGGCAGGATCGTCGCCTCGGACAGGAGTGAGATCGCGAAGGCGAACGTCGCACCGTCGAGCACGAGCAGCGCGAAGTTGCGGCGCTCGAAGCGCCGCATCCGGGCTCCATATCCGGCGATCGCTGCCGCCGTGTCGACCGCGACGCTCACGGCCAGGACCGCCCAGCGCGGTCGGCGCGGATGAGTACCCGGAGGGCCTCCACGGCGGTGCCGAGCAGTTGTTCGTTCACCGGGTCGATGTCCTCGGAACCTTCCCACCACATCCGCATCACCCCGCCCGCGCGTACCCGATTGATGGCCGCGATGATGAAGATCGCCGCCGCCTCCATCTCGCTCGACACGGCTCCCCCCGCGACCCAGGCATTCCAGCGGTCGTGCAGGTGCGCTGGCACCGGCATCCGGTCCGGCTCGACCTCGCCGTAGAAGGAGTCCTTCGACTGACTCACGCCGAGGCGATACCGGGCACCCCGCGTGCGGGACGCCTCGGCGAGCGCATCGACGACCGCCGGATGCGCGACCGCCGGGAACTCGATCGGCAGGTAGTGCGAGGTGGTCCCCTCGTCGCGGATCGCGGCCGTGATGACCGCGAGTTCACCGGTCACCGTCCCCGGCTGCATCGCGCCCGAGGTACCGACCCGGATGAAGGTGTCGGCGCCGACCTTGATGAGCTCCTCGACCGCGATCGCCGCCGACGGGCAGCCGATTCCGGTTGAGGTCACCGAGACGCGCTCGCCGTCGAGATATCCGGTCCAGGTCTCGTATTCGCGGTTGCTCGCGACCTTCACCGCGTCGTCGAACAAGGCGGCGATCGGTTCGCATCGGCCGGGATCCCCGGGAAGCAGGACGTAGCGGCCAACGTCGCCCGGACGGAGCTGGAGGTGGTGCTGCACACCCGATTCCTCGACGTTCACTGCGCTGCCCGATCCGCGGCGATGAGTTCGCGCATGCCGGCGATCGCCGCGGGAAGCAGGTTGTCGAGCGATCCGCGCGCCTGCTCCTCCGGGGTCATCGGGCTCTGGTCGTGATGACCGAGGATCAACATGATGCCGCCGGCGCGTACCCGCAGGGTCGCGGCCACGATGAAGAGCGCGGCGGCCTCCATCTCGGAGCAGATCGCTCCCCCGGCCATCCACGCCGTCCAGCGGTCCTTGAGGCGTTGGGCGACCGGCATCCGTCCGGGTTCATGCTGACCGTAGAACGAGTCCTTCGACTGCGAGACGCCGATGTGCACCGTCTGGCCCAGGGACCGGGCGCCGATCGCGAGCGCACGCGTCACGTCGAGGTCGGCCACGGCCGGGAACTCGATCGGCAGGTAGTGCGAGGTCGTGCCCTCGTCGCGGATCGCGGCGTTGATCACGCCGAGGTCGCCCGGCACGATGTCGGGTTGCATCGCGCCGGAGGTGCCGACGCGCACGAAGGTGTCGGCCCCGACCTTCACGAGCTCCTCCATCGCGATCGCCGCCGAGGGGCAGCCGATCCCGGTGGAGGTCACCGAGACGAGTTCGCCGTCGAGGTACCCGGTCCAGGTCTCGTACTCGCGGTTCTTCGCGACGAGGCGCGGCTCGTCGAACAGGCGCGCGATGGGCTCGCAGCGTCCTGGGTCGCCGGGCAGGAAGACATACCTTCCGACCTCGCCGGGCGCGACCTGGATGTGGTGTTGGCGTTCGATATCGAGCGCGGGCATGGTGAGACTCCTAGTTCTTAGTTCTTGCGGTACGAAAGGGCGATGGTGGCGGCGATGGTGCCGAAGAAGGCGAGCGCCGAGATGGAGAACAGCACGGTCACGAAGACACTCGAGAAGGCGAGCTCGGCGGAGACGTTCCAGGTGCCGCGCACGATCGAGACCACGGACAGGCCGACCGTGACGACGACGCCGAGCAGGCCGACGACCCAGTCGCTCGCTCGGACCCGCACCTGGCGATAGCTGGTTTTGATGCCGTTCGAGCCGAAGCCTCGCGACTCGAGCGAGATCGAGAGCTGCTGAACCCGCTCGATGGCGCCGACGAAGACCGGCACGAAGCTCGGGAGCACCGCCGAGAAGCCGGTGCCCTTCATGCCGCGCGACTTCTGGGCGCTCATGATGATGCCGAACTCGCGCTGGAACACCGGAATGAGCTGCAACGTCATCGCGAGCATGAAGTTGATCGTGTAGGGCACCTTGAGCTTGGCGAAACTCGAGAACAGGTCGCTCGGGTGGGTCGTCATGACCACCACGAGGGCGATGATGAGCGAGGCCACGATCCGCAGCAGCAGCACGAAGCCGTAGTAGAGACCGTCGCTGTACAGCGGCAGCGGCCCGATGTGTCCGATCTCCGTCCACGGTCGCTCCACCGCCGGCGCGATGATCTGCAGGGCCAGCAGAGACGAGCCGATCGGGATCAGGATGATCATCGCCTTGAGCAGCGGTTTCACGATCCCGGCGATCGGCGCGATCGCGAACGCGAAGAGGGCCATCGCCGCGAGGATCCAGACGTTCTGGGTCGAGAACGCGAGCACGATGTACCCGACGACCCAGACGAGCTTGGCGATCGGGTTGATCCGGTGGATGAGCGAGTCACCCGGGATCATGGCGATCGGGAGGCTGGTTTGCATGCTCATGCGCGGGCTCCCTTCGGGCGCGATGCGGTTGTGGCGCGACCCGCCCGGGCGACGATGTCGTCGGCGAGCTCGCGTGGCGAGAGGGCGACCGGCCCCCCGAGCGGCACGACTGTCTGCAGCGCGATCTCGGTGACCTGGGGCGCCTGCAGGTTGGTGCGGGCCATGAGCTCCTTGTCGGCGAACACCTCGCGG
>Ga0193699_10001242_pt1 | contig 10238 bp, 8 predicted proteins | sample L3c2metaG_FD_160095 | JGI IMG/M metagenome (GOLD analysis project Ga0193699, IMG submission 160095) | Soil microbial communities from a riparian zone of the East river system, Colorado, United States - L3c2 | ecosystem: Environmental > Terrestrial > Soil > Riparian zone | place: USA: East River... | reverse complement strand
CGGAACAGGCGCGGGGCTCGGAGCAGGCGCGGGGCTCGGAGCAGGCGCGGCTCCCGCCTGGCTGAGCGAGTTGGCGGTGCCGTTGCCGTTGCCGTGCCCGTGCCCGTTGCCGTTCCCGTTGCCGTTCCCGTTGCCGTTCCCGTTGCCGTTCCCGTGGCCGTTGCCGTGGCCGTTGCCGTTGCCGTTCCCGTGGCCGTGCCCATTCTGGTCACCGCCCTGCGGCTGGAAGGTCGGCGCAGGCGGCGCCGGAACAGGTGCAGCCGGAGGCGGAGGCGGAACAGGCGCCGGAGCAGGCGGAGCGGGAGTAGGCGGAGCGGGAGGAGGCGCAGCCGGAACGGGCGCAGCCACCGGCACCGGCGCGGCCGGAGGGGTCGCCCGCGGAGGGGGCGGCTGCGGAGGGGTCGCCGGCGGAGGGGTGGCCCGCGGAGGGGCCGCTCGCGCGGGCGTCGGCGGAGCCGGTGCAGGCGGAGTCGGTGCAGATGCAGGTGCCGGCGGAGTCGGTGCCGGTACAGGCGGAGTCGGTGCAGGTGCAGGTGGAGTCGGTGCAGGTGCAGCGCGCGACGCAGTTCGCGTGGGCTCCCCGCCTGCGCGCGTGAACACGATCGAACGGGCGGCGCTTCCTGCCGGCGTGCGCGTCTTCGGCAGCGGGCGCGGACGCCGCGCCGGGCGAGCGACAGCGCGCACGCGCACGTCGTGGGCGCTGCCGCCTCCGGCCGTGGCCGGGACCGCGTGGAGTATCAGCTTGCCGGTGGGCGCGGCACCCCCGACACCCCCGCCACCCCCGACGCTCGAGGCGAGGCGGAAACGCGTCGCCTTGAAACCTGCCTGGGCGGTCGAGAGCAGCAGGGCGACCGCCACGGCAAGAACACCGAGGCCCAGGAAGAGCCGCACCAAGAAGGCGCCGCGCGTGGATGGGGCAAGTTTCTTGATCATCGAAGCTGTCCTCGAGTCACGCTAACCGGCGGTCCCGGCGGCTTCAGCTGTGTCGAAGGTCAGCCCACCCTGCACCAATGCGCGTTGCCGAAGCCTGCGTGTCAGCAAACGCCTCCAGCCGACCGATGCGCTGCTACTCCCGCCAGGCTCGTCCGTCCCGCCCGATCAGGTCTGCGGCGGCTCGTGGCCCCCGGGAGCCGGCGGCGTAGTTCGGGAACGCCGGTCGGTCGCGGACCCAGCCGCCGACGATCCCGTCCACGATCTTCCACTGCTCCTCGACTTCGTCCTCGCGCGTGAACAGCGTCGCATCGTCGAGCATCGCGTCCAGCACGAGGCGCTCGTAGGCCTCTGGGAGATCGATGTCGAAGGAGCCGCCGTACTGGAAGTCCAACTGCACCATGCCGATGTTCATCCCCGATCCCGGCACTTTCGCGCCGATCTCGAGCGAGACTCCCTCGTCGGGCTGAACGCGGATGAGCAGAACGTTCGGACGGAGACCGTCGGCGGAGATCTCCTCGAACGGCGGCCGCGGCGCAGACTTGAACTGAATCGCGATCGTCGTCTCGCGGCGTGCGAGGCGCTTGCCCGTGCGCACATAGAACGGCGTGCCAGCCCAGCGCCAGCTGTCGACGAAGAGCTTCGCGGCGAAGAACGTCTCGGTCAATGAGGCGGCGGCGACGTCGCGTTCGTCGCGATAGCCTGGCACCTCCTCGTTGCCGGCGACGCCGGGCCCGTACTGGCCGCGCACGATCGTCGCAGGGCCCGGTGACTGCAGTGCCTTCAACACCTTCACCTTCTCGTTTCGAACCGAGTCGGCGCTGAAGTCGGTGGGCGGCTCCATCGCGATCAGCGCGAGCAGCTGCAGCAGGTGGTTCTGGAAGATGTCGCGGATCGCGCCCGCACGCTCGTAGTAGCCGGCCCGGCCCTCGATTCCGATCGACTCGGCGACCGTGATCTGCACATGGTCGACGAACTGGCGATTCCAGATCGGCTCGAAGATGCCGTTCGCGAACCGCAACGCCAGCATGTTCTGGACCGTCTCCTTGCCGAGGTAGTGGTCGATCCGGAAGATCTGCTCCTCGACGAACCAGCGGCGGAGGAGCTCGTTCAGCGAGTGCGCCGAGGCAAGGTCGTGACCGAATGGCTTCTCGACCACCAGCCGGACTCGGCCCTCGCTCTCGCTGCGACGGCCGATCTGCTCCACGATCGGCTCGAAGGCGCTGGGCGGAACGGCCAGGTAGTAGAGGCGATTGCCGAGGGTCGCCCGCTCACGATCGATCTGCGCCAGGGCATCGCCCACCTCGTCCGCGCCGGACCTGCCGTCCGCCTCAGCGGAGATGTACGTGGTCGCCTCCTCGAGCTCGTCCCAGACGTCCTGCCGGAACGGGTCGCGGCCAAACTCCTGCACCGCCTCTTTCATCGCCGCGTGGAACTGCGCCGTCGACTGCCGTGTCCGCGCAACGCCCACCAGCCCGAAGTCCCGCGGCAGCAGGCGCCGGTAGGCCAGCGAGTAGAGCGCGGGAAAGAGCTTCCGCCTGGCGAGATCGCCGGAGGCGCCGAACACGACGATCACGCACGGCTCCGACCGGCTGCGCAGCGCGGCGCCCAGCGCACCCTCGACACGGTCGACCTCGGCCGGAACGATGCGCATCACACGTCCTGCGTTCAGCTGCGCCACGCCCGAGAGCCTGCGTCAGCGGATGCCGGTGCACACCTGTCCCTGAGTCGGCACCCGACCTGTCCCGTCGGCCGCCGGGGCCGCGAGGACTGCGCACGCTGTCACGAGGGTCAGTGTTAGGCGCCGGCGAACAGCCGCAGTCTGAACGTCGATGACCTGGGCGCGCGCGACGTGAACATGAAGCACGTGGACGCGAAGGTGCTCGCGGTGACGGAGCGCATCGCCGAACGGAGCCGAGCAGAGCGGGCCGACTACCTCGAGCGCGTGCACCGAGCGAAGTCGGAAGGTCCGCAGCGTCGCACCCTCTCGTGCGGAAACCTCGCTCACGGGGCCGCGGCGTGCGCGATCGCGGAGAAGCAGGACCTGCTGGCGGACGTGAAGCCGAACCTCGCGATCGTCTCCGCCTACAACGACATTCTTTCTGCGCACCAGCCCCTCGGCGAGTATCCGGCGCTGCTCAAAGCGGCCGCCGCGGAGAACGGCGCCATCGCCCAATTTGCCGGCGGCGTACCGGCAATGTGCGACGGCGTCACGCAGGGGCGCACGGGAATGGAGTTGAGCCTCTTCAGCCGCGACGTGATCGCGATGTCGACCGCAGTCGCGCTCTCGCACGACCTCTTCGACGGCGTGCTCGCGCTCGGCGTCTGCGACAAGATCGTCCCCGGCCTCCTGATCGGCATGCTCGCCTTCGGCCATTTGCCGTCGATCCTCGTCCCGGCGGGGCCGATGCCCTCGGGTCTCCCGAACAGAGAGAAGTCGCGCATCCGGCAACTCCACGCCGAGGGCAAGGTCGGCGACGAGAGGCTCCTCGAGGCCGAGGCCCAGTCGTACCACTCGCCGGGAACGTGCACGTTCTACGGAACGGCGAACAGCAACCAGATGCTGATGGAGCTGATGGGGCTTCACATTCCGGGTGCGGCGTTCGTCAACCCGGGCACGGAGTTGCGGACTGCGCTGACCGCCGCCGCGGGAAAGCGTCTCGCGGAGCTCGCTGCCACGGGCGACGGCTTCGGGATCGGCGAGATCATCGACGAGCGCGCGCTCGTGAACGGGATCGTGGCCATGCTCGCGACCGGCGGATCGACGAACCACACGATCCACCTCGTCGCGGTCGCACGCGCAGCCGGCATCACGCTGACCTGGGACGACTTCGCCGACCTCTCGCCGGTCGTGCCGCTGCTTGCGCGCGTGTACCCGAACGGCGCAGCGGATGTGAATCAGTTCGAGTGCGCCGGCGGGACGAGCTTCCTCGTCGCCCAGCTGCTCCGGGCCGGGCTCATGCACGCCGACGTTCGGACCGTTGCCAAAGGCGGTCTTCCCGCCTACGCGCAGAAGCCGTTCCTGCAGGACGGCTCGCTCGTCTGGGGGCCACCGCCCGCGCGCTCGCTCAACACGGATGTCCTTCGCTCGATCGACGAACCGTTCGACGCCGAAGGCGGTCTTCGTCTCGTCAGCGGCAACCTCGGGCGCGCGATCTGCAAGGTCTCCGCCGTCAAGCAGGAGCATCGACGCGTGCGGGCGCCGGTCGCGGTCTTCGACGACCAGGACGCGGTCCTCGGGTGCTTCGCCCGAGGCGAGCTCGACCGGGACGTCATCGTCGTTCTCCGCTTCCAGGGGCCGCGCGCGAACGGGATGCCCGAACTGCACCAGCTCAGCCCCGCGCTCGGCGTGCTGCAGGACCGGGGCCACGAGGTCGCCCTCGTCACCGATGGCCGGATGTCAGGCGCATCCGGCAAGGTCCCAACGGCGCTTCACGTCTCGCCCGAGGCGCTCGACTCAAGCATGCTCGCTCGGCTCCACGACGGAGATGTCGTGACACTCGACGCCGACCTCGGCATCCTCGAAGTGGAACGCACCGAAGGCGAGCTCGCCGGCCGCCGTCCCGCGGCGCCGCCGGACCGCGGCGTCCACGGCATGGGCCGCGAGCTCTTCGGATCGCTGCGCGGCTCCGTCTCCTCTCCGGAGGAAGGCGCCACCTCGTTCGCGCACGCGGTTGCGGCATGACGTCGGAGTTCCTTGACGCGGGTGGGTTCCTCGACGAGCTCAAGGGCGCGCCCGTCGTCGCTGTCGTCGTGATCGACGATGCTGACGCTGCCGTTCCGCTCGCGAACGCGCTGGCGGCCGGCGGCGTGCGCGCGGTCGAGGTGACACTGCGCACGCCCGCGGCGTGGGATGCGATCGAGCGACTGGTCGGCAGTGTCGAGGGCATGACGGTCGCGGCCGGGACGGTGACCCGTCCGGAGGACGTCATCCGCGTCTCGAAGCTCGGCGTGGACTTCGCCGTCAGCCCCGGCTGCACCCCGCAGGTCGTGGCCGCCGCGGCGGACGCGGGCCTCCCGCTTCTGCCCGGCGTCGCCACCCCGACAGAGACGATGCTCGGTCGCGAGCTCGGGGTGCGGACCTTCAAGTTCTTCCCGGCCGCGCAGATCGGTGGCACAAAGATGCTCGGCGCCTTGGCCGAGCTGTTCCCCGACGTGCGCTTCTGCCCGACCGGAGGTATCGACGCCGACAACGCCCCGGCGTACCTCGAGCTTCGCAACGTCGCGGCGGTCGGCGGCTCGTGGCTTGCGCCGAGAGAGCTGATCCGAAGCAAGGCCTGGCAGGAGATCGAGCAACGAGCAGCCGCAGCAGTGCGCCTGTCGGAGACCTACGACGCTGCCGTCAGCCTCGACTCCTCGCCGGCGTCGAGCATGTAGCCGGACTGACGCACCGTTCTGATCAGCGGCGTCCCGTCACGCTCGAGCTTGCGGCGGAGGTAGCTGACGTACGTCTCGACGAGGTTGACACTCCCGCCCTGCTGGTACTGCCAGACGTCACGCAGGAGCTGCGGCTTCGACACGACGTGGCGCGGATGCAGCATGAAGTACCGCAGCAGCGAGTACTCGGTCGCCGTCAGCTCGATCCTGCGGCCGCCTCGTGAGACTTCACGGCGGCTGTCGTCCAGGACGACATCTGCGTAGCGGAGAACCTCCATCACTCCACGCTGCCTGCGCTTCCTGAGAGCCGGTTGTGAAGCGGCGCTTCCTGAGGAGATTCCTAGGTTGCTCTCGGGCTGCCGTTAGGTTCGCGAACGACGCTGTGTCCTGTCGCCCACCGAACCCTCCCGGTGGCGATGGGGCGGGACGCAGAACCGCTGGTTGACTACCAGACTGCTGCGGGCGGCACTGCCGCCCGCAGCAGGTCCACCAGTCCGTTTGGGGCTTAGTGCGCGGCGACCGCTTCGAGCATGCCGTGCAGGTGCGCAACGGCGTTCTCGATGTCGGCGTGCTTGTACTGGGCGGCGCGGGACTCCGCGGCCAGGATGGCGCAGCGGTGCACCTTCTCGAAGTCGCCGTACGGGAATTTGTAGTGCGCCTTCGTCTCGGGGGCGGCCTCGTCGTCGACGCCGAGGTGCCACTTGCCGTACTCGCTCCAGCCGTGGTCCTCGATGAAGCGATTCTCATCGTTGGCCGACGGGCGGTGCTCGCTCCACGCGTCGCGATCGTCGATCACGACGCGACCGCTGTTGATCAGGCTCTCCGCGCGCTCGTAGCCCGCGCGGTGTAATTCGACTGCCATCGCGTCTCCTCCTCACTCGCTGTGCACCTTCGCGCTACCCGCCCTCCGACAGGAGAAACCGACCGCGGATGCCGTTTCGTTTATTGCTCGGACGCGGCCGTTGGACGGCCATGGAAGGCTTGCCGCACACGACGCGCGGCGCCCACGCCGATCCGGCTGACTAGACAGCTATACAGTCGCCGCATGGACGGGCCCTTCAGCCTGGCCGGCCGACGCGTCGCCACGGGCGCCTCGAGCGGCAGCAACGAAGCCGTCGGTCATGCCCGCGACTGAAGTCCTGGTCGAAGGGCTCGACCACCCGGAGGGCGTCGCGTGGGACCCGGCCACCGGCATTCTCTGGGCGGGCGGCGAGGACGGGCAGCTCTACCGCGTGGACCTCGACGCGCGCAGGTGGGAGGAAGCGCCGCGCGCGCCCGGCTTCGTGCTCGGCCTGGCCGTCGACGGGCGGAGCAGGATCGCCATCTGCTGCTCGGGGGCGGGCGCGCTCTGCGTCTTGGCCGACGGTGCAGTGTCGACGCTGCACGACGGCTTCACGCTCCCGAACTACCCCGCGTTCGCACCCGACGGGACGCTGTACTTCTCGGACTCGGGCACCTGGGCGGCCGGCGACGGGAAGGTGTTCCGACTCTCGACAGACGGCGAGCTCGAGCTCTTCTCCGAGCGCCTGCCCCACTTCCCGAACGGCTGCGCCGTGTCGCCCGACGGCCGCCACCTCTGGATGGTCGAAAGCTATTCGCCCACCGTCAACCGCTTCGATCTGGCGACCGGCGAGCTCGAGGAAGTGACGCGCCTCGAGGGCACCGTTCCGGACGGGATCGCCTTCACCGACGACGGCGGTGTGATCGTCTCCTGCTACCGGCCGGACCGGATCGTCCACATCTCGGCTGGCGGTCACGTCGAGGTGATCGCCGAGGATCCGCAGGGGACGATGCTGTCTGCGCCGACCAACATTGTCTTCGTCGGCGAAGCCCGCGACCGCCTGGTGTCGGCGAATCTCGGACGCTGGCACTTGACGCTGCTCGACGTCGGGCTGCGGGGCGTGCCGTTGCACTATCCGGAGCGCTGGGCGGTGGACGCATGAGCGAGACGCTCACCTCGAGATCAGCGTGGTAGCCGCATGACGCCCGAGGTGCTGACGATGGGACGCGTTTCCGTCGATCTCTATCCGGAGCAGATCGGCGTTCCGCTCGCGAATTCGGCGTCGATGCGTCGCTCGTCGGCACCGACGCGACGCTGCGCACACCGCTCGCGTTCTGCGAGATCCATCCACCCAACGACTTTCCGCTCCTCTTCTATCGTAAGCCGACCGCGCCGGACCTCCAACTCGCCGACGCCGACGTGGCAGCCGCGCCGGTCGAGGGCGTGCCGCTGCTCTGGATGACCGGCACCGGGCTCTCCCAGGAGCCGTCGCGCTCCGCGACACTCGCCGCACTGCGACGCCGGAGCCGACGCGCGCACACGGTCTTCGATCTCGACTACCGCCCGATGCTCTGGGACGAGGACACGACGCCCTTCTATCGCGAGGCGGCCGCGTACGCCACGGTGCTCGTGGGCAATCGCGAAGAGTGGGCCGTGCTCGGCGACGCGCCGTCGGGCATCGACCTCGCGATCGAGAAGCTCGGGCCCGAGGGTGTCCGGGGGACGCGCGGCGGCGAGACGGCCGTCGTGCCGCCGATCGAGGTCGAGGTGATCAACGGCCTCGGCGCCGGCGACGCCTTCGGCGGAGCGCTCTGCCACGGGCTGCTCGCGGGCTGGGAGCTCGAGCGATTGCTGCGCTTTGCGAACGCCGCGGGAGCGCTGGTCGCCTCGCGGCTCGGCTGCGCCGACGAGATGCCGTCGCTCGCTGAAGTCGAGGAGCTGCCGTGCGCGGCCTGACGAAGCTCGCGCCCGGCGTCGGCAACGTCGCCCTCAGCGACCGGCCCGAGCCCGACGCGGCGCCCGGGCACGTCGTGCTCGACGTCATCGCCGCAGGGATCTGCGGCACCGACATCCACATCTACGACGGCGAGTACGCATCGCTGCCACCGGTCACGATGGGGCACGAGGTCTCCGGCGTGGTCGCCGAGCTCGGGGACGGCGTCAACGAGACATGGAGCGGCGCGCGTGTCGTGACGGAGACGTACTTCTCGACGTGCGGGCACTGCAGGTTCTGCCTCGACGGGCGCATCAATCTCTGTCTCGAGCGCCGGTCGATCGGGTCGTTCGTCGACGGCGGCTTCGCGCCGCGCCTGCATGTGCCCGCTCGCAACCTGCACCGGATCCCCGACTGGCTCGACGGACGGGTCGCCGCAATGACCGAACCGCTCGCGTGTTGCTGCCAGTCGCTCCTGAACCCCGAGCGTGTCGCAGCGGGAGAGGGTGTGCTCGTGGTCGGGCCGGGGCCGATCGGCCTCCTCGCCGCGCAGGTCGCGCGCGCGGCGGGTGGTGACGTCCACGTCCGTGGTACACCGCGCGATGGGCCGCGCCTCGACATTGCACAGCGCCTCGGCTTCACGACCTCGACGACCGACGACGCCCCGGCCGGGGACTTCGACGTCGTCGTCGAGTGCTCGGGTCACGCGGCCGGGATGACGTTTGCGCTTGAGTCGGCGCGGCGCGGCGCGCGCTACGTGCAGATCGGGCTGGCCGGGAAGCCCGTCTCGATCCCGTTCGACCTCGTGTGCTTCGGCGAGCTGACGGTGACCTCCGGCAACGCATCGACGCCGACCTCGTGGGAGCGCGCGCTGCAGTTGATCGACAACCGGCAGGTCGATCTGGAGCCACTGTTCTCGGACGCGGTGCCGCTCACCGAGTGGGAGCAGGCGTTCGCCGCGACGCGCAGCGGCGCCGGCATCAAATACATGCTCGTTCCCTAGGCCAGAGACGCGGCACGCAGGGCGAGGTACTGCCGCTCGGCGACGCTCGTCGTCATCCGCGCCGCGCGCCGGTAGCACTCGCGCGCGCCGGCCGTATCCCCGGCGAGCTCGAGCAGATGACCGCGCACCGCGTCGAGCCGGTGCGTGTGGGTCATGCTCTCGTCGCCCTCGAGCGTGGCGAGCACGTCGAGCCCCGCACGCGGGCCTTCGACCATCGCGAGCGCGACCGCGCGGTTGAGCGTGACGACGGGCCCGGGCGATACGTGCTCGAGCACGCTGTAGAGCGCGAGGATCTGCGGCCAGTCGGTCTCCTCGGCGCTCGCGGCCTCGTCGTGCACCGCCGCGATCGCAGCCTGCAGCTGGTACGGGCCGGCCGACGAGCGGCCGAGCGTTTGCGTCAGGAGCGCCACACCCTCTTCGATCTGCGTGGTGTCCCAAAGCTCGCGCCGCTGCTCGGCGAGGGGGACCAGTGTGCCGTCGGGCTCCGACCTGGCGGCCTGTCGCGCGTGGGTCAGCAGCATCAGTGCGAGCAAGCCCGCCACCTCGTCCTCAGCCGGCAGCAACCGGTGGAGCAGCCGCGTCAGCCGGATCGCCTCGGCCGCCAGATCGGTGCGGACGTCGGTGTAGCCCTCGTTGAACACGAGATAGAGCACCTGCATCACGACCTGCAGGCGCTCCGCGCGCTCGGCCGCCCGCGGCAGATCGAACGTCGCGCCCGCCGCCTTGATGCTCTGCTTTGCCCGGCTGATGCGCTGCGCCATCGTCGCCTCCGGGATCAGGAACGCGTTCGCGATCTCCGCGGTCGTCAGCCCGCCCACCGCGCGCAAGGTGAGCGCCAGCTGCGACGGCGCCGAGAGCGCGGGATGGCAGCAGAGGAAGAGGAGCGTGAGCGTGTCGTCGTGATCCGGAGCCGCGCCGCTGCCGATGGCATTGAGCACCGCGTCCGTTTCCTCACGCCGCCGCCGGGCGCTCGCGCTGCGCCATTCATCGGTCAGCCGACGCTCGGCCACCGTGATCAGCCAGGCGAGCGGGCTGTCGGGGATGCCCTCCTCCGTCCACTGCTGCGCGGCCGCGAGCAGCGCTTCCTGCACGGCGTCCTCACACGCGTCGAACTGTCCGTGCCGCCGCACGAGCGTGCCGAGGGCCTGCGGCGCAAGCTCGCGCAGCAGGCCCTCGATCCGCAGGTCGCTCGTCAAACCTCCGGCGGGGTTCCG
>Ga0193699_10001241_pt1 | contig 10239 bp, 9 predicted proteins | sample L3c2metaG_FD_160095 | JGI IMG/M metagenome (GOLD analysis project Ga0193699, IMG submission 160095) | Soil microbial communities from a riparian zone of the East river system, Colorado, United States - L3c2 | ecosystem: Environmental > Terrestrial > Soil > Riparian zone | place: USA: East River... | reverse complement strand
CCGGTGTAGCCCACCTTGCCGTCCACCACCACGACGCGGACGTGCGACCGGTCGCTCGCGTTATGGAGCGAGTACCAGTGCACCTGCCGCAGCAGTCCGACCTCCACGCCGGCGGCGCGCAGGCTGTCAGCCCATTCCTTCTTCAGGTTCTGCGAGCCGAATGCGTCGAGCACCAACAGGACACGCACCCCGGCCCGGGCGCGTTCCTTCAGGATCGCCGCCATCGTGTCCGCCACGACACCCGGCCGCGAGTAGTACATCTGCACGGTGATCGTGTGCCGCGCCGCGCGCAGGTCGCGCCAGAGCCGTGTGTAGACGTCTCCGTTGTTGAGCTGCTGGACCGCATTGCCCGGCGTGATGAGGAGGCCGGTGTACAGCGCCATCGACCGGGAGAAGAGCGAGTCCGTCACGGCCGGCGGCCCTCCGTTGTCACCGATCGCGACGACCGCCTTCACCGGCGTACCTCGCGTCAGCGACAGAACGCCCACGAGCGTCAACGCGGTCACCAGGAGAACTCCGAGCACGATCGAGACGCGCTTCAAGCGCAGAACTTTTCGCATTTGAGTCGTCCACATCACATACTTCGTGCCACGAGGCCGAGCTCGGTTTTCCCGAATTCGGCCGCACGTCGTCGGAGACGAACGGAGGATGGGGCGATGGAGTTCGCGGGACGCACTGTCGTACTCACCGGAGTGGGACGCGAGGGTCAGGTGGGCGAAGCGGTCGCGCAGGCATTCGCCGAGCGCGGGGCACGTGTCTTTCTCGTCGATCGCACCGAGGCCGACGTGCGCGCACGCGCCGAGACGCTCGTCGCGCGCGGTCTGCGTGCTGCCTCCCTCTCGGCCGATCTCACCGACGCCGACGCCGCGGTCGCACTCGCCGAACGCGTTCGGGACGCGACGGCCGGACGCCTGCACGCGCTCGTCCACCTCGCCGGTGGATTTGCGAAGAGCGGACCGGTGGCGGACAGCGATCCCGCGGTGTGGCAGCGACAGCTCGCCATCAATGCCACCACGGCCTATCTCACCGCACGCGCCCTCCTGCCCATGCTGCGCAGCGTCAAGGGCTCGCTCGTCTTCTTCGCCAGCGAGGCCGTGCTCCCCGGCGCGCGCGTGGCGGAGCTCTCGGCATACGTCGCGGCCAAGAGCGCCGTCGTTGCGCTCATGCACGCGATCTCGCAGGAAGAGCGGATCCACGGCGTGCGCGCGAATGCGGTGGCACCCACGTCCATCCGTACGGCCGACAACATTGCGGCGATGGGCGCCGACGCGCCGATGGTCACGCGCGAGGCGGTCGCCGACGTCGTCCTCTGGCTGTGCTCCGACGCAGCGCGCGCCGTGAGCGGCCAGGTCATCCCCGTGCGTTGAGGCGAGCCCCACCGCACCTGGCGTTGCGCTTGCACCGTCCGCCCGTCCGGCGCAGCTTCCTCGGATGAGTGTCGTCACGCGACGCCGGACCGCCGCGCGGGCAATCCGGCTGGACCGGTCGCTCGAGGCGTTGCCGCTGTTCCGCCTGAGCGACTCGGCTGACGATGGGGTCATCGCCTACGGCGACTCCCAGGGGGGCCGCTGGCGCGTCATTCCCAGTCCGGGCGACCGGCTTCCCGGAACCTTCGATCAGGACGTCTACGTGGAGCTGCTCCGCCGCTTCCACGAGGCAGCCGAGCCGACCGACGGCGCCGTCACCTTCACCCTCCACGCGTTCCTGCGCGCCATGGGGCGTCGCGTCGACGGCCGCACCTACGAGCAGCTCCGCGGTGCGCTCGGGCGGCTCGAGCGCACCATGCTGGAATCGCAGGGAATGTACGAGAGCGCCGCCACCGGAACGCGCGGGGACCTGCGCTTCACCCTCCTCTCCTCGGTGGCAGTCGAGCGCCGGCGCACCCTGGATCGCGAGCAGCTCCCCCTCTTCGAGTCCATCGCCACCGCCGAGCCGGGCGTGGCGCGCGTCGTCCTCTCCGCGGTGATGCGTGACAACCTCGCGGCCGATCATGTCGTCAGCCTCTCGGCGGCCTCCTACTGGTCCCTCGGCTCGCCCGTCGCCCGGCGGCTCTATCGGCTCCTCGAGGTGGCACGCGCCGACGGCCGGCTCACCTGGCGCATCGGCCTCAACGAGCTCGCCGAGCAGCTCCCGCTGGCGCAACGATACCCTTCGCACCTCCAACGCGTCCTTCAACCAGCGCATGACATGCTCGTCGAGCAGGGGATCCTGCGCAATGCGGCCATTCGTCAACAGCAGCGCGAGTGGTACGTAGACTACATGCTGGGCTCCCGACCCGCCTGACCGCTTACTACCTGCAATGACACTGAAGCTCATCACTCCGCTTCGCCGCGAGATCGAGATCGATGGCGAGCCGTTCACCGTAGTCGTATCGGCCGAGGGAATCCGGCTTACACGCAAGCGCTTTCGCTCCGGACGCCTGCTGAGCTGGCGTGCGCTCTGGGAGGGCGGCGCTGACGAGCTCGAGGGCCGACCACGCCCGGATGGGTCCGCGTAACGACGTTATCGTCGGCGTGTCAGGGCGGAACCTGCGGCGTGGCACGGCGTATTCAGTAAGGATATCTCCTTTCACCAGCAGGTCTCGGCATGCTTCGTCGTCGCTCAGCTCTTGCCGCCCTCGTTCTGCTGCCCGCCATCGCGGGCGGCTTCCTCGCGCAGGATCGTGCGCAGGCCGACGGGGCGCGGTTGCTCGATCAGGTCTTTACACTCGTGTCGCAGCGCTTCGTGGACACCGTCGGTTCGGCGGCGCTCTACGAGAAGGCGGCGCGTGGCATCGTGAAGGAGCTGAATGATCCCTACAGCGAACTCTTTTCGCCCAAGGAGCTCGCCAGCTTCTCGCAGCAGACCAACGGCCGGTACGCCGGCATCGGCATGCAGATCCAGGATCTGCAGGGCGCGATCACGGTGAGCACGGTGTTCCCGCACACCCCGGCCGAGGCCGGCGGCGTGCGCGAGGGCGACCGGATCATCTTCGTCGACTCCCTCTCGACCCGCGGCTGGACGACCCAGAAGGTATCGGACTACCTCATCGGGAAACCGGACACGAAAGTCACGGTCAAGTTCAACCGGCCCGGCGTCGCCGAGCCCATCACGATGAACTTCACGCGCCAGGTGATTCATATCCCGGCCGTGCCCTACGCGATGATGCTCGACGACAAGATCGGCTATGTGCCGGTGCAGCGGTTCAACGAGACCTCCACCCAGGAGGTCGCCGACGCCGTCGCGCGTCTGCAGAAGGAGGGTGCGAAGGGTGTCGTGCTCGACATGCGCGGCAACCCGGGCGGCATCCTCGAGCAGAGCATCCAGATGTCCAACCTGTTCCTGCGGAACGGGCAGGAGATCGTGAGCGTGCGCGGGCGCGACGCGACGCCCCAGAGCTACGGGACGACGGGCAACGCCCAGTTCCCCACGCTCCCGCTCACTGTGCTCACGGATGAAGGCTCCGCCTCGGCGAGCGAGATCGTCGCCGGCGCGCTCCAGGACCACGACCGTGCGCTCGTCGTCGGCTCGACGAGCTTCGGCAAGGGGCTCGTGCAGACGCTCTTCCCGCTCGACGGCGGCTATGCGCTGAAGATCACGACGGCCAAGTGGTATACGCCGAGCGGCCGTAGCATCCAGCGCGAGCGGAAGTTCGAGAATGGCCGCTTCGTCGAGGAGAAGCCCGACTCCGCCGAGACCGAGGCGAAGAAGAAGTCACGGCCCGCGTACAAGTCCGACGCCGGACGCATCGTGTACGGCGGCGGCGGCATCACGCCGGACGTGCTCGTGCGCGACGATACCCTCACGACCCCGGAGCAGGCCTTCACCAAGGCAATCGCGCCCAAGTCGCAGGAGTTCTTCGTCGTCGTGAACGACTACACGCTCGAGGTGGCGCGCGGATTGAAGAAGGACTTCCCCGTGCAGCCGCAGTGGCGTGACGAGTTCTACAAGCGCCTCACGGCGAAGGGCGTGACGACGGACCGCGTGCAGTACGACGCGGCCGGGCGCTACGTGGACCGTCTGCTCGAGCAGCGCGTCGCGCGCATCGTCGCCGGCGACTCGACCGCCAAGCGCCGCGACATCCGGTTCGACGCGCCGCTTCGCAAGGCGATGGAGCTGATGGAGAAGGGACAGTCCCAGAAGGACCTGTTCACCTTGGCGGCGGCCTTGCCGGCGAAGTCGGAGTGATTCGCTCAACGCGGTGAACCGTGAACGGTGAATCGTGAACCGTTACGGCGTTTGAACGACGAGGGCACACCGGATCATTCCGATGTGCCCTTCGCGCTTCTACGGTTCACGGTTCACGGTTCACCGTTCACATTCTAGATTCCGCCCCATGTCCCGCCTCCCCCTCATCCTCGCCGCGGCGCTCCTCGCGTGCGCGCAGCAGCAGCCCGCGGTCAGTCCCGCAGTTGGCAGTTCCGGCGTTGAGCGTCGTCTCCGCAACATTCGCCAGCTCACCAACGGCGGCGAAAACGCCGAGGCTTACTTTAGCGCCGACGGCCGCCAGCTCGTCTTCCAGAGCACACGGGACGAGCGCACGTGCGACCAGGAGTACGTCATGAACGTCGACGGCTCCGGGCTGCGTCGCGTCTCCACCGGTACCGGGAAGACGACGTGCGGCTTCTTCTACGCCAACGATCAGCGCATCCTGTTCGGCTCGTCGCATGCGGTCCAGACGGAATGCCCCGCGCGGCCCGACCCCTCCAAGGGCTACGTCTGGCGCCTCGATCCGTTCGACATCTACACCGCCCGCCCCGATGGCTCCGACCTGCGGCGGCTCACCGACTACGGCGTGTACACGGCCGAAGCCGTGGTGTCGCCAGACGGCAATCGCATCGTCTTCACGTCGCTCAAGGACGGCGATCTCGATATCTACACGATGAACGTCGACGGCACGGACGTGAAGCGCCTCACCACGACACCGGGCTACGATGGGGGCCCGTGGTGGTCGCCCGACGGCAAGCAGATCGTCTATCGCGCCTGGCACCCCGTGGATAGCGCGCTGACCAGCTACCGCGGCCTGCTCGCCCAGCGGCTCGTGCGGCCGAACCGCATGGAGCTCTGGGTCATGAACGCCGACGGCGGCAATCCGCGGCAGGTCACCCAGCTCGGCGGCGCGAACTTCGGTCCGTCGTGGACGCCCGATGGGAAGCGCCTGATTTTCTCGTCGAACTACCGGCAGCCACGCAGCGGCAACTTCGACCTCTTCCTCGTGAGCCTCGACGGCAGCGGGCTGGAGCAAGTGACCACGGACGCCTCGTTCGACGGCTTTCCGATGTTCAGCCCTGACGGTCGCTCGCTCGTGTGGGCGTCGAACCGGCACGACGCGAAGCCGGGCGAGACGAACCTGTTCATCGCGGAGTGGGTGCCGTAACCGGCAGCAGTGCACGCACCCGCGCCACCCGCTCGGCCATTGCCGCGTTGCCCGCCAGGTCGGCTCGCGCCCGCTCGAGTGCCGACAGGACCGTGGAGCTGTCGCGATCACCGAACGCCGCGCCGATCTCTCGGATGGAGAGCGCGATCAGGTCGCGGCAGAGCAGCATGCCGATGCGCCGCGGCTCGGCGAGCACGCGTGTACGCCCCTCGCCCACGAGCGCTTCGGGCGACACCCCCCACTCCGCGGCCACCGCTTCCTGCACCGCCTGCGCGCCGGTGCTCAACGCGCCGGCCTGACGCTTCGCCGGCAGCGTGCGGCGGGCCAGCGCGAGGGTGAGCGGAGATCCGTCCAGCGCCGCCACCGCCCTGAGCCGCGTGATGTTCCCCTCCAGCTCGCGCACGCTCCCCTCGCACTGCGCGGCGACGTGGTGCGCCACGCTCGGAGGCAGGACGATGCCGAGCGACTTCGCCTTGGCGTGCAGGATCGCCACCCGATGCGCCCAGTCCGGGTGGCCGAGCGTGGCGACGTGCGCGCCACGGAAATGGCTCACGAGCCGCTTCGCCAGCACGTCGGAGCCGGTCGCATCGTCGCTCGTCAACAGGAGCTGACACTCCCCGGCTACCAGGTGCACGGCGAGCGCCGCCAGTGCATTCTGTGCCGCGGCGTGGCGATCGAGCACATGTACGTCGTCGATCACCAGCAGGTGCACCTCGCGCAGGCCCGCGAGCGTCGACTCCGGGTTGCCGGCCGCGACACCTTCGGCGAGGAGACGGAGGAAGTCGTCCGCCGTGATGAGGGCCACCCGCCGGCCGCCGCGGCTGACCGATTCGGCCGTGACAGCATGCGCCAGATGCGTCTTTCCGAGCCCCGTTGCGCCAGTGATCAGGATGGGGTTGTACAGACGGCCCGGCGAGACGGCGGCGGCCGAAGCGGCGGTGTAGGCCGCCTCGTTGCTACGTCCGACGATGAACTCCGGGAAGGTGTAGCGCGGGTTCAGAGTCCTCGGCATGCCGGTCCCATGCGCAAATTGCGTGACGGACTGGAGCGACCTCGACGATGCCGCCTTCCGGGCCTCCGGACCTCCGGACCTCCGGGCTTCCAGGCTTCCAGGCTTCCAGGCTTCCACTCCATTCACACTGGCCTGTGGACAACTGTTGGAAAGCACGCCGCCTGCTTTCACCGAAGGCATGGCTTCCATCTGGACTGGTGCCCTGACCTTCGGGCTCGTGAACATTCCCGTCTCTCTCGCCAGCGCGGTGCGCGCCGCGGAAAAGACCAGCTTTCGGCAATTGCACAAGGACGACCTGACGCCCATCAAGTACGAGCGCGTCTGCCCCACCGATGGGGAAGTCGTTCCCTGGAACGAGATCGTGAAGGGATACGAGTACAGCAAGGGGAAGTACATCGTCGTCACCCCCGAGGAGCTCGCGAAGGTGAAGACCCCGTCGAGCAAGGCGGTGGAGATGTTGGATTTCGTGAAGTCCGACGAGATCGATCCTCGCTACTTCGACACGCCCTACTACCTCGTGCCGCAGAAGGGTGGCGAGAAGCCCTACGCCCTGCTCCGTGAGGCGCTCGAGAGCACCGACGTGGTGGGGATCGGCAAGCTGACCCTCCGCCAGAAGGAGCACCTCGTGGCCGTCCGCCCGATTGGCGACGCCCTCGTGCTCGAGATCATGCGCTTCGAGGACGAGCTCGTGGCGCCGGAGAACCTGCACTTCCCCGATGCCGAACAGCAGAAGGTGCGGCCACAGGAAGTCGCAATGGCCGAGCAGCTCATCGGCAACCTTGCCGAGCCATTCGATCCGTCGAAATACCACGACGAGTACGAGGCGAAGCTGAAGACGCTGCTCCGCGCGAAGCTCGAGGGCAAGAAGCTCCCTGACGACGTCGAGGTGGAGAAGCCGGAGAAGACCAAGGTGATGGATCTTGTCGCGCGCCTGCAGGAGAGCCTGGCGTCGACGGCGGCGAAGGAGCGCACATCCCGGAAGTCCGGCTCGGCGGCGAAGAAGCGAACGACTCGCGCCAGGAGCGCTCGGAAGCGACGGACTTCCTAGCGACTCGCCCGGGTGGATCGCCGCGCCGCTCTAGCGGGGCGCGACGATTCGCCCGAGCAGCGTCAGCGCATCAGCCGGCGTGAGGGCTTCATCGGCGCTTGCGCCGGCGGTCGTTTCCGGGATGGACCCGGGATCCTTGAGGAGATGGCCGGTGAGCACCGCCACGACGCGCGCGTCGCGACGGATCACGCCGCGCGCAACGAGCGCCCGCACCCCCGCCACGCTCGCCGCGCTCGCCGGCTCGCAGCCGACACCGCATCGGTCGACGACGCGCTTCGCCGCGAAGATCTCGTCGTCGGTCACAGACTCCACCACACCATCGGTCGCGTTGATCGCGCCTACCGCGCGGTCCCACGACGCCGGATCGCCGATACGAATGGCGGTCGCGCGCGTCTCCGCCTGCACCGTCACCTTCGTGGCGAATCGCTCGGCGAAGCCGCGGGCAAATGGTGCCGCACCCGCTGCCTGCACGGCGAGCAGCCTTGGCATCCGGTCGATCAGCCCGAGGCGGCGCGCCTCCACCAGCGCCTTTCCGAACGCCGACGTGTTGCCGAGGTTGCCGGCTGGTAGCGCGATCCAGTCGGGGGTCTGCCAGCCGAGCTGCTGAAGCAGCTCGAGCACGATCGTCTTCTGCCCCTCCACGCGAAAGGGGTTCACCGAGTTGACGAGATAGACGCCGAGCCGGTCGCTCGCCTCGCGGGCCAGGCGCAGACAGTCATCGAAGTCACCGCGGATGCGCAGCGTGCGGGCGCCGTGCGCCACCGTCTGGGCCAGCTTGCCGGCCGCGATGCGTCCCTCGGGTACGAACACGAACGACGGGATCCCCGCCTGCGCGGCGTACGCGCTGAGTGACGCGGAGGTGTTGCCGGTGGACGCGCACGCCACGGCCCGCGCGCCGACCCGCCGCGCCTGTGTCAGCGCCACGGTCATGCCGCGATCCTTGAACGAACCAGTTGGGTTGTGCCCTTCGTGCTTCACCACGAGTGACTCGACCCCCGCGTAGTCGGCGATCGCATCGCGCGCCAACAGTGGCGTGTTCCCCTCGGGATGGCTCACCACGTCGTCGCCCGCCTCGGGGAGCACGAGCTCCCGGAAGCGCCACACGCCGGAGCGCGCCACGGGGTCCTGCTGGAGCATCCCGGCGCGAGCTCGCTCGTCGAACAGCGCGCGAAGGGCGACGCCGACTTGAGCGGGATCCCGATGCTCCGCGACGAGCAGTCCGCCGCATGCCCCACAGGTCGAGAGCAGCGAGCGATCGGGAAGGGTCGTACCGCAGTCGGCACAGCGGACGACGGTGGCTGGGGCGCGTTCGTTCGCGTGCCGCATGCTCAGATACTCCTCACGATCGTGCCATCGAGGTCGACGGTGGTGACGCGCGTCGTGCACGTCATGCCCTCGCGCGCGTAGGCGTCCTGCATCGCCTGCGCGACGCGCGCGCCGGTGTCGGCGTCGTCGGTCGCGGCGAACGCCGAAGGCCCCGAGCCGGAGATCGACGCGCCGAGGGCGCCCGCCTCGAGCGCGGCACGCTTCGCTTCGGTGAAGCCGGGGAGCAGCGGCGCCCGTGCCGGCTCGGCGAACCGGTCATCGAGCGCGCGGCCGAACAGCGCGAGGTCGTCGGCGTAGCACGCGGCGACCATCGCCGCCACCTGCGCCAGCTGGTGCGTCAGCACTTCGCGTGTCACCGTCTCTGGCAGCATCCGACGCGACTTCGCGGTCGACAGTCGCTGTGCGGGCTGCGCGAGGACGATGTGCAGCCCTGTCGGCACCGGTAGCCGCACCACGTCGATCGGGTCGAGCGAGCGCACGATCACGATCCCGCCGAGCAGCGCAGGCGCGATGTTGTCCAGGTGGCGCCCCGACACCTTCGCCTCCGCGTCGAGGCAGCACGCGAGCAGCGATCCCACGTCCAGTACGTTGCCCAGGAGCGCGTTCACCGCCGCGGCGCCGGCGACGGCCGATGCTGCGCTCCCTCCCTGGCCTCCCGAGAGCGGCAGCCCCTTCTTCGCCGTGAGCGCGACGCCGGGCGCACGAAGCGCGACGCCACGACGCCGCGCGTGGGCGATGACCGCGGCCGCGGCGATCGTCGCCGTGTGACGGGTGGGGGCGTTGGGCAGCTCCGGATGTCCAGGATCGAGCAGGGTCAGGCCAGGGATGTCCCACCACTGTGCCATAACCTCGTCCCGCGCGCCGCTCACGGCGCAGCCGAGCACGTCGAGCCCGGGGCCGAGATTGCCGATCCCTCCTGGCGCGGTCGCCAGGTGCCGCTCGGTGCTCGTCACACGCCGGTCAGGCGAAGCACGTCGCCGAGCACCCCGGCCGCCGTCACCTGCGGGCCGGCGCCGGGGCCGGAAACGACGAGCGGCCGGTCACGGTAACGTGCCGTCGTGAACACAAACAGGTTGTCGGTGCCGTCGAGCGAGGCGAGCGCGCTGCCGATCGGCGCGCTCACCAGCCCCACCCGCACCCCGCCGCGCGTGGCCCGCGCCCGATAGCGCAGGACCTCGCCCCGTGCGCGTGCCTCGGCCACCCGCAGTCCCCACTCGGCGTCGCACCCGCTCAGCCCGGCGAGAAAGTCGTCCCGCGACACATCACGGAGCGATTCCGGCACCAGCGACTCCAGCGTCACGTCCGTCATCTCGCCGGCGTAGCCGAGCATTCGGCCGAGGATGAGGCCCTTTCGCGCCACGTCGCGCCCACTCAGGTCGTCGCGCGGATCGGGCTCGGTGTAGCCGAGCTTCATCGCTTCCTTCACGGCCTCGGAGAATGCGCGTCCTCGTCCCATCTCGCTGAAGAGATAACCCATCGTCCCCGACGGCGAGCTGT
>Ga0193699_10001240_pt1 | contig 10243 bp, 9 predicted proteins | sample L3c2metaG_FD_160095 | JGI IMG/M metagenome (GOLD analysis project Ga0193699, IMG submission 160095) | Soil microbial communities from a riparian zone of the East river system, Colorado, United States - L3c2 | ecosystem: Environmental > Terrestrial > Soil > Riparian zone | place: USA: East River... | reverse complement strand
GCCATTAAATAGGGATTCCTTCGGGGTTTAGCGCTTCGAGAACTGGAATTTCTTTCTTGCCTTCGGACGGCCGGGCTTCTTCCGCTCGACCGCTCTTGCATCTCGGGTCAGCAACGCCAGGTCGCGCAGCTTCCGGCGATGCGACTCGTCCATCTTCACGAGCGCGCGCGCGACGGCGAGCCTCAATGCGCCCGCCTGCCCCGTCAACCCGCCACCCTCGACCTTCGCCTTCACATCGTAGCGGCCGAGCGTATCGGTGATCGTGAACGGCTGCTGAATGGCGGAGACGTGCGCGGGACGCGGGAAATAATCTCCCAACGTGCGTCCGTTGACCGACCATTTGCCGGAGCCTGCCTTGATGTACAGGCGGCAGACGGCTTCCTTGCGCCGCCCGATCGTATGCGTCGTATCAGACATTACTTCTCACTCTTCTTGTTGAGTTCGAGCACTTTCGGCTGCTGCGCAGCATGCGTGTGCGTTGCATCAGCGAATACACGTAGCTTGTTCCGGAGCTTCTGACGTCCGAGTGCCGTCTTGGGCAGCATGCCGTAGACGGCCTTTTCGATCACGCGCTCCGGATGCTTGGCGAGCATTGTCTCGAACGGGGTGAACCGTTCGTGACCCATGTAGCCAGTGTGTCTGAAATACTGCTTCTGCTCCGCCTTCTTGCCCGGGACGCGGACTTTGGATGCATTGATGACGATGACGTTGTCACCGGTATCCATGTGGGGCGTGTACATCGGCTTGTGCTTGCCGCGGATGATCTTGGCAACCTCGGTCGCCAAACGGCCGAGGATCATGCCTTCGGCGTCGACGATGTACCACTGGTGCTCGATATCCCGCGGGGTCGCGGAGTAGGTCTTCATGTGAGGCAAAACGTATGTAAGTGCCGGCCCCCTTTGATTCGAGTAGGGTTCCAAGCGGTTGATGGCGACTAAGTGGTTTTACGACAGCCTTTTAAGGTATCTGAGCCGGTAGGGCATGTCAACGCCAGAACGGATCCGCCGCCTTCATCTCCTTGCTCACATAGCTCATCTTGGGATTGAGCGCGAAAATCTGGGATTGGGTGGTCGCGTAGCCATCGGTCACGAGCTTCGTAAGCGCGTTCATCTGCGCTGCTCCCGCGGCCTTGGCGAACGCCTCATCCTCCGTGGCGATCCTATCCCACTGGGCCAGCGATCGCATTGGTAGGATTACGAGGAAGGTCCCGCCGGGAAGGCCGCTCACCACACGATACACGGCCCAATGGTTATCCAGACCCGCCTTGGTGTAAGCGTCCCGATAGATGGTCGAGGCCTTGTAGAAATCCTCTTCGTGCCCCGGCTTCATCACGAATCGGACGACCTCGAAATACCTCTGCTTCGCGAGATCGACTTCGGGCTTGTAGCTCAAGCTCGGGATGTATTGCGCCAGAATCGCGCTCGTCGTCTCGACGTAGTCGGACTCGCCGGCGCCTAACCGCTTTAGCTCCGCGGTCAGCGAAGCATTGGCATCCATGCTCGCCATGTCCTTCTCCATCGCGGCGAACGATGGATATCCAATGGTGAACCAGGCTTCGTTGGTACCCGACATCGCGTTCATGCCCAGATAGTTGGTCTGCCAGTTTGCTTTGGCAAACGCCGCTGGCCATCCGGCTTCCCAATCATTGTGCGCGGCTCCTTTTCCTGGTTTGACTAGCTCACGCTGTATCCAGAGAACTGGCGGAGGTCCGGCCATCGGCGCCTGGGCAACGATTGGAGCGGCGAATACAATCGTGAGCAACAGCGTGGTGCGAAGCGTTCTCATCATTGCGTGGTCCTCCCGCTGGGGTTGTTACTGCTCATCTTGCATAGCGGCTAGCCAACTCTTCCCCTTCCCGCTTCCCTCCATTCTACTCGAGGGCGACAAGGAGAGCGCCCTTCTCCACCGCTGTACCTGGAGATACTTCAACGCTGCGGACGGTGCCAGCGGCGGTAGCACGCAGCTCATTCTCCATCTTCATCGCCTCCATCACCACAATGCCCTGGCCCGCTTCGACCTTGTCGCCGGCTTTTACGCTGACTCTGACAATCAAACCCGGCATCGGCGCGAGGATGGGCGCTGGACCAGTCGGGCCGGCGCGTGCGGCCGAGAGATCGCGGATCGCCCTTGTGCGCTCGTCGAGCGCTTCGGTCTCGAAGCGATAGCCATCGACCCAAAGCGTGTACGTTCCGCGACCCTGCCGCTTCTGTACGACGACGCGGTAGACCTGCGTTCCGATCTTCACCATTCGGACGGGGCTCCCCTCGATATCCGACAACTCCGCACGTGCCCGCGGCTCGACTTCGTACGCGACTCCGTCGGGCTCGAGCGTGACCGCCTTTCGCTCGCCGTTCAGCTGAACGATGTATCTCATGCGGGGGCGCCCGTGGGATGAAGCTCGCACACGGTTTCGACGTGGGCCGTTTGCGGAAACATGTCGAATGACTGTAGTGACTCGATACGATAGCTCGGAAGTCGCGAGAGATCACGCGCGAGCGTCGCGGGATTGCAGCTGACGTAGATGATTCCGCGCAATCGTGCTGCTTCACCTTCCAGCGTCGCGGCTACTCGCGAGTCGACTCCCGCGCGAGGCGGATTGAGGATCACGAGATCCGCGGGCAGAGCGGACGGCAGCTCGTCTTCCACGCGTCCCTGAACCGCGCGCGACGAGTCCGTCAATTTGGACGCCGACCATTCCACTGCCTCGGGATCGAGCTCGATTGCCGTCACCGTGAGACCATCCATGCTCAGCGCAACAGCGAGGTCGCCGGCACCGGAGTAAGCGTCGATCACCGATTTGGGATTGAACGATCTCGCCTTGTGGAGCACGTATGCGCGAAGAACCTCAGCCATTTCTGTGTTGACCTGCGCGAACGAGGCGCTGGGTGTACGGTCCAAGCGCCGGTCATATAGAACGCGGCGCGGCTTGTTCTCCGCGGGCTCCCACCATACAGCGGAAATCGAGGGCACGGCCGCGCTGAATTGGTCGCGAGCCGCCCAGCTCTCGCCACCGATCATGACGAACGTCGGACCACCACTCGTAATGCGAACGCTCCCACGCAACTCTTTCGCATCCGGGAAATAAGCGTCCGCCTTCATCACCTCGTGCCAGGCGGCAACGACACGCCTGTCGGTGATCGGACAATCGGCGAGTGGAAAGACGTGGACTGGATCGTCGTACGGGTGTAGCCCAGCTATCCACCGTCCTCCGCGACGGCGCATCGCAAGCGTAAGCTTGTTGCGATAGCGCCAGTCCTTTTGACTCCGCTCGATGGATGGCGCGCTGACTTCTCGCTTGCCGATTCGCTGCAGCGAATCGCGCACGATCATTTGCTTCGCCGACAACTGCGCATCGTAGGTCATGTGTTGCAGCTGACAACCGCCACACTTGTCGCGAGCGTAATGCGGGCAAGGTGGCTCGATGCGAACTGGAGATGGAGTCACGACGCTCCGCAACGTTCCACGCGCGAAGTGGCCCTTGCCCGAGATCTGCGCCGTAACGACGTCGCCGGGAGCCGAGCGGGGAACGAACACGACGAGTCCGTTGTTTCTGCCGACTCCGTCGCCGCCGGCGGCAATCGATTCGATCGCGACACTGACGACTGCCATCAGGTACGTAAACCTTCGAGTCGCGCCGCCTGCTTCCAGGAGGCCGGGCCATCACCATTGGGCGCCGGGAGACTCGTCTCTGAATCGGAGCCCGACACCGAACGGGCAGATCGATCGCGCTCGGCGAGCAACGCAGCGGCGATCGCCGCGACGCGAACTGACTCTTCAGCAGGCCGTCGCTCCAGAATCGAGCTGAGCCTGCGCTCGAGCCACTGAATGTCGATGTCCCCGCGTCGAAACTCGTCGTCGTCCATCACACGAATGTGAAAATCGCGCGACGTCTCGACGCCCTGGATAATCAGATCAACCAGCGCCCTCCGCATCCGCGTGACTGCCTGCTCGCGATCAGCGCCCCATACGATGAGCTTGGCGAGCATCGGATCGTAGTAGAGTCCAACCTCGCTGCCCGACTCGATTCCGCCGTCCCAGCGAACACCCGGGCCGCTCGGCAAATGGAGGTGCTCGATGCGACCGGTGGAAGGGAGAAAATTGTTGGAGGCATCTTCGCTGGTTATGCGGCATTCGATCGCCCAGCCGCGTGGAGAGATCTCCTCCTGTTTGAACGGAAGCTTCTCTCCCGACGCCACGCGAAGCTGCCACTGAACGAGATCGATTCCGGTTACGAGCTCAGTCACCGGATGCTCAACCTGCAAGCGCGTATTCATCTCGAGGAAGTAGAACTCCCCGCTCTGGTCGAGGAGAAATTCGCACGTCCCCGCGTTCACATATCCTGCCGCGCGAGCCGCGCGCACCGCGGTCTCTCCCATCTTTTTTCTCAGCGCGGGAGTGACGGCAACGCTAGGCGCCTCCTCGATCATCTTCTGATGACGCCTCTGCACCGAGCACTCGCGCTCGCCCAGCGAAAGCACGGTACCGTGAGTGTCGGCGAGTATTTGGATCTCGACGTGCCGAGGCTGCGCCACGAATTTCTCCAGATAAACGGCGTCGTCTCCAAACGCGCTCTTTGCCTCGCGGCGGGCCGCTTCGAGTGCTCCCTTCAACTCCTTCGGTCCCGAGACCACGCGCATCCCCTTCCCGCCACCGCCTGCCGCCGCCTTGAGCAGAATCGGATAGCCGAATTGTTTGGCGATCTTTTCGGCTTCCTTCGCGTCCGCGAGCGGTTCCGTGGTTCCAGGCACAACAGGAACTCCGTTCGCCACCGCCAGCGTACGCGCCGATGTCTTGCTGCCCATCGCCGCGATGGCTTCAGCCGGCGGACCGATCCAGACGATGCCCGCGTCGCGCACCGCCCGCGCGAACCACTCTCGTTCGGATAGAAATCCGTAACCCGGATGAATTGCTTCGGCGCCGGTGAGCTTCGCGGCCTCGATGATCCGGTCGCCGCGGAGATAGCTCTCGCTCGATGGCGGCGGTCCGATCAGAACCGCTTCGTCCGCCTCGCGGACGTGCGGCGCTCGGACGTCGGCCTCGCTGTAAACGGCGACCGTTCGGACTCCGAGCTCGTGGCAAGCGCGAATGACCCGCAGAGCGATCTCACCACGATTTGCGATGAGAACCTTTTTGAACATCGATCAGAGCGGAATGTTGCCGTGTTTCTTGGGCGGATTCTTGTCCCGCTTCGTCTGCAGTGTCTCGAGAGCGTCTATGAGAGCCGGCCGAGTGTCACGCGGATCGATGATGTCGTCGAGGTAGCCGCGCCCCGCGGCGATGTACGGGTGCGCGAACTTCTCGCGGTACTCTTCGATCTTGCTCTCGGTCGCCGCCGCCTCATCGCTGCTTTCCGAGATTTCCTTTCTGAAGAGGATCTCGACCGCGCCCTTCGGTCCCATTACCGCGATCTCCGCCGTCGGCCAGGCGACGTTGAAGTCGCCCCGAATGTGCTTCGAGCTCATGACGTCGTACGCTCCGCCATAGGCCTTGCGCGTGATCACCGTCAGCTTGGGTACGGTTGCCTCGCAATACGCGTAGAGAAGCTTCGCCCCGTGCTTGATGATGCCGCCGTGCTCCTGCGCTACCCCCGGAAGAAAGCCCGGAACATCCTCGAAGGTCACGATCGGAATGTTGAACGCATCGCAGAACCTGATGAAGCGCGCTGCCTTGAGGGATGCGTTGATGTCGAGCACCCCCGCGAGCACAGCCGGCTGATTGGCGACTATACCGACGCTGAAGCGGCCGAGGTGCGCGAACCCACAAAGAATGTTTCCGGCGTACTCGCGCTGAACCTCGTAGAAATCGCCGTCGTCGACGATTCGCTTGATGACATCGTGCATGTCGTACGGCTTGTTGGCATTGTCGGGCACGATGTCGAGCAGCGACTCGTCACGCCTGTCGCGCGGGTCGGTCCCCGGCCCGCGCGGCGGGTCACCAAGGTTGTTCGAGGGAATGAACCGGAAGAGATCGCGGATGTGCTGAAGACACTCCGGCTCGGAGTCCGAGGCGAAGTGCGCGACGCCCGAGACCGCGGAGTGTGTATCGGCACCGCCCAGAGTCTCCATGGTTACATCTTCGTGCGTCACCGTCTTAACGACATTGGGCCCGGTGACGAACATGTAAGACGTACCCCGCACCATGTAAGTGAAGTCTGTGATGGCTGGGGAGTAGACGGCGCCGCCGGCGCATGGCCCGAGTATGGCCGAGATCTGGGGAATCACACCTGACGCAAGCGTGTTGCGCAGAAAAATCTCGGCATAGCCGCCGAGGGAGACCACGCCTTCCTGGATGCGCGCGCCGCCGGAGTCGTTGAGTCCGATGACCGGCGCGCCGTTTCGCATCGCCAGATCCATGATCTTCACTATCTTCTCGGCGAAGGACTCGGACAGCGACCCACCGAAAACCGTGAAGTCCTGCGAGAAAACGTAGACGAGCCGGCCGTCGATCTTGCCGTGGCCGGTGATGACTCCGTCGCCGTAGAATTTCTGGGCTTCGAGGCCGAAATCAGTTGACCGGTGGACTACGAACCGATCGAGCTCGACGAACGACCCCTCGTCGAGTAGCAGGTCCAACCGTTCCCGCGCCGACAGCTTGCCCTTCTCGTGCTGCGCCTTGAGTCGCGCCTCGCCGCCGCCCTGTTCGGATTCGATCCGCCTCCGCTCCAGGAGCTCGAGCTTCTCTCGCATTGTCATCGTCGCGAAAAGCTAACTCTCTGCGGAATCAGCATCTAGCGGCTAGGTTTAGGACAACTCTTCGGCACCATTACACCCGTCCAACTTGACTCCAACACCACGAAGACGACCGCGTAAAAAAGGGCGCAAGCGCGCCGGACGCACGGCCCATCAGCACACATCGCTGCCGACGAGCCGCAACGCCTACATGGATACGCGACAGTGGCTGCTGGATCAGCACGGGCCCGTATGTGCGTATTGCGAGCGACGCGTCAGCTCGAAGGCGATCACCATGGATCACGTGACGCCGCGAAAGGGGAAGACAGCGTACGATCGTCGCGATAACCTCGTGCTCGCCTGCCCTGAGTGCAATGCGCTCAAAGCGGACCAGCCGTTCCTTTCGTTTCTATTGGGTCGCCGAACACGCGCGGCGAGTCTCCTCCGATACGGGGGACATCTCAGTCCGATGCTGCTCGACCTGGCGAGAGAGATTGCTGGACCCGAAGCCGCGGCGCGTGCTGCGCGACTCGCCGACCCCGACTACCCGTACCTGGACTAGGAGCGGGCCGGCTCCAACTCTTTCTTTTCGGTGGATTCGCGGTCGGTGCTCTCCGACGTCGACTCCTCCGGCAGTGAGGGCTGAGCCTTTTTCCCGTTGTCCGCGGGGCGCCGGCCGCTTGCCTTCAGCCTCGCTTTGAGAAAGGCGAGAACATCCAGCTCGTGCTGACGAAGTGTCGGACCGTGAGGTGGCGTGCGCTTGCTCCACTTTCGTTCAGGCAAAGGCGGGAGGACTGAGCCTTCGAGATACGCTTCGAGGAGCGCGGGGTGGATGTAGTACTTCCGGCAGACGCTGCGAGTGTTGCCCAACCGCTTTGCCGTGACGTCGACGGCAGCTACAATGTTCTTTTCGGCTTCGCGCTTGGTCTCCGCGGGTCCCATTTTGCGCAGAGCCTCGGCGACGAGCATCGTGCCTGCCCACGTGCGGAAATCCTTCGCGGTGATGTCCCGGCCAGTGACGTTCTGGAGATACGCGTTGACGTCCTCGGCCTGCACGCTCTGGCGTTTTCCCTCGTCGTCGAGGTACTTGAACAACTCTTCGCCGCGTAGCTCCTGGCATCGCTGAACGATTCGCGCTATCCGCTTGTCCGTCACCGCGACCGCGTGTTGGATGCGGCTCTTACCGCGGAATTCGAAACGAAGCTCAGAACCCACTACGGTCGCGTGGCGGCGACGCATCGTCGTGAGACCAAACGACTTGTTCGCCTTCGCGTACTCGTCCGAGCCGATGCGGATGAGTGTCGTCTCGAGGAGCCACACGACCGTCGCCATGATCTTGTCGCGCGCGAGGCCGGGCAGCTCGATGTCGGTCTCCACGCGCTCGCGGATCTTCCACAAGACATCGCTGAGCTCGAACATCCGCTCGAATTTCGTCCCGTCGCGATGCTGGCGGAAACCGGGGTGATAGCGATACTGCTTGCGACCGCGCGCGTCGCGGGCAGTGACCTGGAGGTGACCGTCCTCGTGAGGGCAGATCCAGACGTCGGTCCAGGCCGGGGGAATCACGAGCGAGCGGAAGCGGTTGATCATCTCGCGCGAGCGAATTGCCTGGCCGTCCGGACCGATGTACGTGAATCCGCGACCGTGTCGGTGACGGCGAATGCCCGGCATCGCATCGGTAACGTATCTGAGGCCCGCGGCGGCCGCGGACCCCATGTATTCGTGAGAGACGGACTGACCCAGTTTTCCTCCTCGAGCTCTGACGCGGTTTGAACACGCCTCAGGCAGCGCGAGGTAGAGGCGGGGCGTCGGATATGGACGCTACAGCCCCATTGGCGGCAACCGAATTCCCCTTCTAGACGGCGCTGGGAAGGGTGAAGTAGAAAGTGCTGCCAAGCCCGACCTGGCTTTCGACCCAGATCATGCCACCGTGGGCCTCGACAATTCCTTTGGCGATCGCGAGTCCCAGGCCAATTCCGCGGCGATCAGAGGGCATCGCCTGCCAGAAGCGTCCGAAAATGTGCGGCACCTGGTCGGGTGGAATGCCGGGACCGTTGTCGATGACACCGAACCTGATCCCTCCGTCGATCTGCTCGGCGCAAACCGTGACGCGCCCGTCCCGCGGAGTGAACTTGACGGCGTTCCCAACGAGATTCGACAGCACCTGCTGAATCCTCGCGGCATCGGCGACTACTGGTAGCAGGTCATCCGAGACGTTGGCCTCGAGAGTGATGGTGCTCCCCTTCGCCAACGGCAGGAGCATCTCGACGGTGTCGTTGATAAGAGATGCCGGCGACTCCGGTTTGGTCTCGATGCTGAGGCGGCCGGACTCCATCCGCCTCACATCGAGCAGGTCCTGGATCATCCGGTTCATGCGATCGGCCGCGCGGCGAACGATCTCGACCTGCCTCCGCTCCTGAACCTGCTCGACCGGCGTCGCGTCGAGCATCAGGCTCAACGCCATTGTCATGGTGTTGAGCGGGTTGCGCAGATCGTGGGCGACGACCGCGAGCACGTCGTCGCGCGCGCGTGTCGCCTGCTGCGCCTCGTGAAAGAGGCGTGCGTGCTCGACGACGATGGCGGCTCTCCTCGCGAGATCGGCAGCGAGTGAGAGATCAGCGACTTCGAACCGGCGGCCGGAACCCGACGTGACCAGCGTCAGCGCTCCGAGCGGCTTGCCCGAGTTGACCAGGGGCACGCAGATGAGTGAGCGCGGCTCGAGGGCCTCGACGGTGCGGCGCTGCGACGGCTCCGCAAACGAAGCACGAATGAAGCCTGGTGTGATCTCGGCTTCCAGGACCGGTTCACCGGTGGTAACAACTCGAATCAGCGGATGCATCGCGGTGAGCGCGCTTCGGGGGAAGGTCGCCACTTGCTTGATCAGCGCCGACTTGGCCGGATCGACGTGCGCCTCTCCGACACGCGTGAACGTGTCATCGGCTTCGACAATGTCCAGGGCGCAATAATCAGCCAGCGCCGGCACGGCGAGCCGCACTAAAGCGGCCAGGGTGGTCTGATAGTCGAACGACGCGCTGAGTACGCGGCTCGCCTCAGCGAGGAGAGCAGCCCGCTTCTCGGAATTCTCCGCTTCGGCACGAGCCGACTGCTCGCGCACTAGCGCAGTCGTTTGCTCCTCGGCCCGAATGCGGGCCGTGACATCTCGAAAGCTCCATACTCGACCCACCGCGACGTCGTCGATGCGCTGCGGCTGCGAGTAACGCTCGAAGATTCGGCCATCCTTGAGCTCCAGCACGTCGTAACTGGCTTCCTCCGGATGGCGATACAGATCCGTCACCTTGGCCATGAATTCGTCGGGATGAACAAGCTTCTCCAGCGCATAGCTGATGGAGCGCTGATCATCGCCCGCAGCGAAGATCTCCGGCGGAATGTCCCACATGTCGGCCATCTTCTGATTGAAGCTCAGAATTTTTCCATCCAGATCGACAACCAGAATCCCGTCCGCGGTCGATTCGAGTGTCGCCCGAAGAAGCGAAAATGATCGGCTGGCTTCGCGTTGGGCATTTCGGCGTTCGGTGATGTCGTCGATGAAAGCGACGAGATACAGTGGATCACCA
>Ga0193699_10001239_pt1 | contig 10252 bp, 7 predicted proteins | sample L3c2metaG_FD_160095 | JGI IMG/M metagenome (GOLD analysis project Ga0193699, IMG submission 160095) | Soil microbial communities from a riparian zone of the East river system, Colorado, United States - L3c2 | ecosystem: Environmental > Terrestrial > Soil > Riparian zone | place: USA: East River... | reverse complement strand
GTTCTTCATGAAGTGGGCCATCTGCTCCGGGCCGCCCGAGGGATTATGAAACACCAGGGTAACCGGGATCATCCACAGGACCAGCGCCGCCGCGGCCCAGCGCGTCTTCCAGCCGGCGATGATCGCCAGCGCGGCGCCGATCTCGACGATGATCGAAGCGATGAGCAGTACCTCGGGGAACGGCAGGCCGGCCTTGGTCATATAGCCCAGGTTGGCGGCGTGATGCACGACCTTGTCGATTCCAGACAGCAGAAAGATCAGCGCGAGCAGTATGCGGCCGGCGAGGGCGACGAGACTTTGCATGGACGGGCTCCTTGGAATGTGAGCGGGAATTGAAGCATACAATAGCGGGCAATCGCCGGGGAGAAAGGCCATGTCCGCATCGCCGCGGGAAATCGTGCGCAACAACGTCAAGGAAAAGCTCGCGCGGGACGAGGTGGTCGCCTCCCTGACCGTGCGCCTGGTGCGCTCGATCGAGATCGCGCGCATGGCGAAGACCGCGGGCTTCGATTCCATCTACGTGGACGTGGAGCACTCCAGCCTCTCGCTCGAGACTACGAGCCAGATCTGCATCGCGGCGCTCGAGATCGGCGTCGCGCCCTTCGTGCGCGTGCCGAGCACCCGACCCGAGCACGTCTCGCGGGCTCTGGACGGCGGCGCGCTCGGCGTGATCGCGCCGCACATCCGTTCGGCGGCCCAGGCGCGTGAAGTCGTCGCTTCGGCGAAATACCCTCCCTTCGGCGAACGCTCCCTCGCAGGCGCACTGCCGCACCTGCACTACCGCTCGTTTCCGGCTGCGGAGACGAACGCGGCGATGAACGAGGTCACGATGGTGGTGGTGCAGTTCGAGACTGCCGACGCGATCGACAGGGCCGAGGAGATCGCCGCCGTCGAAGGCGTGGACGTGGTGCTGATGGGCACCAACGATCTCCTCGCCGATCTGGGACTCCCCGGACAATATGAACATGAGCGCGTTCGCGAGGCGTATGCGCGCACCATCGCCGCCTGCCGCAAGCACGGCAAGCATGTCGGCGTGGGCGGTCTGGCGACGCGCCCCAAGCTCGCCGCCGAGTTCGTGAAGATGGGCGCGCGCTACGTCTCTACCGGCACCGATCTTGCGTTTCTGCTCGCCGAGTCCACCGCGCGCGCGAAGCAGGTGCACGAGATCGATCTGCGATGAGCGAGCGCGTATTCGTCGAGCATGACGAAGCCGACGCCTTTGCCAAGGCGCTGCTCGTCGCGCACGGCGTGCCGAAGAGGGACGCCGCGACTGTCGCCGCGTGCCTGGTGCGCGCCGATCTGCGCGGCGTGGACACGCACGGCCTCACGCGCCTTCCGGTCTATCTCGACCGCGTGCGACGCGGCCTGGTCAATCCCAGGCCGAAGCTCTTTCCGAAACGGGTGGCGCCCGCGGCCGCCGCGCTCGACGGCCAGAACGGCTTCGGATTCGTGATCGGCACGCGCGCCATGACCGAGGCGATATCGCTGGCGCGCAAATCCGGGATCGGGATCGCCTCCGCAAGAAGGAGCACTCACTTCGGCATGGCTGCGTCTTACGTGTTGCAGGCGATTGATGCGGGCTTCGTTGCGCTCGTCTTCACCAACGCCTCGCGCGCCATGCCGCCCTGGGGCGGGCGCGAGGCGCTGCTCGGCACGAGCCCGCTCGCGGCGGGCGCCCCCGGCGGAAAGCTCGCGCCTTTCGTGCTCGACATGTCGCCCGCGGTGGCGGCGCGCGGCAAGATCAGGATTGCCGAGAAGCGCGGCGAGAAGATTCCCCTGGGCTATGCGCTCGACGCGCAAGGCCGCCCCACCACCGATCCGACCGAAGCCCTGAAAGGCGTGGTGCTGCCGATCGGAGGGCCGAAGGGATCGGGCCTGTCGATGCTGATGGACATCTTCGGGGGCGTCCTCTCGGGCGCGGCGTATGCAGGCGAAGTCACCGATCAATACAAGGTGTTCGACCGGCCGCAGAACGTGGGACACTTCTTCCTCGCGATGAGGCCGGACCTGTTCGTGTCGAAGAAGGACTACCGCGCTCGCATGGACACGCTGGTCGAGCGCGTGCGCGCCTGCCCGAAGGCCGAAGGCTTCGACGAGATCCTGCTTCCCGGTGAGCTCGAAGCGCGCGAGGAGGAAAAACGCCGCAGGAGCGGCATCCCGTACAGCACTGCGGAGATCGATCCGCTGCAGCAGGAAGCCGCGCGCGCCGGTGTTGCGAAGCTCGATGTTTCGGCCGGGCCTCTGGATTCCTGAGGACCCGACATGAAGAGGATCGCGGTCGTCGCGCTGCTCGCCGCTGCAACGAGCGCGAATGCGCCCGCGCAGGTCGCTTCGACAGGTGTGTTTCCAACGAAGCCGGTGCGCATCGTCGTGGCATTTCCCCCGGGCGGGGGCACGGACATCGTGGCGCGCCTCCTCGCGCCGAAGCTCACCGACATCTGGGGCCAGCAGGTGATCGTGGACAACCGCGCCGGAGCGAGCGGAGTGATCGGCACGGAATTCGCCGCGCGCGCGGCGCCCGACGGCAACACGCTCTTTATGGGAACGCTCGGCAATCTTGCGGTCAACCAGCACCTGATCGCGAAGATGCCCGTGGATCCCTTGCGCGATTTCGCTCCGGTCACGCAGGTCGTCGCGGTGCATTTCGTGATGGTCGCGCACCCTTCCCTTCCGGCGCGCAACGTCAATGAGCTGATTGCGCTCGCAAGATCGCGGCCCGGGCAGATCAACTACTCGTCCTCGGGACCCGGCGGCGCGCCGCACCTCGCCGGCGAGCTCTTCAAGAGCATGGCCAGGGTGAACCTCGTTCACGTCCCGTACAAGGGCAGCTCGCCGAGCTTCCAGGATCTGCTGGGAGGGCAGGTGTCGCTCACTTTCGACAGCCTGGTGCAGGCGCTGCCCTACATACGCGACAAGCGGCTGATCGCGCTCGCAGTGCTCGGCGCCGCGCGCTCGCCCCTCCTTCCCGAAGTACCGACCGTCGCCGAATCGCTTCCCGGCTACGAGCTCACCAACTGGTTCGGTCTCGTCGCGCCGGTGGCGGTACCCCGCGCGATCATCGGGAAAATCCACGCGGACGTGACGCAGGTGCTGCAGGACGCGGGAGTGTCGGAAAGACTCTCCGCTATGGGTGCGACCGCGGTCGGCAACACCCCCGAGCAGTTCGGCGCGGCGATGCGCGCCGATTCCGAGAAGTGGGGCAGGCTGATCCGGGAAGCCAACATCCGGGCGGAGTGAAAATGGAAGCGACAAAAATCGACGGCTACGAGATCGACGTCCTGATCCAGGGCTTCCCCGGCAGGATGGTGTGCCACGGGGGCCTGGGCTGGAGCACGATCGCCCTGATCCGCGGCCAGGGACACGTGGCGCTTGTCGACGTCGGCAGCTTCAACATGCGCAAAGGCCTTATCGCGCAGCTCGCGAAGCGCGGACTCGAGCCCGCCGACGTGACCGACGTGATCCTCACGCACTCGCACTACGACCATTCGCTCAACTGGATCCTGTTCCGCCAGGCGCGAATAATCATCGGCGCAAGAGAGCTCGCCTGGTCGATGAGCGAGCCCTGGGGCGAGACGCCGGTGCCCGAGCTCTACATTCGCGAGCTGGAAAGCTGGCCCTCGCTGCACCCGGTCGCGGCCGGGCAGGAATGCATGCCGGGGGTCAGGGCGCACGCGGCGCCGGGCCACACGCCCGGCCACCTCGTCTACGTCCTCGAGGGGAAAGAGCGCGACGCGATCTTCACCGGCGACGCCGCGAAGAACCGCGCGGAGCTGCTCTCGCGCAAGGGTGAAGCCACCTACGACGCGGCGCTCAGCAAATCGTCGATCGAGCGGATCTGGCAACTGTGGCAGAAACGCGCTGGCAGCATTCTCATTCCCGGCCACGACCTGCCGATGACGCAAAAGGACGGGCGCATCGAATACATCGGCAAGCGGAAGGCAGCGCTCCAGGCGTGGTTGGGCGAGGACCTCGAGACGACCGCGCTGATCGAATTGGGCGCACGCTGAATCCGGCCCGAATAGCCCGCAACCAGGAGGAGAGATGCCACGAACACTGAAATCCGCGATGCTCGGCCTGCTTCTCGCGCCGTTCACCGCCGCACTGTATACGGCGGACGCAGCCGCCCAAGCTTACCCGAACAAGCCGGTGCGAATGATCATTCCGTTTCCGCCAAGCGGCAGCAACGACGTCGTCGGGCGCATGATCGCCTTCCAGCTTTCCGATCGTCTCGGCAGGCAGGTCGTCGCCGAAAACCAGGGCGGTGCCGGCGGAATTATCGGCACGGAAGTCGTTGCGAGAGCCGCTGCCGACGGATACACGCTGCTCCTGATCTCGGTCGCCCACGCGTTCGGCGCCTCGATGTACAAGCTGCCCTACGATCCGATCAACGCCTTTGCTCCGGTCGCGCTGCTCGGCACGGGGCCGGTGGTGCTCGCCGTCACCGCGAACCTTCCGGTCAAATCGCTGAAGGATCTCCTCGCGCTCGCGAGGGAAAAGCCCGGGCAGCTGAACTACGCCTCAGCCGGCGTCGGCAGCTTCCAGCATCTGGCGAGCTCGCTGTTCAAACTGCAATCGGGCGTGGACATCGTGCACATTCCGTTCAAGGGCGGCGGCCCGGCGATGATGGACGTGATCGCGGGCAACACCCAGATCGCGATCGGCTCGCTCATCCAGACTCTGCCCCACATCCGGTCCGGACGCCTCAAGGCGCTGGGAGTGGGCAGCGCGAAGCGCGTCCCCGCCCTGCCGGATTTGCCGACGATCTCCGAGGCGGGCGTGCCCGGCTACGAAGCCATAAACTGGTGGGGCATCGTCGCTCCGGCCGGCACGCCGCGCCCGGTCATCGAGCGGCTGCACAAGGAGCTCTCGGTGATCCTCGCATCGGCTGAAACGAAGAAGCGCTTCGAGTCCGAAGGCGGGGAAGCGGCGCAGATGAGCCCGGAGGAGTTCGGCCGCTTCATTGCGGACGAGACGGTCAAGTGGGCGAAGGTGGTCAAGGAAGCCGGCATCAAGCCGGAGTAGGAATCATGCGCGCAAGGAGCGGCTGGCCGGTTCTCGCATTCGCGCTGTTCGGAACGCCGCCGCAGTCCGCTCTTGCGCAGGGGACGGACCCGAACGCGGCATTCGCCAACGAACTGATCGTCGTCCCGCTGCAGGGCCGCTCCATCTCCGCGCTGGTGACCCATCAACCCGGCGCGACCAGGTTCACCCACGCTGTGGCGCTCTTTCCCGGCTCGCCGGGCCAGGTGAAACTCAGCGTGGAGAACGGGGAGATCAAGTTCGGCGACCTTCGCGGCAATTTCCTCGTGCGGGCCAGGCGCCATTTTCTCGAGGACGGCTTCATGACCGTGGTCGTCGACGCGCCCAGCGATCGCCAGTTCGGCCTTTTCAGGCACGAATTCCGCGCGTCGGCCCGATACGGAGAGGACATCCGGGGCGTCGTCGAAGCCGTCTCGAAACGCTACGGCGAGCTCGACTGGACCTTTGCCGGCCACAGCGAAGGCGCGGTAGGCGCCGCGCACGCGGCGCGGATGGCGGCGCCTCGGGTGAAGCGCGTCGTCCTCGCCGCCGCACTGACGAGTCCGAATTTCCAGGGGCCCGGCCTGCGCCTGCCCGATGTGAAGGCGCTGACGGTTCCGGTTCTGTGGGTGCACCACCGGCGCGATCCGTGCCGCGCGACGATGTACTCGACGACAAAGACCTACGCCGAAGCGATGCGGGCGCAGCTGCTCACGGTGAACGGATCGAAAGATGCGCGCGGGGATCCCTGCGAGGCGCGAAGCGAGCACGGCTTTGCGGGCATGGAAGTGAAAACCATAAAGGCGATCCTCGCCTGGATACGCACCGGGCAAGCGCCTTCCGAAATCTCCGAGTAATGCGGGCCGGGGCCGCCGACCTCGCCCGGTTGCTCGCCGGCTGCTGCGCGGCGATCGCCTGCTCCCTCGGACCGGCGGCGGCGCAGGAGCCCGCCACGGAACAGAAAGTTCCGCTCTCAGCGGAGCCTGCGCCGGCTTCCGCGGGGAGAATCCCGTCCTTTGCCGAGCTCGAGGCGGCCGGAGCCGTCATCGGCGAGGTGCGGATCGACAACCGCAACATCTTCGACCTCACGGACGAGAAGGAAAACGGCGTCCTCTACCGCGCCGCGAACGCTATTCACATCCGGACACAGGACTGGGTGGTCAGGCGCCAGCTGCTGTTCAGGCCCGGCGAGCGCGTTTCGGTCCGTCTCATCGAAGAGACGGAGCGCCTGATGAGGTCGAACCGGATTTTCTACGATGTCAGGATCACGCCGGTCGGCTACCGCGACGGCGTGGTCGATATCGAAGTCAGGACGCTCGATACCTGGACGCTGGAGCCCGGAGCGACCGCCAGCCGCGCGGGGGGCGTCAACAAGTCCGGCTGGTCGGTCCGGGACACGAACGCCCTCGGCACCGGCGTCCTCATCGGCGCCAGCCGCTTCACCGATGCCGATCGCAGCGGAACGCAGTACAAGGTCTCGCTGCCCCACACTTTCGACGGCTGGACCGCGATCGACTACACGCACTCACAGCTGAGCGACGGCGAGAGCAGGGCTGCATCGATCGCCCGGCCGTTCTATGCCCTGGATACGCGCTGGGCGACCGGATTCTCGACCTCGACCGACACTCGCATCGACTCCATCTTCAGCAACGGGGTGAAGGTCGCCCAGTTCCGCCACAGGCAAGATAGAGCGGAGGCATTCGGAGGCTGGTCCGCGGGCCTGGTGGACCACTGGACACACCGCTATTCCGCGGGCTTCAGCTACCTGAAGGATACCTACAAGCTCGAACCGGATCTTCTCCCTCCCGCGCAGCTTCCTCCGGATCAGACGCTCGCCGCTCCCTTTTTCCGCTACGAGCTCGTGCACGACAACTACGAGAAGGTCAAGAACCGGGACCTGATCGAGCGTCCGGAATACTTCTTGATGGGAACCCAATCCAGCGTTCAGCTGGGCCGCGCGTTCACGGGCCTCGGCTCGACGCAAAACCTCTGGATCTACTCCGCCAGCGCGGCCGACGGCTTTCGGCTTCCGTCGAACCGGGTCCTTCTGGGGTCGGCCTCGGTCTCAGGGCAGGCCGGTTACGCGCCGCTCGACCGGCAGCTGGTGAACGGCTCGATTCGATTCTATGGACACCCGGACAGCCGGACCCTGACTTTCGCCTCTCTATCCGGCGGCGTCGTCAAGGACCCCAACCTTTCCAGCCAGCTGGTGCTCGGGGGCGATACCGGCTTGCGCGGATATCCGCGGAACTACCAGACCGGAGAGCGCCTCGTGGTGCTCAACCTCGAGGAACGCATTTATACGGACTGGTACCCGTTCCGTCTGATCCGCGTGGGGGCTGCAGTGTTCTACGACTACGGCCGGGCCTGGGACGGCCCCGGCGAAAGTCCCTCGAGTACGCGCTGGCTGAGCGACGTCGGCATCGGCCTGCGCTTTCTGAGCACGCGCTCCGCCTTCGGGAACGTCCTGCACGTCGACTTCGCCTTCCCCCTGAACCGCGATCCGAACATCAAATCGTTTCAGTTCCTGGTCACGACCAAGCTCTCGCTTTGAGGCGTTCCGGCGCTTCGCTCAGAACGAGCGCCCGAGACGCACATAGCCTTCCGTCCTGCCGGGTGCTTCGAACCCCTTTGCCACGCCCGCGCGCAACTGCACGCCCAACTGATAGCCGAAGCGCACTTCCGACAGCAGCTCGATACCCGCGCTCTTGTACCAGCGCTGCGGATCGTTGTCCCAGGCCGCTCCGGCCTCGGTGAATACGCTCATCGAGATACGGTTCAGTCCCACCGGCGGCACCATGTAATGCCGGTCTACGTCGGACAGCGGAATCCGCCACTCGAGCGTGACGAGGCTCGCGCGATGCCCGGTGAGCACCGCCTCGCCGCTCCGGTAGCCGCGCAGCGGGAACTCGCGCTGATTGAGCACGGGAAGCGCAAAACTGGTCTCCGAGAAGCTCGCACCTGCACCGCCCAGCTGGATCGGCTCAGCTTGCGGCTGCGAGTATGCCTGGTTCCAGCGCAGCGACACCACTGTCTTGCCGGCAGGCAGGTGAGCGCGCCAGTCGCCCCGATAGAAATTGCCCGAGTAGGCACCGCGCAATCCATTCGAAGTCTCGGCGAAGAGCCGCAGCTGCTGTCCCTGGCTCGGCCCTTCCGAAAGGAACTGCTGGCGGCGAGTATCGACTCCGGCGACCAGCCCCGCCACCCGCTCGTCGCGCGTTGCCAGGCCGCCGGTGTCCACCTGATGGAAGGTCTCCCGGTCGAGCGCGCCGCCGAGCCCCCAGTAGTAGCGCGCGTTGAAAGCCAGATGGCGCCACAGCGATACCCACTGCGCCGTTTCATTGACCGTGTAGGCTTTGACGTCGTTTGCAGAGGAATCGCTCGCCTTGACCGTCATCCAGCGGTCGAGCAGCAGGCCGTGCCGATTGTCGTAGATGTAGGTCGCGCTTCCCAGCGCCTGGCTCTGAGTGACTTCATACATGGGTGCAAGCGAGTACTGGTGCAGCCCGAGCGCGTCCTGGCCGTCGGTCTGCACACCGAGCGCCAGGGCGCCGCCGTCGGAATAAAGCGCGGGGAACCACCAGCGCGGCCGGAGCGAAGCCCACGGCGAGTAAGTCCGGTCGGTGCCGGGCGACTCGCCGGCGCGGCGCTCCGAAGGGGAGAACCCGACTGGGGCAGGCGCTGCCGCTTCGCGAATCTCCAGTGGTGCATCCGGCAGGCTGTGCGCTCGCAGCACGTCGCCGTCGGCTTCGATCGTCGTCAACAGCATTTCGCCCGCGACCGGCGCGCTGATTTCCTTGACGCCGCTCCGCGCTTCGGTCCAGCGCGCGAGGCTGCGGTCTCCGCGCCGCCAGGACCAGACGTTGTCCACGTTGCCGTAGTCGGCGACGAAGTAGATCTCGTCCGGCGAATCGCCGAACCTCGGTGAATGCTTGACCGCCCGGTCGGTGACGAGCACGGAGGATTTCTCCCCGGCGATCTCCACGAGCGACCAGCGTTCGTTGCGCAGGCTCGTCACGACCACGGTCTCGCCCCTGGCGGCAAGTCCGGTGAGCGCCTCGCCCGGCGCGGCGCGATAGAGCGAGCGCTCCACGGCGCCCTCGCGATTCAGGACGACGACCTCCGCCTCGCCGTTCACCACGCGGATGGCGACGATGCGGCCATCGTCGAGCGGCGCGGCAAAACGGAACCGCCCGCACTCGGTGACGCGGGTCAGGCCCCCACCCGGGCCGAGCCGGTACAGATCGTAGTAATAGTTGTAGTTATTGCAGATCTCGGGCTGCGAGAGCAGCACCTCCCCGCCGGGCAAGGCCGCGAGCCGCGTGCCCGGTTCGACGTTGCGAACCGCTTCGACCTCGCCGCCCAGGGCCTGATGCATCAGCCTTGGGCGGGTGTAGCCGTTCCCCTGCACGTACCAGCGGTCTCCCCCGCGCGTGCGAAGGGGACTGGTAACCGACCAGTCGCGGAGGACGATATTCCCGCCCTCGTCGGGCGCTTTGCCGGGCTCCACGGGTTTCCCGGCAAAGCGCGCGTTCAGCCAGTCGTGGAATTCGACCCACAGCTCGTCCATCGCCTTGCCGGTGACGAGCCGCGGGGTGCTGTGAACCCGGAACGGAAACCAGCGACCGCTGTAGGTCTCTACATACCTGGGGATCGCGTCCGGGCCGTAGCGCTCGGCGAGGAAAAAGAAGAAATAGCTGCCGTAGAGATAATCCCGGTTGAGCGGAAAGCCGCGTCCTCCGGCGTTCACTTCGCGAAGAGAGCGCAGTCCGCGCGCGCTTTCAGCGCGCATCATGCCCTCGAAATGGCTTTGCCCGAGGCGTCCGTATTGCCTGTTCCAATCGGACTCCGAGTAGACCGCGAGGCCTTCGATCATCCAGTCGGGCTCCAGCAGATTCGGAAATCCGCCGGGAAAGAAAAACGTGAAAGGGAGCGGAAGGACGAGATAGCGGCCGAAGATCCGCCGCAGCACGCCCGCCGGGCCCCGCGCCTGGTCGAGGTGAACGATGTGCGTGAACTCGTGCGTGAGCACCAGCTCCAGCCACTCGCGGTTCTGCAGCAACTCGCCTTCGTCCGGCGGCGACAGGATGATGCCGATGAAGTTGAACGGGAACGGCGAGGCGTACCCGTTGGAAAAATCGAGCGAGTCCAGCACGACGATCTGCGTGCGCGACTCGGGCCTCCACTTCAGCCAGCCGGTGACGCGCGGATAGACCGATTCGGCGACCTCCGC
>Ga0193699_10001237_pt1 | contig 10268 bp, 14 predicted proteins | sample L3c2metaG_FD_160095 | JGI IMG/M metagenome (GOLD analysis project Ga0193699, IMG submission 160095) | Soil microbial communities from a riparian zone of the East river system, Colorado, United States - L3c2 | ecosystem: Environmental > Terrestrial > Soil > Riparian zone | place: USA: East... | reverse complement strand
CTACGAGAACAACCCGACCGCGCTACACCTGCGGGCGATGAACATCCTCTACGAGGGTCTGAAGGAAAAGGGCGCCCTCATGGTCGTTCCCAGCAATGTCGTCGAGTCGATGGGACTCGGCGGCATGATGGGAGCCGCGGCACTGCGGGGGCAGCAGAGCTGGGCCGATGGTGGCGTGAAGGCTACGCCCCAGCCCGCAGTTTAAGTCGAGCGAACCGGCTCGGCCGACCGCTGGCCAGCGTTGAGCATCGGCGCTGGCTGGCTTTCGGACAACAGCTTCGTGACAAAGCGCTGACCCTCCGAAATCCGCTCGATCTCGAGAGCAATCGTCTCGACAGCGCCTTCAACCCTCTCGAGGCGCTGCGCCATTTCGTTGAAGATCGGAGGCGGCGGCGCGGGACGACCAGCGCGTCTCGCCATGGTGCGAGCGAATCCGACCGCGAGTGGTCCCAGAACGCACACCACGGTGACGATCGATAACGCCAGCGTTTGGCCCGATCCGAGTCCGGCGAAGACAGGCGCCGTCGCGGTGCCGGCTATCAGCGCGGCGCCGCTTGAAAGCTGCTGCCCGGTCTGCGCAAGGTCGGACTCGAGCTGCAGCTGTCGCGCGTCGAGAAGTGCCAGTCGGTCCTGGAGTCCTTTCGTTGCCGTCGCATCGTCGGTTGATCTTAACTGGCTGAGCAGCTTCGATCGCCGGCTATCGACCGACACCAGCTGATTCGAAAGCTCTTCACGCCGAGCCTTGAGGGCCTCGAGCTGCGCTTCGGTTCGAGGAGCCGGAATCGTGATGGGGCCCGAGCCCGGGGAAGCCGCGATGTACACTCCGGGTTTTGGTGTCGGGGCCGGGGCCGGGGCCTGAGAAACTTGTGTCTGCATTGGTATCACTACGAACCAGGGGACTTTGGGGTTACAGCAATCGCGTTTATTAACATGCACCAGCGGCGTGGGCTAGTCGAACTCAAAAGGGCTCTTGGGCTGCTCTTCTCCCAGACGCCCCACGACTATGTCGGCCTGCGGGTAGGACTCGCCCCGAACAGGAGCATCCACTTGCCGCCTGAGCATCGCGAGCTGCCCGATGTGGGTGAGCGCGTCGGCAATCGGTCCCTGGAACAACTTCTGGGTGGTGATTTCGAGCGGCTCCTCTGAAGCGAGATACGCATCCAACGCCTCGAGGGAAGCGTGAAACCGCGCCACCTCTTTCCTCCACTGCAAGGGAGTGGACTGCTTGTAGTCCGATTTCCCCTGGCACAAGCTCAGCGCCCAATCAAGGAGATCTCCCATGTGCGCGAGTATCTGCCGTGGCGTGCGCGCCCCGTGCCCGACCTTGAAGTCTGCAAATGCGGGAGGCGCGTATCGCTCCGACTTTGCCGCGCGATACGCGATCGTCGCCAGAGTGTGCCTCAGGAAATCGCGAGTCGAATCTCTCAATGCCAATCGGGCTCCTCGCCGAGGGTGTCGACTCTGATACGTCGCGTGGACGCTCTTCCCGAGATGCGCTGCCACGTCGAGCCTCTGTTCGTGTGCGCCACGGCTATTTCGAAACTGTCCGGCGGGAACCAGCGCGCATGGTTGAAATCCTCGTCACAGTCGCAGCCACCGCCGCCCGGCCCTTGCACCACGACCGCGCCCGTCTTGAGGTCGCGGACGATTCCATACGTGCCCGGATTGGTCGGCGTCGTGTCCTCGCCGACGTACGCGATGTAGCGGCCATCCGGTGAGATGAGGATGTCCTGATACGACGACCACACATCTTCGGGAAGGGGGCCCGTCTCCACGCTATGTTGGCCGAGTCGAAGTCGAAAGATGCGACGCTGCGGCGTCGACGAATCCTCGGATTGCTGGATCATGCCGATGACGAGAGTGTCTCCCACGACGATTGGAGCCGGGGGAATGACGTTGCGTATGGTGTCGGCGCCAAGCGGGGACACAACTTCTATCCTGTACACGGTGCCCGTGTCTTCCATCGGTTGCCATGACTGTGTGAAGGTCGAATCGAGCACGCGAATTTGCGTCCGGGACTCGCCTCCTTCGTCGCGACACGCGCCGCTCAGCAGAACCGCGCCGACGCCGGCGAGAATGACAGCGACGCGTCCGCGCATCGAGCTATTTCTCGAGAATCTCACCAATCGTTCTCCGGGGACGTGCGGGCAGTGGCCGGTATTATGTCACCGGAGGAACCGCTCGGCGAGTTGCGCCAAACGTTCGTCACCCTCGCGCTCCGCTCTGGCTCGAATAAGATCGACAAACGGACGCAGCTTCTTTTCGCCCCAGTAGTAACCAGTCGCGCTCTCGGCGCTTCCGGTGTCGCCGGATCGCGCGCCCTCGAGAAGAGCTTCCGCCGCGGCTTCGTCGTAGGCGGGATCCGACCGGTCTGGAAGCGAGTAGCGCTTCCCGGGATCGCCCCAGGCGCCGGCATCTTCTTTAACGAACGCGCGCGACATTTCCTTCCCCTCGACGAAAGCGTCACAATGTCGCAGCTTTCACGCCGCTATCACGAGTCTTGCAGATCATTACTGCAAACCGACTATTTGGAGGGCTGGATGAGTCAGGAATCCTTTGAGGAGCAGCAGGAGGCGCTCGACCCGCATCGGCGCGAGGAGATCAACGCGGCCGCCATCGAGCTCGGGGGACGCCTTCGGCAGAAGGGCGTGCTCCTCACTGGGCGCGAGACGAGCGCCCAGCTCGATGACCTGATGACTGCGATCGATCGCTTCGAAGCGGCAGTGATTGCACGGGGCGGGGACCTGTTCGTGAACATGCCCACCTCGAATCCGCCGGAGAATCCGGATTTTGTCGTCCCGCGTCGGATGCCGGGCGAGGACGCCGAGGCATATGCTGCCCGAATCAACGCCGCCGCCAACCGGCTGGAGAAAGTCGATCTTTAGCAGGGCGGTACCATGAATGAGGGGACAAGGAGGAGCATTCGGTGGGCCCAGGCTGGCCTCCTCACCAACGCCGGCCTCGTCTTCGTCAAGCTCTTTTCGGGAATCATCGGGCACTCCAACGCACTCATCGCCGACGCGGTAGAGTCGTCGGCCGACATTTTTTCCTCGCTGATCGTGTGGATGGGCCTGAGCATCGCGGCCCGGCCGGCGGACGAAGACCATCCTTACGGGCACGGCAAGGCCGAGCCGCTCGCGGCAGCGGTGGTCTCGCTGATGCTGCTGGGCGCGGCCGTCGGCATCTCGATCATTGCGATCCGAGACATCAGAACACCGCATCACCTTCCCTCACCGTTCACCCTCTTCGTTGCCGCAGGCGTGATCACGGTGAAGGAAATTCTCTATCGACGCGTCGCGCGCGTGGGGAAGGAAGTCGGCGGTACGGCAATAGTGGCGGATGCGTGGCACCACCGCTCCGACGCGATCAGCTCGCTCGCGGCTTTTATCGGAATCAGCATTGCTCTCATCGGCGGCACCGGCTGGGAAGCTGCCGACGATTGGGCAGCGTTGGTTGCAGCTCTAGTCGTTGCAGTGAACGGCGTGCGTACTCTGCGACCGGCGATATCGGGGCTGATGGACGAAGCGCCCGACCGGAGCGTGAAGGAACGCGTCCTCCAAGCGGCTACCGAGGTGGATGGAGTTCGGAGCGTTGAGAATCTCAACGTCCGTGGCTCGGGTCTGGGTTTCTACGTCGACGTCCACGTCAAAGCCGATTCCACGTTGTCCTTGGAAATTGCGCATGAGATCGCCGCGAAGGTGAAGTACGCGATCCTGAACGCGGTGCCGAGCGTCGTTGGTGTGCTCGTGCACATGGAGCCGTACCGGGCAGAGCGGAAGCCGTCCGACGACGCGGTACTGAGTCTGCCTCCGGTGTAACGCTTTCGGAGCGGCTATTCCCGCGCCCAGTCGCCGCTTTTCCCGCCTCGCTTCTCCGTCAGGCGCACGCCGGAAATCTCCATCGCTCGATCGATCGCCTTCGCCATATCATAGATCGTGAGGAGCGCCACGCTGGCAGCGGTCAACGCCTCCATCTCCACGCCCGTTTTCCCGTGCGTCGAAGCCCATGCGGTTACGCGAAGTCCGGGCAGCGCGCGATCGACGTCGATATCGACGCCGGCGTCCGTCAGCGGAAGCGGGTGACACAGCGGAATGAGCTCCGCAGTTTTCTTCGCCGCCATGATGCCGGCTATTCTCGCCACCGCGATCACGTCTCCCTTGGCCACGGCGTTGCTCTCGACTGCGGCGAGGGCCTGAGCGCTCATTCTTATCGAGCCCTCCGCTCGCGCCGTTCGCGCTGTCTCCGATTTCGCGCCGATGTCCACCATTCTGGCCCGGCCCTCGGCGTCCAGGTGCGAGAGATCTTTCACTTGAGCGTGCTCGCCAGCTCGCGAATCAGCTTCGCGGCGATGATCTGCGGGCTGACGTTCCCGCCGGCGTAGGTTTGCGCGCGCAGCACGGCCTCGACGGCCCGGCTTGCCGACGCCGCGCTCGCCTGGTCCTTTCGATGTAGGGCGTCACGCGCTCGCTCGCCGAGCAGCTCGACCAATGCATCGAGGGTGTCGGTGAATCCGCCGCGGGCGCCGGCCGCGCCCTGGGACAGCGCCGTCGAATACACTGCAGCGCGGCGGGCATTCGTCGCGGCGTCGATGATCCGGCGAGCGTTAACGGTTGCCTTTGCATCGACTCCTCCGGTGAGCAGGCGACCGGGCGCACCGGCCGCGGCCCGAACGCGTTCGGCCGTTCCCGCTTTTCCTTCCTTGTCCAACATTTTCTTCACTTCCGGGTTCTCGACGAATGCGCGGACGGCGGCATCGGGGACCGGCGGAACTCTGACGGCGACCACCCGCGAGCGAATCGTCGGCAGCAACGCGCCCGGTTCACTCGAGGTGAGGATGATTGTTGTATCGGCCGGAGGCTCCTCGAGCAGCTTCAGAAACGCGTTCGCCGCCATATCCGCCCCTTCCTGGGGCACCATTCGCTCGGCGTCGCCAACGATAAAGACTTTGCGTTTCCCCATCGCCGGCGACATCACGGCTCGCTGCACCAGCGAGCGCACGGTGGCGACGTAGATGCCCTCACTTCCCGACGGCGCGGCATAGAGACCGCTGTTGGCTGCGCGCTCCGCCGTTGCCTCACCGTAGTCCTCGCGAACCTGCTCGAGATCCGGGTCTGAATCCTTGAGACGCGGTCGCGGAAAGACCCAATGCAGATCCGGGTGCGTTAGCTCGCGCACATAGCGGCAGGCTTTGCACTTCCCGCAGGGCGGGTTTTCCTCCGTGCAGAGAAGGCTTTGCGCCAGCCACAGTGCTAGCCGCTGCTTGCCGACGCCGCGCGGGCCCATGAGCAGCAGGCTCGATGGCAGTGTTCCCGCTCGGATGCTTTGAGCTAGCAGCTCGCGGATGTGGTCATGCCCGTAGAGGTCGATTATTGGCACGGGTGAAATATGGTGATCGAAACGGCCCCTTGGTTGTGGCACAATTTCTGACCTGATTAACGAGGTCGAACCAGCTATCGGAGATCGCGATGCCCAGCCAACTCAACGGACGCAAAGTCGCCTTCCTCGCCACCGACGGCGTCGAGGAGGTGGAGCTAACGGCGCCGTGGAACGCGCTCAAGCAAGCGGGCGCCGACGTGAAGCTCGTTTCGGACAAGGCGGGCGAGATCCAGGCCGTGAACCACGACGTGAAGGGCAGCCGTTTCCCGGTGGATGCCGAGGTCTCCAAAGTGAGCGCCCGCGACTTCGACGCGCTGGTGTTGCCGGGTGGGGTGGCCAATCCGGATAAGCTGCGTACCAATAAGGATGCCGTGAATCTCGTGCGCGATTTCATGGAGGCTGACAAGCCGGTTGCGGCGATCTGTCACGGACCGTGGCTCCTGGTGGAGGCTGACGCCGTTCGCGGCCGCACGATCACGTCCTGGCCGAGTCTCGAGACCGACGTCAAGAACGCCGGGGGAGCCTGGGTCGACAAAGCGGTCCAGCTGGACCAGAAGCTTCTTACGAGCAGAAAGCCCGATGATCTCCCCGCCTTTTGCGTCCAGCTGGTGAGCCTTCTCGCCAACGCCATCGACGAGCGCCGGCTCGACAAGATGGTCGAACAAAGCTTTCCGGCCAGCGACCCACTACCCGGACCGATCGCTCTGGGGTAGCAGGAAGGGGCGCGAGAATTACCGCGCCCGCTTTACGACGCAAAGTACTTGACAACCGTCAAGCTGTCGCATAAACTCGGACATATGGCATCCGTCACGCCCCTTCATCGGCCTCCCGCAGCAGAGCCACCCGCGCTTCACGTGCGAGCGATGGACAACCTTGCCTTCATCCGCGACACGATGGAGGCGGCCGGCGCATTCACGGCTGTCTCCGGGTGGGGAATGGTCGCAGTCGGAATCATCGCGACCATCGCTGCCGTCATCGCGTCCGCGCGGCAGTCGGCAGCGCAGTCGCTCTTCGTCTGGCTCGCTGCGGCGGTTCTCGCCCCGATGGTGATGCTATGGGCAATTGTACGAAAGGCGCGACGGGCCCACGTTCCACTGCTGTCGGGGCCGGGCCGGAAATTTGTTTTGAGCTTCTCGCCGCCGATGCTCGTTGGAGCCCTTCTCACCATCGTTCTCTATCGGGCGGGCCTGGTGGCGACGATACCCGGGATGTGGCTCCTCCTGTATGGGACCGCGGTTGTAGCGGGCGGAGCGTTCTCGGTGAAGGTCGTGCCAGTCATGGGGTTTTTCTTCATGCTGGCCGGAACGCTCGCGTTGTTCACGCCGCAGTCGTGGAACGACTGGATTATGGCCGCCGCATTCGGCGGTCTTCACATCGGCTTTGGGATTCCGATAGCATGGAGGCACGGTGGCTAAGCACGGAACTGCGCGCGATGACCGGCGCCCCAGCGTGAGCGGCGATTTGCGAACGGTTCGCGGCAAGAGCGATGCGGGGGCGGTTTCGTCCGCTCGCGCCGACGCGCTCGACAGGCTTATTCACGAGCGTCTGCGGCTCGGCATCGTGAGTGCACTGGCGGTCAATGACTCGCTCAGCTTCAGCGATCTCAAGAAGCTGATGAGGACCACCGATGGAAATCTCAGCGTCCACGCGCGCAAGCTCGAGGAAGCGGACTACATCACGTGCACGAAGTCGTTTGAGGGTCGGATGCCGAAGACGGAGTACAAACTGACCGCTTCCGGTCGCCGCGCTCTGGAGCGCTACCTGGATCACATGGAGGCGCTGATTCGCGCCACGCGGGAGCGCTGACAAAGTGTCGCACCAGCACACGGTGAAGCACACGCACACGCATGCTCGCTCGCTGCCCGCGAGCGGGCACCCGCAAACAAACGCGCAGTCCGGGATTCACGTCGCGATCATCATGGACGGGAATGGCCGGTGGGCGAACGCTCGCGGCCGGCCGCGCACAGCCGGCCACATCGCGGGCGCGCGGGTAGTGAGGAAGATCGTCGAGTCCGCGCCCGATTGCGGGATCGGAATGCTGACGCTCTACGCGTTCTCCGCGGACAACTGGGCTCGGCCGTCGCGCGAAGTCGCATTACTCATGCGTCTGTTTCGCCGGTATCTCGTTGCCGAGACCGACCGCTGCGTCACCAACGATGTGCGCATGCGCATCATTGGCCGGCGCGACCGGATTCCCCCCGAGCTCCTGCGGGCGATCCGCGCTGCGGAGGAAGCCACCAAACACGGGAAGCGCCTCGACCTTCGGATCGCAGTCGACTATTCAGCTCGCGATGCGATGGTAAGAGCGGCGGAGCTTCTTCGAGGCGCCGATCGAATCACACGCGAAGATCTCTCACGCGCCATGTCCGCGGTCGATCATTGGACCGGCGAAAGTCGCGATGTAGACCTGCTGATCCGCACCGGCGGAGAGCAGCGGCTGAGCGATTTCCTGCTGTGGGAATGCGCCTACGCCGAGCTGTACTTCACCGATCGCCGCTGGCCGGATTTTTCGCCTGCCGACCTCGATCACGCGGTGAAGGAGTTCCACTCCAGAGAGCGTCGGTTCGGCACTGTGCCCGAGGCCGCGGCAGGCTAGAGCGTTCTTCGCTAGCGGCGGGGAGTCGTCAGACTTCCGTAAACGATGGTGATGAACTGGTCCGGCTTGATGTTGCCATTTCCCAAAACCGCGTCGAAATCAGCCAGCGGTTTCGCGTCGAGAATCTGTTTGAGCGTTCTCCCCTGCGCGATCAGTCCCCCCAAGCGGTCGCGAACCGCGACCAGCATGTCACGATACCGCACGAGATCAGCCCGTGTCGCCAGCGGGCCGTGACCGGGAATGAAGCGCGTCTCGGCGTTGCTCATCGCCAACCCCGTATTCGCCGCTGCTATCATGCCGGTCAATGAGCCGCCGCTCGAGACATCTATGAGCGGGTACCTTCCGTTGAAGAACGTGTCACCCATGTGAATGACGTTCGCTTTGCGGAAGAGGATTATCGCGTCGCCATCGGTGTGGGCATTGGCCACGTGGAACACGCGAGCGGTGTCGTCGTTTGTGTAGAAGCTGATCGTGTCGGAAAACGTGATCACCGGTAGCGCGGCGGTCGGCGAAGCCGGGATCCTCATGTTCAGGGCCTGGATGAACTGCTCGGTGCTCATGCGGCGCCGCGAGTTCTCGTGGGCGAAGATGATCGCGCCCGATCCCGCCATCGCTTCGTTGCCGCCGGTGTGATCGAAATGCCAGTGCGTGTTCACGACGAAGCGCACCGGCTTTGGGGTGACCGTCGCTACCGCCGCCTTGATCTTGGCTGACAAGGGCGCGAACTGATCGTCGATGATGAAAGCGTCATCCTTGCCCACCGAAAGACCAATATTTCCTCCTAATCCCTGGAGCATGTAGACCCCCGCTGCGACGGGGACGACGGTCACCGTAACCTTCGACGTATCTACGGCCGGAATTTGAGCTCTGATTGGCGAGGCCAGGAGCGTCGCGAGGCCAATCGCGAGAATGCCGTGCAACGGGAGCGCTAGGGACTTCGTGGAAGGCACGGGGACCTCGTTTGAAAGTGGGCTCGCGCTGGCAAATTTAGCCACTTAATGAGGTTCCAGAGGCCCCCAGGACCCGGTCTTAACACCAGGTGTATCCCTCCGTCTAATGTTTAGCCGAGCGCATTTCCGCGTGCGGCGCTCAACAAGTTGTGGAGGTTTTAAATGTCGACAGTTAGAACCCTGGCCCTTGGGGCCCTGATGGTTTTCGGCGTGGCGGGAGTTTCCGCGGCGCAATCGTCAGTAACCCCGAAGAGTCCCACGGATAGCGGCTATCATCGCCGCGGTGCCCGTCCCGACGATCAGTTCCGGAAAGGTGCTGGCGCCGGACGCGAAGGTCGTGGCTTTGGTCGCGATCTCAACCTGACCGAGGCGCAGAAGACTCAGATGAAGGCGATCCGTCAGAAGTACCAGCCGCAGAACCAGGCGCTGCGCGATCGCTCGAAGCCGTTCATGGAAGCGGCACGCACCGCTCGCCAGAAGGGCGACTCCGCGGGCTTCCGCAGCAACATGGAAAAGGCAAAGCAGGTGATGCAGAGTGGCCAGTCCTTCCGAACCCAGGAGCAGGCGGAGATTCGCGCCATCCTGACGCCGGAGCAGCAGGCGAAGTTCGATGCTCATCAGAAAGCAGCAGCAGAGCATCGCGCCAACGGCGGGAAGAAAGGTTGGGGCGGTAAGAAGTAACGAAGGTGCAACTCGCTACACCAAAGAGCCTCCGGCGCTGAAAAGTGCCGGAGGCTCTTTGCATCGCCCGCAAGACTACCCGCGACCTTCGGCGAAAACTAACTTTGCGGGTGTGATCAGCTCGTCCAGCCAAATTGCTTTCGCGCCGAATGCCGGGTCCATGACCAATGGCATCTGAAGTCGTTCAGATCACCCGGCGCGGCTTCGGGCAGACAATGCGCCGCGACGCATGGTGGGTTCAGCCCCTCGTCGTCTTCATCATCCTCGGCAGCTTCCTCGTCTACGCCACCTGGGCGGCGTTCCAGAACAAGTACTTCTCTTACGGCAACTATCTCTCGCCGTTCTACTCGCCACTGCTGTTCTCCGATTCGCCGCATGCCTGGATTCACGGCGCGCGCCCCTCGTGGCTACCCGGCTTCATTCCGTTCTCACCAGCGCTGCTGATTCTTCCTTTCCCCGCCGGATTTCGCCTCACCTGCTACTACTACAGGGGCGCGTACTACAAGAGCTTCTGGGCGGATCCTCCCAACTGCTCCGTGGGCGAGCCGCGAAAGAGCTATCGCGGCGAACGGTTCTTCCCGCTCGTCATCCAGAACATCCACCGCTACTTCCTGTACGCCGCGCTGATTTTTCTCGTCATTCTTGCGAGCGATGCCTACAAGGCG
>Ga0193699_10001236_pt1 | contig 10268 bp, 13 predicted proteins | sample L3c2metaG_FD_160095 | JGI IMG/M metagenome (GOLD analysis project Ga0193699, IMG submission 160095) | Soil microbial communities from a riparian zone of the East river system, Colorado, United States - L3c2 | ecosystem: Environmental > Terrestrial > Soil > Riparian zone | place: USA: East... | reverse complement strand
AACGGAATTCCCTCGCTCGAAGTGTTTTCTTGGAGCATTCCCTTGATTTCCCGCCGCGCTTTTATGGCCCTCGCCTGTCTGCTCGCCGCCTTTCCTGCGGTCGCGGCGCCGCAAGACCCCGACGCCGTCGTCGGCGCGATCTACAAGAAGGTCACCGCCGGCAAAGGCGACAGCGGCGGCCAGTTCATCTGGCTCCAGGACAAAGACCGCCGTCTCTATTTCACGGCGCGCACCGTCAAGCTCTGGCGCGACGCCGACGACAAGACGCCGAAGGGCGACCAGGGCCCGATCAGCTTCGATCCCGTCACCAATTCGCAGGACCCGCAGGTGAAGGCGTTCGACGTCGCTATCGAGAAGCAGGACGCCACCACGGCGACGGTCGTCGTGCACATCGCCGCAAAGCGCGGCCCGATCGTTGCGCCGGCCAAGAACGCGCCCACGACCATCCGCTACGACATGGTGCGCGAGCACGGCCGCTGGCTGATCGACGACATCCGCGGCACCATCGATAGCGAATGGTCGCTGCGCAAGATGCTCAGCAATTATCGCGGCTGAGCGCGCAGCCAAGCTGCCATTGCCGACACTCTTATAAGTGTCATTTTATACTTACACTTTCTTGAATTGCACATGGGTCGCGGGCATTCTGTGCGGCGTCCGTCACAGGGGGGCTTCCATGCAAGAGAGCGCCCTCAGCAATCCGGAAGGAAATAATGTGTCGTGCTTAATTTGCGGCGATCCAACCATACCGGACGGCGCGCCGAGAGGTGGCGCCATCGTGTACGACTGCAGACGATGTGGGCCTTGGGCGTTGGATTACATTTCTGCCGCTATCACAGATGGACTAAAGCGGAAATTAGGAAATGGGGATCGAGCGTCAAGGCGCCTTCGCTCGAGATTGAGCCACATCGTTCGTCAGCAACAGCGACCAGGCGCTGGGTGGGTTCAGGTCTCAGCGAACGACTTGGAAAGATGGCGACTAGACGTTTCCTTACCTACTCCCGCCGAGCAGCTCGACCGGCTCGTGCTTCTAGTGGGCGATGAACAGCCGTCGCCGAGCGATAGCGCAGACATGGACCCGCTGGCTATAGTGGCAACTGTTGGCACGACAATCGACCCACCTGCCAACGGCGGCTTCGATTGGCTAATAACTCGAACGGAGACCCAATCACTTATAGAAATTGTTTATGAAGAGGATACTTCTATCTCGCTGCGCTTAACGCTCGTTGGCTGGGATCGCTACCAAGAAATAAAGAAAGGCCACGTTGCAAGCCGCCGGGTTCTAATGGCTATGAAGTTTGGAGATCCGGAACTAGACGGAGTTGTTCAGACGTGCTTTCGACCGGCAGTTACTCGCGCTGGCTTTGAGCTTCGATTGTTAAGCGATGGCCAACCAGCAGGACTAATTGACGACCAGCTTCGAGTTGCTTTGCGCACATCGCGCTTTATCGTCGCTGACTTGACCCACGATAATAGTGGCGCGTATTGGGAATCTGGATTCATTGAAGGCTTAGGCCGTCCAGTTATTTATACATGTCGAGCGGACAAATGGGAGGAACGGAAAACTCATTTCGACACAAACCACCTTGTTACAGTTGTCTGGAGCGCAGAAAAATTAGATCAGGCAGGCGGGCAACTTACTGCAACAATCCGCGCAACATTGCCGGAAGAGGCAAACATGACCGACTAGCGCCGATTGCGAAGCTTATGGTGTTCCGCCAACTTAGCCTCCATTACGCTCATCCCGTGCTCCATAAGCCCTAACATGCGACCGGCTGAAATAAGGATACTCAGGGATGGCTTTTGCTCTGTGCCGTTCGAGAATTTGTAAAGGCCTTCATCTTCGTTAGTAGACTCATCTTCGGAAAAAAAATGCAGTGCCCCAAGTGCGTTTGGATGGGCTCGTTCCGAAAGAAATTCATAATCCTCCCTCAAGTTTGGCAAATGCTTTGATAACCGATCGATCTGGGTCAGAATGTTGATTGCCGTGTTGCCAAAGCCATCAACATCGCCAGTAAGCCCCTCCATCCTCGCTGCATGAGTTCTTGCGTACAAAAAGTGGCATGTCTTTATGAAATCACCTGCAACCAGATGGTCGGTGAGTTTGTCACAAAAATCGAGAACGCATGCTACCGTTTCATAAATTGCACGAGCGCAAATATAGACCACAAGCCCTCTACCCGACTGGTATGCCTCGTAACCTCCTTCAATAAGCATCAAGCTTCGTCTGATGTGTCCTTGAAAGAAAACCTGGACCATTGATTTTACGATACGATTGGGCAGAACGCTGACCGCAATTTCATTGACCAAACGCGCGCGCAGCTTGTCAATTCCTTCATTCGCGAATGAGGCAATCTCTGGAGACGCTCCCATTTCGGAGATCTTCGATACTTCGAATAATGGCATGTTGTCGCCTTCCCGGTGAAAGCAGCTCTCGCTTAGCCCGGCGGCCTTCCCTTACCTCAACGCCAACAGAAACTGCTTTATGTTTTCCTGCATCGCGCGTTCGTTCGCCACACGGACGCGGTCGGCCGCTATCGGCGAGTCCGAGAACGTGGCGGTAGCCTTCGCCGAGATTGGATATACGACGCTCGTCGTCGCGCTTGATACCTTGTAGGTGACCGCCGCCGTGACATCCATATCTAATCCGATCAAGGGTTGATCGAGATTCTGTATTTCAGCGTCGATTTGGAATTTCGGAGGACCGGATCGCGCCGAATAACCGTTGGCGGCAAGGCTGCTTTCGAGCGCTGCCTTGAGCGGTTCGTTGCTGACTCCGGGCATCGTCAGAATATTCATCGCTTGGCCGCCTGTGACGGTGCGAACCGCCATAGCGTCCTTGTACTTCGCAACGGGATTAGTGATCGCGCCCGAATTGACAGTCATCGCTCCCTGCGTTGCGCATGCAGCAAGCGCCAACGCCAAAAGCCCAACAATAAAAACCGATTTCCTGCCGTGCATTCGCCCCTTTGGCTCACAACCCCAGGAGGTATCATAGGCGGCAGTTCGCAGCGTGTATGCCTCTTGACATTAATCCTATATAGGCCTTATATACCTTTCGCCCGATCCCCATGAGGGGCGCGAACCGGTTGCTCCGGCTCGTGAGGATCGGGCCGGCGCCCGCGGGCGTGGCTTCGCTGGCCACGCACTCGGGCGGCGCCGGGGTTCCGCCCGGGGGCACAAAGACCCCCCGCGAGGAGCTCGCTGACGGCACGGGCCTTCGAGGCCTGGCCGGAAAGCGCGGCCCGGCGCCGCAAAATGCCGGACGGCGCGCCGAGAGGCGCCACATCCTCGCAAGGGGATGTGACAAACGGACTGGTTGCGTCTCTTGGCGCGCCGTCCCCCTCCCTTTTTGGGAGGGCAAATGCTGCCCCCGCCAAAACGGGGATGAAAAAACCCGGGCGCAATTCCGCGCCGCGAGAACGATGGAGCTTGTCCCAATGCAAATTCAAAACGAACCGAACGACGTGCACCTTGATGACGCGGCGCATGACGAAGAGCCGCTGCCGCCGCCAGGCCATCCCGCAACCATCGGCCTCAACCGCTATTTCAGCGACACGCTGTCGCTCTGGCGTCTCTGCGAGGGGTCGCGCTGCAAGCGCCGCCGCCGCTGCATGCGCGTTCCGGCCGAATGCCTGAAGGCGTGCCTGCCGCTGCTGTCGGACGACGTGCGCGAAGGCGCCGTCGCCTTCGTCCAGGGGCAAGTCGAAAAGCTGAGCTTCGACGAACTGTTGGCGGAGTCGGAGGACGCGATCATGGCGCTGTTGGAATGGCAATGGCGCATCGAGGGGTGTCCGATGCGCCGATCCGATCGCGAGGACGCCGCTAGCGCCGCGCCGTGAACCAGCCGATCGCCAGTGACACGACGCCAAGCACGGCGGAGATGATGCCGTGCTTGTAGCGCATGCGCGTCAGGTCGGCGTCGAAGCCGGGGAAGAAGCTCGGCAGCGCATTGGCCGGCATCAGGAAATACACCGCGGCGACGACGAGCAGCGCTATGCCGAGCACCGTGCAGATCAGCTTCATTGGTCCCCCACCCTTTTCCTCAAGCCGATTCCCGGCCGTTGTCCTTACAATAGCAAGCGCCGCGGTCCCGCAAGGCCGGAAATCCGGGGTTAATCACAAGCCCGCATGGTGGACAAGGTCAGGTGGCGGCGAAAGCCTTGTCCTTGGCTTCGGCGCGCTGACATGCCGTCCGCTCCGTCAGCCGCGCGACATAGTCGACGAATTCCTTCCGCTCCGGGATCATTTTGAAAATCATGCCCCAGCGGATGTTGGCGCCGAGCAGAACGTCGGCGGCGGTGAACTGGTCGCCCATGAGATAAGTCGCCTTGCTCACGGCGTCGGCGATCACGTTCATCGTGGTGTCGAAGTCGCCATAGCCGAGCATGGCGCGGCGCGCCGGCTCCTTGCGCGGCGCCGCGCGGTCGGTCACCGCCGGCTCGAGGCAGCCTGGGCCGAAGAACATCCATTTGAGATAGACGCCGCGGCGCGGAGTCCCAATTGGGACATTCAGTTTGGCGTCGGGAAATTCGTCGGCGAGATAGGTGCAGATGGCGGCCACTTCGGTGATGGCGACGCCGTTGTGCACCAGCGTCGGCACCTTGCCCATCGGGTTCACGGCGAGAAAGTCGGCCTTCATGTTGTCGCCCTTGCTCAGGCTGAGCAATTCGATGTCGTAGGGCTGCCCCACCTCCTCCAGCATCCACAGCGCGACCGACGAGCGCGACGGCGAAGCGTGATACAGCGTGAGATTGGCGGCCATGGAAGTCTCTCCGGTAGCGTGACGTCTGGTGCCGGCGACTATGCCAGATCGCGGGCGCGTTTGTCGCCCCCGCAACTGGCGCTTGTCGTTTCGGCTTGTGCGCCCTACATCGGGCGCATGGACAATCCGGTTCGCGACAATCCCGAACGCCGCCGCTTCGAACTCGACACGCCCGGCGGGATCGCCTTTGCCAATTACCGGCGCGACGGCGGTGTCGTCACCATCATGCACACCGAGGTGCCGGCGCACATCAACAACAAGGGCCTCGGTTCGCAACTGGTGCGGGGCGCGCTGGATCTGCTGCGCGCCGAGGGCGCCAAGGTGGTTCCGATGTGCCCCTTCGTCGGCTCTTTCATCGCCAAGCACCCGGAATATGCGGATTTGCTCCGCTAGCGCGCGACTTTCACCCCACCGCCCTAACGCAATATTTACCGCCCGGTAAGACATTGGGCGGCGTAGCGCACCAGGGGCTCCCGTTGGATTTCTCAGCCGGCATCGAATATTTCTTCGGCCAGGTGCACCACCTGTTCCTCGCGGCCGGCTCGCATTTCTCGCTGACCTCGCTCGGCGCGGCGCTGCTTTTCGCGGCGATGTTCTTCGTGTGGCAGCGGCTCAAGCGCGGCCGCAGGCTTCGCTGGCGCACCATCTGGCGCGCGCTGTTTCCCAAACGCATTCTCGCCAGCAAGTCGAACCAGGCCGACATCGGCTATCTGTTCTTCAACGTCTTCGTGTTCGGCGTGGTGTTCGGCTGGGCGGTGCTGTCCTATCAGTTCGTCACCAACGGCATCATCGAAGGTTTGGTGGCGATCGTCGGCCCGGTAACGCCATCTCCCCTGCCCGGGTACGTGTCGCGATCGATCATCACAGCGATGCTCTTTCTGTCCTACGAGCTCGGCTACTGGTTCAACCATTGGCTCAGCCACAAGGTGCCGGTGCTGTGGGAATTTCACAAAGTGCATCACAGCGCCGAAGTGCTGACGCCGCTGACCAACTTCCGCGTCCATCCGGTTTACACCTGGATTTTCGCCAACATCCTCGCGGTCTCGGCCGCGATCGCCAACGGCCTCGGCAATTACCTGTTCGGCGACACGACGTATCAATACGCGCTGAGCGACACCAACATCATCCTGGTGCTGTTCATCCACACTTACGTGCATCTGCAGCATTCACACATGTGGATCTCGTTCCATGGCTGGCTCGGCCGAGTCTTCGTCTCGCCGGCGCATCATCAGGTGCACCACTCCGACAATCCGAAGCACTTCAACAAGAACTTCGGCAGTTGTCTGGCGCTGTGGGATTGGATCTTCGGCACGCTCTATGTGCCGAGCAAGGAACGCGAGCCGCTGCACTTCGGTTTCGCCGGCAATCCCGACGCGCATACGGTCAAGGGCGAACTGGTCGATCCGCTGATCCACGCCGCCGGGCACTTCAGGCATCTCATGCCGAAGCGAACCCTGCCCGTTGCCGAGCGCAAGCAGGCTTAGCCGGCCCTACCGCCGGGCGCCTCGACCTCACGCAGCCATTGGTTGTCGCACGGGGCCTATGATAGCCGCAGGATTTGACGCAGAATTGCGGCCGGCCTCACCAGCCCGATCAGGGGACGACCAATGCCCATGAAAAAGGAAATATCCGACTTTCGGGCTGCGTTTGATCCCCTGACATTCTACCAGAAATTCGAACAGCTCTGCGTGCTGGCTCTCACAGGGCTGATCGCGGTCATCATCGTCTTCTCGCTCTGGCATCTGGCGCTCAATATTTTTCTGAGCGTTCTGAACAATTCGTTCGACCCGACCAATTACGAAGTGTTTCAGACCGTATTCGGCATGATCTTCACGGTCATCATCGCGCTCGAGTTCAAGCGTTCGCTGCTGGTGCTGCCCGAACGGCACGACGGCATCATCCAGGTGCGCACCGTCATCCTGATTGCCCTTCTGGCGGTGGTGCGCAAACTGATCATTCTTGATGTCGCGCACACCGAATCCTTGCACCTCATCGCCCTGGCAGCGGCAATCCTGGCGCTCGGCGCGGTCTATTGGTTGGTGTCCAATCTCGAAAAGCCCAAACGCTCGACCACGGCGTTAGACCGCGACCCGACCCAGTAAATCCGCCAGCTCGTTGGGACAGGTGATCTGCGGGTTGTGGCTGGAATCGATGGCGTCGTGACCCCAGCCTTCCCGCTGCGCGCGATCGTAGAATTGCCGGAAGCGGTCGTCGGGCGCGTTGCGGCTGCAATAGATGTAATGCCGCGGCAGCGTCAGCGGGCCGTTTTGAAACTTCAAAGCCTCCGAAAAGGTTTTGGCGGGCTGCGGCAGCCGTAGCGGCTCGCACCAGGCGCGGTCTTGCGGCGGCGTGTCGGGCGGCATCGGCCCCGGCGGAATGAACCCGTCGGCGGAAGGCGTGCGCTGCGCCTTCGCGCTTTCGGGAAGGACCGACATGACGCTGTCGCCGTCGTTCGGGGCGAAGGCGTCGATATAGATCAGCTTGGCGATGCGGGTCCGCGCACGATCGGCGACGCCGGTCGCAACCATGCCGCCGTAAGAATGGCCGATCAGATTGACCCCGTTGAGGTCCTCGAATTTCAGCACGCCGATGATATCGGCGATGTGGGTGTCGAGATCGATGTCGGGATGGGCGAGATGACCGCGCTCACCGAGCCCGGTCAGGGTTGGCGTGATGAGGCGGTGGCCACGCACCTGCATCAGCGGGTGCATTTTCTTCCAGCCCCAGCCGGCCGACCAGGCGCCATGCGCGACGACGAATGTGGCCATTTGTCTTCCTTCATTTATGGGCGCGTGATCTTATCCGAAAACCGGTTCCCACTTTTCGGGATCACGCGCTACTCTGCCGCAACCGTGCGCAGCTTCCGGCTATTCCAACGGGCGCGGACTGTGTCGACCAGCACGACGGCCAATCCGGCCACGAGCACCTGCCAGCCGGGCCTTATGCCGGCGTCGAAGTCGAATGCCGTATCAAGCACCCGCAGCGGCGACACGTTGAACGCGATCCCAATGCCGATCGCCTCGCCCGCGAATGTCAGAAGAGCGACGACGACGCTAAGCGCCAACAGGCTGAGCGTCGACAACTCGCTGCTGTCCTGCCACCACGCCAGCACGCGATAACCGATCAGCCAGGTGAAGACACCAGCGACAAACACAGGAACCGTGACATCGGCCTTGGTCTGCTGGAAATAATGGATCAGCGCGAGCAGCGCGATGAGATAAATCGTTTGATGAAGCCGGCGCCAGCGCAAACCGCCGATGCGCTTCACCATCGCGTCGGTGGACGTTGCCGCCAGAACGGCAAGGCCGAGCCAGGCGATGCCACCGACAATCAGATAGACCCGGTGGGTGATCTCGTAGGCCACTTTGGCGAGATCGTATTTCAAGTCGGCGACGTACAGCACGAGATGCGCCGCGATATAGAAAAACGTGCCGACCCCGAGCATACGCCGCACGTCGATCAGAGTGCCGTAGCGCGCGATGCGCCGGAACGGGGTCACCGCCAAGGTCACGCCGAGGAACACCAGCGTCCAGAAACCGGCGCGATGGATCAGGTCGTTGATCGGCCGAGCGCCATGGGCGATGTCGCCGGCATCGAACAGCGCCTTGGCCAGCGGAAACAGCAGGAGCGCCAATGTCGCGATCCGCAGCGGCGACAGCCGACCGCGCCGGTCACGCCAGATTTGCCAGGGAACTTTCGCTTTGGGCGTCATCACGCGCTGCTAGCATGGCGCCTCGCGCCGAATAAGACCCCTCATCTTGCGCATGACTGTCATACTGCATTGCACAATTTTACCTTTCCAATCTGTAGAACCGAGCTAGAATTTTTCCGTTGGTTCGATTCCGCACCAGCCGCTCGGGTTGGATGAAACCATGTTGCAAAGCCGGCGTTACGCCCGGCGGCAGACCAAATCGGGAGCAAGGAAGGCAGAGAAGTAACCGTTGGGACGCCACGCCGGGCCATTATCAGGAGGCCATCGATGTCGCGCACTTTGGTACGCTCGCTGCTTGTGCTTGTTCTGTCGCAATTCAGTTATTCAGCCTTTGCCCACGATACATGGATCAGCCGCGGTGCAGGCAAAAATCCCGCCGGCGAGTGGTGCTGTGGCGCTCACGATTGCGGTGTGGTGTCGCCGAGTGCTGTGAAGGCAGGGATCGGCGGATACTCGCTGGCCGGGCCGGTCACTTACGGCGTGGGCGTCACCGGCAATGAAGAAGACGGACCGACACGGCAAGAAAACATCAACGAGGCGATCCCGTATAGCCAGTCGCTGCCTTCGCCCGATGGTGCTTACTGGCGCTGCAAACGTCCGGATGGTTCGCCGCGCTGCTTCTTCGCGCCAAAACCCGGAAGCTGACCGGATCGGCGCTAATTGGAACGGTCTGGTGCTTCGGTGAAACGAAGCACCTGTCCTATGATGCTTGCGGCGCCGGATAAAATCACCGTCGCACCGGTTGCGTCGTGACCGCCGAAGAACGCCAAGCCCGCGAGAACGACGGCGTTATGAAAATTCGTCTAGACGCGCGGCAGCGGCCGGCCGCCGCTTTGCTTGGATGGGACTTTCACCCAGGCCTCGCCGTCGAGCACGATTTCGTCCCCTACCGAGCAGGTGCAGGTCAGCCGCGCGCGAAATCTTTTCGGCACCAGTTCGGCAACAGCGACTGTTACGTCAACAGTGTCTCCGATCTTGACCGGCGCGCGGAAGTTCAGCGTCTGCGAAATATAGACGGCGCCCGGCCCCGGCAGGCGGGTGCCGAGCACCGCCGAAATCAGACTGGCGGTATAAAGGCCATGCGCGATCCGCGTCCCGAACGGTGTCTTGGCGGCGAAGTGCTCCGACAGATGAATCGGATTGCGGTCGCCGGTGACCTCGGCAAAACCGACCACGTCGGATGACGATACCGTCTTGGACAGCCGCTCGGTCATGCCGACCGACAGGTCCTCGAAGGAAAGCGTCTGCAGTGTCAGCATTGTTATGCGTCCGTCGAGAGCCGCGCGCGGCACGTCGTCCATAATACGCCGATCAGCACCACGTTGATCAACGCCAGCACCGTCAACACGCCGATCGTCACATTTGCGCCGCTGGCTTCGATCAGCCAGGCGCCGGCCGACGGCGCCGCAGCCTGCACGATCAGGCTTGGAAACGCGAGCTTCCCCATCAGCCGTGGAAACCGCAGCGGGCCGAACAGCGCCAGCGGCAGCGTGCCGCGTCCGATCCAGGAGATGCCGTAGCCCGCGCCGTACAGCAGAATGATCAGCAGCAGGATCGGGAAGTAACCCAGCAGCATGATCAACCCGATCGCCATCAGGCTGCATGAGGCGATCATGGTCCAGATCGGGTGATAGCGATTGCCGAACAGCCGTTCCACCACGCGGGCGCCGACCTGGGCCGGACCGAACAAAGTGCCGAGGCTGACGGCCACGGCATAGTCCACGCCCCTCACCTGAAGGAAGATCATGAAGTTCACGACCACGATCGAGCCTATGCCGGCGGAAATCGACAGCA
>Ga0193699_10001235_pt1 | contig 10271 bp, 17 predicted proteins | sample L3c2metaG_FD_160095 | JGI IMG/M metagenome (GOLD analysis project Ga0193699, IMG submission 160095) | Soil microbial communities from a riparian zone of the East river system, Colorado, United States - L3c2 | ecosystem: Environmental > Terrestrial > Soil > Riparian zone | place: USA: East... | reverse complement strand
TTCAATCCCGCATCGGATGATCCGCCAGATAGCTGACAGCGCGTTGCTAGATCACCACCGTGCGCCCACACTGCGGACGCGCGTCCGACACCGATCACCTACTCCACACAGGAAGAAGCCAGCCATGACCAGCCCCGACAACCGGACGCCATACGTGACCGGACAGCCGACCCCGAACGTGTCCGGCCCCGAGAACCGATCCACTGCGCACACCAACGTCTGGCCGCAGCCGACCGCATACACCCTGCCCGGCCCGCCCGTCGGCGGCGAATTCCACCCGCTCGCCGGCGTGGACGGCGGACACGTGCCGCCCACGGGACCGCCGGCGCCGGAGAAACGGAAGACATTGCGGGGCGTACTCGTCCTCGCTGCGCTGCTCGTCGCCGTCATCGGCATCATCCTGGCCGTGCAGAGCGGCAGCGATCCCACCACCAGCCGCCCGGTCGCGCCGGTCGCCGCCGCCGCGGCACGGGGTCTCACCGAGCAGTCCGCGCAGAGGGCCTGCCGCACCGCATTTGAGAGCGAATGGAACCAGCGCCTCAAAACAGCCAGCGCCGGGCAGCAGGACGACACCGAGATCCTGACGACCGTGCAGGGCATCGACATGCAGGAGACCTGGAAAACCGACACCGGGTACAACGTCAACGCGGTCGTGCGCTACACCCTGACGACCGGGATCATCGACCCGGTCGTCGACACCCTGAACCTGACGTGTGAGGCGACCGGGACGGACAGCGACGTGGCCACGTACGTCACGAACCGGAGCTAGTCAGCCGGACGGGACGGTCCACGTCCAGCGGACGAAGCGGTCGTGCAGCGCGGACGCGGGCACGTCGGGTAGGTCTTCGGCGGCCTGAAAGAAGATCCCCCACGCCAGCACGGACAGCTCGGTGCGGGCCGCGCCGGCAACCAGCCACTCACGGCCCGGCCCGCACGGCCAGTCCTTGCCGCAGCGCAAGCACTGCCACGACGGGGTTTGCGGGACGTGGATGCCGTCGGCCATGTCAGGTCACCGGGCCGCTGATCGGCGAGGTGTGGAAGGTCTGCAGGTGCCGGATCATGAAGTCGGCCGTCATGCTGGTGGTGCCGATCGGGCAGTAGGGGCAGCCGCGCATGATCAGCCGGTGTACGGCCGCGTCGTGCTCGGCGGCCTGGTGGTCGCCGGCCGCGGCTAACGCCTGCTGTCGTCGCTGCGCTCGTCGTGCCCAGGGGAACAGGTTGATCATCACGCCTCCGCTGCGTCGGATGGGCGGGGGCGGCAGCCCAGCGGCTTCGCAGGCCCCACCTGGCTGCCGCCCCCTCGCACGGAGACGGTGGGAAACCCGTCTCGGGGCCGATCCAGACTGACCGCCGTCTCCGTGACGGCGAGGTTACGCCGCGACAACCCGACGTGCTAGACCTAATGTCGGGTTTCCGTCACGTCAAGATCACGGCCTGTCTACGTTGATGGCGTGGCGGAGCTGGAACCGATGGGGCCGGAGGAGATCCGGTTGCGGCTCGGCGTGTCTCGGCAGCGGGCGTACATCATCATCGGCCGCAAAGACTTCCCGGACCCGTGGGTCCTGCTGGCCATGGGCAAGGTGTGGCGATCCACCGACGTCGAGGAGTGGATCCGCAAGCACCGGCCGGAGCTCGGCGAGGCGTGAGTCCGACCGTTTCCCCCTGAGACTTTCTGTGTAGCACGCTTGACGTGAGTGTGTAGCATGCTGTACAGTATGGATATCAGCAAGGGAGAGGGAGAACCAGAGATGCAGACCACCGAAGACCAGGCCAAGGCCTACACCGACAGCGAAGCCACCGACGAGGCCCTGCTCCTCCTGACCCGCAAACTCCACCGGCTCCACCCCGCGGCCCACGCCGACCTGATGGACCGCCTGCCGGAGGGCGCCAAGACCGCACTCCGGTTCGCCGAGAACCGCGCCGACCGGGTCCGGGACTTCGATCAGCTCAACGGGACCGCCCACCGGTACCTCACCGACGACGAGGCATACGGAACCTCAGACGAGGAGTAGCGACCAGCGAGGGGCCGGGGAAACCGGCCCCTCGATCATCTTCCGGACAGGAGACGGCAATGCCCAGCAAGGACGATCTCCGCCAGGTAGTCGACCAACTCGCCGAGCTGACCGCCCGCCGCGACGACCTGATCCGCGAGCTGCTCGCCGCTGGGGAGCGACCCACCGACCTCGCCCGCGCCGCCGGACTGTCCCGCGAGCGGATCTACCAGATCAAGGACCGGCGGCGGTAGACAGAAAAAGCGCCGCCCCCGACCGAAGTCAGGGGCGGCGCTCGTTGACAGATGATCTGTTTATCTGGTCATGCGGTCAGTCCTCGTTATCGACGAACTGCAGGGTGTACGCCTTGCCGACCTCGAACTCGTCGGCGACCGCGCCCTTGAGCCCCATCATCAGCGACAGACCGGGCGTGTACCGCGCCCACTCCTTGTTGCGGTCGTCGTTGTAGTCGGGGACGAAGCTGACGTTCACCTGACGGTTCTCGCCGTCGCCCGACTCCTGCTTGGTCTGGCAGACAATCTTCGCTGTGACCACGTGCTCTTCTCCCTCTGGTTAGGCGATCTGCTTGGTGCCGCTCGCGGTCACCGGCGCGACGACCTGCGTGCGAGTAAACGCGGCGGCGAGAGCGCCGACGAATGACATGACGATGGCCTGGTTCTCGGCGGACAGGTGCGCGCCGAACCCGACCGCCAACGCCAGCAACGCCTGCGCGACACCGAGGATCGCCGGGACCTGCCCGTCCTTCACCACGATGAACGCGACGATCGCGCTGGCCACCGCCGTAGCGACCGCGTTCAGCACGGCCTGCTGGCCGCCGGTGAGGTTGAAGACGAACGCGCCGAGCAGACGCACGGCCGTGGCGAACAGGGTCAGCCACAGCGCCGGGTCCCGAGAAAGCCTCATAGCCTTGCTCCGATCAGGGGGTTGGATTGGAACTACAGGTCGCGGAACTGGCCGGCCCAGCCTCCGGTTAGAGCCACGTCACGGCGGCGACATTGATGGCCAGGTGGATCGTGTTGTCCGCGATGATCATCAGCCAGACCGCCATCCAGGCGGGCCTGTCCGGCGGGTAGCCGGTGGCCGTGCATTCTCGCCACGGCGGGTTGTATCCCCGAGGCGCGAGCAGGTTCTTGACCCAGACGACGTGCCGGGCCAGCCGGTAGTGGTCGATGACGATGTGCGTGCTGGCGATGACCAGCAGCGCCCACGGAGACTGGGTGACGAGCACGTAAGGCGCGGTATACGTCAGTCCACCGTTTTGTTTTCCCCGTCGCCATCCAGTCCGACTGGATCAGATAGTCGCCGACCAGGTGGGCGAGCAGAATCCCGAGCGCTATCACAGGTCGCGGAACTGGCCGGCCTCGACGCCGGCGACGAACGTCTCCCACTCGGCGCGGTCGAAAGCGAGCGGCTGCTGGCCGGGGTTCTTGGAATCACGGACCAGGATCTGGTCGCCGTCTCGGCCGACCTCGACGCACTGGCCGCTCGAGCAGAACGACGACCGCTGCCAGTTCTCCGTGGACACGACGTGCTCCTTCACTGGGGGCTGCTGCTGCACGTCGGCAGCGGATGGTCGGCGCGGGCCTTGTCGGCCTGCACCTGCGCCGTGTTCCGGGCGGTCAGCGTCGCCTGGTAGGCGGTGAACAACGCCTGCGCCCGCGCTTTGGCCGCGGCCGAGTCGTCGCCGGGTTTGATGCCCAGCCACAGCTGCGACTCGGCCCGGTCGGTGGCCCGCTGCGTGTCCCGTTCCCGGTTGGTTGCCGGGGCGATCGCGGTGGCCCGGTCGGAAAACTTGCCCTGGCACTGCGACTGGGTGAACACCCGGCCGGCGACGATGGACACGACGATGAAGCTGGCCACGGCGACGATCCGCACCGTCCAGTCCAGCCACCGGCTGACCGTGTCGTCGGTGGCGTAGCTGCGCCCGGCTCCGCCCGCGCCACCCGCGCCGCCGACACCGCCGGGTTCGCCGCTGTCACCGCCGCCGCGCCCGCCGGCGCCGCCGCCGCCGCCTTCACCGCCACGGCCGGACGACTCGCCCCGGTGACCCGGCAGACCCGGATGCCCCGGCTCGCCGGGGTTAGGTGGCGGGCCCGTTGTCGCCATTACCGTTCCTCCGTCTGATCTGCCCGAACAGGGCGAAGAACACCGCGCCGGGCAGGCCGAGCCATTCCAGGCCGACGTCGCCGCCGCGGATGACGGCGCTGAGGATGTACACCACCCACACGGCCGTCACGGCCAGCATGACGATGGCCTTGAGCCGGAAAAGTGTCATCCACGCCGCAGCCCGGATTACGCGGGCTGCGCGAGCAGCTCGCCGACGGCCGCAGCGTCGTCGCCGAGCGCGGGCCGCAGCAGGGCGACCTTCTCCGCCACCGACATCGCCGGGTCGGACATCTTCGCCCACACGGCCTCGTCGACGGCGGCGATCTCCTCGGCCAGCTCAGCGGCCTTCGCGTCGACCTTGGCCAGGATCTGCGCCGTGTCGGCGTCGTCCTTGACCGCGGCCAGGACCGCCGCGCCGGCCAGCTTCTGCGCCCGCGCGCTGGCGAGGATCTCGCTGAGCACGGAAGCCGCGGACATGCCGGCCGGGAACGGCGCTCCCGCGAACTGCCAGGGGAACACCTTCATCTGGGCTTCGGTGAATTCCATGTCGTCCTCCGCTTTGATCTTCGTCGCGAGTGCCTTGACGGCCGCCGCGTTCTTGTTGATCTCGAAGTGCATCTCGTCGACGTTGCCGAAGTCGCCGCCCCAGCGGATCACCCCGTCGCAGAACGACAGGATGGTGCGGATGGTGCGGACCTGCGCCGCGGTGTAGGTGCTACGCGCGCCGAGCGGATGCCGCTGCCAGTTGCAGTCGATCGCGGTCGCGGACGCGTGGTTGGACCACGTGTTGGTGCCGGGAATCTTCCGCGGGTTGTAGCAGCCGCAGGTGCCCGAGATCAGCCGTTCCACCTCGGCGTCGTAGCGGGTCGCCACGTACTCGAGCACCACGTGGGCGTCGCCGGTGTGCGCGCCGCCGAACGTCACCCCGTGCACGGTGAGCACGGCGAGCGGCGGGTTGATCGCCCACCCGTTCTGTGATGTCGCCATGGTCAGTTCCCCGGCCCGCCGTAGCGGATGGTGCGGTCGGACAGCTTCGCCACGTTGTACTTCGTCGGGTTGCTCGGGTTCAGGAACGTGGTCAGCACGGGCAGCGTCCCCGCGGGTGTGGGGTTGATCAGCGAGTACGAGCCGACCACCGCACCCGCAGCCGGCGGTCCGACCGCGGCCAGGACACCACTGCCCATGTCGGTAGTCGGCGCCGCCACGTTCGCGGCGACCTCACCGAACCCGGAGTTGATGTTGGACTTGGTGAAGGTAATCCCGGAGCCGGACCAGATCGTGCCGGGGAAGTAGCCGATCCACTGCGTGGTAGCGAGATCGCTGGCGTTCACCCACCAGTTCCCGCCGGAGTACTGGATCCCGAACCGCTTCTCCAGTCCGACCCACGACGTCAGCGAGTCCCCCGCGTTCAGCGCGCTCGCAACGTAGTCGACGAAGCCGCCGGCCGCGTTGTAGCCGAGGAAGGTACCGGCGCGCCACGCGCCGGCGAACAGGTGCGGGTTGGTCAGGTCAGCGCCGTTCACACCGGTGCGGTCGACGGTCCAGCCGACCTCGACCGTGTTCAGCGCGTCCGTCGTCTGCACGGACAGCTCGGCCAGGCTGTGGAAGTCGCCGGATGCGACAACCGGGGCGTGCACGGAAAGGTTGGCCTGCAGCCCGTCGGCGACGATGCCGGTCTGCCGGCCACCCGCGTAGTGATAGTTGAGGGTGGCCTGCGCGGGCGCAACGTTCACGCCGACGGCTGCGGTGATCGCGACTAGCAACGACACCAGCCCGACGCAGATTCTCTTCGTGGTCATGTGACCTCCTCGGATCAGAGCGGGATCACCAGAAGGTGCCGCTCAGCGAACGTGCCGGTAGGTCCCGTCGGGGTCGTGTACTGGCAGGTGAACGTGTTCGACCCAGGAGTCAGCGGCGTGGTCGCGGCGGTGTGCAAGTACACCTGGCTGTACCGGAAGTTCTGACCACCGGCGGCAGGCCGGACCTGGATGCTCCACGCGTCGGTGGCCGCGATCGTCGTCGCGCCGCTGACCGCGTACGACATGTTCGCGCCCGCGCCCTGCATCAGGGCGGCGATTGCGACGATCGCCTGCGTGCCCGTGGTCACCGTCACCGCCGGGCCGGCCGCGCCGGTCGCCGGGGCCCCGTAGGTCGCCGTGGTGGTCGCGGTGCAGGCCCCCGCGGTGTGCGCCGCGGTCGGTGTGCGCTGTGCGATGGCGTTGGCACCGGTGGCGACGAACAGGCTGCCCGCCGTGGTGGCCAACGCCGCCGGGGTGACCAGCATGTTGTCGCGCACGCTGGCGTTCCACTGCGCGGCGGTCAGGGCGGTGCCGGACACCGCGGTCAATGGCGTGCTGTAAGCCATCAGAGTTGCCCTTCGAAGGTGCCGTCCGGTTTGACAGCGATGCCGAGCTCAGCCAGCACGCCGGCGATCTGCGCCTTGCGCGCGTCGTCCTGCGCCGCCCGGAACCGGGCCACCTCATCGTTCTCGGCGATCAGGTCGGCCACGGACTGCCCGGTTGGGAAACCGTTCATCGCCGCCCACTCGTGGCCTGCCGGATACCAGGACTTATCGGCGTCCTTGGCACGTTCGGACAGCACCGACACGATCTGCGCCTCGAGGTCCGCCGGCGGCATCACGATCGCGAACGGATGGCCTACCGCGCACACGTCCTGCGTCAGCCGCTCACCGGTCTGCGGGTGGTAGACGCAGCGGGCGTCGTCACACCCCGGCGCCGGACACATCGCCTTCCAGGAGCCGTAGTTGTAGAACGCGAGTGCCGTGAGCATGAGGCCTCCCATGACTACGAACCGAACAAGCCCTGGTTGAAGCCGTGCCCGGCAACATCGAACCGGAACAGGGTGGCCGGGTCGTCGATCCCATCCGCGGCGAACGTGCCCTGGTTGAAGCCCTGCCCGGAGGTGTCGAACATGAACGGGTTGGAGCTGCCGATCGGTGCGACCGGCTCGGCGACAATTCTCAACAGCGAGCTTCCCGCGCCGAGACCCTGGATGGTCCGCGTCGTCTTCTCGATCATGTAGTCGCCGTTCAGGCCCAGGATGTCGTCCCGGATCGTGATCCGATCGGAGACCATCCGGCTGGCGAACTGCTGAAGGTAGGCGGTTGAGATGACCCCGTCGATGGTGAACGTGATCACCGGACGGTTGTCGGAGTAGGTCGACACGATCTTGTTGGCCAGCGCCTGCGCGTCGTACGGGTTGCACCACGGCAGATCACCCGGCCACGTCTGGATGCCCTTGTTGAGCTGCGACGACGTGTCCGCGGCGGACACCTGCACGGTCTGCGCCACGCTCAGCGGGTTGGCCCGCACCTGCAGGTTGGTCAGCAGGCTGTCAATGCCGCCGCCGACGATGGTCAGAAGCGCGGCCTGCCCGGACGTCCGGGACAGGGTCATCGACGCGATCGCCCCGTACGCCAGCACGTAGTCGCCGTTCGGGGCGCCGTCGGCGTTCACGTCGGTGGCCGCCACCGGGTCCAGCGCGCCGATGAACGGGTCCGAGCCCTGCACGCTGATCAGCACCGTCTGCCCGGCCGACACCGACAGCGGCGAGTTCAGCGTCCACACCGGCGCCAGGTCGGCGGGCTGGCGCACGTCCACCGAGAACTGGGCGGTGTTGATGATGTTCGCGGTGCCGTGGTTGTAGTTGATCGAGCCGGTGGCCATCTTGAAGTCGCCGCCCGGCCCGGTGCCCTCGGGGTAGATGCGGGTGAACAGGGCCTGGCTGGTCAGCGACGCCGCCAACGTCATCCGGTGGAAGCGGTCACGGAAGTAGAAGATCCCGCCCTGCACGTAGGCGATGGCCGGTGGCCCTTCGCTATCGACGAGCTTCTGGATGGCGGTGGCAGCGTCGGCGCCCTCCTCCCACCACCACGGCACGACGGTGGCACCCCAGTCAACCGAGCGTTTGTCGGCCGGCCAGGCGATGGCGTCAAGCACCACCTGCACGAGGTCGCCGGTGCGCATGCCCGAGTACACCGGGGTGCTGAGTTTCTGCTGGCTGGGCGCTCCCCACGCGTCGGTGACGTGCGCCGTCATCTTCCATTCGGTGCTGTCGTAGTCGAGGTCGGTCAGCGATCCCGCGTACAGGGTGGTCGTCGCCCCCGACACGGTCACGTTGAACACGAACGGCACGCCGGGTTCGACCTTGCCGAGCAGCGGCGACGAGGCACGCTCCGGCGCGAAGATCAGCGTGGTGTCGTCGAGCTCCATGTCCAGCGTGGTCGCCGGGATCGAGCTGGCCGCGGTGGACACGTCGCGGCCGACCTCGATGGTGATGTCGTCGGGGGTGATCCGGCCGGTGACGTCCTCGTTCGCGCCGCCGAAGCCGCCGCCCCTAGACCAGTCGAATGCCGCCGTGTACCCGCGCACGCTCACGGCAGCCGCCGGGACTGCCGGGCGCGTTTGACCGCGCCGACGACCAGATCCTCCATGGCCCGCTTCGACGCCACCGGGCCACTGAAGTGGAACACGAAGGTGTCGCCGCCGCCGACCGGCTCTGGGCGTCCGGTGCCGTTGTGCGCCAGTGACAGGCCGGGCGGCAGGTAGCCGCCGGAGTCGTACGACCCGAACGGGACCTGGCCGCCGCGGTTGTAGTGGGCGATGTGCGCGAAGTCGGTCAGCCGGCGCGTCGACGCGCCGAGGTGCACACCACGCGAGCCGGACGATTCGAAGGTCAGCCCGTTGACCATGCCCATCATGTGGCCGGTGGTCGACGACGCCGGGGACTCGCCGGGGTTGGACCAGGCGGCGGTGAGCGGGCCGCCGATGCCGGGCTTGGTGAACCAGTGGCCGGGCAGGCTGCCTGTGGAGAACGTGTGGGAATACGGGTTGCGGCCGTGCAGGACGTTGTAGACGGCCGAGACGATGCCGGAGCAGTCGTAGCCGCCGGGTCCGGCGTCCGCCCAAATGTAGGGTTTGCCGTCCTGCGCCCGGACGAACGCGCCGCCCGGACCGGCGCCGATCGGGATCTTCGCCGCGGCCTCGGCGCGGGACATCACGTGGGTGCGGCCCATGGCGGCGAAGAACGGCCACCGTTTCGACACGTCGATCGGGCCGACCTGCCCACCCGCGGCGAAAATCGGCAGGTCGCCGAGCTTGCCCAGCGCGCCGCCGGCGAACCCGGACAGCACCTCGCGGGGCACCTCACGCTTCTGGATGGCCCCCATGATCTGCGGGCCGTAGTAGTCCACGGCGTCGACCGGGTGGACCCACTCCTTCGCGGTCAGCAACGCCGGGATGTTGTCTGCCGTCGAGTTCGGCGACCAGCCGCCGACCTGGCCGCCGGTGGCCAGGCCGCCGAACCTCTTCGCCGGGCCCTTCTCGTTCTTCAGCTTCGCGACCTCGGACGCGATCGGGATGCCGTCGGCCAGCGCCCGCTGAAAGACGTAGAGATCCTTCAGCGCCTGCGCGATGGCGTTGACGCCCTTCAGCAGCAGGTCCGTCGTCTTCGCCTTCGGGATCTTCCCGTAGGTGTTGATCAGATCCTGCGTGGCAGCCTTGTTCAGGCCGAGCCTGCGGGCCTCTTCCTTGATCGCTGCGGTGCGGTTGTCGTGCTTCTTGCGTGCCGAATCCTCCGACACCCCAGCGGCGATATTCGACACGTACAACTCGCCGTTGGAGGCCAGCAGAGCCTCGAGGGCGTCACGGTTGGCGCGGCCCGCCGCGGTGTTGATGTTCAGGGTGCGCCCGTTGCTGCTCACCGACCCGGACAGCGCGTCCACCGACGCCTGATAGGCCTCGTTCGCGTCGGTGTTGCGGATCGCCGCGCCGTACAGGTTGTCCATCGCCGTGGTCAGCGCAGCCGCCACCTGACCCTGATGCGACGTCGAGCCGCCCAGCGACTCGAGTGAGCCTTTCAGCCCGTCCTGCGCGGCCTTGACCGCGTCGGTGGCGGCCTTCAGCCCGTCCTGCTGCGCCTTGAGCACGGCGGCGTCATCGGCGGCCTTCTGGAAACTAGCCCCGAGCCCGGCCGTGGATCCCGTAGCCCTGTCGGTCGCGTCCTTGAACGCGCCCAGCTTCTCCTTGCCCGTGTCGGACAGGAACCCCAGCTTGTCGGCCACCTTGACCAGGAACCCGAACGCCTCGGTCAGCCCGTTCACGATCGACCCGACGATGCGGATACTCACCGCGA
>Ga0193699_10001232_pt1 | contig 10281 bp, 12 predicted proteins | sample L3c2metaG_FD_160095 | JGI IMG/M metagenome (GOLD analysis project Ga0193699, IMG submission 160095) | Soil microbial communities from a riparian zone of the East river system, Colorado, United States - L3c2 | ecosystem: Environmental > Terrestrial > Soil > Riparian zone | place: USA: East... | reverse complement strand
AGACGGTCAAGGGTACCGACGGTCAGAACATCCTGGTCAAATACAAGGACGGCGAAAAGAAAGTCGTGGTGCCGCCGGGCACGCCGATCGTCACCTTTGTCGCCGGCGACAAGTCCGAACTGAAGCCGGGCGCCAAGGTCATCATCTTCAGCGCGGTGAAGAAGGACGACGGCACCCTGGAAGCCGCCCGCGTCAATGTCGGCCGCGACGGCATTACCCCGCCGATGTGAGCGGCGGGAGACGTTCAGCGTAAACCCTCAACGAGTCGTCCCCGCGTACGCGGGGACCCATACGCCGTGTCGCCTCGATTTAGGGATGCTGTTGGACAAGCGCGTCACAAGATCGACGTCGGTGGTTATGGGTCCCGGCTCGCGCTTCGCCTGGCCGGGACGACGATGGATATTTAATCGCGCCCTCTAAACCGCGATCACGTGGTCGTCGATCTCGGCGATGCTGTTGACACCGCACAGGCCCATGGTGGTGCTGAGTTCATTGGCGATCAGGTCGATCGCCTTGGCGACGCCGGGGCCGCCGAAGGCGCCGAGGCCGTGGATGTAGGCGCGGCCGATCATGCAGGATTTGGCGCCGAGCGCGAGCGCGCGCATCACGTCCTGCCCGGAGCGGATGCCGCTATCGAACAGGATTTCGATCTGGGATCCGACGGCGTCCGCAATTTCCGGCAGCACCTCGATCGAGGACGGCGCGCCGTCGAGTTGCCGGCCGCCATGGTTGGAAACCACCATCGCCTGGGCGCCGGTCTTGACCGCTTCCTCGGCGTCCTCGACATCGAGGATGCCCTTGATGATCAGCTTGCCCGGCCAGATGCCGCGGATCCAGTCGACGTCCTTCCAGTTCAGCGACGGGTCGAACTGCGACTGCACCCAGCCCGACACCGAGCCGAGATCCTGGGCGCCTGGCAGGTGACCGGCGATGTTGCCGAAGTTTCGCCGCTTGCCGCGCAGGATGCTCGCGACCCATGCCGGCTTGGTGGCGATGTCGAGCACGTTCTTGAGACTCAGCAGCTGCGGCGGCACCGACAGGCCGTTCTTGATATCCATATGACGCTGCCCGATCACCTGCAGGTCGACGGTCAACACCAGCGCGCTACACTTGGCCGCAATGGCGCGCTCGATCAGCGCCTTGCAGAAACCGCGGTCCTTCATGACGTAGAGCTGAAACCAGAACGGTTTTTCGACATTTTCGGCGACGTCCTCGATCGAGTTGATCGACATCGTGCTCAGCGTGTAGGGAATCCCCGCGGCCTGCGCCGCACGGCAGGCGTGGATTTCACCGTCGCCGAACTGCATGCCGGTCGAGCCGACCGGGGCCAGGATCAGCGGCAGGCTGGATTTTTCGCCAATGATGGTGGTCGACAGATCGCGCTTGGAAATATCCACCAGGATGCGCTGGCGAAACTTGATGTGCTGCATGTCGTCGCGATTGGCGCGCAGAGTTTCCTCTGCATAGGAGCCGCGATCGGCGTAATCGAAAAACGCCTTCGGCACTTTGCGCATATGGACCTGGCGCAGATCCTCGATGCAGGTGATGTGTTTCATAAGCGTTCCCGGCCCTTCTTGTTTTGTCGCTTTGAATGTTCATCTAGCATGCTTGAGCGGCCCGCAAAATCGCTTCACGGAAGCGGCTGCCAGCCAGGAGGGCATATCCATGACCGGACCTCGCCCCGACTCCAAAGCGGCGGATGCCACCGAGAAGCGCCGGCTCGATCGGGCGCTGGAGGAGGGGCTGGAGGAGACCTTTCCGGGCTCGGATCCGGTCAACGTCATCCAGCCGCCGCCGTCAAAAGCCGACCACCACGTCAAGCGCAAGGACTAGGACCCAGCTCCGGCCTCCGGCATAAGTCGTGCGTTAACAACGTGTTAGCTGCCAATTGCGGGCTTGGTCGCCGGTAATGATTCATCATATTTTTTGAAGTCATTTAAGCGCTGGAGGCATTATAACGCCTGCATGCTATGGTTAGGCGGGCGTTCGAGGCTTCTCACGGGTGGTTTGAGGGGCCTTCGATGCTTCTGGGGGAGCACATGAGCCGCAAATATTTCGGGACCGATGGGATTCGGGGCCGTGCCAATGGTCTGATCACGCCGGAGCTGGCGCTCAAGGTCGGGCAGGCGGCCGGGTTGGTATTTCAGCGCGGCGAACATCGCCATCGTGTCGTCATCGGCAAGGATACCAGGCTTTCCGGCTACATGATCGAATACGCCATGGTCGCCGGCTTTACCTCGGTCGGCATGGATGTGCTGCTGCTCGGCCCGATGCCGACGCCGGCGGTGGCGATGCTGACCAAGTCGATGCGCGCCGATCTCGGCGTGATGATTTCGGCTTCGCATAATCTGTTCGAGGACAACGGCATCAAGCTGTTCGGCCCGCAGGGTTTTAAATTGTCCGACGACGTCGAGAAGCAAATCGAGCAGCTGCTCGACGAGTCGCTCGACAAGCGGCTGGCGCAGAGCGCCAGCCTCGGGCGCGCCCGCCGCATCGACGGCGTCCACGACCGCTACATCGAATTCGCCAAGCGCACGTTGCCGCGCGATCTCAGCCTCGACGGCCTGCGCGTGGTGGTGGATTGCGCCAATGGCGCCGCCTACAAGGTGGTGCCGGAAGCGTTGTGGGAACTGGGCGCCGACGTGATTTCCATCGGCGTCGAGCCGGACGGATTCAACATCAACAAGGAATGCGGCTCGACCTCGCCGGAGGCGCTAGCCAAGAAGGTGCGCGAAATGCGCGCCGACATCGGAATCGCGCTCGACGGCGACGCCGATCGCGTCATCCTGGTCGATGAGCGCGGACATCTGGTCGATGGCGACCAGCTGCTCGCGGTGATCGCGCAAAGCTGGAAGGAAGACGGCCGGCTCGCCAAGCCCGGCATCGTCGCCACCGTGATGTCGAATCTCGGACTGGAGCGTTTCCTCGAAGGCATTGGGCTAGAGATGGTGCGCACCCCGGTCGGCGATCGCTACGTGCTCGAACAGATGCTGAGCCGCGGCTACAATCTCGGCGGCGAGCCCTCCGGTCACATCATCCTGTCCGACTACGCCACCACCGGCGACGGCTTTGTCGCGGCATTGCAGGTGCTGGCGGTGGTGCAAAAGCTGCGCCGCCCGGTGTCGGAAGTCTGTCACCGCTTCGACCCGCTGCCGCAGATCCTGAAGAACGTGCGCTACCGCAGCGGCAAGCCGCTTGACGACGCCGATGTCAAATCGGCGATCGACGCCGGCGAAAAACGGCTCAACGGCCACGGCCGGCTGCTGGTCCGCTCGTCCGGCACCGAGTCGGTGATCCGCGTGATGGGCGAGGGTGACGACCGCATCATGGTCGAGGAAGTGGTCGACCATATCGTCTCCGCGCTCGGCCACGCCGCGGCGGCCTGATCGCCGTCAGCCGCGCTGATCGCATCGCAGCCATTATGGAATGGCGATGGTCGTAGCTGCGACCGCAGCGTAGGAAGTACACATTGCGCTTCTGATATCCCGGGAATCATCCGTGAATAAGCCCGTCGTCGTCTCCGAGGAAGCATTGGGTGCACCGGTGCTGGTGCCCGACCTGACGCCCGGTGCCGCCGCCAGGGCGTCCGCCGCGGGGCCGGCCTACGTGGTGCTGGCCGGAATCAGCTTCTCGCACTTTCTCAACGACACCATGCAGTCGCTGATCGCGTCGGTGTATCCGATCCTGAAGGACAATTACGCGCTCGACTTCGCGCAGATCGGGCTGATCACGCTGGCGTTCCAGTTCACGGCATCGTTGTTGCAGCCGGTGATCGGACACTTCACCGACAAGAAAGCGCAGCCGTTCTCGCTTTCGATCGGCATGGGATTTACGTTCTTCGGTTTGCTGCTGCTGAGTGCCGCGCATCATTACGGGATTATTCTGATCGCAGCGGCGTTGGTCGGACTGGGCTCGGCGGTGTTTCATCCGGAGTCGGCGCGGATCGCGCGGCTGGCCTCCGGCGGACGTTACGGTTTTGCGCAATCGGTGTTTCAGCTGGGCGGCAGTTTCGGCACCTCGATGGGCCCGGTGCTGGCGGCCCTGATCGTGGTGCCGTTCGGACAACCGAGCATCGCCTGGTTTTCCTCGATCGCATTTCTGGCGATCGTGGTGCTGTGGCGGATTGGCCTTTGGTACCGGCCGCAGATCGCGGCGAAAAAGTTCGCGTCTGTCGAACGGCATCCAGACGCGCCGGATTCGCGCCGCGTCAAGATTGCGCTCGTGGTGCTGGTCGCGCTGCTGTTTTCAAAACAGCTCTATGTCTCCAGTCTGTCGAGCTATTACATCTTCTATCTGATCGAAAAATTCCAGGTCTCGACCCAGGCCGCCCAGCTCTATCTCTTCATATTCCTTGCCGCCAACGCGGTCGGGGCGTTCTTCGGCGGGCCGCTCGGCGACCGCTTCGGCCGCAAATATGTGATCTGGTTCTCGATCCTCGGCGCGCTGCCGTTCACGCTGGCGCTGCCCTATGCCGGCCTGTTCGCCAGCGCCGTGCTGACGGTGTTCATCGGCTTCATCATCTCGTCGGCGACGTCGTCGATCATCGTGTTCGCGCAGGAATTGATGCCGCACCGGTTCGGGATGATCTCCGGGGTGTTCTTCGGATTTGCGTTCGGCATCGGCGGGCTCGGCGCCGCCGTGCTCGGCAAGGTGGCGGACCATACCGGTATCGCTTTCGTCTATCAGGTCTGCGCCTTCCTGCCGGCGATCGGGCTGCTCGCGGTGTTCCTGCCGAAGATGCCGAAAGCCGCGCGCTGACGCCGGCCTTCCGCACCAGCGCGGGCGGGTTTTCATCAATACATTGTTAGCGATTGTGGCGATTCCGCTATTTTTGCGGCTGCGGTTTTGGTTGGGCGAAAAAAATCGATCGGCAAAAACGGAATTCGGTTTTGCCCGCGATCGCGCCGCAAAATATTGAAATTACGCATGATCTTATCGCCACCGCTCATCGCCTGGCTGATCGCGCGCAACGGATTATCAACCTTAAAAATTAGGGTTAAGCGCCGCTTAAGTATTTGATGGCATCGTCCCACCGTGAGTTTTTGATGTGAGGCCTGCGTTGTCTGCCTCACCGGCCAAAAGGACGAAGCCAATGCGTAGCGTTAAGTCTCTCGTTGCCGCTGGGGCGGCATCCCTGTTGTCGTCGGTGGCGTTCGCCGCGGACATGCCTTCCATCATGCCGCCGCCGGCATACGCACCGCCCCCGGTCGAGGATTTCGGCGGATGGTATCTGCGTGGCGATATCGGGTTCAGCAATCAGCGCGTCGATCGCCTGAACAACGCCCTCGACGCCGGCAACACCACGTCGGTTCAGCATAATAGCTTCAACACCGCGGGCATCTTCGGCCTCGGCGCCGGCTACAAGGTCAATAACTGGTTCCGCGCTGATGTCACCGGTGAGTATCGCGGCAATTCGCAGTTCTTCGGAACCGATGCCATCACCTATCTCGGCGGTGTCGCCACCGATACCTATCACGCCACCAAGTCTGAATGGGTGGTTCTCGCCAACGCCTATGTCGATCTCGGCACCTGGTGGTGCATGACGCCGTTCATCGGCGCCGGCGTCGGTGGTGCGCGGGTTTCGATCAACAACTTCACCGATCAGGGTATCGCCAACAATGGCGGCGGCGCATTGCCGGGCCTGGCCTTCGGCGACAACGTGTCGAAATGGAATCTCGCCTGGGCGCTGCACGCCGGTGTCGCCTACAAGGTTACGCCGAACTTCACCGTCGAACTCGCCTATCGCTATCTCGATATGGGCGACGGCCTGACCGGCGACCTCCGGACCTTCGACGGCACCAACGGCATCAACAACCCGACGACGTTCAAGAACATCACTTCGCATGACATCAAGCTCGGCGTGCGTTGGGATCTGAGCAGCCCGCCGGTCTACGCGCCGCCGCTGATCCGCAAGGGCTGATCGGGCCTTCGATCTCTTAATACTTCTTAACGGCGCGGGATCCTCCCGCGCCGTTTTGTTTTGCGCCGCCACGATCGAATGCGCCGCGCTGGCGCAAGAAGGATGTTCCTTTTTGGACAAGATCGCGCCGATTGCAGGGCGGCGACAACGATTGGTTAAGGTTAACAGGCGATGATCAGCGCCAAGTTAGAGTGTTCGACGGGAGCGTTGCGATGCGTAGACTTTTGCTGGCGGCGGTGATGTTCGGAGCGGCGTCCGGCGCGCAGGCGGCCGACATGCCGGATTTCCTTCGCGGCAGCATTCCCGCAGGGGTCAGCACTCCCACCCGAAACTGGGACGGCTGGTACGTCGGCGGGCAGGTCGGCTACACATCGGCCGACATGGATTTCAGCCATGCCCCGCAGTCGCTGACAAATTTCACGCTGCGCAACAGCGTGCTGCAGGACCCGGTCTCGCAGTGGCAATTACTTTCCAGGAATCATGCCCAGGCCACCGGCTTTGGCGCCTTCGTCGGCCGCAACTATCAATGGGACGATCTCGTCTTCGGCATCGAGGCCAATTACAATTACATGACCAGTCTTTCGAGTTCGTCCACCAACTCGATGGCGCTTGCGATCGCCAATCCCGCCGGCGAAAATCCGCCGGCGGGCCATATCCACACCTATAACACCACGCTATCGGGCAACGCTTCGTTGCAGATCAAGGATGTCGTGACATTCCGCGGCCGCGCCGGATGGGCTACCGGCGACTTTATGCCCTATATGTTCGGCGGTCTCGCGGTGGGCCGGGTGGATGTGGCGCGGTCGGCGACTGTTTCCTATCAGAAGTTTGACGACTACGACACACAGGTAGGTCTTACCACTGTGCACCACCATGATGACCTGGGCTCGAAGGACTATCCCGTTTCGGTCGAACACAGGACCAACAGCTTCGTAGCCGGCTGGACCGCCGGTCTCGGACTGGAATACATGCTGTGGGGCAATGTGTTCATGCGCGGCGAGTGGGAATATGTCAGGTTCCTGAAGGTCAAGGACATCAGCTTCAGCACCAACAACGCCCGCTTCGGCGTGGGCTACAAGTTCTGATTTCCCGGCGCGCCGCGCCTTGACAGGAAATGTCGCGGCTGGTCCGATGTGGCTCCTGTCGGGGAGCCCGCGCAAGCGATGAAAATCTACGGCGATACCAGTTCGGGCAATTGCCTGAAAGTGAAATGGGTCTGCGACCGCCTGGCGCTGCCCTACAGCTGGATCGATGTCGACACGCTCAAGCGTGAGACCCGTACGTCGGAATTCCTGAAGATCAACAGCGCGGGCCAGGTGCCGACCGTCGAACTGGATGACGGACGGACGCTGGCGGAATCCAACGCCATCATTCGGTATCTCGCCCGCGGCAGCGAGCTCATACCGGCGGACGCCTATGCCGCCGCCAAGATGGATGAATGGCTGTTCTGGGAACAATACAGCCACGAGCCCTATGTCGCGGTGTGCCGGTTCCAGATGTTCTATCTCGGCAAGCCTGCCTCCGATCTCGATCCCGACAAGGTCAAGCGCGGCTACGCGGCGCTGGCGCGGATGGAACATCAGCTCGCCGCGACGCGATTCCTGATCGGCGGCGCCATCTCGCTTGCCGACGTTTCGCTGCTGGCCTATACGCGGCTGGCGCATCAGGGCGGCTTTCACCTCGACGGCTATGCCTCGATCAGGCGCTGGATCGGCGAGGCCGAGGCCTATCTCGGCCTGCCGCCGGCGCGCTGAGATTTTTCGGAACAATCATGACTGCAGTTTCATCGATCACCATGCGGCCTGCGCGTCGCGACGACGTCGGTATCATCGTGGGGATGCTGGCGGACGATCCGCTCGGCCGCGCGCGCGAACAGCTCGAAGAGCCGTTGCCGCCATGCTATTTCCGGGCGTTCGAGGCGCTCGAACAGGCTTCCAATATCCAGCTGGTGGTCGCGGAAGAGGGCGGCGCGGTGGTCGGCTGCCTGCAGCTCTGCATCCTGCCGGGACTGAGCTCGCAGGGCGCCTCGCGCGGCCTGATCGAGGACGTCCGCGTCGCCACCCATTGCCGCAGCCGCGGCATCGGCGAGCAACTGGTGCAATGGGCGATCGCGGAGGCGCGCGGCAAGGGTTGCAAGCTGGTCGAGCTGCTCACGCACAACACCCGGGTCGATGCGCAGCGGTTCTACGTAAGGCTGGGATTTCAGCCGAGCCATGTCGGGATGACGCTGCGGTTTTGAGCGAACGCGACGACTTGCGGTCCAGGATATCTCATTTAGAGATTGATTATTATATCTCTATATGAGATATTCGCGATTATGAAATCGGTTCTCTACACGCGAACCGCGGCAACGGCCCTGCGCAAGCATACCAATCGGGCGAAGTTGATTCGGGCCAAGATCAGACGATATGCCGAGGATCCGTCGTCTCAGGCCAACAACGTGAAGCCGTTGGTCGGCGTCGATGCGAAGCGCTTACGCGTTGGCGACTTCCGGGTGATCTTCACCGAAACGACCGACACCATTACCGTTCTCGATGTTGGCCCGCGCGGCGGGATCTACGAATAGGAGCAGCCCATGCCCGTGATGACCAAGAGCCCGAAGGGCGACGATATCGTGATCCTCTCCCGTAAGGAGTACGATCGACTGCTCGTCGCCGCCAATGAAGATGCGACCGATGCCTTGGTTGCCAAGAAAGCGATTGCACGCAACGAGGAGACGCTAAGCGAAGCCGAGATGGATGAACTGCTTGCCGCCAGGACGCCGCTCGCATTCTGGCGCAAGAAGCGCGGCCTGACACAGACGGATTTAGCGAAGGCTGCCGACATCGCTCAGGGTTTTTTGTCCGAAATTGAAAGCGGCCTCAAAACGGGAGATGTCACGGTCCTCCAGCGGCTTGCTATCGCTCTCGAAATCTCGCTTCTCGAATTGGTGCCGGACCTTCCTCCAGGCAAGCGAAAACCAGGCGTCAAGCACAACATCGTCAAGCGACGGAAATAACCTCGATCCGGGTAATTGGTTCAGACCTGTGCCGCAAGGATGCGCATGAAAGGATGAAGTGCAGCATGCCGCCGGTTGGAAGCCTTATGTTGGGCGCGTTTGCCGTTTCCATTGCGTGGACGCTGGTTCGCGTCTTGCGGAACCGCACCATCTTCAGTGACGGCGTCGCCTAGCAGCCGAAAATGTTCGCCTCGATGGCGGCCGTTCACGGCATCGGCGCGTTCCTGTTTGGCTGGCTGTCAGCGACAGCATTGCCGGCTTTTGAAGCCTGTTCGACCGCGCTGATTCCGGTGGCCCTTGCGGCCATTGCGAAACGGGGTTTGCCATTCGATCCGGTTAACGCGCGATAAACTAACCAGACCGTCGTAATTTTTTTCACGCCAGTTTTGTGACACTGTGATGTATCCCGTCGGGCTTCGGACAGCTGGGGGAGCGCACATGAAAAATTATTCGATTATCCGGGTCGGCAACGAGTATGTCGTGCAGGCCGACGACAAGAGCATTTTGAAAACCACCAGCAAGCGCAAGGCTGCACGGTTCATCACCGAGGCGACGGCGTTGCTGGACTTGCAGCCGGCCCCGCCATTGTCGCCGGAAAACGACGCCGAACCATCAATCACTTGTGATCCTTCCGAAGTTTCTTGACGATTTCCTTGACGATTCTTGCCGATTCCCCTAATCACCGCGGCGGGACACCTCCCCCCAACGGGAGGCTAGCTATCTGGAAGGATAGATCATGACTGCAGCGAAGCCCGCTTCGCGGCCAAATGTGCCGCATTTTTCGTCCGGCCCCTGTGCCAAGCGCCCCGGCTGGAACGCCCAAAATCTCAAAGACGCAGCTCTAGGCCGTTCGCATCGCGCGAAGATCGGCAAGGCCAAACTCAAGCTCGCGATCGAATTGACGCGCGAAGTGCTTGAAGTTCCCGCCGGTTACAGGATCGGCATCGTGCCGGCGTCGGATACCGGCGCGGTCGAAATGGCGCTGTGGTCGCTGCTCGGTGCCCGGCCGGTGACCACGATCGCCTGGGAATCCTTCGGCGAAGGCTGGGTCAGCGATATCGTCAAGGAACTGAAGCTCAAGGACGTCACCAAGCTGCAGGCCGGCTATGGCGAAATCCCCGATCTCTCCAAGGCGGATCCGGCCTCCGACATTGTTTTCACCTGGAACGGCACCACTTCGGGCGTGCGCGTGCCCAATGCCGACTGGATCAGCGCTGATCGCGAAGGCCTCACCATCTGCGACGCCACCTCGGCGGCGTTCGCGCAAGTGCTCGACTGGCCCAAGCTCGATGTGGTGACGTTCTCCTGGCAGAAGGCGCTGGGCGGCGAGGCCGCGCACGGCATGCTGGTGCTCTCCCCGCGC
>Ga0193699_10001231_pt1 | contig 10284 bp, 8 predicted proteins | sample L3c2metaG_FD_160095 | JGI IMG/M metagenome (GOLD analysis project Ga0193699, IMG submission 160095) | Soil microbial communities from a riparian zone of the East river system, Colorado, United States - L3c2 | ecosystem: Environmental > Terrestrial > Soil > Riparian zone | place: USA: East River... | reverse complement strand
CGATCAAGGACATCGGCTACGAGCAGGAAGGTTTCCACTGGAACACCTGCGACATCGAAATCCTGCTGCATCCGCAATCCGCCGACATCGCGCAGGGCGTCGACGCGCTGCAGCCCGGCACCAACAAGGAAGAGGGCGCGGGCGACCAGGGCATCATGTTCGGCTACGCCACCAATGAGACGCCCGACCTGATGCCGGCGCCGATCTTCTACGCCCACAAGATCTTGCGGCTGATTTCGGAAGCCCGCCACTCCGGCAGGGAGAAGGTGCTGGGCCCGGATTCCAAGAGCCAGGTCACCGTGCAATACGAGAACGGCAAGCCGGTCGGCGTGCGCGAGATCGTGGTCTCGCATCAGCATCTGGTCGAGGACATGACCTCGAACCAGGTTCGCGAGCGCGTCGAGCCCTATGTGCGCGAGGCACTGCCGGAAGGCTGGATCAACGGCAAGACCGTCTGGCACATCAACCCGACCGGCAAATTCTACATCGGCGGTCCCGACGGCGACTCCGGCCTTACCGGCCGCAAGATCATCGTCGACACCTACGGCGGCGCGGCCCCGCATGGCGGCGGCGCGTTCTCCGGCAAGGATCCGACCAAGGTCGATCGCTCGGCGGCTTACGCGGCGCGCTATCTCGCCAAGAACATCGTCGCGGCCGGCCTTGCCGATCGCTGCACGCTGCAGCTCGCCTACGCCATCGGCGTGGCGCGGCCGCTGTCGATCTATATCGATACCCACGGCACCGGCAACGTCACGGAAGAGAAGCTCGAAAAGGCCGTGGCCGAGGCAATGGATTTGACGCCGCGCGGCATCCGCAAGCATCTCGATCTCAACAGGCCGATCTATGCGCGTACCTCGTCCTACGGCCATTTCGGCCGCACGCCGGACAATGAGGGCGGCTTCTCTTGGGAAAAAACCGACCTTGCCGACGCGCTGAAGCGCGCGGTCTGACTTTCTCCGTAATCATCATGCGTATTCCGGAAAGCATTCGTGCTTTTCGGAATATGCTTTTTAAGGGATCAACCATATGACCGCCGCCGCCAAGAAGCCCGCCTTTACCGACTACATCGTCAAGGACATCTCGCTCGCAGAATTCGGCCGCAAGGAAATCTCGCTGGCCGAGACCGAGATGCCCGGCCTGATGGCGACGCGCGAGGAATACGGACCGAAGCAGCCGCTGAAGGGCGCGCGCATCGCCGGCTCGCTGCACATGACGATCCAGACCGCGGTGCTGATCGAGACGCTGGCCGCGCTCGGCGCCGACATCCGCTGGGTCTCCTGCAACATCTATTCGACCCAGGACCATGCCGCGGCGGCAATCGCCGCGGCCGGCATTCCCGTGTTCGCGGTGAAGGGCGAGAGTCTCGTCGAATACTGGGACTACACCGCAAGAATGTTCGACTGGCACGGCGGCGGCACCCCCAACATGATCCTCGATGACGGCGGCGACGCCACCATGCTGGTGCATCACGGCCTGCGCGCCGAGAGCGGCGACGTCAAGTTCCTCGACAAGCCGGAATCGGAAGAAGAGGAAGTGTTCTTCGCGCTGATCAAGAAGCTGTCGAAGGAAAAGCCGAAGGGCTGGTTCGCCGAGATCGCCATGAACATCAAGGGCGTTTCGGAAGAGACCACGACAGGCGTGCACCGGCTCTACAACATGGAGAAGGAAGGCAAGCTGCTGTTCCCGGCGATCAACGTCAACGACAGCGTGACCAAATCAAAATTCGACAACCTCTATGGCTGCCGCGAATCGCTGGTCGACGGCATCCGCCGCGGCACCGACGTCATGATGTCGGGCAAGGTGGCGATGGTCGCGGGCTTCGGCGACGTCGGCAAGGGCTCGGCCGCGTCGCTGCGCCAGGCCGGCTGCCGCGTCATGGTCTCCGAGGTCGATCCGATCTGCGCGCTGCAGGCGGCGATGGAAGGCTATGAAGTCGTGACCATGGAAGACGCGGCACCGCGCGCCGACATCTTCGTTACCGCCACCGGCAACAAGGACATCATCACCATCGAGCACATGCGCGCGATGAAGGACCGCGCCATCGTCTGCAACATCGGCCACTTCGACAACGAGATCCAGATCGCGGGCCTGCGCAATTTGAAATGGACCAACGTCAAGCCGCAGGTCGACGAGATCGAATTCCCCGACAAGCACCGCATCATCCTTTTGTCAGAAGGCCGCTTGGTGAACCTCGGCAACGCGATGGGGCATCCGTCGTTCGTGATGTCGGCGTCGTTCACCAACCAGACGCTGGCGCAGATCGAATTGTGGGCCAACAACAAGGACGGCAAGTACGGCAAGAAGGTCTACGTGCTGCCGAAGTCGCTGGACGAGAAGGTAGCCCGGCTGCATCTCGCCAAGATTGGCGTCAAGCTGACCGAACTGCGCAAGGACCAGGCCGACTATATCGGCGTGAAGCCGGAAGGCCCGTTCAAGAGCGATCACTACCGGTACTGAGAAAGCCCGTCATTCCGGGATGGTCCGAAGGACCAGACCTCAGATGTGCAATTGCACATCGGGGAATCTCGAGATTCCGGGTTCGCTCGCTTTGCTCACGCCCCGGAATGACAGCAAGCCATCGTGAGATTTTCGTCATGCCCGGCCTTGTGCCGGGCATCCACGCCTTTACAGTCGACGCAAGTTAAAGACGTGACAGCCGGGAGGATCTAGGGTGAGGACGCGCTTTGCGCTTCTGGCCCGGCCATGACGGCGGCGAATGGGGCGGGGCATGGAAACGATCTCACCATTAGAACATTTCGACGTCCTGATCGTCGGCGCCGGGCTGTCCGGCATCGGTGCCGGCTATCACCTGCAGCAGAAGTGCCCGGGCAAGAGCTACCTCATTCTCGAGGGCCGCGACACCATCGGCGGCACCTGGGATCTGTTCCGCTATCCCGGCATCCGCTCCGACTCGGACATGTTCACGCTGGGCTATTCGTTCAAGCCGTGGGTCGAGGCCAAGGCGATCGCCGACGGACCGCGGATTTTGAACTATGTGCAGGAGACCGCGACCGACAACGGCATCGACAAGAAGATCCGCTTCGGCCACCGGGTCAAGCGGGCGTCGTGGTCGTCGCAGGAGGCGCGTTGGACCGTCGAGGCCGAACGGCGGACGGGCGAGGGCGCCACCGAGATCGTGCGCTTCAGCTGCAATTTCCTGTTCATGTGCTCGGGCTATTACAAATACGAGGAAGGCTACACACCGGAATTCTTGGGCTCACAGGATTTCGCCGGCCGCATCGTGCATCCGCAGAAATGGACCGACGACATCGACTATGCCGGCAAGCGCGTGGTGGTGATCGGCTCGGGTGCCACTGCGGTGACGCTGGTGCCGGAGATGGCCAAGACCGCCGCGCACGTCACCATGCTGCAGCGTTCGCCGACCTACGTGGTGGCGCGGCCGGCGGAGGACCCGCTCGCCAACAAACTGCGCGCGCGGCTTTCGCCGGGCATCGCCTACCGTCTGATCCGCTGGCGCAACGTGCTGTTCGGCATGTATTTCTTTCAGCTGAGCCGGCGCAAGCCGGAGCGGGTCAAGCAACTCATCCTCGGCGGGGTCAGAATCGCGCTGGGACCCAACTACGACATCGGCACCCATTTCACGCCGCGCTACAATCCCTGGGATCAGCGGCTGTGTCTGGTGCCCGATGGCGATCTGTTCAAGGCGATCCGGGAAAAGCGCGCCTCGGTCGTGACTAACGAGATCGATAGATTCACGAAAGATGGCATCCGGCTGAAGGACGGCAGCGAACTCGAGGCCGACATCATCGTCACCGCCACCGGTCTCAACCTGCAGGTGATGGGCGGCATGGAAGTCAGCGTCGACGGCCGCACCGTCGATTTCGCCAAAACGCTGAACTACAAGGGCATGATGTATTCCGATGTGCCCAACCTGGCTTCGGCATTCGGCTACACCAATGCGTCCTGGACGCTGAAATGCGACCTGACCTGCGAATATGTCTGTCGCCTGATCAATTACATGGACCGCCGCGGCTACAGACAGTGCGTGGCGCACAACGTCGATCCCACGGTCACCGAATTGCCGTCGCTGGATTTCTCGTCCGGCTATGTGCAGCGCGCGATCGCGAAAATGCCGAAACAGGGCTCGAAGCGGCCGTGGCGGCTGTACCAGAACTACGCGCTCGACATCATCACGCTGCGCTACGGCAAGGTCGATGACGGCGTGATGCGCTATTCGTGACGCCGCGAAGCGGCGCCATCCGGCTAACTCGCGCAAGCCTGACTTATGATCGATATGGGCATGGACGGGCCGCCCCGCTACGGCAAGTCGACGGCGACGTGATGTAGTATTTGTGACCGGCTGAGCGAGCATCGTGTCTGCACGCGTCAGTTGCACGATTCTCGGCAGATTTTTCTTGGTCGCGTGCAATCAATTCTTGCCGTGGGTGGTGCGCCCTCGACGCGAGGTAATCCAGCGTTGGCGGCTTTGACGACTGGCATGAGCTTTGCGGCACTGGGTGAAGCCAATTCGGAGTCCGCCATGTCAGTTTCGTTTTCAGGCGCTTTGCCAACGTTCGCTTTCGACAAGCTGAAGCTGACGCCAAACCCATTGAAGCCAAAACGGCGGAGCAGAAATTTCTCGACTACGCCAAGATGACGCCCGCGGAGCGCATGCATGCCGCCATGCTCGCGCAGATGGGTATCACCGAGGACGAGTTCAAAGCGATGGACGGCGCGGCGCAGCAGAAGATCGAAGACAAGATCCGCGAGATGATCAAACAACAAGCCGCCGAGAGCAGCGACAAGCGCACCGGACTGATCACCGACAAGTCGGTCTGAGCGCGGGAGTTGTCGGCTTAGCGAAGCCGATGATCGGACAACAAGCGCCCGCAAGACAACCCGGTCATGATCACTTGCCCTGTGCAGCCTTGATCAGATTGCCGCGAAGCGAGACCACGGTCTTCTGCATTTTTGCGAACTCCTCAGAAGTAAGGCCGGTAGCCTCCACCAGGTTCATTCCGAGGCCTTTCTCCCGCAGGCGGCGGCCGGCGTCGGTCAGGCTGACCATGACCTGACGTTCATCCCCGGGATCGCGCTCGCGGCGGAGATAACCCATTGCCTCGAGCTTCTTCAGGATCGGGGTGAGGGTGTTGGATTCGAGAAACAATTTCTCGCCCAGACTGCCGACGGTCTGGTGGTCCTGCTCCCACAACGCCACGATCGCGATGTATTGGGTGTAGGTGAGACCGAGTTCCTCGAGGATCGGCTTGTAGGCCCGGCCGTAGGCAAGGTTAGCCGAATAGATCGCAAAGCACAGGAAGTCGGCGAGTCTGGGGTTTGTCGGGTCGGTCGGATCGGTGGGGTTCATCTGGCGGCCTCGCGATCACACGATGATCTGAACGTCGTCCACCAAATATATATCGGATGCGATTAAATCGGAATGGTTGACATAGAGCGCAGTCGCGCGATATGTAATCGCACGCGAATTAATCGTGTACGATACAATATAAGGCCGTCGGGCGAAGCCGTCACCGATCGGTCGTTCCTGAAAGACCTTGCTTGGCGGATAGGTTCAAGCCGGGCCGATCGGCACGCCACACATTTCGGATGCACATCCAACCACGAGGCCCTTCCCTCCACGACTTCCGCCGGGAGTTGCCTCCCCTTGTTCAGTCGCTTCGCAACGAAAAGAGATTCAAATGAATACGATCCAGCGGCCCGAGCCAATCAACCCAGATCGCCGGCGCTTTCTCGGCACCGCGGCCATGACCGTTGCCGCCGCCCAACTCGTCTTGACCGGATCGGCGGACGCACAATCCAGCACGGCAAAACCGGCAACTCTGCCTGCGGTCAAGCCGGGGACCAACACGTCGTTCGGCGTGTTGAAACAAATCGATGCCGGCGTGCTCAATGTCGGTTACGCCGAGGTCGGCCCCGCCAACGGTCCTGCCGTCATTCTGTTGCACGGCTGGCCCTACGACATTCACAGTTATGTCGATGTCGCCCCATTGCTGGCATCCGCGGGCTACCGGGTGATCGTCCCGCATCTGCGTGGCTATGGCACGACGCGCTTCCTTTCGAATGAAACGGTCCGCAACGGCCAGCAGGCGGTGCTCGCGTTCGATATCATCGCCTTGATGGATGCGCTCGGAATCGAGAAGGCGACCGTCGCCGGTTATGATTGGGGCGCACGGACCGCCAACATAATCGCCGCACTGTGGCCGGAGCGTTGCAAGGCCATGGTCTCGGTCAGCGGTTATCTGATCGGCAGCCGCGAATCCAACAAGATGCCGTTGCCGCCAAAGGCCGAACTGCAATGGTGGTACCAGTATTATTTTGCCACCGAGCGCGGCCGGGCCGGCTACGAGAAATACCGGCACGATTTTGCCAAGCTGATCTGGCAGCTCGCTTCGCCGAAATGGGAGTTCGATGACGCCACGTTCGATCGCTCCGCGGCGTCCCTGGACAATCCGGACCACGTCGCCATCGTGATCCATAATTACCGCTGGCGGCTCAGCCTGGCTGATGGCGAGCCGGCATACGATGCCCTCGAAAAGCGGCTTGCCGAAGGTCCCGCGATCACCGTGCCCACCATCACCCTTGAAGGTGATGCCAACGGCGCGCCTCACCCCGACCCCAGCGCCTATGCCAAAAAATTATCGGGCAGATATTCGCACCGGATCATCACGGGCGGCATCGGACACAATCTGCCTCAGGAAGCCCCGCAGGCCTTTGCCGAGGCCGTCGTCGACGCCGCCGAAAGCTGACCGGCGGTTGATCCGCAATCGTTTTTGCAAGCCACCATCACCCAAACCGAAAAGGAGCACACGATGACCCAGGCCAACAAAGTATTGTACACCGCCAAGACCCACACCACCGGTGGGCGCGACGGCGCCTCCCGCAGCTCCGACGGCCGTCTCGACGTCAAGCTTTCGTCTCCCGGCACCGCGGGCGTCGGCACCAACCCCGAGCAGCTGTTCGCCGCCGGCTGGTCGGCCTGCTTCGAAGGTGCGATGGGACTTGCCGCCCGCAAGATGAAGATCGCGGTTCCGGCGGATATGGTCGTTGACGCCGAGGTGGACCTGAACCTGATGGATGGCGCTTACTTCCTCACAGCCCGCCTCAATGTCAGCCTGCCGGGTTTGGAGCGCGAAGCCGCGCAGGCCCTGGTGGACGAGGCGCACCGGACCTGTCCGTATTCCAAGCTCACCCGCGGCAACATCGACGTCGCAATCAATCTGGTACTGGACGGGCACACCCATCTGCCCGCCGGTGTCTATCAGGCCGTCCAGCGCGATCAGGTGGCAGCACACTGATCGACGTTGGCTTGCACGGGTCCTGCGGACTGACACATCCAGTCCGCAGGCAACAGGCTTCCATCAGAGACGCATCCAATTTCCACAGGGGTAACCGATGACGCTCTTTGTTCTTGCCTACCTGGCCGGCCTGCTCACGATTGCATCGCCTTGCATCCTTCCGATCCTGCCGTTCGTGCTGGCGCGCACCGACCCGTCGTTAGGCGCGGCGGTTTGCCGTTGCTGGCGGGTCTCGTCCTCTCCTTTGCGGCGGTGACTACGCTGGCAGCGGTGGCCGGGGGCTGGGCGGTGGAAGTGAATCGCCATGGCCGGACCGTCGCCCTTGCGGTGATGACGCTGTTCGGATTGGCCATGCTGTTTCCCGCTTTGGCTGACCGCATGATGGCGCCGCTGGTGTCGCTCGGGTCCCGTCTGGCTGATTGGGCCGGAGCGCGCACGAACAACGACGCCACCGCAGGCGCGTCGGTGCTGCTCGGTGTCGCGACCGGGTTGGTCTGGGCACCGTGCGCCGGGCCGGTCATGGGGTTGATCCTGACCGCCGCTGCGCTGCGGGGCCCCGGCGTCGAGACCTCGCTTCTGCTTCTGACATATGGATTGGGGGCGGCGACCTCGCTCGGCGCGGGGTTGCTGTTCGGCCGTCGTCTCCTGGCGCTCGTCAGCCGGTCGTGGCGATGGGACGACGGCTTTCGCCGGATTCTCGGCGCGGCGGTCGTGGCGGGCGCCGCGATCGTCTGGCTCGGCGCCGACACTGGCTTGCTTACCCGGCTTTCTTCACCCGGCATCAATAGGCTCGAACAAGGTCTCATCGCCGGCTTGCGCCACGCGCCGGTATCGGCGACAGCGCGCGCGGCCGAAAGCGCCGCGTCTTCTTCCGCGCTACCGTCTCCGCTGAATTCCCTGTTCGAGATGCGGCATTGGCTGCACACACAGCTGCGCCCCGAGGACCTGCGAGGCAAGGTCGTGCTGGTGAATTTCTGGACTTATTCCTGCATCAATTGCCTGCGGACGCTTCCGCGTGTCCGCGCCTGGGCCGAGAAATACAGGGATCGCGGACTGGTGGTGATTGGCGTGCACACACCGGAATTCGCCTTCGAGAAGGAGGCCGCCAATGTGCGGAAAGCATCGGTCGCGCTCGGCGTCTCCTATCCCGTCGTGATCGACAATGACTTCGCGATCTGGCGGGCGTTCGACAATCAGGCCTGGCCGGCGATCTATTTCATCGGTGCCGACGGCCGCGTCCGTCATCATACGCTCGGCGAGGGTAGCTTCGACCAATCCGAGCGCCTGATTCAGCAGCTCCTCTCGGATACTCACGGCGCGCTGATCGCCGGAGATACCGCGGCTATCCGCGCCGAAGGTGAGCAGGCCGCGGCGGATGAAGGCAATCTGCGTTCAGCCGAAACCTATATCGGCTACCGGCAGGCCGAAAATTTCGCATCTCCCGGCGGCATCAAGCGAGATGTTCCGAGCCTCTATCGCACTGTACCGGAGCTGCCGCTCAACCGATGGAACCTCGCGGGTGATTGGACTTTTGGAGGCGAGTTCGCCCCGCTCAACGGGACATCAGGCAACATCACCTACCGTTTTCACGCGCGCGATCTTCATCTCGTTTTGGGCGCTTCCACTCGAAGCGCCCCGGTTCGCTTCCGGGTCAGGATCGACGGCGCGCCTCCGGGCGCCGACCCTGGTTTCGATGTCGATGCGGAAGGGTGGGGAAGCGTGCGGGAAGAGCGCTCTATCAGTTGGTCCGGCAGGCCGGACCGGTGGCGGAGCGCACCTTCGAGATCGAATTCCTCGATGTTGGCGTCCACGCCTATGCCTTCACGTTCGGATAGGTCGTGGCGATTGCGATGGCTGGCGCCTGCCTGCGTCCGAACGCCGCTATGCGTTGTTTCACGTATTCGGACGGCCAGGCGAATCGGCGATCTTACCAAAACGATTAACATCGAATTAATCGGAGGATCCTAGGCTTGTCGCGGTTGAGGCTTAACACAGCGTGAGGAAGCCCATGGACGCCCAGAGAATCGCCGTCGATGCCATCGTGGCACTGACCGACTGCGACCGCGAGCAGATTGCTGCCTTCATCCGCAGGCTTTACCTCGCCGGCGTGAAGGACCCCAAGCGCCTGACCTTCAAGGGCCTGCAGGCGATGGCGCGGAGCTGACGCCCGCTCCAGCTGCATTTCAAGTCAACGATTCTTGAAACCCACCGACGCTATGATCGCACCTGACCCGTCCTGCCCCGCTCAACGCGGCAGCTGGCGCAACTCCGCGCGTGTGGTCCTCGCAACTGATACAGCCGACGCCAAATGAATATCTCCCGACGCCCACCTTCCGCCAGTTCCACGTCAATGCGCCCGCCGCCAACCACGCCCCCGTGGTGACGATCCCCTCGGCGAATGTGTCAGCGGGCGCGGGACTGGTGATCGCACCACCTTCAGCTATTTTCAAGTCAATGTGGCGCCTGCCGGACCGGCATCGCCACTTGCCTCAGTGGTCACGGGTGACAACTTCGCTTTTGCATTCGGCCTCGGGCAGAAGACCGCCATGGATTTCAGCCAGGGCGCCGCGGACAATCACACACTCAGCACCGATCTGTCCGCCGATCACTTCAATCAGATTTTTGGGGCGGGTGTGATTGCGTCGATCGATGCCAAGTCAGCTTTCGGCATCCACACGGAAGCAACGATCGATCCCGCTTGGCTTGTTAGGTCTCCACGCGAGCGACCACGCGCATTTCGTTTTCTGACAGACCGGCCCGGGCGCTTCGATGCGCCCTTACGCAGCGGCCGCGATCGATTTCAGGAAGCCGTCGATCTCTGCCTGCAGGCTGGTGGTGGAATCGGACAATTGCTTGGCCGATGACAGCAGCTGGCTCGACGCCGCGCCGGTCTGGTTGGCGCCGTGGCTGACTTCGGCGATGGTGCCGGCGACGTGCGCGGTGCCGTCGGCGGTGCGCTGAATATTGCCGGATATTTCCTGGGTGGCGGCGCCCTGTTCCTCGATCG